>Ga0102937_1000656_pt1 | contig 15564 bp, 15 predicted proteins | sample SalPonR2_B_D1_MG_FD_78213 | JGI IMG/M metagenome (GOLD analysis project Ga0102937, IMG submission 78213) | Salt pond soil microbial communities from South San Francisco under conditions of wetland restoration - Salt Pond MetaG R2_B_D1_MG | ecosystem: Environmental > Aquatic > Marine > Intertidal... | reverse complement strand
GTGCGGATGCAGCAGGCGGTGGGCACATCGGCTGCCTGCGGCCTGCCTATCGCCATTGCCGGTGCTCTGGGAAACATCTGGACAGGATGGAACAATCCCGCACTGCCGGAACTGAGCGCCGGCTTCATTTACCTGCCGGCCCTGATCGGTATTATTCTCACCAGCGTTTTCTTTGCCCGGGTGGGCGCCAATCTGGCACATCGGCTGAACCCCCGGATTCTCAAGCGTACTTTCTCCATCATGCTTCTGCTGGTGGGGCTCCGTTTTCTCCTGAGCTGAGAGGTAGTTGATGCTGCAGCATCCCCAGATTGATCCGGTAGCCATCGCCATCGGCCCCCTCAAGATCCACTGGTATGGTCTGACCTATCTGTTCGGCTTTGTGGCTGGCTGGTGGCTTGGGCGCATCCGCACCCGCAAGCCCTGGTCGCCCATCAACGAAGAGCAGATGGGCGACCTGCTGTTTTATCTGGCCCTGGGGGTGATCCTGGGCGGGCGATTCGGCTATGTCCTGTTCTACAACTTTGACGCTTTCCTGGCGGATCCGCTCTGGCTGCTCCGGGTCTGGGAAGGCGGTATGTCGTTCCACGGTGGTTTGTTGGGCGTGATGTTTGCCATGTGGTGGTACGGCCGCAAAGTGGAGAGTGGTTTCTGGCGCATGGCCGACTTTGTGGCGCCGCTGGTGCCGCTGGGTCTTGGCGCGGGGCGGATCGGCAACTTCATCAACGGCGAGCTGTGGGGCAAGCCCACCGACGTTGCCTGGGGCATGGTGTTCCGCACGGCGCCGGATTCGCTCGCCCGACACCCCTCCCAGCTGTATCAGTTTGCCCTGGAAGGTGTCGCCCTGTTCGTGATCCTGTGGTGGTTCTCATCCAGGCAGCGGCCGACAATGGCCGTGTCCGGGCTGTTCCTGATCTGCTACGGCGTGTTCCGGTTCCTCGTGGAATTCGTGCGCCAGCCAGATCCGCAGTTGGGCTACCTTGCTTTTGACTGGCTTACCATGGGGCAGGTACTGTCCTTCCCGATGATCGTTGCCGGCGCCGCCCTGATGTTTATTGCCTACCGGAGACAAGCCCGATGAAAGCCTATCTCGACCTGATGCAAGACGTTGTTGATAACGGATTCGACAAGGGGGACCGTACCGGTGTCGGTACCCGGTCGGTGTTCGGCCGACAGGTCCGCTTCAACCTGCAGGAAGGCTTTCCCCTGGTAACCACCAAGAAAGTCCACCTGCGCAGCATTATCTACGAATTGCTCTGGTTTCTCCGGGGCTCTACAGACAACCGTTGGCTGCAGGAACGCAAGGTCTCGATCTGGAACGAGTGGGCACTGGAAAATGGCGACCTCGGACCTATCTATGGCAAACAATGGCGGAGCTGGCAGTGCCCGAATGGCGAGGTGGTCGACCAGATCAGCGAGGTGATCGAACAGATTCGCACCAAGCCCAACTCCCGCCGTCTGATTGTCTCTGCCTGGAACCCTGCGGAACTCCCGGACGAATCCATTGGCCCTCAGGACAACGTTCGCCAGGGCCGTATGGCGCTGGCGCCCTGTCACTGCCTGTTCCAGTTCTACGTGGCCGAGGGCAAACTCTCCTGCCAGCTGTATCAGCGCAGCGCCGATCTGTTTCTGGGGGTGCCGTTCAATATTGCCTCCTACGCCTTGCTGACGCACATGATCGCCCAGCAATGCGATCTTGAGGTTGGTGAGTTTGTGCATACCTTCGGCGACTGCCACCTGTACCAGAACCACCTGACTGAGGACATCGTCTTCGAGCAACTGAAGCGCGAGCCCCGCGCGTTGCCGAAACTCGTGATCAAGCGCAAGCCCGCGAACATCTTCGAGTACGAACTGGAAGACTTCGAGTTCGAGGGCTATGACCCCTGTCCGGGCATCAAGGCCCCGATTGCCATCTGACCGAATCCCGAAGAGGCGAGCACATGAGAAAAGCCCTGATCGTCGCCATGTCCCGGAACCGGGTCATTGGCCGGAACAACAACCTGCCCTGGTATCTGCCGGGCGACCTTCGCTATTTCAAACAGGCCACCATGGGTAAACCCATTATCATGGGTCGAAAAACCTGGGACTCCATCGGCCGGCCCCTGCCGGGACGGATGAACGTGGTGATCTCACGGAATGAAACCTGGGATGCGCCAATCGGAACGGTGGCTGCGAAGTCATTGCAGGAGGCGTTGGTGAAGGCCGAGGCTCAGGCCGACCTGGAAGGCGGAGACGAAGTGATGATCATCGGTGGCGGGCAGATCTACGCCGAGGCTCTACCGTTGGTTGACCGCATGTACGTGACTCAGGTGCACGCTGAAGTGGACGGCGATGCGTTCTTTCCGGAAGTAAACTGGGATGAGTGGGAAGAAATCGGACGGGAGGATTTCTCCGCGTCCGATAATAACCCGTACGACTACAGTTTCGTCGTTTATCAGCGCTTGGCGTCAGTCTGACGCGGCGGGCGCTTGCCTGCGGGCTTGCCGCCCTTGCCGGGAGGCTTGCCCTTCGGGCCTGGGCCGCCACGGCCCTTGGGACCTTTCTTGAAGCCCGGCTTGTACCCGGGCTTGCCACCCTTGCGGTCCCGGCGCGGGGGCGCATTGGCCGAAATCTCCGGCAAGGCCTCCGGCTGCTCCAGCGGTAGCGATCCGGGCTGGGACGCTTCCAGCCAGCAGGCCAGAGCGCCGGCGACCATCGCCGTGTCCATGTCGTTGCGTTCGGCAATCTCATCCAGCAATGCCATCGCTTTGGCCAGCTTGCCATCCTCGGCAAAGCCCAACAGCTGTGTTTCGAACTGCTGCTCGCGCATTTTTTTCAGCTCAACCGGCGAAGGCAGCTGATAGGCCTGCATGGGTGAGTTGGTAGCGCGCTCCAGTGTGCGCAGCCAGCTGCGTTCCCGGGGCGTAACCAGCAGGATTGCCTTTCCTTCGCGTCCGGCGCGGCCGGTTCGGCCAACGCGGTGGATGTAGGCTTCGGTGTCGTAGGGCACATCGTAGTTGATCACGTGGGTGATCCTGGGCACATCGAGTCCGCGTGCGGCCACGTCGGTGGCAACAATGATGTCTTTTTTGCCACGTTTGAGGTCTTCAACGGTCTGCTCACGCTGGCGCTGGTTGAGGTCACCGTTGAGCGGTGCCACCGCGTGGCCTCGGGCAGAGAGTTTTTCCGCCAGCAGGGTGGTTTCTGCCTTGGTGCGCACGAAGATGATCGATGCGTCGATCGGCTCCACTTCAAGGATGCGGGTGAGGGCATCCAGTTTGCGCTCAGCGTACACCGGCAGAACGAACTGGGAGATACGCTCAACCGTGCGGGTTTCGCTTTCGATACGAACTTCCGTAGCGTTACGCAGATAGGTCTGAGCCACTTTCTTGATCTGCGGCGGCATGGTGGCTGAAAACAGGGCGCGTTGGCAGTTCTCCGGCGTCTTCGCCAGAATCGCTTCCACGTCGTCGATAAAGCCCATGCGCAGCATTTCGTCAGCTTCGTCCAGAACCAGCGCTTTCAGGCTGTCCAGTTTCAGGGTGCCCTTGCGCAGGTGGTCGAGCATCCGTCCAGGTGTGCCCACGATGACCTGGGCGCCGCGGCGAAGCCCCTTGATCTGGGGGTAAAAGTCCTGGCCACCATAGATCGGCAGAACATGGAAATTCCGGAACTTGCTGGCGTAGGTGGTAAAAGCTTCCGCCACCTGGATGGCCAGCTCCCGTGTAGGTGCCAAAACCAGAATCTGGGGATCGGTGACAGAGGCGTCTATCCGGCTCAGCAGAGGCAGTGCAAACGCTGCGGTTTTACCGGTACCGGTCTGGGCAACGCCCAGCAGATGGTTGCCGGCAAGCAGCGCGGGGATGGACTGGGCCTGGATAGGAGACGGGGTTTCATAGCCAACGGCGGACACAGCTTCAAGTACGGCTGGATCAAGCCCCAGTTCGGCAAAGGACAATTCAGACATTGATTCACTCGGAATTCGGGAGGTAGAGCATTGCCGGGCAATGCATGTTGTGCGCGTATTATAGCGGTTTTATTGTCGCTTTAATACGCAAAACCCCGGTGAGGCTATAGGTAGTTGCCGGGGACAGCCCATTGCGTTGCCGTCCGATCTTGGGCAGGCTTCGTATTTGTCCCGATAGGTTGCTAACAGGAATCTGAGATGACCTTTGACGAATTATTGCGGGCGGCCCGTAGCAGTCAGGAGCTGGTAATGCCCGGGAGCTGGTCCCAGGGCAGAGCCACGTTCGGTGGCCTCACGGCTGCGTTGATGTTTGAGCGCATGGAGAAGCTGGTTGCCGAGGGTCGGGCCATGCGGTCATTGCAGGTATCGTTCGTGGGGCCGGTGGAGCCGGAAGTGCCTGCCAGTTTTGAGGCCGAGATTCTGCGCGAGGGCAAGGCGGTCAGTCAGGTACAGGGGCGCATTGTTCAGAATGGAGAAACCCGACTGGTATGTCTCGGCAGTTTTGGCGGCGACCGGGACTCGGAGGTCCAGGTGGAGGCCCTGCCGGCACCCGAGGCAGCCCCGTTCGGCGAATGCTCCGGGCTGGATTATATCGAAGGTGTTACCCCGGAATTCATCCAGCAGATAGAGATGCGCTGGGCTTTTGGAAACCTGCCGTTCAGCGGCAAAGGCGGTCGGGAACTTGGCGGCTGGATGCAATTCCGGAAAACCCCGGAATCGTTCTCTGATGCTCATATTGTTGCCCTGGTTGATGCCTGGCCTCCGGCCGTTCTGCCCTATGTAAAGCAGCGGGTGCGAACCAGCTCCCTGAGCTGGGCGCTGGATATCGTGCATCCAAGGCCGGCCATGGAACCGGGCGACTGGCTGTTGTACAAGGTTTCGATCGACCAGGCCGGGGCCGGGTACGGCCACACCCAGGCCGGGATATGGACGGAAAAGGGCGAACTCGTGGCCCTTAGCCGTCAGACGGTAACCGTGTTCGGCTAGGAAAAATGGCGGCTCAGGCCGCCATTTCCGATTTCAGGGCATCGATGATGATGCGGGCGAAATCTTCCGGTGAATCTTCCTGTAGGAAATGTCCGCCCCGAAGCGTGATGTGAGGTTGGCCGTGGGCGCCGGGAATCCGACGCTGCATGTGCCTGTCGCCTCCTCGGGTTATCGGATCGCCGCTGCTGAAACAGGTGATGAACGGCTTTTTCCACCTCTCCAGAACCTGCCAGGCCGCCTTGTTGGCCTCGCTGTCCGGTGTGCCCGGTGCCGTGGGTACCAGTTTCGGAAACGCCCTGGCTCCCGCCTTGAACTCTGCCGAAGGAAACGGAGCCTCGTAGGCGGCAAGTTCGGCTCTGGTCAGGGTGCGGTCGGTGCCCAGTTGCACGATGCGCCCTATTGGGAACCAGGGGCTGTGGCTGGCAAAGGCCTTCCACATGGAGAAGACGGCCGGCGCAGGAGCGTCGCCGGTGGGCAGCATGCCGTTCCCTACAATGATGCGGCTGAAACGCTGGGGGTGCTCCGCTGCCAGGCGCAGGCCCAGCAGTGATCCCCAGTTCTGGCACACAAGGGTGACGTCGGTCAGGTTCAGGTGTTCCAGCCAGCTTGCCAGCCAGGCCAGATGGCGCCCGTAGCTGTAATCATCAACCGAGGCCGGTTTGTCCGACTTGCCGAAACCGATCAGGTCGGGTGCCAGAACCCGGTGTCCGGCGTTTGCAACCATGGGGATCATGTGGCGATAAAGGTAGGACCAGGATGGCTCCCCGTGCAGCATGAGTACCGGCGAGGCGTTCTGCGGGCCCTCATCAACGTAGTGCATCCGGAGGCCGGGTTCTACGTCGAAATGATGTGGAGTAAAAGGGTAATCCGGAAGACCTGCGAAGCGGGCTTCATCGGTTCTCAGAATACGCATGCCATCGACTATCCTGACTGATTGGTTGCGTGATTGCCGGCGGCATCCCGTGACCAGGATGCCCTAATACAATCGTCTTAGGTCAGGATAAAGCAGATGGAAATTTTGTGTGTTTGAGTTGCGTAACAGAGCGTTGCCGGTTTGAATCAGGACGCAATGCCGAACAGGCGTTCGGGGTTGTCAACCCGGGTGAGGGCTTGATCGCAACAGTTTACGGCGCCGCAGTCGTCTGCTGAACAAAGGCCGATAGTCCGGCATTCCATATCCTGGTGCTGGTTGCCCTGGTTCCGGAAAATCCGGGCCCTGGAGAGAATCGAGTGGCAGTGGCCGCACAGCAGGGTAGGTACCGCGCTGCCTTCAGCCAGAAGTGCCGTGTAATGCTGTGGTTCAGTCATAAATATCCTCCTGATACTGCCCAACATATGGGCCAAGTATGACAATTCAAAGTCTGGATGCCGGTGTTATACGGCTTAACTGTCAGGATCGACCAGTGGCCGGCGGTTGGAGCGCTTGTCATCCCAGTCAAGCTCTTTGGGGTCATACCAGCCGATTGCCTCCAGTACTCTTTCCCGTGTCTGTAACGACAGTGTAGGCCAGAGCTCCTGGAAGTCCTCACGGCCAAGATCCCGCTGCTTCTGCTGCTTGCTCTGCAGCCGGTTGATAATCCGGGGCAACTGCAGGGCTTCGCCGAGCTGGCCGGGCACCATGACTTCCTGGCCCATCACCTTGCGCCGGTGAGTTCTGGCAGCCAGTACCTTGCGCAACTCCGCGGCAGCTTCCAGGGCCGTTTCTGTGGTGAAGGTTTCCAGTTCCAACAACATGACCTGTCTAATAGTTGATCAACAACCGTCCACTATAACCTGAAGACAGCTACAGTGGCCACGCCGCCGTGGTAGGGTAGAATGACTTGGTAAAACGCAGAACCAAAATCGGGGAACCGCACAAGCTATGTACGCAAAACTTGAAACACGGACTTTTCTGGCGTTGCTGGTGGGCGTTTCTCTTGCCTTCGTGTTTCTCATGAAGCCTTTCTTCGGGCCCATATTCTGGGCGGTCGCGATTGCCCTGATTTTCCACCCGGTGCAGCAATTGCTCGTGCGCAAACTGGGGGACAGGCCCAATGTAAATGCCCTGATAACCCTGTGTATATGCATGTTTATTGTGGTTATCCCGGTTCTGGTTCTGGTGACCTCTCTGGTTGCTGAAGGCGTTGCGCTTTACCAACAGATCCAGAGTGGCGACATAAGGCCCGGAGAGTACATCGACCGCGTCAATCAGTCCTTTCCGGCTATTCAGGCGTTCCTGGCCCAATTCGATATCAACTTTGCTGACCTGAGGGATCGGGCGGTGAGCCTTTTCGTGGGGGGAAGTCAGTTCCTCGGCAAGCAGGCCCTGGGCGTTGGCCAGAATACCTTTCAGTTTTTCCTGGGGCTGGCGTTGATGGTGTATCTGGCATTCTTCCTGCTGCGGGACGGCAGCGCGCTGGTAGAATTAATGGTCAAGGCGCTGCCGCTCGGTGATGAACGGGAGCGGTTGCTGTTTGCCAAGTTCGCGGAAGTTACCCGAGCCACCGTCAAGGGCAACCTGCTGATCGCCATTATCCAGGGGGCGATGGGGGGGCTGATTTTCTGGATTCTCGGGATCAGTGGCGCGCTGCTCTGGGGTGTGGTGATGGCCATCGTATCGCTCTTGCCGGCGGTGGGGGCCGCCCTGGTCTGGGTGCCTGCCGCAATATACCTCGCGGCCGTGGGGGATGTGATTGAGGCAGTGATACTGACGGCATTCGGCGTGGTGGTCATCGGGTTGGCGGATAATCTGCTCCGCCCGGTCCTGGTTGGTCGCGATACCAAGCTGCCGGATTACATTGTCCTGCTGTCGACCCTCGGTGGCATCGTCATGTTCGGCATCAACGGTTTTGTGATGGGACCACTGGTGGCGGCCCTGTTTATGGCGTTCTGGGGGATTTTCATCCGCGAATTCAGCGAGGAGGCCCACCGTCCGCCCGCTACTGTGGACGAAGAGGCGCCAGCACAACGCAAGGAAACGGAACATGATGTCCCGTAAGGCGACATACGACAAAAGTATGGTAGGCTTTTAGCTGTTTGCCCCAGCCTGTGGAGATAGGCGCCACATAACAAGAAAGAAACGGATATCGATGAGATATCAGGAGTTAGCAGGTGAGTACCATGAGAAAAGCAACTACCCGATTGGGACGCCTGGCCGCAGCGGCCGGATTGGCGGTCACACTGGGCTTTGCCCCTGCAGCCTTCGCGGATGAGATCGTTGCACTCAAGAATGCGCTCTACGGAGCAGGGTACGACATTACCAATGTCAGCCCGCAGATGGATGACTCAACCCGGTCAGCGCTAACGCGGTTCCAGCAGGATAACGGTCTTCAGGCCACGGGAATTCTGGACGATCCGACCAAGGAAGCCCTGGGCATGATCTCGGTTCAGGTTGCTGCCTCGGCACCTTCACAGTCCACCGCATCCAGCAGCGCGCCGACTCAGGAATCGGCTTCTTCCGCAGCGGAAACCTCGGCCCCGGAGTCTGAGCAGGACGACGCTATTGAAGAAGAGGAAGATGGCGGCTGGTCGCTCTGGTAATCGGAGTCGCCTGAACAGAAAAAGCCCGCCGGGAATTTCCCGCCGGGCTTTTTTGCTGGCTGGCATTCAGGATAATCAGTCGAGCTTTTCGAGATCCCGAACGGCGCCTTTGTCGGCGCTCGTGGCCAGCAGCGCATAGGCTTTCAAGGCTGCAGACACTTTGCGGTCCCGGGGCAGTTCCGGTTTCCAGCCCTTGGCATCCCGGGCTTCCCGACGACGATCCAGCTCGTGCTGGTCCAGTTCCACGTTGATGCTCCGGTTCGGAATATCGATGCGGATTGTATCGCCATTTTCGATCAGGCCAATGGCGCCACCGGCGGCCGCTTCCGGCGAGGCGTGGCCGATGGACAGGCCAGAGGTGCCGCCGGAGAAACGTCCGTCGGTCAGCAGGGCGCAGTCTTTACCGAGCCCCTTTGATTTCAGGTAGCTGGTCGGGTAGAGCATTTCCTGCATGCCCGGCCCACCACGAGGCCCTTCATAACGTATGATCACCACTTCACCCGGCTTGACCTCGTCAGACAGGATGCCGGCAACCGCGGAATCCTGGCTTTCGAATACCTTCGCCTTGCCTTCGAACACATAGATACTTTCGTCCACGCCTGCGGTTTTTACCACACACCCGTCAAGGGCAATATTGCCAAAGAGTACAGCGAGGCCGCCTTCGGAACTGTAGGCGTTCTCGACCGAGCGGATGCAACCGGTTTCCCGGTCGCCATCCAGGGTTGGCCAGCGGGTACTCTGGGAAAACGCGGTCTGGGTCGGAATGCCGGCCGGCCCGGCCTTATAGAATTCGACCACTTCGGTAGGTGGCGATCTCATGATGTCCCAGGTCTCGAGGGCTTCCCTCATGGTCTTGCTGTGCACGGTCGGCAGATCGGTGTTGATCAGTCCGCCCCGTTCCAGCTCGCCAAGAATGCCCATGATGCCGCCGGCCCGGTGCACGTCTTCCATGTGATACTTGGGCGAGTTGGGAGCCACCTTGCACAATTGCGGAACCCGGCGTGAAAGCTGGTCGATCTCGTTCAGAGTGAACGGTACGCCGCCTTCCTGAGCCGCCGCCAGCAAGTGAAGAATGGTGTTGGTTGAGCCGCCCATGGCAATGTCCATGACCATGGCGTTTTCAAAGGCCGCCATCGAGGCAATGCTCAAAGGCAGTACGCTGGCGTCGTCCTGCTCGTAATAGCCCCGCGCATTCTCCACAATCTGTCGACCGGCCTTCAGGAAAAGCTGTTCCCGGTCGGCGTGCGTGGCCAGCAGTGACCCATTGCCCGGCAGCGCAAGGCCAATGGCCTCGGTCAGGCAGTTCATGGAGTTGGCGGTGAACATGCCGGAACAGGAGCCGCAGGTGGGGCACGCACTGCGTTCGTATTCTTCCACCTGTTCGTCGGAGGCGTTGGGGTCTGCGGCAATGACCATGGCATCCACCAGGTCCAGCTTGTGTTCGGACAGCTTGGTTTTGCCCGCTTCCATGGGGCCGCCGGAGACAAAAATGGTGGGGATGTTCAGACGCATGGCGGCCATCAGCATGCCCGGGGTGATCTTGTCGCAGTTGGAAATACACACAAGGGCGTCGGCACAGTGGGCATTCACCATGTACTCTACAGAGTCTGCGATGATTTCCCGGGAGGGCAGGGAGTACAGCATGCCGTCGTGGCCCATGGCGATGCCATCGTCTACCGCGATGGTGTTGAATTCCTTGGCCACACCGCCGGAGGCCTCGATTTCGCGGCACACCAGTTGACCGAGGTCTTTGAGGTGCACGTGGCCCGGCACAAACTGGGTGAAGGAGTTGGCAACCGCGATGATGGGCTTGCCGAAATCCCCGTCTTTCATGCCGGTGGCGCGCCAGAGGGCACGGGCGCCGGCCATGTTACGGCCTGCGGTGGAGGTCCGCGAACGATACTGAGGCATGGTGTTCTGTTCTCTCTGTTGTTACCGGATGACAATGAACAAAAAACAAAGGATACCAGATTAGACTCGAGGCGCATGGTTGTTTTGAGAGCCGCTGTTTACAATAGTTAACAGAGTTGCCAACTAATTTTCCGGTTTGAACCGACAAGGAGTATGCCTATGGCTGGCCAGGAAAGCCTGCCGCTTCGTCGCCTTAAAGAGTTTCAGCCGTTGAACCGGCTGACGGATGATCAACTGGTCCTGCTTGCCAGCCGCGCCGAGCGACGGACCCATGGGCCCGGGCAGCGGGTTCTGGAGCGGGGTGTCCGGGATGGTCTGGATTTCTTCCTGATTGCCGGCAAGGTAGAGCTGGAATCCCTGGACGGCCGTAAAACAATCATCGAAGCCGAGACCGAGAAAGCCCACAACCCGATTGCCCGGCTCCAGCCCAGAATGTACGACGTAACGGCGGTAAAACCCTCCGAGTTTCTGGTCGTCGAACAGGAAATTCTCAACCAGTTGCTGCGCTCGGCGCCGGTGGAGCAGGTTGAAATGGATTCCGGGGAGGGCACCGGTGGTGTGGAGAGCGAAGAGCATCATCTGCTGATGGAATTCCTGTCCGAGCTTAGGTCGAACCAGGTCAAGTTGCCCAGCGTTCCGGATGTGGCCTGGAAAGTCCGCCGCGCGGTCGATCGTGAGGAGTCCACGGCAGACCAGGTGGCACTGGCGGTGTCTGCGGATCCGGCCATGGCGGCCAAGCTTGTACGTGCCTGCAACAGCCCCCTGTATCGCGGGTTCAGTGATGTGCGGAATGTCCGTGAGGCAGTCGTCCGCCTTGGAATGCGCACCACCCGGCAACTGGTAACCGTGTTCTCCATGCGGGAAGTGTTTAAAACCCGCCAGGCGGCGTTGCAGAAAGAAATGGAGAAGCTCTGGCGGCATTCCCGGGAAGTCGCGGCCCTGTGTTGGGTGCTGGCGGATCATGCCACCCGGCTCAATCCGGAAGAGGCATTGCTGGCGGGGCTGCTCCACGATATTGGCGTGGTCCCGATCCTGGTTCAGGCCGAACACCATGTGAATCTCTTTGCCGATGAGGCCAATCTGGACCATGCGATTCGGGAGCTCCGGGCCGAGGTTGGCACGGCCGTGCTGGAAAACTGGTCCTTCCCGCCGGCATTCGTGGAAGCCGTCCGCCACGCGGAGGACTGGGGCTATGAATCCCGCGAGGCGTCGCCCCAGCTGGTGGATGTGGTCATCGTGGCGCAATTGCATTCCATGATCGGTTCCAGCCAGAATGCCGATCTTCCTCCGTTCGACCAGGTGCCTGCGTACCGGCGTCTGGGCGAACTTGAACTCAATGCCTCCCGCAGTTTGCAGCTTCTGACGGAGGCCAGGGCCCGGGTCGACGAAGTTCAGCAATTGCTGGCCATCCGGTGATTGTCCGGGCTGTGTAAACTGTGGAGTCTGCTTTCCGGTGACTGTTGCACTTATGAATGTACCTTTGTTCCCCCTGAATTCCATCGTCCTGCCTAGGGGGAGGATTCCCTTGCAGCTGTTCGAGCCGCGCTACATCGACATGCTTACCCGTTGCCTCAAGGAGGATCGCGGGTTCGTTGTGGTGCTGTTACAGGAAGGCGGAGAGGCCGGTCGCACCGCAGCCTTCTACGACATTGGCACCTATGTGCGGATCATCGATTTCCAGCAGCTGGATAACGGCCTTCTGGGGATTACCGTTGAGGGCGAATCCAAAGTGTCGGTGGTTCGCAGCTGGCAGCAGGAAGACGGGTTGAATGTCGGCGACGTGGAATGTCTGATTGAAGAGGCCGAAAGTGAGGTGCCGGAGCGTTTCGGCGAATTGCCTTCTGTACTCAAGGCGCTGTTCCGGCATCCGGTTATCCGGGACCTGAACATGGACATCGACTACGGCGATGCCCGGGACGTTGGCTGGCGGCTCACGGAACTGTTGCCCCTGGACAAGCAGGAGAAGCAGAAACTGGTGGAGTTGCAGGACCCACTGGAACGCCTCAGCCGACTCCAGGGGCTTCTGGAGGCGCTTGAGGAGGGCTAAGGCTCTAACTCACGGGCCGGAAATTCAGTACGGCCTCCTCCCATGACAGCACGATATACCCGCCTGCAAAGACCGCCCACACAACCGCTGCAACCACAATGGTTATATCCGGTGCCAGAGGTACCTTGTCGAAACGGCTGTAGCTCGCCCGCACCGCCCCGGTGACGGCCAGTGCAAGCAGCAACCCCCCAATTACGTCCGTGAACCAGTGAACGCCAAGGTAGAGCCGACTCAAAGCCACGGGCACCAGTGGAAGAGACAACAGGACGTAGGATTGCCAGCGCTTCCGGTGTCGGCTTTCTCCGGCAACAAAACTTGCCAGCAGGGTGACTAGCAGGGTAATGCCTGCCGTGTGGCCGCTGGGGAAGGCGCCGGAATCGGGCGGCCCCATGACCTCGTCCGGCCGGGGGATGCCGAGCAGGGACTTCAGGCCCCAGACCAGAACAACCGTCACAACGACGGCCGCCAGAACATGGGTGGCAGCGGCGTAATACCCCCGGAACAGCAATGCCGCGAATGCCAGCGCCCCGGCGGCGATCAGAACCGGCGCGTCACCGAGCAACGTAATGGCGATGAAGGGGCCGTCCAGCAGAGGCTGTCGGAGTTGCTCAAACCATTGCAGGACGGCCTGGTCGAAGCCATCCAGCAGGCTCGTTTCTGTAGCCAGTTGCTTCCAGATCAGCAACAGGGCGGAAGCGCCAAGCGCGAGCATGAACGAAGCAAGAGGAAACTCACCCTCCCGGGCAGGGCGCTGGTTGGTATAGAGGCGCCAGAATCGGTGAGTCGCCTCGTATTGCGCCATCCACTGCTTCAGCCATTGGTAGAAACGGCTGCTTTCACCCAGCCCGAGCTGAAATCGCAACAGCACGAAATAGACCACGGTCAGGGCGGCGAGGCTGATGCCGATCACCGCGTAAAAGTGTGCGGGAGGCCTGATTTCGCTGGCCAGGGCGCTGCCCACCAGAAACCCCGGGAAAATATAGACCGGAGCCCAGGCGATGGCCGAGCCGATGTTGAAGGCCAGAAAGCGACGCCATGACATCATCAGGGCCCCGGCCACCAGGGGAATAACCGGTCGTACTGGCCCGACAAACCGACCGATGATCACGCTTTTACCGCCATGACGGTTAAAAAATCGCTCTCCGGTGCTGATGATTTTCGGATAACGGCTCAGCGGCCAGGCCGTTGTCAGGCGGCCCTGCAGCAGCCGCCCAAGGCCAAAACTGGCCGTGTCGCCGGCAATGGCGCCAAGGCCGGCCCAGAGCAGTGCTTCTGGTAAGGGCATACCGGTCTCACCAGCCAGTACAGCGACGGCAAACAGGATGGCGACACCCGGGACAATAATGCCGGCTATGGCGAGGGATTCGATGAAGGCGGTCGAAAACAGAGCCGTTGCCAGCCAGCCCGGATGCAGGCTCAGCCATGCCGACAGCTCGTTCAGCCAGGCACTGCTCATGTTTCGATGGTTTCTCCCGGGCTGAACCAGACCGAATCAGTCCCGCGCCTGCGAGCTTCCTCCATGGCCTGGTGGGCCCGCTTCCTCAGTGTGTCGGTGCGGGTGTCGCCGCTGCCCCGAGTGGTGCAGCCAAGGCTTACGGTGGCTTTTCCGACCACGGGCCAGTGATGTTCGGCGATGGTCCGGCGAATCCGCTCGGCGATGACTCGCACGCCTTCTTCCGGTGTAAACGGCAGGATGAGGAAAAACTCGGAATCTTTGAGGGTATACAGGGTGTCGCCGGCACGAATCACGCCAAAGAGGTGTTCGGTCATGTCCCGGAAAAGGCCCTGAATCTGATCCCTGCCGTGCAGGTCGGCTACTTCATCCGCGTAATCGATGCTCAGGTCGATCACGGAGAGGCAGTGCCCGGTGGCTATGGCCCGGCTGATCTCCTTCTGCAGGGTTTCATCCAGAAACCGGGCGTTATGGGCACCGGTCACCGGATCGGTAATGGCAAGATCCTCTGCTGACTGCGCCATATGGTCATAGTGCCAGATGTAGAGGGCGGCGACTGCCAGGAGAATGAACAGCCCGCCGGTGATGGTGATGGCGTCGGTCGGCGCCTGTTCCAGGAAAAGGATGATCGACATGGGCACCAGCAGCAATAGCGACAGCCCGACGCCCTGACGCAACGGCAGGATAAGCAGGTTAAGGACCACCAGGGGCATTGCCCAATGGCTGATGCCCGGAGCGTCCATGGTCAGCAGTGCTGCCAGCATGCCGCTGTTCAGGCCGGAAAGGATGACCAGGTGTCCGGGCGCCGATAGCTGATGCCGGCGGCAGATAATGGTGTAAACGGTACCGGCCAGGGTCAGAACCGCCATCCCCGAGGCCAGGTAGAAGAGTTCGTAGAAGCCATAGCGAAGGTTCTGCATGGCCAGGGTAAAAATGAACAGGCAGGCGATGCTGTAGCCGAAAGCGTGGGTCCAGGTCCTGAGACGGGTCTCTGTCATGATGCCGGCCCCTGTACCTGTGCCTGTGGCTGGCTCGGTTGTGCCGGCTGCGACCAGGAGCTATAGGCCTGGCTCCGGTTGCCCCCCTGCTGCTGGGCCCGGCGTAAAGCGTTTGCCGCACTCTGTTGCAGGCTGTTGGCATCGTCGCCAATATTCAGGCCCGCGATGCCGGTGCTCACCGTCAGTTTCATGCCGTGGGATTCCAGAAGTGTTGCCAGGCCCTTTCGGATGGTCTCGGCGCGGGCGATGGCATCGCTGGTGGAAATGCCCGGCAGTATGACCAGAAACTGGAGATCGGCCACCCGGTAGTAGGTGTCGAAATCACGGATCTGGGAATGCAGGTAGCGACCAATGCGCGGAAGTATCGAGCGAATATCCTCATCCGGCTCGTTGTCGCTCAGATGGGTATCCAGCCCGATCATGATAATGGACATGTCCGTGCCCTCCCGCTCGCTGCGCTGGATTTCCTTGTGTAGATCGGCGGAAAGGTATTCCCGGCTTGCGGCCTGGGTCAGTTCATCGGTGCGGCGCAGCGGCGCCAATTGCCGGGCTTTATAATTTCGCAGAAATACCAGCAGAGCCGAGAGCAGCATGGTTAGCAGAAAGGCGCTGATCATCTGGTGGCGATCGGCAAGGCCGATCGCCCACTGTGTCGCGATCATCGCAAGCACAGCGATAACCAGGGTCACGATTGCGGCTGCCGCTG
>Ga0102937_1000655_pt1 | contig 15573 bp, 11 predicted proteins | sample SalPonR2_B_D1_MG_FD_78213 | JGI IMG/M metagenome (GOLD analysis project Ga0102937, IMG submission 78213) | Salt pond soil microbial communities from South San Francisco under conditions of wetland restoration - Salt Pond MetaG R2_B_D1_MG | ecosystem: Environmental > Aquatic > Marine > Intertidal... | reverse complement strand
TGACCGCTCCGGGTCGACGGAGGGGTCATGGGGATGACAGAGACGCTCACGTTGGGAGCGGCGATCGCTGCACACGGTCGGAGACGCACGTACGACGCGGGGCAGATGGTGTTCGCCGAGGGCGACCGCTCCGACAGCGTGTACGTCTGCACCGGCGGCCGGTTGCGGGTGTTCGTCACCACGCCGTCGGGGCAGGAGCTGCTGCTCGGCATCAAGGTGTCGGGCGACGAGTTCGGTGAGCTGTCGGCGCTCGACGGTCGGCCCCGCTCCGCGAGCGTCGCCGCCCTCGAGCCGAGTGAGGTGGTCGAGCTGCGCCGCCACCGTTTCCTCCAGCTCCTGGAGGCACATCCGGGGCTCAGCGTGGAGATCTGCCAGAACCTGAGCGCCCAGCTCCGGCTCAGCAACGACCGGCTCGTGTCGCGTACCGCCGACAGCGCCACCGTGCGGACGGGACGGCTGCTCGTGGAGTTGGCGTCGCTGGTGATGCGTCACGGCGGTGACGACGGCGGGGGTGGCCTGGCCGTGCCCATCACGCAGCACGATCTCGCGGACTGGGTGGGCGCCACTCGCGAATGCGTGGCTCGGGCTCTCGGTGGGTTCCGGCGGGCCGGTCTCGTGGAGACTGGTCGGGGACGCATCGTGGTGCTCGACGTGGCCGGCCTCGACCGTCGGCTCGCCACCGAATCGGGCTGAACCGGTGCTCGGCGCTGCCGGGTCGATGCTCCCGACCCGCCGGCGCCGGCGTTCCGGATCCGGTGGGTCTGCGGTCGCCGGCTGTCACACTGGCCGGGTGACGACGCCACGGATCGACGAGATCGAGTTCACCGAGTTGTTGCGGCTGGAACCGCACGGACCCGACACCTACGTCGGCATCGGTGCCCGTTACCCCTGGGGTGGGCGCCTGTTCGGCGGGCAGGTCGTGGCGCAGGCACTGCGTGCGGCGGCGGCGACCGTGGACGAGAGCCGGCCGGCTCATTCGCTGCATTCGTACTTCATCCGTCCCGGCACCCCGGACGAGCCCATCCGCTACGAGGTCGAGCGGCTCCGCGACGGCCGCTCGTTCTCGACGCGCCAGGTGGTGGCTCGCCAGTCGAGCGGTGCGATCCTCAACGTGTCGGTGTCGTTCCAGGCGGTGGAGGACGAGGCCGACGCACAGATCGCCGTGCTCCCTGCGGGCCTGCCCGGCCACGACGACCCTGCCCTCGACGACTACTCCTGGGGTGAGCTGATCGACCGGCGGGCCACCTTCGTGGATGCGCCCGACGGTCGCTCGATCATGGGCTACTGGATCCGGCTCACCGCCGACGTGGGCGACGACCCGATCGATCACCAGTGTGCTCTCGCGTTCATGTCCGACGCGGCGCCGTCGCGGGCGGCCCGCTCGCCGCACCCCGACTTCCGCAACGACGTCGGTGACCGCTACCGGTTCCAGGGGGCGAGCCTCGACCATTCCGTGTGGTTCCACCGGCCCACCGACGTGACGGCCTGGCACTGGTTCGACACCCGGTCGCACGGCTTGGCGGGCGGGCGGGGTCTGGTGACCGGCGACGTGTTGCGCTTTGACGGCGTGCAGGTGGCCACGATCGCCCAGCAGGTGCTGCTCCGCCGTCTCCGCGACCGACCCGAACCCGTGTGACCGCGCGGATTCGCCGGGGCGATGAGCGACACCCCCGGATGCCGGGGTCTCGCTCATCGCCGAGGTGGGTGAGGGCATCTGTGTGAGTGCTCGCGGCCGCGGGCCGGAGACGTCGCGGGGCATCTAGGCTTGCTCGGCGTGTCGCGAGCCGTTGTCAGCCGAGTCGCCATCGTCGCCCCGTTCGTCGTGGCACTGGTGGTCGCTGGGGCGCTGGCGCTCCCGGCAGGCGTCCGGGCGGAGTCGGCCGGGATCGAGCGGGTGGTCACCCTCGGCGATTCGTACAGTTCGGGGTCGGGGATCCACAGGGACGCATCCTCCTACGACGACCACGGCCCCGAGGCCCATTCGTTCGACCGGTCCACCCGTCTCGGCAGCAGTGCGTGCCAGCGCGAGCTCGACGAGACCCCCGGTCCGCGTCTGGCGCGGCGGCTGGACGCCGATTCGGTGTTCGTCGCCTGCGCCGGTGCCGTCATCCGTGAGGTTCCCGCGCAGGTGCGGACGGCCGGCATCCCCGGTGACGGGTCGGGCACGCTGGTGACGATGACGATCGGCGGCAACGACCTGCGGACCGATCGCGACGAGAACTGGCCGGATGCGCTGGTGCGGTGCATCACGTCGGCGAGCTGCCATCGCTCGGATGGCAATCAGCTGGCCAACCTCGACGACATCCGCCGTGATCTCCTCGACACCTACCTGGCGATCGGTGACGAGTACCCCGACATCACGGTGCGGGTGCTCGGCTACCCACGCCTGATGCAGAGCGACCGTTGGTGCGAAGGCGTCACCGGCATCAGCCGGAGCGAGGCCGATTGGATCGACGACCAGGTCGATCTGCTCAACCGTGAGATCGGCACCGCCGTCACGGTGGCCCGGATCCGCACCGGCGCCGACATCCGCTTCGTGTCGGTGCTCGAGGAGTTCGACAACCGTGGTGCCTGCCGGTTCTGGCAGCGCGACCGGTTCGTGAACGACGCGGTGTTCGGCGACTCGTTCCGTCGGAGCCAGTTGGCGGACGGCACGGTGCGCGAGCACTGGACCGACGGCCCGCTCAACTTCTCCACGGCGTCGTTCCACCCGAGCTCGAAGGGCTACGACGCCTACTTCGATGCGCTCGCCGGCAGCCTTCCGGTGTCGATGCTCGACCCCCGCTGACCCGTCCCTTTCCGAAAAATGCCTGGTTCCTAGCGGCAGGCGCTACGAACGGGGCATTTTTCGGACTTTGGTGAGGGTCGAGTCCGACTGAGTGAGTGCTCACTCAGTCGGATAGCGTGCCGTTTCGTGCCGTCCGCCCCCGCAGCTCCGTCGCCCACGAAGCGGGCCTCGGCCCTCCCACCCGAGGAGCGCCGAGCCGCGATCATCGCCGCCGTGCTGCCGCTGCTCGCCGAGCACGGCGAGTCGGTCACGAGCCGCCAGATCGCCTGCGCGGCCGGCATCGCCGAGGGCACCGTGTTCCGCGCCTTCGCCGACAAGGACGAACTCCTCGATGCCGCGCTTGCGACCGCGCTCGACCAGCAACCCCTGGAGGAGGCGTTGCAGGCCATCGAGCCCGAGCTGCCGTTCGAGTCCCGGCTCGTCGCCGCCACCGAGTTGATCCAGCGGCGAGTGGTCGACGTGTGGACGCTCGTGTCGCACCTGTCCTCCAAGCGCTACGAGCAGATGCGCCGGCCGATGACCGACAGCCCGGCGCTCACGGCGATCTTCGCCGCCGAGCCCGATCTGCTCCGCGTGGAGCCCGTCGAGGCCGCCAGGATGCTCCGGGCCCTCACCCTCGCTCTCACCCATCCGATGATGGCCGGAACCCCCAGCAGCGCCGACGAGATCGTCCGCGCCGTGCTGCACGGAGTGGCCCGATGAAGCTGTGGAGGCTGCTGAAGAGCCATCTGCTCGGCCCCTACCGGCAGGTGCTGTGGTTCGTGATCGGCCTGCAGGCGATCCAGACCTTCGCGGCACTGATGCTGCCGTCGCTCAACGCCGACCTGATCAACAACGGCGTGCTCACCGGCGACAACGCCTACATCTGGCGCACCGGCGCCGTGATGCTGGCGTTCACCGTCGTGCAGATCGTGTTCGCCGCAGGTGCCGTGTGGTTCGGCGCGCGTGCCGCGATGGGATTCGGCCGCGACATCCGGCGCGACCTCTTCCACCAGGTCACCAGCTACTCCTCCCGCGAGGTGGGCCAGTTCGGCGCACCGTCGCTGATCACCCGCATCACCAACGACGTGCAGCAGGTGCAACAGCTCGTGGTGCTCGCCACCACGATGATGATCGCCGCCCCGCTCACGATGGTGATCGGCATCGTGATGGCCGTCCGGGAGGACGTCGGACTGTCGGTGGTGCTGGTGGTGGCGATGCCCGCCGCCGTGGCGATCCTCGGCTCGATCGTCTACCGGATGGTGCCCGCCTTCCAGGTGATGCAGCTGCGCATCGACAAGGTCAACTCGGTGCTGCGAGAGCAGATCACCGGCATCCGTGTGGTGCGGGCGTTCGTGCGCGAACCGGAGGAGTCGGCCCGTTTCGCCGAGGCCAACACCGAACTCACCGACACGTCGCTCCGAGCCGGTCGGCTGATGGCGGCGATGTTCCCCACGGTCACGTTCATCATCAACGCGTCGAGCATCGGCGTGCTCTGGATCGGGGCCGACCGCATCGGCGCCGGCGAGATGAACATCGGCTCGATGGTCGCCTACCTCTCCTACCTGATCCAGATCCTGATGGCGGTGATCATGTCGACCTTCCTCGTGTCGATGATCCCCCGGGCATCGGTGGCCGGTGAGCGCATCGTCGAGGTGCTCGAGACCGAGAGCTCGGTCGTGCCGCCGGCGCACCCCGTCACCACGGTGCCCGAGCACGGCACCCTCGAGTTCCGTGACGTGGGTTTCAGCTACGCCGGTGCGGCGCACCCGGTGCTCACGAACATCTCGTTTCGCACCGAAGCCGGCCGGACGACGGCGATCATCGGCTCCACGGGTGCCGGCAAGACCACGCTCACCAACCTCGTGTCGCGGCTGTTCGACGCCACCGAAGGCGCCGTGCTGGTCGACGGCGTCGACGTGCGAGACCTCGACCCCGACCTGTTGTGGAGCAGCGTCGGCTACGTCCCGCAGAAGCCGTACCTCTTCTCCGGCACCGTGGCCACCAACCTCCGGTTCGGCCGGCCCGATGCCACCGACGCCGAACTCTGGGAGGCCTTGGAGATCGCCCAGGCCGCCGACTTCGTGCGGCAGATGCCCCACGGTCTCGACAGCGAGGTCGCCCAGGGCGGCACCAGCGTGTCGGGCGGCCAGCGCCAGCGGCTGTCGATCGCGCGAGCGCTCGTCGCCCGCCCCGAGATCTACGTGTTCGACGACTCGTTCTCGGCGCTCGATCTCGCCACCGATGCCCGGCTCCGGCAGGCGCTCGAACCGCACACCCGTGACGCTGCAGTCCTGGTGGTGGCCCAGCGGGTGTCGACCATCATCGGCGCCGACGAGATCCTCGTGTTGGAGGACGGCGAGATCGTGGGGCGGGGCCGGCACGACGCGCTGGTGCTCACGTGCCCGACCTACGCCGAGATCGTCGAGTCGCAGATGGGCCAGGGGGCGGCGGCATGAGCGGCAACGGCCCCGACGCCAACGGCCCCGGCGGCAACGGTCCCGGCGGCTCGAACGTGAACGGTGCGTTCCCCGCACGGGGCGGCGATGCCGGCAACGGCAACGGCGACGCCTCCGGTCACGGTGGCGGATCCGGGGCGGCCGGACCGGTGACCTCCGACGACAAGGAGATCCTGGCGACCGCAGGAACCCAGGCGAGGCGGGCCAGTTTCGGGCCCGGCGGCGGCGTGGGCATGCCGGCGGAGACCAGTGAGAACTTCACCACCACGCTGAAGCGCCTGGGGGAGCTGCTCGGGCGGGAGAAGCCGCGGCTGTTCGCCGTGTTCGGGCTCACCCTGGCCAGCGTGACGCTGGTGGTGATCGGGCCACGGCTGCTCGGTCAGGCGACCGACATCATCGTGCAGGGCGTCGTGTCCGACGGCGGCATCGACTTCGGTGACCTCCACCGCAAGCTGCTCACGATCGCCGCGGTGTACCTGGCGGCGTGGGGCCTCGGATACAGCCAGGCGTACATCCTCGCCGGCGTGGTGCAACGGTCGATGTACAAGCTGCGCGAATCGGTGGAACACAAGCTCGACCGGCTGCCGCTCAGCTACATCGACCGTCAACCGCGCGGCGACCTGCTCAGCCGGGTCACCAACGACATCGACAACCTCGCCCAGAGCCTCCAGCAGACCATCAGCCAGATCCTCACGTCGCTGCTCACACTGCTCGGCGTGACGATCATGATGTTCTCGATCTCGCCGCTGCTCGCCATGGTGGCGCTCACGACGGTGCCGCTGTCGGTGTGGCTGATGAAGTTCATCGGGCAGAAGGCCCGGCCCCGGTTCCTGTCGCAGTGGCGCCACACGGGCGACCTCAACGCCCAGGCCGAGGAGGTCTTCACCGGTCACGCCGTCGTGAAGAGCTTCGGCCGCCAGCGCGAGGTGGAGGCCCGGTTCCGCAGCCGCAACGACGAGCTGTACGAGGCGAGCTTCAGCGCCCAGTTCATGTCGAGCCTGATCCAGCCGGCGATGATGTTCATGGGCAACGTGCAGTACGCGCTGATCGCCGTGGTCGGCGGGTTGCGGATCTCCAGCGGGGCGATCTCGATCGGCGACATGCAGGCGATGATCCAGTACGCCCGCCAGTTCTCCCAGCCGCTCACGCACCTCGCGTCGATGGCGGCCACGTTCCAGTCGGGCATCGCCTCGCTCGAGCGGGTGCTCGAACTGCTCGACGCCCCCGAGCAGTCGGCGGAACAGGCCGACACGGTGAACCCGCCGCCGGTGACGGGGCGGGTGGAGTTCCGCGACGTGCACTTCTCCTACAACGCCGAGCAGCCGCTGATCGAGGGGCTGTCGGTGGTGGCCGAGCCGGGCCAGACCGTGGCGATCGTGGGGCCCACCGGTGCCGGCAAGACCACGCTGGTCAATCTGATCATGCGCTTCTACGACCTCGACGGCGGCGCGATCCTGCTCGACGGTCGCGACATCTCCGGCTTCCCCCGCCACGAGCTGCGCTCGAAGGTCGGCATGGTGCTGCAGGACACGTGGCTGTTCGGCGGCACGATCCGCGAGAACCTCCGCTACGGCAATCCGCGCGCCACCGACGAGCAGGTGTACGAGGCCGCCCGGGTCACCTACGTCGACCGGTTCGTCCACTCGCTGCCCGACGGCTACGACACCGTGATCAACGACGAGGGCGACAACATCTCCGCCGGCGAGAAGCAGCTGATCACGATCGCCCGGGCGTTCCTGGCCGATCCCTCGATCCTGATCCTCGACGAGGCGACCAGCTCGGTCGACACCCGCACCGAGGTGCTGATCCAGGAGGCGATGAACGCGCTGCGCACGAATCGCACGAGCTTCGTGATCGCGCACCGCTTGTCGACCATCCGGGGTGCCGATGCGATCCTCGTGATGGAGGACGGACGCATCTGCGAGCAGGGTGACCACGACGAACTGCTCGCCCAGCACGGCGCCTACTTCCGGCTGTACAACGCCCAGTTCGCCGGCCAGACGACCTGACCGGCGCTGCGCTCTCGGCCCCACATCGGCGCTCCCTGCGGAATCGGCCGGTCGGGGGACACTTCCGTCGGCAACCCGGTCGCGCTAACAATGTGGGGATGGATGTCGGCGGGGCGGGTCACGAACAGATCGACGAGTTCGTGTTCGAATGGTCCTCCGCGACGGACGTCGGCAGGGTGCGCTCACTCAACGAGGACTCCATGTTGGTGGAACCGGGACTGTTCGTCGTTGCCGACGGCATGGGTGGTCATGCGGCCGGCGACGTGGCGAGTGCTCTCGCCATCGAGGTCTTCCGGGAACGTGCAGAGTCCATCCCACTGTCGCTCGATGTGGTCGAAGAGCTGATCGCCGCGGCCAACCGGCGAGTGCGGGAACGTGCTGAGCAGGACCACACCGACGGGATGGGCACGACGCTCGTCGGCGTCGCCCTGGTCCAGAACGGAGACTCCCGTTCCCTCCTCGTGTTCAACGTCGGCGACTCCCGCTGCTACTCCTGGAACCCCACCGAGGGACTGTCATTGGTGACGCGCGACCATTCGCTCGTGCAGGAACTGGTCGATGCCGGCGACATCTCGGCCGACGAGATGAACACCCACCCCGAGCGCAACGTCGTCACCCGGGCAATCGGCGTGGAGCCGAGTGTGGCCCCCGACTTCGTGGTGCTCCCACAGGCCCCCCATCGCCGGCTTCTCCTGTGCTCCGACGGGGTCTCCGGACAGGTGGAGGCATCGACGATCGACGCCGCCATGGCGCGCGAGCACGCAGCCTCCACGGCGGCCGTCGAACTCGTCGAACGCGTCCTCGACGGTCCCGCCCCGGACAACGCGACGTGCGTGGCGGTCGATGTCGCCTGGACGGATGCGAGAAGTCCAGGACTCGCCGACGCCGACGTCACCGGGCCCCGTCCTGCGCCCCTGGACGACGTGACCGGTCCGCCACCGGGAGCAGCACCGCGGGAATCGGCCCTGATACGCAGTGTCCCGGGTGTCGGTGGCGCTCCGGATTCGAACGGCAGTCTGCTGAGCCTCCGGGACTCGGTGATCGACGAGGTTCCCTCGTGACCCCCGACGCCGACGACTTCATTCGTCTCGTCCCTGGCGACGGAGTCGCGATCATCGGGCCACCGACGATCGTGCTGGTCGATGCGGCCGACAACGATGTGATCGACCGTCTGTGGGACTGCGTGAGCGAAGGTGGTGGCGCGGACGACGTGCTCGAGGAACTGTCGTCGATCGGATTGCGTGGGCTGGGCGCCTTCGCCGTTGCGCAGCTCGAGGGTCGGGACGTCCGTATCTTCGTGCGGGGCAGTGCGCGAGCAGCATTCTCCGACGCCGAGACCGAGAACGAAGTGGATGGTTCGTCGGTCAGGACCTGGCTCGAACATCTCGTCATCGGTTGCCGTCGCATCGAACTCGACCTCGGTGGCGGGGCGAGCACTGGGCAGAGTCCGTATCGCCTGTCGCGCGGGGTGGTTCCGGTCTCCGCAGTGGCATGGGAACTCGATCGAGCCCCACGTGGGGCCGGGGCGGTTGCGGCGAAGGAGGGCCCCGCCGGCGAGACCGTCGACTCGGAGCCACCGGCTGCCCTTGCCGGTTCTCCCGCTTCCGGGAGCGATGTCGCGATGGGTTCAGCCGCCAGTCGCGATGCCGACCGACCCCTGGGTGACAGGACCGATGCGGGCCACACGCTGCATCCCGGCCTCTTCGACCGGGCGATGGACAGTGCCGCTCAGTCCGAGGCAGAGTTCTCCGGAGCGTCGGCTTCAGCAATGCCCTCACCGGTCACTCCGCCAGTGTCGCTGCCGGTCGAATCGATCGAGCAAGAATCCGATGCCGAGCCGGAGCCGTACGATTACGACGCTCTCTACGGCCGGACCACCCACAAGTCGGTTCAGGACGCCGCCGTCGAAGTCGAACCGGAAGAAACCGACAGCGTCGCCCCGGGAGGTGCCGGCCCGGACGTGGCAGATCAGCTTCCGGATGCAGTGGAGGCCGATCGTGCCGACACCAGGACCAGCGAGGAACCGGCACCGCCGGACCCACCTCCCCTCGGCGGCCTCATCTCGGGCGTACCGGGCGCCGGCGCCGGCACGGAGAGCGAGGTGACCGCCTCGGAGTTGGGTGATCACGACGGCATGACCATGTCGGTCGCGCAGCTCAGGGCGATGAGAGGGGAGTCGAGCGTCACGTCGGCCGCCGATCCGAGCCGGCCGGTCACCGGCGGACCGACCGTTCAGGCGCTCGTTTGTCGAGACGGACATCCCAGTCCGCCCGTGCTCGATTCGTGTCGGCTGTGTGGGACAGGTCTGGCGGGGCCTCCGGTCGTCATCGCTCGACCCCCGATGGGTCGGATCCTGTTGTCCAACGGGCTCACGGTCGAACTCGACCGTTCCGCGATCATCGGAAGAAACCCGCGTGTGGAGGGCGCGTTGGGGGGTGAGGTCCCCTCGACGGTCAAGATCGACGGCAGCCAAGCACTGTCGCGGTCCCATGCCATGGTGCGGCTCGAGGGCTGGCAGGTCATGGTGGAAGACCTGGGGTCGGCGAACGGCACGACCGTGACTCTGCCGGGCCGGGAGCCGAGGCGGCTGCGAGAGGGCGAGCCCGTGCTGATCGAGCACGGAACCCACCTCGACCTGGGCGGAGAGATCACGGGCACGTATGACGCACTCTCCTGACGGAGCACTGGAAGTCGAGTTCTGCGGCGAGGTGGTCTCGGTCGTTCCCGGTGGCAGCCTCACGGCCGGCCGCGAGGGAGACATCGTGATCGACGACAACCCCTTCCTGCATCGGACCTTCCTCGCTTTCGGGCAGGAGGCAGGCCTCTGGTTCGTCTCCAACGTCGGGTCGCAGCTGTCCGCGACCGTGTCCGACCGTGACGGCCGGCTCGAGGCGTTCCTCGCGCCGGGGGCATCGCTGCCGCTGGTCTTCGCCACCACGATGGTGGCCTTCACCGCTGGACCCACTGCCTACGAGCTGGAGGTCCGGAATCGGGGGGCGACGTTCCGGGCTCCTGCCGTCACCACGGATTCCGTGACCGACACCACGATCGGGCCCACCCGCCTGACACGCGATCAGCGGTTGCTGATCGTGGCGTTGGCGGAACCGCGCCTGCGCGGCGATGGAAAGGCATCGGTCGTGATCCCGTCGTCGTCGTCTGCAGCGGCTCGGCTCGGGTGGACGTCCACCAAGTTCACGCGCAAGCTCGACAACGTCTGCGAGAAGCTCTCCAAGTTGGGCGTGCGCGGCCTCCGCGGCGACTCGGGCCAGCATGCGTCGAACCGCCGATCGCGGCTCGTCGAGTACGCCATCGCAACGCGCCTCGTCACCGGCGACGACCTGGTCGCTCTCGACGAGCAACCGGCCTGATCCGGAGGATTGAGCGGCGTCCGGACTTGTCCGGACTTCTGGCACGATCATTGCCAGGCGGGGTCTCTGCGCCTAGTGTCCGTTGCTCATGTGGGCGGGCATCCCCGTAGCCGTGGGCACAACGGCACCTTGCGGCGCGGGAATCGCCGGTGGCTAGACGCTCCACGACGTCACCTCCCGTTCTCGACGGCTACGAGTACATCTCGTTGGTCGGTTCGGGCGGATACGCAGACGTCTTCTTGTACCAACAGGCGATGCCGAACCGGCGCGTCGCCGTGAAGGTGCTCGACGTCGATGCGCTCCCGCCCGGAACTGCCCAGTCGGACTTCACCGCCGAAGCCAACCTGATGGCGAGCGTGTCGGCCCATCCGTACATCGTGCAGGTCTTCCATGCCGACATCGCTCCCGACGGCCGGCCGTATCTGGTGATGGAGTACTACTCGGGCCCGAACTACTACGACCGGGCGAGATCCGAGCAGATGTCGATCGCCGAGTCCCTGCGGGTGGGGGTTCAGCTGGCCAGCGCAGTCGAAGCGGCTCATCGGGGCGGGATCCTGCACCGTGACATCAAGCCGGCGAACGTGCTCACGAGCGAGTACCGGCGTCCGGGCCTCACCGACTTCGGTATCGCTGCGGTCCAAGGGCCCGACACCGAGACCGCCGAAGGTGTCTCGATCCCGTGGTCGCCGCCGGAGGCGCTCGGGGAGATGGCTGCCGACCGGCGCAGCGACATCTATTCCCTGGCGGCGACCGTCTACACCCTCGTCGCCGGACGTTCTCCATTCGAGATTCCCGGCGGCGACAACCGACATCTCGCGCTGATGGGCCGGATCGAGCGGAATCCGTTGCCCTCCATCGGCCGCCCCGATGCGCCGACGTCGCTCGAGCGCGTGCTCGCGAACGCGATGGCGAAGGATCCCGCGCACCGGTCACAGACCGCCGCGGACTTCGGGCGTCAGCTCCAGGCTGTCGAGTCCGAGATGCACCTCGCGGTCACCGAGCTGGAGTTGGCCGACGAACAGCGCACTGCGAGGGCACGGGTCGACGATGACGACGACTCCACCCGCGTGAAGGGTGTCACCGAGGTACGGGCGCAGGACGACGTGGCCGCACTCCCGATCATCGGGGTGCCCCAACGGCCCTCGGTTTCGACGCCCGCTCCGGAACGACCCCGAGAGGGCCTGCTCACCGAGCCAGACGTCGACGACACCATGCATCGGCCGTCACAGCTCGACGACGGCCCGTCCGAGTTGAAGCCGCCCGGCGGCATCGAACGCAAGTGGCTGGTCGCAGGCGGAGCAGTGGCAGCGTTGGCGCTGGTCGTGGGCGGGGCGGCGTTCCTCGGCGGCGGCGAGGCGGCAACGGACGACGGCCCGACCATCGACGAATCACAGGTCAACGACAACATCGGTCTGCCGGTCGCCGTTGCTCCCTCCGCCCTGCAGGAGATCGTCGCGGTCGACAACGGGGACGGCAGCTTCAGCTTCAGCTGGGACGACCGTGGACCGGAGTTCACCTACGCCGTGACACCGGATGGAGCCGTCGCTGCAGAGCGCGTGGACGAGCCGTCCTTCGAGGGCTTCGTGGGGTGCATCGAGGTCGAAGTCATCGCCGACAGTGGCCTGATCTCCGCCGCGACGAGAGGCTGCGGCTGACGTGGATGTGACATGTGCGGTCGCTGAGCGTTGCCGGGTGAATGGGTATCTCTACCCATTCCGCTCGGTGGTCGTGATCCCTACCGTCACCACGGCATGGCAAGGATCCGAATCCTGATGGGCGTGTTCGGCGGCGCCGGGCTGCTGGCGCATCGACGCACCATCGCGGCAGCGATGGGGGCGTCGCTGCTGTCGACGGCGATCGTCGTGGCCGCGGTCCAGGCCGACGGTTCGACCGCCACCAACGTCCGACTCGACGACGGCGCCGTCTGGGTCACCAACCAGGACGATGGTCTCGTCGGTCGACTCAACGTGCGCATTCTCGAACTGGATCTCGGCATCGACGCGTCGGGGACAGCCGACGTCCTGCAGGAGACCCGTCCGACCGGCCTGGCACAACCCGAACGTACGGTGCTGTTCTCCGGCAAGGACGGCGGGGTCCGCCAACTCGACGTGATCAGTGCGCAGCAGACGGGAGACAACGAGATCCCGATCGTCGACTACCGAATCGGGGGAGGCGTCGGGGCCGTACTCGATCGGGACACCGGTGCACTGTGGGTCGGTTCGTCGAAGCAGGTCGTGGCCGAGAGCTATCCCGAGGAGCCGGATGCCCTCGTCGCACCGGGCAGTCGACTGGTCGTGACCCGAGGCGGCTCGACCGCTGACGAGGGGCAGGCACCGCCTCGTGGACGGGTGCTGATCGTCGACGGCGCAGGTTGGTACGAAGTCGAGCTCGGTGAGGACCTGGAGCCGCTCCGTGAGGAGACGGAACAGGACGCCGAGGACCGAGGCGACGAGGCAGGGACGACCAGCACTGCGACGACGGAGCAGACCACGGCCGAGCCCACGGTCGGCGCCGAGTCGGAGACCGAGGAGCCCGCACCGTTGAAGGAGCCGGTGGTCACACCGATGGGCATCTCGGTCGACGACGTGACGGATGTGTCTGCAGTCGGAGACGAGCTCGTCGTACTCCTGCAGGACGGCACCGTGGTGCAGGGCGACGGGACCACGAGCAGCATCCCTGGCGACGGACATCGCCTCCAGCAGGTCGGCGCTCGTCGCGTCGTCCGCCGGACTCTTCGAGGTGGAGCTGTCGTCGGGTGACGTCGAGCAACTGGTGTCGGCGAGTGCGCCGGCTTCGGCGCCGGTGCGGGTGGGCCCGTGTGTGTTCGGCGCGTGGTCGGGTGACGAGCCGACGACATTCCGGTCGTGCAACGGTGCCGACAGCTCGCTGCAGCTCGTACCCGGAGCCGAAGCCGATGCCGAACTGGTGTGGCGCGTCAACCAGACGAACGTTGCACTGAACGGGGTCGGGAACGGCGACGTCTGGGCAGACAGCGAAGGGACGCTCGCCTATGTCGGCAACTGGTCGGACGTGGAGCCCGACGCCGATGACAGTGAGGACGTCCGGGAGACGACCGGTGAGAGCCGTGTCGTCGTCGAGAAGACGTGCATCGAAGGCGGCGCCGAGGCGCCGACGGCAGGCGACGATCAGCTCGGCGTGCGTCCTCGTCAGACGATCATCGACCTGTTGAACAACGACGACGACGTCAACTGCGAACCGATCGCGATCACGTCGTTGACTCCCGCACAGGGGGAGTGGGGCCAGCTCACGATCATCAACAACGGCCAGCACGTGCTCTACTCGCCGAGCGACGACATGCTCCAGCGGGCTGCCGACAGCATCGAGACCTTCCAGTTCTCCTACGTCGTCTCCGACATCGACGGCAACGAGTCGTCGCCCGCCACGGTCACCGTCAGCGTCAAGGACTACGGGCTCGGCAACAGCCCACCGGCGCTCCGTCCGAAGACCGGTGAGGGAACGCGCGAGATGAAGACGGTCGTGGAGGAGGGCCGCGCCGTCAGCTACAACGTGCTCGCCGACTGGTGGGATCCCGACGGTGACGATCTGCGGTTGGCGTCGGCGGTTCCGGAAGGCGAGGGACAGGTCGCCTCCACCCCCGACGGCCTCGTTCGTTTCGAGGCCAACGGTGTGTCGGCCGGCGTCCATGATGTCGCCGTCACGATGTCGGACGGCATCGACACGGCAACCGAGAGTCTGGGTGTCACCGTCAAACCCGTCGGCTCGGCGATTCCGCCGGTGACCTCCACCGATTTCGTGACGCTCGTGGTCGGTGCCTCCACCGTCGTGGCCCCGCTCGAGAACGACTCGGATCCGAACGAATCGACGCTGAGCCTGCGCCCGTTGTGGACGCAGGACCCGGACCCGGGTTACCGGGCGGTGCCACAGGGCGACCTCGTCGAGATCACGGCGGTCGAGGCCGGGGTGTACGCACTCGACTACGAGGCCAACGACGGTGTCGACTCCACGCTGGGCACGATCCGCCTCGAGATCGTCGCCCCCGGGGAGGTCAACAGCGCACCGATCGCGGTACCCGACCAGGTGAAGTTGCGCCCGGATCGGGTGGTCAACGTCGACGTGCTGGCGAACGACGTCGATGCCGATGGAGATCTTCTCGCGCTCACCGACGTCCAGGTCTCCGTGAGCGACCCGTCGCTCGGGTTGGCCCGAGCGACACTGGTCGACCGCCGGATGGTCCAGGTGCAGGTCGTGCCCGGCCCCAACGGTGAGGAGCCCGTCGGCCCGTTCGTGATCACCTACGCCGTCAGCGACGGTCGAGAGGCCGAACGGGCCGCTGCCGGACAGTCCAACGAGCAGGCGGTCGCCGACACGCTGCGTTCGCAAGGTGCGGTCACCGTACTCGTGCAGCCGCCGAGCGAGGATCAGCCCCCGGTGCTCACGAACGACAGCGCCGTGGTGCGCTCCGGCGACATCGTCGGCGTGCCGGTGCTGAGGAACGACACCGACCCCGACTCTGATGCGATCACGCTGGTGTCGGTCGACGAGGTTCGGGCGGCCGACCTGGAGGCAGCGGGTGAAGGCGTGGTCTGGGTGGACGGACGCAACGTCTTCTTCCAGGGTGGTGTCCCCGGTCGCCACTCGATCCTCTACACGGTCGAGGCAGCGGGTAAGCAGGCCAGCGCCGAGCTCTCGGTCGTCGTCAAGGATCTGCCGGACCCCGACCGCAACCCGAACCAGCCTCCCACGCCGCCTGATCTGGAGCTGCGAGCAGTGCGCAACGCAACCGTGCGGCTGCAGATCCCGAGCTACGGCGTCGACCCCGACGGCGACACCGTGGTGCTGCTCGACGACCTGGGTGTTCCGGCGCAAGGCGGCAACACCGTGGCCCTCGACGGGGAGAATCCCGGCGTGGTGCTGTTCACCGCCGGCCGTGACTCGGGCCCGCGGGACTCGTTCGAGTACACCGTGCGAGACCGATTCGGCGCGCGCGC
>Ga0102937_1000654_pt1 | contig 15574 bp, 17 predicted proteins | sample SalPonR2_B_D1_MG_FD_78213 | JGI IMG/M metagenome (GOLD analysis project Ga0102937, IMG submission 78213) | Salt pond soil microbial communities from South San Francisco under conditions of wetland restoration - Salt Pond MetaG R2_B_D1_MG | ecosystem: Environmental > Aquatic > Marine > Intertidal... | reverse complement strand
CATGAAACGGAACGGCGCGCTGCTGAAATGCAAACGGTCAATAATATTAGCCGGGCTCTGGTGTCCCAACTTGAATTTGACAAACTGATTGAACTCGTGGGCGAACAGATGCGGGAAACATTTAAAGCTGATATTGTATATCTCGCGCTGCACAACCAAAAAACCAATATGCTTAACTTCCCCTACTATTATGGAGATGAAGCTGAATCGAGGCCTTTTGGAAATGGGATTACCGAGAAGATAATTCTGAAAAAAGAACCACTGTTAATCAACCAGAATCTGGATGATGCCTACCACAAACTGAAGGCTGAAAAAAAGGGGGAAATGGTGGAATCTTATCTTGGTGTTCCCATTATGGCCGGCGACAAATCGATCGGTGTGATTAGTGTTCAGAGTAAGGAACAGGTAAACCGCTTTAATGAAAACGATTTACGGTTACTCACAACCATTGCGGCCAATGTGGGTGTCGCGATGCAGAATGCCGAATCGTATGAGAAACTGAGATCTGCTCTAAACGACCTCAAAGCCGCTCAAACACAACTTGTTCAGCAGGAAAAACTGGCTTCACTTGGACAGCTGACCGCCGGTATCGCACACGAAATCAAAAATCCACTCAATTTTGTAAATAATTTTTCTGATTTATCTGTAGAATTGATTCAGGAAGCACGGGATGAAGTAAAAAAGCAAACGGCAAACGGCAAAAGTGAGACGGGTGACGGGAGACGGGAGGGTGATGGAAATCCCCTCTGGAGAGGGGCCGGCATCGCCGATGGCGATGACAGGGGTGTGTCCGACGAGGCATCGAACCACTCCCTCCTCCTCGAGATCCTTGATGACATTGAAACCAACCTCAAAACCATTCATAAGCATGGCTCACGTGCCGACAGTATTGTAAAATCGATGCTGCAGCACTCGCGGGGAGGAGATGGAAAACTGGAACCAACACCTCTCAATCCACTTATCAAAGAATATGCGAATCTGGCCTTCCACGGCATGCGTGCCGGTAAGGATCCTATTAACGTGGATATTGATCTGCAGCTCGACGAGAACATTGGGAATGTACCCCTGATTGCAGAGGATTTTTCCCGAATCATTCTTAATCTGTCAAATAACGCTTTTGATGCCATGAGGGAAAAGGCAAACGGCAAGCATGATGCACCCGGAGACTACGTACCAAAACTCACGATCAAAACCCATCAAACTGAAAATACCGTCACCATCGATATTGAAGACAATGGACCAGGTATTCCGGATGAGATGAGGGATAAAATCCTTCAACCATTTTTTACGACCAAAAAAGGAACGGATGGTACAGGCCTCGGACTTAGTATCACGAACGACATCGTAAAAGCACACGGCGGAGAAATGAAAATAAATTCGATACCTGAAAAAGGAACCACTTTTTCTATTATATTAACTACCAATTGATACATAACCAAGTATCAGACAATTACTAACAGACTACTATGAAATTTCTGGTTGTAGACGACGAAAAAGATGTTGAACTTCTTTTTAAACAAAAGTTCAGAAAAGAAATTCGAAACGGATTAATTGAACTGGTTTTTGCATTTTCGGGGGAAGAGGCACTTAGCATATTAAACGATAAACAACCACCGGATGTGGTTTACGTATTTTCTGATATTAATATGCCCGGTATGTCAGGACTTCAACTTCTGGAAACGATAAAGAAAAAATATCCGTCTATACGGGTGAGTATGATTTCAGCATACGGTGACGATGAAAATTTTCAAAAAGCGAAAGAGACAGGGGCTAAAGAGTTTTTTACCAAGCCAATAGATTTCGAGTCGTTAAGAGCTGAAATCCTAAATATTGTGAACAGTAATTCGTAAATGGTACTATCATGAGCGCTCCACAGAAAATTTTGGTTGTTGACGACGAGCCCGACTTACAAATGCTAATGCTGCAGAAATTTCGGTCTAAGGTTCGAAACAAAGAGTACGAATTTCTATTTGCTGAAAATGGCGTTGAGGCCCTTGAGAAAATACGATCTCACACTGACCTTTCCCTTGTGATGAGCGACATCAACATGCCAAAAATGGATGGGCTAACGATGCTCAATCAGATTCAGGATATGAACCGTGCCGACCTTAAAACAATTATTGTATCGGCGTATGGGGATATGGAAAATATCCGCACGGCGATGAACTGTGGTGCCTACGACTTTGTAACCAAACCGATCGATTTTAAAGATCTGGAAACTACAATTGAAAAAACGTTGCGAGAGATTCGTGAGCTTCTGAAAATGCAGGATATGCAGGAGCAGCTCGAATCACTGAACTATGACCTGGATATGGCAGCCAGAATTCAGAAAAAAATTCTCCAACAGGATTTTCCTGTCTACAGCGACGATTCCCGTTTTGATGTTTATGCCGAAATGATTGCTGCTAAACATGTAGGCGGCGATTTCTACGATTTCTTTAAGTTTGATGATGACCACCTCGTCTTTTTTATCGGCGATGTGGCGGGTAAAGGCATGCCCGCAGCAATTTATATGGCTGTATGCCGCACCATGTTAAAAGCTATTGGCTCTGAGGTTAAAAGTCCGGCGCAGTGCATGTATAAAGTAAACAATATGCTGATCCCCGAAAGCGACATTACCACTTTTGTGACCGTTTTTTATGGCGTTTTAAATGTTAAAACGGGAGAGCTGCAATACTGCAACGGTGGTCATAATCTCCCCTATCTGCAAACGAATAAGGGTGAAGTTACCGAACTGGAAGATGTGGGGGGCCTTTTGCTTGGTAAATTTGAAGATGCCGGATACGACGAAAAAACAATTCATCTTTCACCCGGAGACTCCATCATCACCTTTACAGACGGCGTTACTGAAGCGGTAAATGAAGACGGTGGTTTCTACGAAGAGTACCGGGTTATTGAACATCTCGAAAAAACCGGAGAAAAAAGTATTACATCGAAAGTAAAAGCTCTCCATCTCGAAGTAATGAAGTTTGCTGGAACCGCTGAACAATCGGACGATATTACCGTTTTGGCAACATCATTTGCCGGGGAGAAAGAATAGCAGCCAGGAAATTCCCGGCTATAATTCAATACTCTACTCTTCTATCTGATGAACTTCCTTTAAAATTGCTTCGGCATCCTTATCGCCTTTTTGCATAACCCTGTGCTGCAGATTGGTAACGATTTCGGGCTCGGCGTTCTCAAAAGCCAGCTCTTTAGCCTCTTTATCTGTTCCGGTTCGAACCAGATCGTAAATATCATCCGCTCTCACTATACTATAGAGCTTATCATCATTAAAAGCGTGGGAACGGTACTCTTCATACTCTTTGAACAATGCAGGAAAATCGTTTGTCCTGTCGGCACGGTTAATTACTTCAACATCTTCCGGGCCTTCGGCACTGAGCGGAGTTTTTGTGAGGTAATAAAATTTTTGCTTATAGATCATGGAGATTCAGAATAATTCACAAATTAGATAATATGTACTTTTTAACAGCACTTTTTGATGCGATTCCAATATAACGCAATTCGAAGACTAATTACACAGGAAAGCTTACAGTTTCTACAGAAGGTCTTTGGGACCGGTTATCCACTTTAGCTCGCAGCTACCCGGCTTTATATCACTCCAATTAGCAATACTGCATGTGAGGCAGGCAATTGTTGCCGTTTTAACAGGTTGCCGCACCGGGGTGGATGACAATATTGAAATAGACTCCTCCGTCATGGGATTGTGGCCCAGCGTCATCACGATATCCTTTTCCGGGGAGGTTGATCTAATAGCTTCTATATAGGCATCGTACCCGCTAAAATAGAGATCATCAACAAATTCTGCGATTCCCTCATCTGCATTAATCTCCTTTAGTACTTTTTTAAGGGTTGCCCGGGTACGTTTTGCCGGAGAGCAGTATATTTTTTGAGGAATAACCTGTTTCTGCTTTAGAAAAAGGCCCATTTTTGGGGCATCGTTTTTCCCCCGGGAGTTAAGAGGCCTGTCAAAATCTTTAAGGTAGGGGCTGGACCACGAAGATTTGGCGTGCCTCATTATCAGGATGGTTTTCATCGGTGGCTGATTTAAGAATTATCGGTTACCACATAGAAGATACGCAGTTTCGCGCGAAGTTAATCATGTCGCTGTTTTGTTTAATACCGTTCCGGGCAAGTAGAAACCGAGCGCCACTCCCCTGCTCAGCATAAACAGCAGCATGGCAAGCCAAAGACCATGAACGCCAAATAAATCGGTTAAGAGATAGTACGCGGGCAAAAATATAGCAAAGGTGGAAATAAGCATGGTGTTGCGCATGGGCGCTGTTTCAGTTGCACCAATAAAAACCCCATCCAGTATATAGCAAAAAGCCGATACTACAGGAGCCAGAATAGTCCAAACGAGCATGGTTTCTGCATGGGAAATAACAGCCGTTTTGTTAGTAAACAGAGTTAGAAGGTTGCTGCCAAGCAATCCATAAACAAGCGTACCAGCCAGCCCGATCAACAGTCCCCAGGTGATAGTATATACGACCGACTTTTTCAGTTTTTCAATGTTCCCGCTTCCTTTAAAGCGTCCCACAAGACTTTCTGCTGCATAGGCAAACCCATCAATACCGTACGAAACAATAAACCAATACTGAAGCAGGATGGTGTTTGCAGCCAGAATAACCTCCCCCTGTGTAGATGAAACCGCTGTAAAGAACGAAAATGTAAAGATGAGGCAGAGCGTACGTATAAAAATATCTCTGTTCACGGTAAAATACTCCCTCAACCGACTGGTGTTCAGCAGGGCATTCCATGCAAAATGTGAAGCATAATGGCGGTACTTTTTAAAGTAGAGAATGAAGGCAAGCAGAAGAGCCAGATAGGTAGAGATGAGTGTTCCGTATGCTACTCCGTCAACATGCATACCAAATCCATAGATAAACATCACATTCAGCACAATATTGAGCAGGTTGTGTGTAATTGTTACGATCATCGGATAAGCAGCATTTTGCATACCCAGGAACCATCCGTTTATACCGTAAAGTGCAAGAACGGCAGGTGCCGTGTAAATCCTGATGTCGAAATAGATACGTGTGTATTTACCCACATCTGCAGTCGACTCGATCAGCCAGAGGCTCATAAGCGCAATCGGGTTCTGTAAAAACAGAATGGTGAGGCCAATTCCCATGGCAATGAGCTGTACTCTCGCCAGAATCATCATCATCTCTTTTCGGTCGCGTTTACCATACTCCTGAGCAGTAAGGCCGGTTGTACCCATTCTCAAAAAACCGAATCCCCAGAATATGAAGTTGAAAATGACGCTGCCGATGGCAAGCGCCCCGATGTAGGCAACGTCGTCAAGATGGCCAACCAGGGCGGTATCTACCGCACCCAGCAGCGGAACAGAGAGGTTACTGATGATATTGGGAATCGCCAGCCGAAGTATCGATCTGTTCAAAAGGGAAGATGTCTGTGTTTGATTTCTTTTTTGCGACAAATAAGATACTATTTTTTTTACCGCTCTTCGTACTGGGTTTAGTACCTTTAGTTCACTCTTAAGTAAACTGTATCCAGAGAAAACATTGTAGGTAAATTATGATTTTTCATAAATCTATCACCAATTGAATTTATTAGGGATCAAAATAAATGTAGGTAGAGATTATTCTGGCCTTGAAAAAATTGGCGGGAAAAGAGAGCTGGAAAATCTGCGGAAACCTTTTATCATACCGGTGATGAGCCGTTTAATAAGCGACTAACATGATGGACCATTGATAAAAGGTAGCAGAGATTCCGCGAACGCCGCCAATTTTTTCACAGCCTTGATCTTTTGGTTCTTTTGCATCAAGGCAAAATGAACAGGGAAATATACAACAGCTATTGAATTTGTTTTTCTACTCACAATGTTTCTAGTAAAAACAATAAAAATTTAGCAATGGAATTAAGCTACTGGCAAAGCCGCTGGAGAAAAGGAAACACCGGCTTTCATATGGAGAATGGATACTCGGGTCTCCGTAAACACTGGAAAACGCTACCGCTTCCCGATTCCCCGGCTGTACTTGTACCCCTCTCAGGCAAAAGTGAAGACATGCGATGGATTGCGGAGCAGGGTGGAAATGTAACGGGAGTTGAAATATCTGAAATTGCGGCTCAGCAGTTCTTTAACAATCAGGGAAAAACACCAAAAATAACGGCCTTCGCAAACTTTAACATCTACATATCAGAAAATATTTCTATTTGGTGTGGTGATTTTCTCAAACTGCCCGGGCGTAAAATGCCTCCTTTTAATTTGATTTACGACAAAGCCGCACTTGTAGCTCTGCCTCCTCATATGAGGCAAAATTATGTTAAAAAAATTATCACCCTTACCGGCCCACATACCAACATTCTACTCCACGGCTTCAGTTACAACCAGCATGAGATGAAAGGTCCGCCCTTCAGCGTGCCGGAGAAGGAAGTTAAAGCCCTGTACGGCGATGACTTTTCCTTAACAGTACTTGAAAAAAAGTCCATAAATACAGATAAATATCAAAAATTTAAGAAAAGAGGCCTCGGTAGTCACTTCATTGAATATTTATTGCTACTTTCAAAGAAGAGTGAACGTAAGTAACTTTCGTACATCGTGGTACCTGCAATCTTGTATAGAAAGTTGCATATCAGATTGTTCGCAATTATTTTGAATTTTTATTTTCGCTGAACCTCAACATCGATAAACAGATAATCTCACATGGATATTACAACTCGAAATAACATTATCACCATAATACTGGGTATACTTATCGTATTTTTGGCCTGGTTTTTATATCACTCTATTGTTGATCCTTACCAGGCCGTTATTGAAGAAGAAGCAATGGTTGAGCGCGAGCGTCATCGCATGGAAGTAGTTCGCGATGTATTGGTTCAGTACAGAACCCGTAAAGGCGATTTTCCTCCTACCGAAGGTGGACTCGACAGCCTTATTACGTTTCTTAAAACCGATTCAATGATGGTTGAACGGGGTGATTCACTTTTCGCATTTATGCCGCCTGCAACCTACAGTCCCGATTCAATTGTATTTTCACCGCGGCCACCGCACAATCGTTTCGAGTATACTCTTAACGATACCATCAGGCCGAAACTCTATCTGTTGGAAAATCCCGGAAGCGAAGACCGTATAGGAGACCTGGAACGCACCACGCTTCTCAACGCTCCTAACTGGAATTAACATGACTGAAGGCGGGTCTTGTCTCGGTATATGCTATGCAGATAATCATCTGTATTATGCAGTTAAAAACCCGGGACAAGATAACCTGCTGCACAGAATTGGATGCATTGATTTTAATTTTGACGTCGGTGAAGCCATTACAAACAGCTCTCACCAGGGCTTCCCCGTCTTGTCTAACAGCCTCCACGACCTCAAGAAAGAGTATAACAGCTCTACATTACGCGTTTTAATCCCCTCCACGCAGGAGTGTTGGTCTATTGTTCCCCGATCTGTTTACGAAGTTGCTTCCGAAAGAGAGGCCCACATTCGATTATTGATGCGTTTCCACGAGCGCAGCGCTATCGAAACCACCTGGCATCCGGTAAGCAAGCCCGATTCACAGCTCCTGGTGCTTCGCGATCACGCTTCCGTAACCGGTTTTGAATCATTGATGCACTCTTTTGGGGATATGGAGACGGTGTCGGATTTTGAACTTGCACACAGCTGGCAAGTTCATACAAAAGATAACGGGGCTTTCATCATGGTTCATTGTCAGCAGGGCTTCATTTCGATTGCCTCCTACGTGCTGGGTAAACTAAGAAGCTGCACCTACTTCCGTTTCGATTACATGAAAGACCTTCCCTATCTCTGGAATCTCTACGCGGTTAATATGCCATGGCTGAGCGGTATTCACGATAACATTTTCATCTTCGGCCATTCGGCCAGGAGAGCGGCCGAGCAGTTAACACCTTACTGGCACGACCACGGCACACTTACCTTTCTCGATTCGCTTGACGCCATGAAGGTATCTGCCACTGAAAAAACGTATGGCTTCCCACTCGAAAGCGCCTTCCCTGCTATTTTGATGAGCTTAAATGTATAAAGCACACACTAATCATGAGAATTATAACCGGCAAGTTTAAAGGCAGAACACTCACCATTCCCAAAACGGATAAAGTGAGACCCACATCAGACAGAACAAAAGAAGGCATTTTTTCCGTAATTGCTGCCCGCAGGTATTTTGATAATCTCCGTGTTCTCGATCTCTTTGCAGGTAGTGGTAATCTTGGCATCGAAGCCATTTCGAGGGGGGCCTCTCACTGCACTTTTGTGGATGATGAACCGCTGCACATCACTCATATTCAAAAAACAATATCCTCTTTTGGTATTGAGAAATCGGTTCAAACCCTGGTGATGGATACAGAAGAGTTTTTGGCAAAAAGCAGCAGCCGTTTTGATCTGATTTTTGCTGATCCACCCTACGATTATTACGCCATGCAGGAACTGCCGGATATCATTTTAAAGAGAGAAATTCTTGCAGATGACGGATGGCTGATTCTTGAGCACGACAAACATAATGACTTTACAGAACATCCCGACTGTGTATTCAGTAAGGCTTATGGCCGAACCATCGCTTCGATTTTCACCTTGTCTGGCGAAAACTTTTAACCTATCCTGTTCAAAACAGATAACTACACGAATCCCCCGATTTCATGAAAAACGCTGCAATCTATCCCGGTTCATTTGATCCGCTTACAAACGGACATCTCGATATTCTGGAACGGGCTGTTAAAATGTTCAGTAAAGTGGTGGTTACCGTTGCTGTAAACAATAAAAAAACTGCCGTTTTTACAGGTGAGGAGCGGGTACAGCTCATCAGGGAAACCATCAAAAATAAACCCTGGTCCGATAATGTTGAAATTGAGCAGTTTACCGGATTACTGATCGATTACGCCAGGCAAAAGGAGATTAACATACTGCTTCGCGGGGTTCGCCAGCTTTCTGATTTTGAGTATGAATTCAGGATGGCACTTACCAACCGCCGGCTGGCACCCGAAATTGACACGGTTTTTATGATGCCGGATGAACAGCTTACCTTTATCTCTGCCACCATTGTAAAAGAGATTGCCGCATGGAATGGAGACCTGAGCAGCTTTGTACCTGATCATGTTGCCGAAGCGCTTAAAGATAAATATCGAGATCACCCAAATAGTTAACTCCCAAATCACACGCGAAAATCAAAGTACTCTCTTACGTTCTGCACCCAAACCATTTTCGTAATGGCAATAGAATTCCGTGCTGCATTTTGGTAACTTTCAAGAAAATTTAATGCATATGATTTCCAAAAAAGCCCGGCAAATTTCACCCTCAGAAACGTTAAAAGTATCTGCAAAAGCAAAACAGCTTGCCCGTGAGGGCAAGTCCATTGTTTCCCTGAGCGCCGGCGAACCCGATTTTAAGACGCCTGCTCACATCTGTAACGCTGCAATTGAAGCGATAACCGATGGTTTTCACGGCTACACCATGAATACCGGAATGCCCGAGCTGAGAGAAGCAATCAGTGAAAAACTGAAACGGGATAATCGTTTGTCCTATCCTGTTGATCAGATTGTATGCTCAAATGGAGCAAAACAGAGCATCGGGTTTTCTCTTCTTGCTACGATTGATGAGGGTGATGAAGTGATTATCCCTGCGCCATACTGGGTATCTTACCCTCAAATGGTAAAGCTGGCGGGAGGCACGCCCGTACCGGTATCCACCCAGTTCGATAACAACTACAAACTGACACCCGGACAGCTTGAAGAAGCCATTACTGGTAAAACAAAAGCACTGATTCTCTGTTCACCGTCAAACCCAACCGGCGCCTGTTATACCCGAAACGAACTGAAAGAACTGGCTTCTATTCTTGAAGATCACCCGGAAATCCTCATCTTTTCTGACGAAATCTACGAATACATCGTTTTCGATGATGAGCACGTTAGCATTTTAAACGCAGCTCCAGAACTAAAAGACCGAACGATTCTCATCAATGGATTTTCGAAAGGATTTGCAATGACCGGATGGCGTCTTGGATATATGGCCGGACCAAAAAATATTGTAGATGCCGTTGCAAAAATTCAGAGCCAGGAGACATCGGCCCCCTCATCCATATCTCAAAAAGCCGGGTTGGCCGCCTATACAGGCAGTATGAAACCGGTAACTGAAATGAGAGAAGCATTCAGAAAACGGCGTGATTTTATTGTAGAAGCCCTGCGCTCGATAGAGGGTGTAGAATGCTTTATGCCAAGCGGAGCTTTTTATGTTTTTCCGGATATCAAAGCGTTTCTGGGATTACATACCGAAAACGGAGAGGTTATCAACACCAGTACAGATCTGTCCATGTATCTGCTCGAAAAACATGGGGTAGCAGCGGTGCCCGGTGATGCTTTTGGGGAACCGGAAGGTTTACGTTTGAGCTATGCAAATTCCATGGACGAACTCAAAGAAGCGGTTGAGCGCTTGCGGGATGGACTCTCATCCCTCTCCTGATAGCGTATTTTAACCCTGTCAGCTTGGTAATTTCTCTGCTTTTGGCACATTTTATGCTTGTAGCGGATAAACATTTTTAAACTCAGATTAAATTTCTATGCCTACTTACGAATACAAACGAGAAGACGGTACAACATTCGAGATTACCCAGGGCATGAATGAGCCCAAGCTTACCACTTGTCCAACCACCGGGCTGCCCGTAACGCGCATTATCTCAGGGGGAGGGGGTGTTGTATACAAGGGGAGCGGTTGGTACGTAACCGACTATAAAAACTCCGACAAGAAATCAAAAGCTGCATCTGAAAAGAAAACGGACAAATCGTCTGCTGCCGTTAAAGAGACCAAAAAAAAAGCAGCTAAGAGTAATACCAACGGAACCGCCTCCGAATGAGCGAATTAAAGACCGACAATTACCAACAGGCTGTAGACCAGTTTGTTCTCCTGTGGGGAGAGATGGCCTCTGCCTGGGGTATCAATAAAACCATGGCCCAGATCCACGCATTACTCTATGCAGAAAACGATGCGCTGGACACCGATGCCATTATGGAGCAGCTTAGCATAAGCCGTGGGAATGCCAATATGAACCTTCGTAACCTGATGCACTGGCAACTGATTCAGAAGGTTCACTATAAGGGTGAACGAAAAGACTTTTACACTGCCGAAAAAGATGTGTGGAATATTGTCGCCATTTTAGTAAAAGAGCGTCATCAGAGAGAAATTGACCCGATAAAACAGAATTTAACGGATACACTGGCTCTTTTTGATAAAGAGGCAACACCAACTTCGGAAGAGACCGAATTTAAAGAACGTATCGAAGAGTTCATTGAATTTCTGGAAATGTTTGAGCGTTTTACTCACGCTTTACTTCCCTACATCAATAAGAAGAACCTCACATTTTTAAAACACCTGGTAAAATTGGCAGAGGCCCATCAGTCACTGAAAGGATCATCATCAAAAAAAGAGGACTAAAGAAGCCTTGGCAGAAACAACAAAACAGATCGGCGACAGGGGAGAAGATATTGCAGCAGCCTATCTTGAATCGAAAGACTGGTTAATATTCGATCGTAACTACCGGTTCGAAAAAGCCGAAGTCGACATCGTGGCAACAGACCGAAATTATATTGTTTTTGTAGAGGTGAAAACACGATCCGGAACCTATTTTGGGCGACCTGAAGAGTATGTAAACTCTCAAAAAGAAGAGAATATCAAGAAAGCGGCCGAGGCTTGGATTTATGAAAGAAAAATGGAAACTGCCGTTGTTCGCTTTGATATAATCTCCATTGTTAAAAATGGTAATGAAGCCCCTGAGATTACCCACTTCGAAGATGCTTTCAGGTAATTGGTTCACCGTACCATACATATATACGCCGTTACAGCCTGATGCGCATTGGGTTTACTGATTTTTTCTCTGTATATATGGTCTCTTTTTAATGTCATTAACGGTTTATGCAGACACCATCTGAAAGTTATACAGTCGGCGACTACATCCGCAGCGCCGGCTCCATTCTCCTTTTTTTTCTTTTACTCGCTTTTTACACCCCGATAATTTTACTTCTCCTCGTCGTTACTTTTGGCAGAGCTTCAAACTTTATTGTTGAAAATATAGCCCCGGCTATTGCAAGGCCCGTTCTTTTTATTTTAGGAATCCGCTTTCGCATTCAAAATCACATAAGCCCGATCCCATCTCCTGCGGTATACATCATCAACCACTCATCAACACTGGATGTACTAACCCTTCTTGCCCTGGGTTTACCCCGCGTTCGTTTTGTGGCCAAGTGGCAGTTTCAATACAATCCGCTTTTCTTTATCGTAGGCCGTCTGACCGGTCAGGTTTTTATTCGGCGTGAACAATCTGAAAAAGCGATCAGAACGCTTCAGAAAACTGTAAACCGCGTTCATAAACAGGAACTTTCCCTAATGATGGCCCCGGAAGGTACCCGTAAACATGAGGGGGTAATCGGACCGTTTAAAAAGGGCCCGTTTCGGATGGCTATCGAGCTGAACTATCCCATTGTGCCCATCTACTTCGAGGGCAACCGCAAACTAAGCAGCGGCTCTTTTATGATCGCTAAAAAAGGAACATGCACCGCTCATATATTTGATGCAATCCCCACAAAAAAATGGGATAAAAATCATCTGCAGCCTCATATCGATAAAATTCGAAAACAATATCTCCAATGGGCTGAAATGGAAGAGAAAGGTGAACTGTAGCTCTGATTATTGGCTTTTGATAATTAAAATTGTTGTTCGTCTGTTTGCAAAAAAAAAAGTTATCTTTGCCTTTATCAACCGATGAAACCGATTGTTTTTTTATGTCAAAAAAAGAAGCCCCGTCGAAATTACGAGCTCTTTAACCGGCAAAATAAAGCCCCCACTTCATGAACCCATCAGTAAACACTCCAAAAACCCTGGAAGCCGCCAGTGCCTTGAAATACGATCTGTCAAAAGGCATCACACATTCAAACGCCCCATCAATCGTTCACAAACTGGGAGGACATGTACAAAGTTACTCCTCTCGATTTTTGATTTGGCATCCCGGCTTTAAGGAGTGTAAAAAAGCGTTCATACATATTTACATTCCCGACCCAAACCTTGTTTTCGACAAACCTGATCAGCACTGTACGGTTACCTATTTCAAATTTGAGGTATCCGTTGTTGAAGAATTTGCCACTGTTGTTATCGACCATTTGCCAGCCGGTAACAGAGATCAGTTTGGCGCATTTTACGAATTCACGTTTATTGATGAGAATGACAAAGTTACAACCGTCCGTGATCCAATGGCATGGTCGCTCCCCTATGGAATACACGCTCCAGCCGAGCTTTATGATATCGAAACCGTTCTTGCGGGCAGAAAAGACGCAGATTATTTTAGTCGGTTGAAAGCAGAAGCTGAAAAATCACCCTTCGGCCGTGTTCAGCCAAGCACTAATTTACTAGAAATACATCCCGGAACCGCCACGCTTGAGGGCTCTTTAGGGTCTCTTGCTCAGCGATATAAGCAGATAGCAGCAGCTATAGAAGACGATCGGGAGCTCTCCCCTGATGAGGAGAATCTTTTGGGGTTTGATGGCGTTCAACTCATGCCTGTAGACCCTGTCATTGAGCACCCCGAAAAACATCGTTTCTGGAAGCCCATTCAGCCTCCTTTAGAAAATAATAGCGACATAACAGTAAGCCTGCGTAAACCTTCGGTTATAAACTGGGGATATGATATAGCCATTTTTGGGTCGGCAGCGGTAAACCCCTCCATACTCTCAAATGGCAGACCTCACGAGCTTCTCGACCTCATTGAAACTCTGCATACATTTCCGGGCGGGCCCATTAAAGTTGTGGTCGATGTCGTTTACGGTCATTCCGATAACCAGGGTCTTACGGTTTTGCCTGAAGAGTTTTTTGCAGGACCCAATATGTATGGCCAGAACATCAATCTTAAAAATCCCCTGGTTCGGGCAATGGTTCTCGAAATGCAGCGCCGGAAAGTAAACTGGGGATTCGACGGTATACGGGTAGACGGCGCACAAGATTTTAAATATTATGACGCCGAGCAGGATATTATGCTGCACGATGATGATTTTCTGAAACAGATGAGCGCAGTAAATCAAACAGCGGCCGGAGTGGAATATAAACCGTGGATGATATTTGAAGACGGGCGGCCATGGCCCCGCGACGACTGGGAGCTGGCCTCCACCTATCGAGTGGTTACCGAACAACAGAAGCATCCACACCAGTGGGCACCTATGATTTTCGCCTACAACACACCCTATATCTACACCTACTGGGTTTCAAAATGGTGGAGACTGAAAGAACAGTTTGTATTTGGAGAAAAATGGATCAGCGGTTACGCCAATCACGATACCATGCGCCGCGGTACACAAACAGACCCATCGACGATAAACGTTAACTTTTTGCTGGGAAATTCCTTAAAAATGGTGATGGATAACGCTTATAATAATCCTTCAACCACGTTATTGATGAACGGTTTTCTTCCGGGTGTACCGATGGACTTTATCCAGGCATTGGGAAATACCCCGTGGAGTTTTATGCGAAACACCGACACGATGTTCGCTATAAAGGTGGCCGCAGAAGAAGCCCACTTCACGGAGTGGCAAATATCCGAGGTAGAATATCGAAAGTCACGATTTTTCAAGACGCTGAAAAATATGGGCTTTAATAACATTCAGGACCTCCGTCGTTTTGCGAAAGTGTTACTAAGCCTGCTTAAAGCTACAGATTATAATCCGGCGAATATGGCAAATCTTCTTAATCAAATTGACCCGCCGCTGCCCGTAACCGGCTGGACCGAAAATAAGCTCAACCAGTACGCACTGGCCTGGATGAACGATGTTAATGAATACTGCAACGTTGACCTGCATGCAGAATATGTGGATGCAAAGAAAACCGCCTACAATCTTGCTGTTCGTAAATATCGTCTGGAAAACCCCTGGCTGAATAACAATTTTGGAGATGCAGACAGCCTGCAATACAGGGAACCTGTTAATGGTTCAGTAATCTATTACGGATACCGGCGCAGTGAAGAAGCCGGAAAAGAGATCGCTTTTGTAGCAAATATGGAAGGTCAGCCCCGGCAGGTTATACCCTTTGAACTAAACCTCCCAATTAAAAATACAGGCGACTGGAGAGTAGCGCTGGCAACGCCATCCGTAAGAGCAAAAAAAATCGATAAGCCTATACGGCTCTCAATTTCTCAGGGGATTCTTTTTGAGAGGGATCTTTGAATAAGCTACTGACGGATTAAGATCTATTTTTCCCTGTAGAAATAGATCTTTTTGTTTGCTGCATCTTTACCGCTCTTAATCTTTACTCCATTCTCCTGGTTGTATTGATAAACGGCCGTTCTCATTGAATTCACGCCCTTTTCGTTACTATACGACACTTCCACGGCTTGTCCGCCCGGCTCAAGTTTATCAAGAGCATCCATAAGAGGCTTGAATTTCGAAGATCTTCTCTTGCTGGATTTTATTTGTGAGCGTTTTACGAACTTAATATTCATGGGCAAATTCTAATTCATTTCAATACTAACGTAATTAATCACGCATATATTTATATTATTGTTACAAATTCAATTTAGTTGTTTTATAAATTTTATTCAATTTTTAGATCATCAAAAAAATAATTATT
>Ga0102937_1000646_pt1 | contig 15638 bp, 24 predicted proteins | sample SalPonR2_B_D1_MG_FD_78213 | JGI IMG/M metagenome (GOLD analysis project Ga0102937, IMG submission 78213) | Salt pond soil microbial communities from South San Francisco under conditions of wetland restoration - Salt Pond MetaG R2_B_D1_MG | ecosystem: Environmental > Aquatic > Marine > Intertidal... | reverse complement strand
GTAATCAATATTGGGATAACCAGTATAAGGAGCCATATAGGGCCTACATACGTGAGAGAATTGGTAAGGAAGATTATGAGACTGTGAAAAATGACCGGGTAACGATCTCTAAAGAAGCTAAGGATTGGGTGGATAACGCTTTTGAGGGCACCCCTTACTACTGTAAAATTGTGACTATCTCAAATGTGAACCCTCCTAAACGTATCCAGGAACAAGAAGAGATAAGCAGGTCTATTAAGATACAAGAGAATAATCAGGCTAAGTTTGAGGCTCTTGAGAGGCAGAAAAGCGGAGCTCTAACACAAAAGGCTTCTAATTATAGAGACGCTATTCGTATATGCCCTCAATTGATACACCTTTTGGAGCTTGAGGTGCGTGAAGAGCAAGCAAATAACATGAAAGTTGCTCTTACTGGAGAGAACGCTGCCTCTATACAAAAGATCTTTATCCCATATGGTACAGGCATTGTAGCTTCGGATAAATAACAGCTGTTTTAACTTTGAGGGTGCCTACCGAAGCAATGAGTTACTGGGCCCTGAAATATTAGAGTGTGAGAGATGACATGAGGGAAAACATAGACATACAAGCCGTGGCTAGAATAAATTATACCTCTGAGGATATCAAAGTTCTTGTCGAGCTAGCATCTAACTACAAAAGCCTTATGACTAATTATGCGTATATACAAAGGGAATTTTTAGGGGTGTATATTATACAAAGGGAATTTTTAGGGGTGGAGTATAAGGATTATCCTTTGACGCTTCATAAAGTTATTTTGTCCCTTGGGGATAGTCAACGCGAATTCGTTTATACGGTACCTTATTATAACATTCCTCTTTATGTGAATTCAGGCTCGCTACATTTGTTTGTCCGATGGAGATTGGAGTTAGGTAAATGAATGAAGTTAAGCAAAGGAACCGGAACGAAAGATTAGTAGATAGATTCCACGAGCGATCGTTCAGAAGGATTGATAATAAGTGTTATAATAAAGAAAAGAAAAAAATAAAGAAACTTTATAACCTCTTGTTGTCTCGATACAAAAGAAAAGAACTTTTATACTTTTATGACTTGTTTGAGGTAGGTAACTATTGGTCCACAACCCCTATCCCGAAGACAAAAGAAAATGATAAGATATATAAAATAGCTACGCATTATTATGATTGTCACAATTGTTTTTTGTTCCCTTCAGAAGATTTACCCCTAATGATGGGTAAAGATAAGAGCGACGATGAAGTAATATCCTGGCGCTTTAAGATAGGGAGGTGACATGGCCAGTAGGAGAATGGAAAAGGTTCTGGAGTACTGCCGTAGGGATAACATAGATAAGCGTCGGTTGGCGGAGTTCTGGCCTAAAAACAGACCTGAGATAAAGAACCTCCCTATATACAGCATACAAGAAATAGACCATCTTCATGAAATGGTTGAAGCAGAGTACCTACATAGCCCCACATGGTTCGGTGAGTGGAGACCTATCAAATCCTGCTCGGGATTATTTGAACTGCTTGATAGAGTTAACATAGGAGACGACATCATTGAAGTTTTGCAGAAGCCTTTAGATGACATGCCCTTATTGGTAAATGAGTGCGAACCCCGGGTCAAGTTGTTCGTAAAATGGAGGCTGCTGGTAGGAAAATGAAAATAGCATACTACACACCTTCGGAAGTGAATCTTCTGAGGGAAATACTAAAGAATAATGTTAAAGCTCCTTCAGCACGCGAGCTACTCCTCCGCAGGAGGGATATGGACAACCTTGATATATTGGCAAGAATTAAATCTGGACTACCATTTTATATTTGCGTTGCTAAGCATTATTTTTATGATAGCGGATTTGCATAAGCTCTATCAGAATTTCTGACTGTAGACTTTAACAATGTCCCTTTGTATGTAGGTTGTGAGAACTTAAAATTGTATGTCAGCTGGAAAAGCCTTTGCAAGAGTATATAGTCAGCTCGACAGGCATCTAACTCCTTGGGAACTATCCGCTACGATAGAACGAAATCTATCAGACGACAGATCCTCCACTTGGTTGGGCTTTTATAAAGCCTTGTACTACACAGATAAGGAGGACTGCCCATTAGGGATTAATCATTGGTTTGTTTTGCTTTCGTTAGTTTTTGAGTGGAGAGTTAAAAATGGCATCTAAATATACCGTGAAAGAGGTGTATGCTTTTGCGGAACTTTTTTTTGAGGACGGGACTCCTATCGTCTGTCAGATAGCCAACAACACCTTCGGTCCTTTTGTTGATAATGCCTTTGAGAACTTAGACCCAGACAGGGTTCTAGAGACCTTTATCAAAATCCAGCTAGAAGGTGTAGGCACTTATCCATTCTACGGCCTCATAGAAGTACCATATGAAGACCTTCCTACCTGTATAGGTAGCATGGGACCTACCGGCGATAAGATTATCCAGTGGAGATTAGACGATGGGAAATGAAACAAAGGATGTTTCAAAATAAAACTAGAGAAGGCTCTAAAAAACCTACTGTCATTAAAAATCAATGACTTAAGAGATTGGCATACTACTTGCTTTATATTAGGGCAGATTAAATCTTAAACCTAAACAAGGAGTTTTTTATGTCTTCTCTTATGACCCCTTTTGGAAAAACCTTCAATAGTATTTTTAACGACTCTTGGGACTGGGCCACACCTTCTCCATCTTACGCAACACCCTCGGTAGATATTGTAGAAGAAGATAAAAAATTTATTATCACAACGGACCTTCCAGGTGTGGCTAAGAAAGATATCAGTATCTCTGCTGAGAATGGGGTACTCACTATTGAAGCTCAGCGTAATGTAGAGCAGAAGAATGACGACAAAAACTATAGGTATTATGAAAGACATTCCGGTTCTTACAAAAGGTCATTTAAGCTAACAGATACTCTTGACGCTGAGAATATTGCAGCAGAATATAAAAACGGCGTGCTCACTCTTTCTGTGCCTAAGAAAGAAAAAGCTCTTGCACGTAAAATAGAAATAAAATAACAGAGGTATATAATATAGACATAAAACTATAGGTACCCTGTAGTTTTTCAGTCTTCCGAAAAAACAACACACAGTAAGGAAGGAGCTTATTTGCTTCTTCCTTTTTCTTTATCCCCTACAAAAAAGTATATTAGGTTGAACGTAAGAGGAATCAAAGTATAGGGAGGCACAATGAGAATAGGAAATCTACGCATAGGTTTCGCTACCAATAGCTCTTCATCTCATTCTATAATAATAGTAAAAGATCCGAATAAAGTTACAACCCTCTCAGGCAATAGCTATGATGGCGGATACGGGTGGGAAAATTTTATTCTTAAGGACGAGGACGACAAGCTTCATTATCTTGCCGCACAGATGAAAACAGCTCTAGGGGACGTATTCGGAGATAAAATCTGCACGCTTATAGTTAATGACTTTTTTAAGGATGCGATAGACCACCTTCCTAGCCCGGGAAGTGTAGACCACCAAAGTGCTTTAAGCTTACCTGTATCTCGTAACAAAGAATACATCCCAGAGGAATTTTACCAGGAGCTTAAATCTTTTTTTCAAAGACAGGATATTGTCATTGTAGGAGGTAATGACAATTCGGACGAGGACCTCTTAGACACTTTGAAAACAAAGTATGAAAAAGTTTATTTTCCGGAAATTTATGATAACATCTGGGTAAAAAAGCAAAAGAAGGGGTGGTGGACTTTCTTTAGCCCTAATACCGGCAATAAGTTAACCTTTAATTTTAGCAGTAATGCACAGCCATTAGAAAAAGCCGTAACTCCGGATTTAATAGATATGAAGATTACGGATTACTGTGAATCTGGTTGTATCTACTGTTACCAGGATTCTTCAAGAAAAGGTAAGCACGCCGAGGAAGAAAATATAAGGAATCTAATAAGACCTCTTAAAGATATGAATGTTTTTGAGATTGCTTTAGGGGGTGGCGAGGCTACTAAACATCCGGACTTTCTTCATATCCTTAGAATGATTCGAGAAGAAAATATCATACCTAATTTTTCCACAAAAAGCTTTGAATGGATGAGGGACACTCCTACCGTTATGGCAGTGAACAAGTATGCAGGAAAGGTAGGATTTAGCTGTTCTTCTGTGGATGAAGTTAGAGCCTTAACGTACCATATAGAGAAATCAGGTTTGGAGGAAAAGAAATTTACAGTGCATTATGTGCTTGGAAGTAATACAATAAATGAGTTTGAAAAAATAGTTAGGAGCCTGGCGAATACAGGAATGAGGTTACTAATTCTTGGTTATAAAAAGGTCGGTAGAGGCTGTAACTTTACTCCATACGATAATTCTCAATGGCCCTCAATAGCTATGAACTATTGGATAGAGGTTGGAGTGGACACCTGTGCCGCCAAGCAGTATAAAAAAGATCTTAAGAATCTACGGGTTAACGATAAACTCTATTTTACAGAAGAGGGTAAGTTCTCTATGTATATAGACGCGGTAGAGTCCAAAGTAGCTCGTTCCTCCTTTGAGAAGAACCCCGGGGACTACACTAGTATAAAGGAGCTACTTGGAGCGAAAGGCTGGGATTCAGTTACCGTAGCTAGTGAGCTAGTAAGGACATTTAATGGGTATTAATACTTCATATCGGTCTAAAAAAGACAATAGTACAGAGCTTAAGCTAACCCTGAGTAAGTATACTTTAGAGGACCTCCATCTACTCCACGGACTTCTAAAAGATTGGTGGGAATCTGACAAAAAGGATACAAAGGAATACCGTAAACTTGAACAGTTGTTCTGGGCTCTTGATAAGAATAATACATACATAAAGGGCCTGAGGAATAAAAAGAATAGGGTTAAGGAGTTATTGCTAAGCCCTTCTTGGGAAACCTTCTCATTCCGCACAAACAAAAACATGCAATTTCCTGAACAGGCGAGTTTAGTGTTTAAGACTCCTATTACGGAACTACCACTGCGAATAAACGACCTATCACATCCTATTGCTAAAGTGTTTCTGAGTTGGAGGCTTAAGATAGGCAAATAAAGTACTTAATAATCACCCCATAAAAAAGTATATTCTATGGGCCTGTTAGTATCTTCTAAAGTATTCGTTAGCAAAGGAGTAGTTATGAAAACTAAAGAATTGTTTGAGAAATTGAGCGTAGGGCAATTGAGCGTAGGGCAAATACTTGAGTGCCTTCCTGACATCGAAAAGATAGAAACCGACCCCGATACGGGTATGCGCTTTCGTCTTAAAGATATCCGGATACATGATGAGGATAATAATCCCTACTACGAGGTTGTCGGCGACTTTGGAGCGTTCGAAGAGTTTAATAAGCCTCTTGCTAAAGCTAACTACTACGATGGAAATGGTAACCCCACACTAACTTGGATGCAGCAGCCTACCTATAACCAAGCAAAGCATGCTCTCAACATATACTTAGACCCTAAAGACGATGTCTTTAAAGTTGTCTCTAATGATGTCTATGAAAAATTTCTTAAGGATGATCCTGGCTGCTCATACATTGAGTGGTTGGAGAGAGTAGCTCGGGCTAGCTTTTCTTACGATAGTGAGCGGGAAAGCCCACGACTTTAGTCGTGGGAGTATGTCAGGACAGAGTGCTGGATAAAATCACTAATCTTGACAATTCAAGCACTAGATAATCGGGGACATATGTTTATTACTAAAAAAGAGATTAAAAAGGCCAAAGAAATCTTTGAGAAGAAGGGCTGCTATGAAGAGAGTAGTGTAACAATAGGCTCTTTTTCAAATTTTGTTTACGGCATAGAGGAGAATGAGTTCTTTCCTGCGATAACAAATGCCGTGGAGTTTATTTGTGACTATGAATCCATCGACGGAGAAATCTCATTAGGTGTTCGTACTAATGCCGGTTCTAATTGTATGAGTTTGGGTAAGCTAAAACTTAATGAGAGAACTTGGATACCAAGGGACAAGGTGCTCGAAGTAGCGTGGGAGTCCCTAATAAAAGAATTCGACGAAGAGGTATTCCCTATAAAATCCGAAGAAGTTTTTTATGCTAAGAATAGAAAAGGAGGTTATGTCTTTTGGGAAAGAGATGCTGAGACAGCCTACCTCTATAAAGGGTTCTTTTCTGGAAACATCCTAGATGAAGACGGCGAGGCATACGAAGAACTAGAGGATAAATCAGTTATGCTTTTCGAGGTAGGTGTGATTAGAAGGCTTCCCACAAGAGACTCTGCTGGTTTTGCTCATAGCGGTAGAAAAAATAGCTGGGGGATGAAAATCGGTCTACCAAAAAAGCACACAACTATGCCCTGGAAAGATCTTAGGGAAGAAATCCTAGGAGAGTTTAAAAAGATTGTATTTTCTGTAAATTTTAAATAATTACTTATCTTTAACGAAAGGAGTAGTCGTGAAAAACTACATTATTGCTTTTCTTTGCTCTGTTGTTTTGGTCTCCGGGTTTAACTCTGATGTGGATGCTCGTTTCCGTTCTTCTTCATCTTTTCGTTCTAGCTCCAGCTCTCGTAGTTCAAGATCTCGTAGCTCCTGGAGCTCGAAGAGCAGTACGCCTAAAAAAGCTACAGCCGTGAAACGAACTTCAACCTCCACACCGAAAAAAGCTACCGCAGTTAAAGCTAGCTCTTCAAAAAAACCAAAAGCAAAAGCTACTTCAGTTACATCAAAAAGCTTGAAAAAGAAAAACCACCTAGCGGCGAAAAAGTATAGCGGGCCTCAAGGGCGTAAACAAGCAATGACAGACTACCGTAAAAATCGTGCTTCCGAAGTTAAAAAGAGCTGGGATAAACAACCTGACACTCGTCCTGATTACATACCTCAGTCTGTTAATGTGGGGGGACGCTCACAAACCGTCGTATTTAACAATGGCGGGTACGGCTATTATATGGGAGGCGCATGGACCCCTCTGGACTACGCTATGCATATGGTAGTAACCGACGCAATGCTACGTAACCACGGGTACGGTAATTGGCATAACGGGGCTATTGTAGTAGAACGTCACCCAATGTCTACCCCAGGCGCTATTGCTGGTATCGTCATTGCGGTCTTATTCCTAGGGACAATTATTTTCATTTTCGTCAAAAGTAACTAAAGGGGCCTTATGGATAATTTACTTAACGGTCAGATAGGTGACATAGTCTCCCTATCTGACTTTCAGACCTGCGCAGAATTTAAGTCTACCTCTGTTGATTTCCGGATCTGCCGGGTACGTGAATATAACGACCCAGAAGATAGGTTTTCCATTAAAGCTTACGAGCTTGAGGGACCTAACGAGGATACCCCCTTCATGCTAGTACACAAACAGGTAGGCAGCGACTGCGACCTATTTGTATACTACCTTGATACCTTCGGAGAATTAGACGGGGACTCAGAAAACCCATACTACAACCTATTCACAGAAGATCAAGGTGAACTCCTGGAACGTATCGAAGTTCTTGTCCACTATGATGATGACGAAGAACAGGACATTACCTGGGATGTACAAGACCAGACACATGGGGTAAGATATGAAGATTCCGAGGGCAACGAAGGAGTATGTACTCTAGCAGAGTACTTTACTAATGACAACAACAACGACAACAACTTCTGCCTTATTGACTGGAAAGGTGATGAAGATGATGGAGAAGTTGAAATGTGGTATGGCTGTAACATTAAAAATACAGAGGTAGAGCTTTTTTGTCCTAAGGAAGATTAGTGGACCACTTAAAACTAAAGACACACATTAAGTTGTGCCGTAAGAATCTAAAGGACAAGAGGACTAGGTGCTGTGCTTCTTGTCTTTTTGAAGATGAAATAACTGAAGTGTGTCCGGAACTAAAAGAGATGTTCAACAATAAAAAGGAGGCTTTATGCCATCGGAGCTCGAACTAAAAAATGCTGAGAAGGTGCTCGACATGCTTAACCGTATCGAGGGTGTCTCTTTTGAGCAAGTGCGCGGTGATGTCTTTAAGGTCACTGAGTATGACACCGGTATGGACCTGAATGTGGTAGTCGATGTCGAAGAGACCACCGTAATAAATATGGTCGAAATCTGCAAGGTACCTGAAGGAACAAGGCCCTATCTCTTTGAGATGCTTCTTGAAGCTAACTATAAGGCTGTTCACGGGTCTTTCTCTATCACTCCTGATAACAAAATTATAATTAAGGATGTTCTTGAGATTGAAAACTTGGACATCAATGAGCTGGAATCCTCTATAGGTAATGTCTTGGGACTCGCAGCTGAGAATATTGAGGTCATCTCGGAGAACCTCACATAGGATAAAGCATTGTGTGAGGTTTTGAACGATATCGGTTAATTTTGACTCTATAAAGGAGAAGAAACATGGGTCTACTTGGAAGAATGTTTAACATCGGTAAGGCCAAAGTCGAGGGGGCTGTAGAAATCGCTGAGGACAAAAATGCGGTAGGCCTTGCTAAGCAGGATGTAGCAGAGATGAAAAAGCTTCTTAACGAGGCTACCGCTAATGTAGGCAAAATCAAAGGTCGTATCATGGGCTACGAGCGCGACCTAAAAGCCCAGAGGCAAGAGAAGAAAGATCTGGAAGAAAAAGCTATAAAGCTTATGGAAGCCGGGGCTGAAGATGTCGCAGAAGAAGTCGCTGTAAAGATTGAGTCTGTAGAGGCAGAAATTGAAACACTCTCTGCTGCGCTTAAACAGCAGCAGGCTCTTGAGAAACAGCATAGCTATTCCCAGAACTCTCTTCGCCAAAAGATCCAGCAAGCGGAGAGTCAAATGCGCCAGCTTCAAACTATGAGCGAGGTAGAGAAAGCTAATGCGGCCCTGACTGAGGTTAATCAGGACGGTGCAAATAGCGCCCTCTCTCGCTTCGAGTCTCGCCTTAATAAACAGCAGGAACGACTGGACGCTTCTACTGCTACTCTGCAGGCTCAGAAGGAGGCTTCCCCTGAAGCTTTGGACGACAAGATTAATTCCGCGCTCGGTAAAAAAGCGGGCTCGGATACTCTTGCTCGCTTGAAAGCGAAGATGGAAAAAAGCGCTTAGTATTATTAGAGGTACAATAATAAGAAAAAAGGGCCAGAGAATTCTTCTGGTCCTTTTTTTATTTTCTTTGTAGCAAAAAGTATATTATATAAGCAAGAAGAATAAATAGTAGACGGAGTAAAAAAATCAAGCCTTGAGGTAGTTATGCGAATAAAAGATAGTATACTTCTGCTGTTGTTTCTGATGTGCAGCTTCATATTTTCCGACACATTAACAGTAGGGGTCTCAACCTACGAACCTATGGTTTATACAGACAACCAGGGGAATCTAATAGGGTTTGACATAGAGTTCTTTAGTAAGGTAGCAGAAGAAGCAAACTTAATTATTAAGTACAAACAACTCCCCCTATTTCAGGACCTGCTTGAAAAAGTAGAGTTAAAGGAGATTGACTTTGCTATCTCCGGCATATCTATAACAGAAGAAAGAGAAAAAAGAATAGATTTTAGCCACCCTTATTTCAGGTCTGGCCTCTCTATCCTTATCCCAAACGATGCTAATAGCAGTAGATATAACTGGCTCAAAGATCAAATAAAATTATATGCTAGCATAATCCTGAGAATATCCCCCCTTGTTTTATTATATGCTCTGTACGTTCTTTGTGCGGGGCTCTTAATATATCTATGGGAGAATTGGGGTAAGTTTGACTGCATATACTTTGTTAACACTGTGATTTCATCTACGGGTTTTGGTGACCTAACTCCCAAGACAAAAAAGGGAAAGATAGTTGCTCAAGTGTTAATGTTTTCTGGTATCGGTTTTATCTTTCCGCTACTTACAGGAACCGTTACGTCTGAGCTTACTGCCGCAAAGTTAATAAGTGCCATTAATAGCCCAGAGGACCTAAAAGGAAGAAAAGTTTGCGTGACTGAAGGCACTACTTCTGTAGAAGCAGCTAAAGAATATGGGGCACAAGTAGTATTAGTTAAAGATGAATTTGAAGCTGTGGAGCATTTAAGCAACGGTAAGGCCGACGCCTTTATATACGATTTCCCAGGCGTGTCTACTTTAGCCAATAAGAACAGCAACTTAAAAGCGGTTAATGTTACCTTTAAAAAGCAAGACTACGGTGTTGCTATGCAACAAAATAGCCCGTATCGAGAAAAAATCAATTTAGCAATTCTTAAAAGGATAAAGAAAGATCACGATGAGATTTATAAAAAATATATTAGCCAAGAGAAAGCTCACTAAAAGGATATCCTATTACGATAGTGAGCGGGAAAGCCCACGACTCTAGTCGTGGGAGTACGTCAGGTGTAGTGGTAGGGATAAAACCTATGGAGTCGAGCTTATGGAAGTAGAGTATAAAGGGATAAAGCTTAAAGGTCTAACGGAGAACTACCCCTTTAAGCAGCACCAACTAATGGCCTCCTATTTAGAGGGTTTACTGTGGCCCCTTGGAGAGCCCAAAGTAGTGGGTAGTTTTCGCCGCAAAGTTTCTTATAAAGATATTGACGTTACTTTGCATACAAACATAAAGACACAAAAGACGCTTATACGATTTATCGAAGATCATGTAAAACCAAAATGGTTGGAGGTGTCTGACCTACCAATAGACATCTTTGTATACGGTATGTTTGAAAGCGAAGTAATAAAAATGCAAAAATATACGCTATACCTAGATAGGAAGGAAAAACAAATATGGCGCTATCTAAAAGTAATGAGCCTCAAGTTACTGCGATCCTTGTCAAAGACATAAGAGAAAGCTGCGACTATCTTATAAGAGACTTCTCACAAGACACTGACAATAGGCATGAGCTAAACTGTTTCTTAAAAGAGATTTGCTCAAAAAACGCCCTAAGTATTTCTGATATTATTAAAATAGTAAGGAACTCAAAGGAGTCCTTTAGTCCGCACCTCAAAAAAGTAATCGAAGCTTTTACAGATAAGCAATTAAAAGTTTGTATAGAGAGCTTTATCTACAAGGTAGTAAATACCGGCTATGGTTCTAGTGTCGTTTACCTCGATGAATGGAGAGTCTTCTCGCTCAATAGAGAGCAAAGGAAACAGGTACGAAAGACCTACAGTATATGGTTAAAAATATTTTCATTATTTTTTCACGAGAATATTTATTACTACGACAAGGAATTTATAAATTTGTACACTACTCCAAACTCCGACCTTCCTCTTTATATCCACCATGACTGGCCCACACTGGAGGATAAAGAACTATACAATAAGCGGTTGAAGCTATAAGATAGCTTTAATAAAGGTTTTGAAAAACCTAATGTAAAAGTATTAGAGAGGCCGTGATAGATCACAACGACATACAGAAAAAGAAATCGTGAGAGACAACTAGGAAGAATAATATTAAAAGAGACCCGTGAAAAAAGGTCGCAGGCTTTAAATGGTAGAGTAATTACAAAAGATCACAGAGAAAAAATATCGAGGACATTAAAAAATACAAACATACCGCAGAATGTGAAAGAAAAGATATCAAGAACCCTTACCGGTATAAAACTTTCTGAAGACCATATTAAAAAACTGTCTGATAGTAAAAGAGGAAAAGAACTTACGCAAGAAACAAAAATAAAAATAAAAGAATCTTGGAAAAAACGAAAGATGAATAAAACATACAAAGAAAAACATTCTAAAGATACAATATCTAAAATGAAATCTGCCGTTAAAAGTCGTTGGGAAAAGCAAAAGAATTTGAAAATAGGAATTCTTGGGGGGTCCTTCTCTCCTATAACCAAGGGTCACATTTATTTAGCAGAATATCTTTTAGATAATAGTATTTTAGATAAAATTGTGTTTATGCCGTGCTTTCGACATAAACACAGCAAAAAACTTATTAATTTTGACCATCGCTATAACATGATTAAAACAGCTGTCAAATTATCAGGAAAAGTATCTATAAGCGCTATAGAAAAAACAAGAGATTTAAATGGAAGTACGTATGACTTATTTCAAACTCTCCAAAAGATACCTTTTTACCAAAAAACTAACCTATATTTTATTATAGGCCAAGACAACGCTAATAGCTTTCACAAATGGGTTAACTACGAGCACCTGGAGCGTCTTATACGGTTCGTGGTTGTCCACCGTAAGGGAATTAAGCCCGCAGAAGGCGTAGATTGGTACCTGAAGCCACCTCACATCTATCTGCACGGAGAAACTACTATCCCTGAGATTTCGAGTACTGAGATCCGGGGCGGTCTTAAAACTCTTTGGCAGAACGGCACTGTTACAGAGACTGTAGGTGAAATGCTGCACCCTGATGTTCTTCAGTATATCAAAGATAATGGTCTATATAAACCGGAAGAATAATTCTTCCGGCCGTACACAATTAAACCTATAGAAGGAGAGTAGTAATGGGAAGAGAGCTTAAAAGAGTACCTCTTAACTTTGATTGGCCCCTTAAAAAAATATGGGATGGGTTCCTTAACCCGTATTATAAGTATCAATATGAGTGCCCGGACTGTAAGGGCTCAGGCTATGCGCCCTGGGCTAAGCAACTTCAAGATGAGTGGTATGGCTACCATAAGGAAGATTGGGTGTGGGTCGTACCAGGAGAGCGCCGATATAATAGGGCTTCTCTTAAGTACAACTTTACCGAGGAAGACTTGCTGCCCATGACAAAGGGCGGCGCATTCAGGGATCTTCTAGGGTGGACTATCTATGATAAAGACACTGGTACTTGGTGGGAGTGGCAGGGAAAAGGCGACGAACGTAAAAAAGTAAAGATCCCCCAGCCCGAACTCCCCTCTCTTGAAAGAGCTATAGACTTTATGATTCACTCACCTCTTGCGGGCACCTCAGGTTTACATGGACTAATAGAGGGAAGGGCAAAAGGGCGAGACTGGCGTTGTTCTACATGTAAAGGCGAGGGTCGTATATGGGCCGCAGGCGATTATGAAGCTAAGGCTGAAGCTTGGGAGGGAACCCCAATACCCCAGGGAGAGGGGTTTCAACTTTGGGAGACTACCAGTGAGGGATCTCCTGTATCACCAGTATTTGATACTTTAGATAAGCTATGCGAGTGGTGTGAGGATAATGCCACTACCTTTGGTAGTTTTAAGGCCTCAAAGGAAGAATGGAAAAAGATGCTGGATGACGGGCTTGTATATCACCGAGAGGGTAACACGGTTTTTCTATGAACATAGTGGAGGCAAAAGAAAAATACGCTTTAAACGGCCCCAGGCATACTATGGAAGAAGTAAAACTTCTCCTGGATAAGGTGGGGGCCGGGAACGATGATATAGAGTCTTTTGCAGGGACGTTATTTACCTCTATTAAAGATCCTGAAGAATTACTAATAAGGTTTGTTTTCGTTGCTTATAGTTCATCATATCGAAAGTACATTTTTATAGCTATCTACAAGGTACCCTATGAAGATATACCTCTGATGATAGGTGGCTTTGACAACTACGAGCCTGCGGATATGCCCAGGATATTAAAATGGAGGCTAGAAATTGGAAAGTAGATACTTCTAAGTTACACGCTATTTTAAATAATAAATGCAAAATCAATCAGGGAGTTACGGGAACAGCACAGCGATTTGCCCGATATTTTAAAATGGAGACTAGAAATTGGAAAGTAGATACAGCTATGAGGACCTCTATCTTTTAGAGCAAACTATCTCAAAAAAAGAAAGTTTCTTTACTATCATCCCTAAAGTGTTAAAGTGTACCACTTTTTCAGAAGATAAATTTAAGCACTCTTTAAAAATGCTATCTCTTAAAACTAACGCAGAAGGTATAAAGGAAAATGCGAGTCTTCATAATCAATTCATGAGAGTTACCCCTTTGGCTGCCCAGCACTCTGTAAATGAAAAGCGGCGTAAGGAAGCTGAAGTAACATATCAGATGCTTTTTGAGTATGACTTAGAGGATTTACCTCTAATGATTAACGACATTACGGATTATGAGGATTTCAAATCATTAAGAAGAGTTCTCTTTAACTGGAGGATGAAAGTTGGAAAATAAGTATAAATTAGTGCCCGGGAGAGGGTGGGTGGAGAAAGAAGAAGATATAATAGAGTATATCCAGGAGAAATATAATAAAGAGGATGCTGATGATATTTTAAATAAACGGATAACTATTTACAGCGGATACCCGGACATCACGGTAAGAGCTTTAATTGCAAATACGTCTAAGAAGGTTACAAGAGCTTTAATACAACTCATGGAAAAGCCTTTTATAGAAATGCCCTTATACATAGGGCATCGCAATATGAATGTACGTGAGATAGCCAAATGGCGGTTAAGAATAGGAAAGTGAAGAGATAACGACACGTAGATTAAACTAGCTTTGAATATTCGACAATACGAGAGTATGACGTTTGATTAAATCGATTGAAAAAAGTATATTATACAGACCATAGGCACAGTAAAGGGAGTAGTCATGCGAAGAATTCTTGTAACCGGGGGCCCGGTACCTGCTAAGCTGGATCCAGTGAAGTTAGTTACGAACAAGTTTAAAGGGGGGACAATCTCTAATCTTGCTGAGTCTCTTTCTGAGAATTCCATAGTTACATATATCTGCCACTCGTCTTTTGCTAAGATGCCAAAGGAAATCCCCCGCCTTAAGGTTAAAACATTTACGGACTTTCATGATTATAAGCAAAAGGTATTGGACTTAGCTCCAAGCCACGACGGTATAGTATTAGGAGCTGCCGTGGCTAATCTGATCCCTACCTGGGAATATTTAAATAAAAAGTTTCCAAGCCATAATTACAAACCCGGAGATAAGGTTAACGTAGAGTTTGAGATTGCCCCTCGTATTATAGACTTGGTTAAGGGCACTAACCCTAAGGCTAAACTCTTCGGGTTTAAACTGCTAGCAGGCCACGGATACGACGAGTTGATTCGGGCTGCTTATGAGACTCTATTGAGCTCTAAGTCTACAGTTGTGTTTGCTAACGATGCTTCAAATCTCAAAGAAAAGTTCATGGTAACTAAAGAGCGAGGAGTTTTACGGCTGACACTGGAGGACCTGCCGAAAGTAATCGAGCAACTAACAGAGGATGAGTATTATAGCACAGAAAAGATACCCTTTAAAGAAATGTCTTCTGCAGTAGAGGGCAACATTAACAAGTACTTATGCCTTTTTAATAAAGTTTGTATGCATTTCACGAAGGTGCCTGAAGGGTACTACTTTGGTTCTGTGGCTGTTAGAGCGGGCAATGGTTTTATTACTACGTCTCGTGGTAAAAAGGATCTCAGCCAAATTCAGTATAGCTACGTAGAAAGGGTTGATCACGAGCGTAAGATTATACGCTCAGGACCTATGAAGGCATCCTTGAATGCACCTCTTTTGGATATGATATTTAAAAACCCAAAGGTAGATAGCATAGTACATCTTCATGAATGTGACCCTAAACTTCAATACTTGGAGTACGCACCCCCAGGCACTGTAAGAGATACTATGAGAAACGTAAGCACTTCTTTTAACATAGAATCACATGGCCGCTATATTTTATCCGATAGTAATGGAGATATTCTATGATGTATTTGCCGTTCGATGACTACAAGAAACTGTACATTAAATATCTGGAGTATAACCGTTCTCCTCAAGATCTTATAGAACTTGCCGGAGACCTATCGGGTAAAGTTGCTATAGACCTCTGCTGTGGTGACGGGCGGCTCGGTAATCAGCTCCAGGGCGTACATAAAGTTTATTATGTTGATGGCTGTAAAGAGATGATGGTTAACGTTCCCGATTTCGGTAATGCCATGAAAAAAGTTATAGACCTTTCT
>Ga0102937_1000634_pt1 | contig 15757 bp, 10 predicted proteins | sample SalPonR2_B_D1_MG_FD_78213 | JGI IMG/M metagenome (GOLD analysis project Ga0102937, IMG submission 78213) | Salt pond soil microbial communities from South San Francisco under conditions of wetland restoration - Salt Pond MetaG R2_B_D1_MG | ecosystem: Environmental > Aquatic > Marine > Intertidal... | reverse complement strand
GATTAACAGGGGTAGTATTAGCAAATTCATCTATTGATATTGTTATACATGACACCTATTATGTAGTAGCTCACTTTCACTATGTATTATCAATAGGAGCAGTATTTGCAATTATTGGAAGATTTATTCAATGATACCCATTGTTTACAGGAATAACATTAAATCCAAAATGATTAAAAATTCATTTTATAGTAATATTTGTAGGAGTAAACATAACATTCTTCCCACAGCACTTTTTAGGATTAAGAGGTATACCACGTCGATATTCAGATTACCCAGATAATTTTACAAGATGAAACGTAATCTCATCACTAGGATCAACTATATCAGTAATTGGAGTAATATTTTTCATTTACATTTTATGAGAAAGAATAATTACCAAACGAGTAGTATTATTCCAAAATAATATAACATCAAGAATTGAATGATTACAAAATTACCCACCAGCAGAACACTCATTTAATGAATTACCTATATTAACAACATTCTAATATGGCAGAATAGTGCAATGAATTTAAGCTTCATATATAAAGATATATCTTTTATTAGAAATACCTATATGATCACAATTAATATTACAAGACGCCAATTCACCTCTTATAGAACAATTAATTTTTTTTCATGATCACACGCTTATAATTTTAACAATAATTACAACACTTGTGGGATATTTAATAATATCAATTATATTTAATAAATTAATTAATCGATATTTATTAGAAGGACAAAGAATCGAAATAGTATGAACTATATTACCAGCAGTAATTTTAATATTTATTGCCCTCCCTTCATTACGAATTTTATATTTAATGGATGAAACTATAAATCCAATAATAACAATTAAAGCTATTGGACATCAATGATATTGAAGATATGAATATTCAGATTTTAATAATATTGAATTTGATTCATATATAAAGCCTTATAGAGAAATAAGAATAAATGAATTTCGACTATTAGATGTAGATAATCGTGTAATTGTACCAAATAATACTCAAATTCGAATTTTAGTAACAGCAAATGATGTAATCCACTCATGAGCTATACCATCTCTAGGAGTAAAAGTAGATGCTGTACCAGGGCGACTTAACCAAAGCAATTTCCTAGTAGAACGACCAGGATTAATGTTCGGACAATGTTCAGAAATTTGTGGAGCAAATCATAGATTCATACCAATTGTATTAGAAAGTATTAATATAAAATCATTTATCTCATGATTAAACTCTAATTCATTAAGTAACTTAAAGTAAAGTATTGGTCTCTTAAACCATAATATAGTAATTAACAAATACTCTTAATGAATAAAATTAGTTTATAAAAAATACTAATTTGTCAAATTAGAGAAATTAAAATATAATATTTTATAATACCTCAAATAGCACCCCTATGATGAACAATACTTTACATTATATTTATCATAATTTTAATGGTATTTTATATATTAATTTATTTTAGTACTTATTATAAAATAACAAAATCAACAACAAAAATAAGAACAATCAAAAAAAATTGAATATGATAACTAATTTATTCTCAGCATTCGACCCAGCAACTTCACAAAATTTATCAGTAAATTGAATAAGAACATTTATTGGTTTAATATTATTACCCATACCTTATTGAATATTATCAAACCGAATTAATATTATAATTAAAAATATTATAATAACTTTACACACAGAATTTAAACTTTTATTAAATATAAATTCAATAGGATTAACCACATTATTTATTGCACTATTTATATTTATTTTAATAAATAATATAATAGGACTATTGCCCTACGTCTTTACTAGATCGAGTCATATAGTATTCACTTTATCGCTAGCCCTTCCACTATGAATAAGATTAATATTATTTGGATGAATTAATAAAACACAAATAATATTTGCACATTTAATCCCATCAGGGACACCAATAATATTAATACCATTCATAGTGTGCATTGAAACAATTAGAAATATTATTCGGCCAGGGGCCCTTGCAGTTCGATTAATAGCTAACATAATTGCCGGACATTTATTAATAACTTTACTAGGTAATAGAGCCACAAGAGCCGGCATAGCTGCATCAGTACTAATTTTAATTCAAATATTTTTAATAATATTTGAAACGGCTGTCGCAATAATTCAAGCATACGTATTTTCTGTATTAAGAACACTATATACTAGAGAAGTAATTTATGAAAATTCACAGTAACCACCCATTTCACTTAGTAGATGTAAGACCATGACCGCTAACAGGAGCAATTGGAGCAATAACAATAACATCAGGATTAGTAATATGATTTCACCAAAATAGAATAAAGCTTTTAATTTTAGGATATATCATTATTATTCTTACTATAATTCAATGATGACGAGATATTACTCGAGAAGCAACATTTCAAGGAAAACATACCCTAATTGTAGTAAATGGATTAAAATGAGGAATAATTTTATTCATCGTATCAGAAATTTTATTTTTCGTATCATTTTTTTGAGGATTTTTTCATAGAAGACTATCACCTACTATTGAAATTGGAGCATCATGGCCTCCAGCAGGGATTAAAACATTTAACCCAATAGATATTCCCCTTCTTAATACTATAATTCTACTTTGTTCAGGAATTACGGTAACATGGGCCCACCATAGAATTATAGAAAATAACCACTCACAAGGAGTTCAAGCCCTATTTTTCACAGTAATTTTAGGCCTATATTTCACTATATTACAAGCGTATGAATATTATGAAGCAAGATTTACAATTAGAGACTCAGTATATGGATCATGTTTTTTTATAGCAACAGGATTCCACGGAATCCATGTCATTATTGGAACTACATTCCTAGCAGTATGTTTAATACGACATATAAACTACCACTTCTCAAGTAAACACCACTTCGGATTTGAAGCAGCAGCATGATATTGACATTTTGTAGATGTTGTATGATTATTCTTATATATCTCAATTTATTGATGGGGTAGATATCTTTTTAGTATAATAAGTATATTTAACTTCCAATTAAAAGGTCTTAATAAGAAAAGATAATTTTAACTTTATTAATAATTATAATTATATCAATAATAGTATCAATAGGACTGATAATTATATGCTCAATTTTAGCAAAAAAAAGAATTTTAGATCGAGAAAAAATAAGACCATTTGAATGTGGATTTGACCCAAATAGATCACCACGAACACCATTTTCCATTCAATTTTTTTTGATTGCAGTAATCTTTTTAATTTTTGATGTAGAAATTACAATTATATTACCTATAATCATTACCATAAAAAGAACAAATATAATATACTGATTTATTACAATTAGAATATTTATCATAATTTTAATAATTGGATTAATTCACGAATGAAAAACCGGAATTCTAGAATGAAGAAATTAGGATTATAGTTTAATAAAAACATTTAATTTGCAATTAAAAAATACTTAATTTAAGTTAATCTTGACCGTCATCTCCCCCTCCCCCCCCTCTCTCTAAGAGAGTAGACAGTGAAGTAAAAATACACTTAGTTTCGACCTAAGATTAAGAGATTTATCTCCATGTCTATTAGTTGAAGCCAAAATAGAGGCATTTCATTGTTAATGAAAAAATTGGATTATCCCATCTAAAAGGAAGAGGAGATTCCTGAAAAGAGCTGCTAACTATTTTTCAAGGCGGTTTAATTCCGTCACTTCCTTATTTATATAGTTTATTTAAAACATTTCATCTTCAGTGAAAAAATAAGTTTTACTTTATAAATATTTGCAAAAATATATTTATCTTAATATCTTCAATATTACGCTTTAATTTAAGCTATACAAATAAATAATAATAAAAATAAAAATAAAGAAAAAAGAAAGTAAAAATAATTTAATATTATTATTTTGAATTATTTGATTTAACTTGCTAAAATAAGAAAAAATTATAATTATTGAATTAGATATAATATATTCACCCCATCCTATATCTATTATTTCATAATATTTGTTAGATGTATATAATATAGGACCATAAATTATATAAGTACTAAATTTAGGTATAAATCACATACCCCCTAAAATAGAATTAATATAATTAAAATTAATTATAAAATTTTCCAAAAATATTAATTGGGAGAGCTCATAACCAACTCACCCACCAACAAAAACGAATAAAAGAGGTATAATTTTTAAATGAAGTGGTAAGACAACCAGATAAGGTGTTGAAAAAAACCCTCATATAAATATACTACCTAAAACAATTGATATAAAAGTTAATAAAATTATAGGATAATTTATATTAAAATCTTCATAATAATTATTACAAGCATATAAATTATTATAACCTCTTAAACAATAATATACTAATCGTATAGAATAAGAAGCTGTTAATCCAACAGAAATAAAATAAATTAAATAAATATAAATTCTAATTCCCTCTATAGAATAAATTTCTAAAATTAAATCTTTTGAATAAAATCCAGATAAAAATGGAATGCCACACAAAGATATAGAAGAAATACAAAAACATGAAGAAGTAAACGGTAATTTATTAACAATACCTCCTATATGACGAATATCTTGTCTATTTCTTATACAATGAATAATTAAACCAGCACACAAAAATAAAAGAGCCTTAAAGAAAGCATGAGTTAATAAATGAAAAAACGCTACATTATAAAAACCTAAAAATAAAACTCTTATTATAAGACCTAATTGACTAAGTGTAGATAGAGCAATAATTTTTTTTAAATCAAACTCAAAATTAGCTCCCAGTCCAGATATAAATATTGTTAATATACCAATATAAACAAAAAATGAACAATCAATATTTATAAATAAATTATTAAACCGAATTAATAAATAAACACCAGCCGTAACTAATGTAGAAGAATGAACGAGAGCAGAAACCGGAGTAGGAGCAGCTATAGCTGCAGGAAGTCATGAAGAGAAAGGAATTTGTGCTCTTTTAGTAAATCCAGCTAATACTAGTATAAATAATAAAAATATTATTCAATTATCTCAATAAATATAATAAATAAAATTTCATCTACCTAAATTAATAGCCCAAGAAATTGAAATCAAAATAGCTACATCACCAATACGATTAGTTAAAATAGTTAATATACCAGCTCTATAAGACTTGAAGTTCTGAAAATAAATCACCAAACAATAAGAAACTAAACCTAGACCATCTCAACCCAACAAAATAGAAATTAGATTGGGTCTAATAATTATTAAAACTATTGATATAACAAATAGTATTACTAATAACAAAAATCGTTTTTTATATAAATCACCAGATATATAAGAATTTCTGTATATAACAACTATTGAAGAAATTAATAAAACGCAACCTATAAAAATTAAAGAAATATAATCTAATAAAATAGTAAAAACTAGAGAACAAGAATTAATTGATAAAATTTCCCAGTCTATAAGAATTATAAAATCGAGCATTAAAAAATGAAGACCCCAAATAAAAAAAATTATACCTAAAAGTAATAATATAAAAGAATAAAACTTATATAAATTTATTATATTAATGATTTAAGATAAAATTACACCTATAACTCCACAAATTATTATTCTTATTAAACTACTTAAATAAATTCAAAGAACTAAGATATCAACCTTCAAAATCAAAAGATTTAATGGGATTCAATGAAACAAAATTAGTATAAACTCACGAACATTACCATAAAATAATTTATTTAAACCACCATATATTAAACCATGCTGAGTAATTGAATATAAATAAATTCTATAACAACAAGATAAAAAAGAAGCAACACCTAAAAAAAGAAAAGAAAGGCTGCATCAAGAAATAATTCTATTAAATAATATAATTTCACCTAACAAATTTAAAGATGGGGGGCAAGCCATATTATTAGCACTTAATAAAAATCACAAAAATGATATTGAAGGTATAATAGTAATCATCCCCTTATTAATATAAAATGAACGACTATGAGTTCGTTCATAAATAATATTGGCCAAAGCAAAGAGTCCAGAAGAACATAAACCATGGGCGACCATTAGAACTAATGAACCGTAAAGACCCCAATAATTAAGAGTTATAATACCAGCGATGACTATTCCCATGTGACCCACAGAAGAATAAGCAATTATTGATTTAATATCCGTTTGAGCCAAACAAATAAATCTAGTTATTACTATACCAAATAATCTTAAAATTAATCAAATATAATTAAACTTAGAGGCCACATTATTTAAAAATAAAAATACACGAATTAAACCATAACCACCTAATTTAAGCAAAACACCAGCTAAAATCATAGAACCAGAAACAGGGGCCTCAACATGAGCTTTAGGAAGTCAAAAATGAAAGAATACCATAGGCATTTTAATTAAAAAGGCCAAAATTATGCTTAAATATAAATAAAAACCAGAATTAATATTAATTAAATAAATAAAAGAAGTATAAGAATTAATTTTAATATAAAAAATACCTAAAAGTAATGGTAAAGAAGCAAATAAAGTATAAAATAATAAATAAAAACCAGCAGATAGACGTTCAGGTTGATAACCTCAACCAAAAATTAAAAATAATGTAGGAATTAAGCTAGACTCAAAAAAAATATAGAATATAAATAAATTAGATCTAGAAAAAGATAAATATAAAAATAAAAGTAATATTAAACAAACTAAAATAAATTCAACAGGATAATTAGAATTTTTTAACACTAAGAATCTAGCCATAATTATTAAAAAAATAATTCAGTAGCTAAGATTGATTAGATTAATAGATACAACATCAACACCAATTGAATATCTTAATTTAATTAAAAAAGGATAATAATCAGAAAAAATAAAATTATAAGAAAATATAATCAAAATTATATACATACAAAATCACCAATTTAAATAAAAAATAACTGGGATTATAAAAAAAATTATTAAAAGTATTCTTATCATATTAAAGAAGATAATCTTATTATATTATCATTACCATGACAACGAATTAATGAAACTAAAATACCTAGTCCCAAAGAACCTTCACAAACAGAAAAAGTTAAAAAAACCAACACAAAATAACCTTCCATAATTATAGTTAATATAAAAATAAAAAATATTAAAAAAATAACTAACACCAAATATTCCAATCTTAATAGAGTCAGTAAAAGATGTTTACGTTTAGAACAAAAAACAGAGATTCCAGAAAATATTATAATTAAAATTAAATAGTTAATTAAATCAAAATTAATAAGAAAATAATTAAACAAAAGTTTTAGTAGTTTAAATAAAAATAATGATCTTGTAAATCATTGATAGAATAGCTCTCTAAAACTTCAGCAAAGAATATTAATTCGTCATCAATATCCAAAATTGATATTTTAACTAAACTATTTGCTGATATTATAATTATTTTAATAAACTTATTATTAATTAGATTAATTTTCCCATCTCTATCACACCCATTAAGAATAGGATTAATATTAATTATCCAAACGCTTAATGTAAGATTAATTACAGGAATAATAATTAAATCATTTTGATTCTCATATGTATTTGTTATAATTATACTTAGTGGGGCACTAGTATTATTTATTTATATATCAAGTATTGCTTCAAATGAAAAGTTTAATATATCAACATTTATTATATATATAATTATTATTATATTAATAGCTAATATTACAATATATTTATTTTACGATACATCAACTATTAATCTATATAGCCAAATAAGTCAACACCTATCCTCATTAAATAAACTATTCAGAATGCAAAATATAATAATTACAATCACATTAGCATCATACTTATTTTTAACAATAATTGCAATTAATTATATTGTTAATATTAATGAAGGACCATTACGAAGAAAAAATTAATGAAAATACCTCTACGAAAAAATCACCCCTTAATTAAAATTATTAACGGGTCATTAATTGATTTACCGTCACCATCCAACATTACTTTATGATGAAATTTCGGATCTCTTTTAGGAATATGTTTAGTCATCCAATTAATTACAGGAATTTTTCTTGCTATACATTATACAGCAAATACTGAACTAGCATTTAATAGAGTTGTTCATATTACACGAGACGTAAATAATGGATGAATATTGCGGAGAATTCACGCTAATGGGGCATCATTATTCTTTATATGTTTATATTTACATATTGGACGAGGAATTTATTATGGGTCTTATAAACTAATTATAACATGATCAGTTGGTGTAATTATATTTTTAACAATTATGGCTACAGCATTTTTAGGATATGTATTACCTTGAGGACAAATATCTTTTTGGGGTGCGACAGTTATTACAAATCTATTATCAGCAATTCCTTATATTGGAATAGATTTAGTGAAATGATTATGGGGAGGATTTTCAATTGATAATGCAACTCTAACCCGATTTTTCACGTTACATTTTCTTTTACCATTTATTATTGCAGCAATAACAATTATTCATCTATTATTTTTACACCAAACAGGATCAAGAAACCCTTTAGGTATTAAAAGAAATTATGATAAAATTCCATTTCACCCATATTTTTCTATTAAAGATTTAATAGGAATAGTTATTGTAATATTTATATTTATTATATTAAATTTATTAGAACCACGATTACTAGGAGATCCAGAAAATTTCTTACCTGCCAACCCTATAGTAACACCAGTCCATATTCAACCTGAATGATATTTTTTATTCGCCTATGCAATTTTACGATCAATTCCAAATAAATTAGGTGGAGTTATTGCAATAATTTTATCAATTGCCATTATTTTAATTCTACCTATTACCAATAAAATAAAATTTAAAAGAATAATTTTCTATCCAATAAATCAATTATTATTTTGATCTTTAATTTCTACTATATTACTACTTACATGAATTGGGGCACGACCAGCAGAAGAACCATATATTTGAGTTGGACAAATATTAACTATTTATTACTTTTCATTTTATATTATTAATCCCATAATATTTAAATTGTGAGATAAATTAACAAATTAGTTAAAAAGCTTTAGAAAGCATATATTTTGAAAGTATAAGAAAAAGGTTTAATTCCTTTATTAACTTCACTCATTTAAATGATAAAAAATTATAATAAATATTAAAAATCCAGAAAAAAAAAGAATATAATTTAAAGATATGGGCAAAAATGTTTTTCAAGTTAAATATATTAATTTATCATAACGGAAACGTGGAAGAGTTCCACGAACTCAAATAAATATAAACACTAAAAATACAACCCTATAAAAAAATATAATTGAATAAGTATCACATCCCATAAAAATTATACAAGTAAGTATGCTTATAAAAATAATATTTATATATTCAGACAAAAAAATATAAGCAAATCCACCTCTTCTATACTCAATATTAAATCCCGAAACAAGCTCAGACTCACCCTCAGCAAAATCAAAAGGTGATCGATTAGTTTCAGCCAAAATAGATCCAAATCAACTTAAAAATAAAGGTAAGGATATAAAAATAAATCAAATAGAACTTTGATAAAAAGAAAAGTCAACTAAATTAAATCTGTAAATTAAAATAAAAAAATTAATTATAATTAAAGCCATTCTTACTTCATAAGAAATGGTTTGAGCGACAGACCGAATAGCACCAAGTATTGCATAATTGGAATTAGAAGATCAACCACATATTAATACACCATAAACCCCTATACCAGTACAACATAAAAAAAATATTAAACCATAGTCGAACTTAAAAACACTTCTTATAAAAGGAAATAAAGATCAAAGTATAAAAGAAAGAATTAATATAAATACGGGAGCTCTATAATAAATAAAAAAATTGGAATAACCTAAATTAACTTGCTCTTTAAAAAATAATTTTAAACCATCAGAAAAAGGTTGAAGTAAACCCATTATACCTACCCTATTTGGACCTTTACGAAGCTGAATATATCCTAGAACCTTACGTTCTAATAAAGTTGTAAATGCAACACCAACCAAAACAAAAATAATTACAACTAATATATAAATAAAGAACACTATTATCTGTAATATAAATTACATAATTAAATTCTAAATTTAATACACTTAAGTCTGCCAAGATAATAATATTATTCAAAAATAATAAATTATTTAAACTATTTGGTCCTTTCGTACTGAAATAATTAAATTAATTGAGGATAGAAACCAACCTGGCTCACGCCGGTCTGAACTCAAATCATGTAAGAATTTAAAGGTCGAACAGACCTAGAGATGAGAAATTCTACCCCCTCACCTAATCTTAATTCAACATCGAGGTCGCAAACTTTTTTATTGATAAGAACTCTCCAAAAAAATTACGCTGTTATCCCTAAGGTAACTTATTCTTATTATCCATAATAAAGGATCATAAATACACTAATTAGTGAAACTATATAGAAAAGTTATATAAATTTTCTTGTCGCCCCAACAAAATAACTATATTAATGTAATATATAATAATCAAAAAATAATAACACCAAAATAAATATAAAGTTCTATAGGGTCTTCTCGTCCTACAAAACTATTTTAGCTTTTTAACTAAAAAATAAAATTAATTAATTTATTACAAAGAAAGCAGTTTTCTCGTCCAACCATTCATACAAGCCTCCAATTAAGAGACAAATGATTATGCTACCTTTGCACGGTCAAAATACCGCGGCCATTAAAAATATCAGTGGGCAGGTCAGACCTTAAATAAAAATCAAAAGGACATGTTTTTGTTAAACAGGCGGAAAACAAATTTGCCGAATTACTATATAATAATTCACAATAATACTAATTTTATCATTATTACATTAACTTAAAAATTAAGTCAATGATTTTAATAAAATTTTAAATTATTAAAAAATTAAATTTAATGAAAATAAACTATAACGAAATAAATGATAGCTGTTATTAAGCCTACAATTTTTCTAAAAAGTTTAATAATTATAAAAATAATTTAGAGCTTATCCCCAAAAATATTAGCTAACATTACATTATAAATAAAATTATAATTCAACAAAATTAACCTAAATTAAATTTAATTATTAAAAAACCAGATATTTAAAATTGAATGGGATATCCCCCCTATAATTATATTATTAATAGTTATGACACAATAAAATACATATAATTATAAATCTTTTAACTTCGGGAAAATTAAATATTTAATATGAATTTTATAAACCCTGATACAAAAAGTAAGATAAATTATAACTTCTTTTAATTTATATAATAAAAACCCTTACAGTACAATAAACTATAATCGAAAAAATTATTTCTATAAATATACTAAAATAAAAAATATTTTTATTAAAAAAGTAAAATTAAGAAAAATAATAATTAAAACTTATCAAAATAAGTTGAATTGCACAACATAATATATTAGTGTAAATAATAACGTTTCTAAAACTCTATTTTGAAATAAATCCAGGCCCACTTTCCAGTAGGCCTACTTTGTTACGACTTATCTTATCTTAAAACAAGAGTGACGGGCGATGTGTACATAATTTAGAGCCAAAATCAAAAATATAATCTAATATAAATTACTTCTAAATCCAATTTCAACTTTATTTCCATAAAAATATTCAATAATAAAATAAATGTAACCCATCTCAACTTTTATATTGCTGCACCTTGACCTAACATTTTATTCATAAAATTTAAAGAAAATAGTTCTAAAAAAACATTCAATGACAGAGGTATACAAGCTTTAATAAAAGTAAAATTAAACGTGGATTATCAATTACAGGACAGGTTCCTCTAGAAAGATTAAATTACCGCCAAATTCTTTAAATTTGAAGATCATATCTATTAATATTAAGGTTATAAAATTTACAGTTAAAATAATAGGGTATCTAATCCTAGTTTATATTAAAACTTTCGAATATTATAATAAACCATAATTTTAAGGTTAAATTAATATTTCACCAAATAATTTAACATTAAAATTATTTACATAAATTAAATAATACAAACCGAACCAATTAACTAGCTTTTATTGTATAACCGCGACTGCTGGCACAATATTTGTCAAAACTATAGAAATAACTATATCAAAACTTATTAAATTTATAAACATAAATATTGCAACTTAATATTAAATTCATTTAGAATATTATTTAACACACAAACATTTACATATTATTATTATCCTAAAGTTAATTAAAAAGCAAGAATCAAACTTTATTATAAAAAATAATCAAGATGGAACAAAATAATGCACAGCCCCCTGCCCTACCTTTAACCACTATCTATTATCCATTACGCTATAGTTCTATGTAAACTCTTATATTACGATATGCTCATACTTAACCTTTTTATCCTACAATAAATCTTTTCTATCCTATTAAATAATTATTTAACTAATATATGTCTTATATTATATACATACACTTACACTATTCGACTTAAATAATCCTTACTATAATTAAATATTTATATTAAACTATTAAAGTAGCCCGCATTAAATTAGTTATTCCGTATATTTTATACTAAATTACCTTTACCTTACAATAAATACCTATTAATAGATAATTTTTACATTTGAGGGCCCGCCGATACCAATATGTCATGTGGAATCCTACACCAAACACTTTTAACCTATCCTAAATATTAATAATTATGTTACTTTACATTTGAGGGCCCGCCGATACCAATATGTTATGTGGAATCTTACACCAAACACTCTTAACCTATCCTAAATATTAATAATTATGTTACTTTACATTTGAGGGCCCGCCGATACCAATATGTCATGTGGAATCCTACACCAAACACTCTTAACCTATCTTAAATATTAATAATTATGTTACTTTACATTTGAGGGCCCGCCGTCACCATATGTTATAAGGGATTATGCCTTGTGCCTACTGATAACTGCTAAATATGGATGATTATGTTACTTTACATTTGAGGGCCCGTTGTAAATCATTAATTATATTCTTTTACTCAAATAAATATACCCTAATTACATTAGATAATTATATATCCTTCCACTCTTATTATACAAGCTACCCTAAATCTAGATAACCTTTATATACGTCCTTTATATTGAATAGTTCTATATGTAAATGATCCCTTAGTCAAGTTAGGATTTACCTTTCGATATCCATCGCTCCCGCTCATTCTTTTTTTTCTGTAACCTTACAAGAGAATATATACTACAGTTCTTTTATACCAAACATTTCCATAAATACCCGCATGGTAATATACATAGTTCTTTTTAACATCTTATTAGTTCCTTTCTACTCTTAGAGGAAGGCGGAGGAGGGGGGGGTGACCATTAAATACCTATTACAGCATCAAAAATTAAAAATAATTTAATTTCTTATCTTATGTACATTTTAATTGCACGGAACTATTTATTTCAAATATGATAATTTAATTAACACAAAATATTAGTGCCGTAATATTATTTTTTTTAATAAAATAAGATGCCTGACAAAAGGACTATTTTGATAGAATAGATTATGTAAATTTTACTCTTATTATATTTTATAGAATTAAACTAAATCTAAAGAAATCAAAATTCTCTGTGCAATCTTACACTAAAATATAGAAAGGTAAGCTAAATAAGCTATCAGGTTCATACCCTGAGTATAGAAGTAATAATCCTCTCCTCTCTATTGATAAAAAATTATATAAAATTATTATTTTTAATTACATTAGTCATAGGAAGATTATTAACTTTAAGATCAAATAATTGATTTAGAATATGAATGGGATTAGAAATTAATTTAATCTCATTTATTCCCCTAATCACAAATTACAAAAATAGATCTTCGGAAAGAGCAATAATATATTTTATAGTACAAAGAATTGGATCAATCTTATTTATTGCATCAATTTTAATAACATCTATAATGATTTTTAAAAGATTTATAGAAATAATAATTATTATTAGTATATCACTTAAAATAGGAATAGCACCTATACACCTTTGAATACCAGAAATTATAGAAAAATTAAGTTGATTAAACTGCATAATTTTAATAACATGACAAAAATTAGCCCCCTTATCAATTATATCCTATATAGAAAATAAAATAATCATTATTTTGGCAGCATATAGAACTGTTATTGGAGCAATAGGTGGAATTAATCAAACCTCAACTCGGAAAATCATAGCATTTTCATCAATTAATCATTTGGGTTGAATAACTTCAACAATATTATTTAATAATGAGATATGAATAAAATATTTTGTTTTATATAGAGTAATTACCTTAATTACACTAAGATTTATATGAATAAACTCAATCTTCTTTATTAACCAGTTTAAATCAAATAATCAAATAATTAATAAAATAAATATTACTATTATGATAATAAGATTGGGTGGACTACCACCATTCTTAGGATTTTTGCCTAAATGATTAGTAATTCAAACCTTAATAGTAAATAATATATATATTATTATATTAATTATAATTATAAGAGCACTATTAACTTTATTTTATTATTTACGGATAATTAGAAGAATTATAATAATAAATCAATACTCAATAAAATGAGAATTAAAAAATAAAAAAGTTAATATGATAGTAATAATAAATATTATTATCAATATAATATTACCGGCTGTAGTAACTATAAGAATTTATTAAAACCTTAAGTTAAGAAAACTATTAGCCTTCAAAGCTGAAATTATTGAATTTTTAGGTTTTAGAAGATTCTACTTTAGAATTGCAGTCTAATATTATATATTAACTATAAAACCTAGTAGGGGGTTTAACACCATAAATAAATTTACAATTTATTGCCTAAATCTTCAGCCACCCAACTATTGAATAAATGATTATTTTCAACAAATCACAAAGATATTGGAACCTTATATTTTATCTTCGGAATTTGATCTGGTATAGTAGGGACATCTCTTAGATGATTAATTCGAATTGAATTAGGACAACCAGGATCATTTATTGGAGATGATCAAATTTATAATGTAATTGTAACAGCCCACGCATTTATTATAATTTTCTTTATAGTTATACCTATTATAATTGGAGGTTTCGGAAATTGATTAGTACCTTTAATAATTGGAGCACCAGATATAGCGTTTCCACGAATAAATAATATAAGTTTTTGACTACTTCCACCATCTTTAACACTACTTTTGTCAAGAAGATTTGTAAACTCTGGGGCAGGAACAGGATGGACAGTTTATCCACCCCTGTCAAGAAATTTAACTCACAGAGGAGCATCAGTAGATTTAGCAATTTTCTCATTACATTTAGCAGGAGTATCATCTATTTTAGGGGCTATTAATTTTATTTCAACAATTATTAATATACGCGTAATAGGAATAACTCCCGAACGAACACCCCTATTTGTTTGATCTGTTGGAATTACTGCACTACTTTTATTATTATCATTACCAGTACTAGCAGGAGCAATCACAATGCTTTTAACCGATCGTAATTTCAATACTTCATTTTTCGACCCAGCAGGAGGGGGAGACCCAATTTTATATCAACACTTATTTTGATTTTTTGGTCATCCAGAAGTATATATTTTAATTTTACCGGGATTCGGTTTAATTTCACATATTATTAGTCAGGAAAGAGGAAAAAACGAAACATTTGGATCTCTAGGAATAATTTACGCAATACTATCAATTGGATTATTGGGATTTATCGTATGAGCACATCATATATTTACTGTAGGAATAGATGTAGATACACGAGCATATTTTACATCAGCAACAATAATTATTGCAGTACCAACTGGTATTAAAATTTTCAGATGATTAGCGACATTACATGGAACAAAAATTAATTATTCACCATCAATTTTATGGGCTCTAGGATTCGTATTCTTATTCACCGTGGGGG
>Ga0102937_1000623_pt1 | contig 15822 bp, 17 predicted proteins | sample SalPonR2_B_D1_MG_FD_78213 | JGI IMG/M metagenome (GOLD analysis project Ga0102937, IMG submission 78213) | Salt pond soil microbial communities from South San Francisco under conditions of wetland restoration - Salt Pond MetaG R2_B_D1_MG | ecosystem: Environmental > Aquatic > Marine > Intertidal... | reverse complement strand
ATCCGCGCCGGCGCGGCGCCCATCATGGCGCCGGACGACGATATGGGCTAGCAGTCGGTTGAACCGGCGGTGCGTTTCGCTGCGCTCAACGCACCCTACAAAACCACTATTTCCCGCGTTGGGTGTCGTTGAGCGAAGCAAAACGCACCAGCCCACGTTTGGGGTGCCGTTGAGCGCAACGACGCGCACCAGCCCGCGTAGGGTGTGTCGAGCGCAGCGAAACGCACCGGAAATGCCGACCGGAGCCGTCTGATTGGGGCCGCCGGCAAGAGCCAAAAAAACAACCCTCTACAAGCACGTTCGATGAGAGGTGCCGTCACGCCCGTGCAGCGTTATCCAGCGGTTCCTTAGCGGTCGAACCATGCCGAAATGTCGGCGCCGGTCCGGTTCCGCAACAGCACAAGCAGGGTTTCGGTATCGGGCGTCGTGTCTACTCTCCAGACATCTTGAAACCACGCTTGCATGGCCTCGAGCCCGGCGAGCGCTTCCACCTCGTCGAACAGCGCCAGTGCGGCGGCATAGCGGGCCACGGTTGAGTGCCGAGATCTGCAACAATGGCCAAGACAGTGCAGCCAGGCAGATCAACGCGACACGCCGCATCAATCCGCGTCTGCGGTAATGGGCCGAAAGTCGACGCGATAGACGCTGCCCGACTCCGAACGGCCCTCCATGTAGGCCGCTTTGTTGGCATGCACGATCATTCTCGGGCTGCTCTTGATCGTCCCGTTTTCCAGTATCTGGGCCCGGATCTCGAATCGGTCGTCTTCCAGTACCGCGATCTCGGCGTTTGCAGCCCAACCGCCTTCGGTTTGCTCGTGCGACCAGGACATCCGTTCTCGACCGATCATGATCGGCTTGCCGCCTTCGCGGACCGGAAGCATTACCGATTCGTCGGCTTCGAAGCTCCAGATCCCCTTTTCGGCTTCTCCATCTACCGTAACCGTTATATCCACCGAGAAAAGGTAGTCCATACGCGGCTCAGGGTCGGCCGCCCACGCCAGGACCCCGGTGGCCAGGACCAGCACCAGCATCGATACGGTGCCGATGCGACGGATCGATGCGGGAATCTTCTTTTGTATCGTAAGCTGCATGATTCTCTCCTTGATGAAATTGGCGCCGAAGGCGTGGGTTGCGGCGGGCAAGTCCATGGGGACGGCTTCCAGAAGCGCGGAAGCATACATACGCCGTTTTGCCGGGAATTTCTCGAGAACGGTTTCGTCGCAGGCCAGCTCCTGATCCAGCCTGAATCGCGTCGCGGCCCAGTGCACAACAGGATTGAACCAGAAAAACATGCAGAGTGCGCTGCTGGCGGCATTCCATAAAGGGTCGTTGCGCCTCAGATGGACAATCTCATGGGTCAGCATCAAACGCCGCCGGCTACCGGGTGAGGCGTCGGGCCCGTTGTCGGGCAAAACGATGCGTGGTTTCAGAAAACCTACGAGCATGGCGGTTGCATGATTGGCGCCGCTCATCCACACCGCACCCCGATATCGGCGCATCGGCTGCAGCGAATTCAACAGTCGACGATGGCGCATCCAGACCAGTGCGCCATAAAGCAGTGTGCCGCCGAGCCAGATCACCAGCAGCCATGCCGCCGGCCCGCCGGAATCAACGTTTGGCGCCTGGCTTGAAATTGTGGATGAAGTTGTAGTTGCGCTGTCGATCAGGGCCTGTCGGGCCGAAGTCTCTACCGTGCGGGGTGGCACGACGATCGCCAGCAACGTCACCGGCACCAACCACCACAGGTGCACCGTGGCGCGCGCACCGAGCCATCGGCGAAAAACACGCCTCAACGGCACAATGAACAGGACCGCCAGGGAGACGAAAAAAGCCGCCTGCAATCCGTTGTAAAGCATGTTTTCAGCGCTCATCATCAATTCTCTCGACCAGTTTGCGCAATTCCTCAAGATCGCTTTTACTGAGCTTGCCGTGGCTGGAGAAATGCGATACCAGCGGCGCAAGTCTCCCGTCGAACAGGCGGTCTAGCATGTGACTGCTCTCTTCCAGCACCCAGGCGTCGCGCTCGATCGCCGGACGGTACAGGAACCGCTTGCCGTCGGGCTCGACGGCCACTGCGCCCTTGTTTCTGAGTCGACCCAGCAGCGTCTTGACGGTCGCCTCCGACCAGTGGTTGTCGGATCCAAGCGCGACGTAGACATCGCTGGCGGTGGACGGGTGGCGGTCCCAGAGAAACTGCATGACCTGGCTTTCGGCTTCGGAGATTTTCATCGTTGAAAGGCCCTGATGACGTTTACATCTGTAAATTCACTTTTAGTTTACACGTGTAAACAGTTTTGTCAAGAACCGCAAGGGATCGGGTAAAGCCCACTGCAGGAGCCTGCCGTGCAGGCGAAATCAAAATCCTGGTGCGTTCCCTAAGCCCTTCGCGAGCGGGGCTCGCTCCTACGAAAACCGCAAACGGCGTGCAGGTCCGATCAGGAAGCGCAATCCGACGCATTGAAATGGTGCCCGACGTGGGCGCTGAGCCTTCGGCCCCGGATGCGCGCTGCGCGCTTATCCGGCTATGAAAACCGAGTTCGTCGCGGCCGAAGCACGCTCCCACAAAACAAAAACGCCGGGCGGGGCCCGGCGTCTGGAAGATGGTGCAATTCGGCTGAAGCCGAGAAGCGGATTCAGGAACGTAGCGAGCGCAGCAGTTCCCGGATCTGCTACTACTTGATCTTGGCTTCCTTGTACATCACATGCTTGCGCACGACCGGGTCGTACTTCTTGAACTCGAGCTTGTGCGGCGTGTTCTTTTTCTGCTTGTTGGTCGTGTAATAGTGGCCCGTCCCGGCGGAGGAGACGAGCTTGATCTTGTCGCGGGCGCTACCTGCCATGACGAATCTCCTTTAAATTTTCTGGCCGGACGCGCGCAGATCTGACAGCACGGCGTCGATGCCTTTCTTGTCGATGATGCGCATTCCCTTGGTCGAGAGGCGCAGCTTGACCCAGCGGTTTTCGCTTTCGACCCAGAAGCGGTGGCTGTGCAGATTCGGCAGCGAGCGCTTCCGGGTGCGGTTATTGGCGTGGGAAACGTTGTTCCCGACCAGCGGGCGCTTGCCGGTTACCTGGCAGACTCTGGACATAACGGCAGTTCCAATTTGATGACTGAATTAGGATTACTGAAACTAACTGGAGCAGCCGCTGTTCGGCTATTCCAAATCGAGCCCGTCTTTATAGCCGAAAACCGGCAAAAATGCAAGACAAGACCGAGAAATTTCCCTGTTTTCGTAGGAGCGGTCTCCAGGCCGCGACCGAATATCGCGGAATGTTCCTGCCGCCGGGTCGGCGCCGGAAGGCGCCTCGCGCAAGACAAGGGTTTAGGGCTTTGTCAACAGTCGTTCCAGGTCCTCGACCATTTGCGGCACCTCCAGGCTGTCGAGCAGCATCAGCCGGGGCTCGAGCTCGGCGTCGAACACGAAAACCGCCGAACTGTGGCTGACCTCGTAATCGCCGTTGGCGTCGGGCTCGTCGTAGCCGTAGGTGATGCGATAGCGGCGGGTGAGCGCCTGGAGCTGTTTCTGAGTGCCGGTCAGGCCCAGCATCCGGTCGCTGAACGCCCCCGTGTATTCGTCGAGCTGCTCGGGCCCGTCACGCGCCGGGTCGACGCTGACGAAGGCCAGTTGAAGGTCTTCGCTCACTGATTGCGGCAGGCGCCGCGTCGCGGCCGCCAGCCTCGCCAGCGTGGTCGGGCAGATATCCGGGCAGTGGATGAAGCCGAAATACATGGCCACCGGCCGACCGGCGAACACGTCCTCGGTGACGGCGTTGCCGTTTTCGTCGGTGAGCGTGAATTCGAGTTCCGGCATCAGGCCGGTGATGTTCTTGCCGTGCCAGCCCTCGTCGGCGCAGCCGGCCAGCAACGCGGCCAGCGCGATTGTTAGCGCAAGCGTTGCGCGGTCCCGAATGTACGTGACCGCCAGACTCACTGCGATGTCACCGGCACGACCGTGAACGCCACCGGCCATTCGGCCGGCGCAATGTCTTCGAACTGCAGCACGATTTCGACCTGGTCGCCGACTTCGAGTTCGCGCCGCGGCTGCATCAGCATCAGGTGCAGGTCGCGCGGCTTGAACACGGCCGAATCGCCGGGCACGATCCGGACACCGTCGGACTGGTGCTGCATCCGGGCCCGGCCATCGCGCACGATGGTCCGGTGGATCATCACGTTGCCGAACGCCGGCGACGCGGCGCCGACCAGCCGGATGACGTTGTCGGAATGGTTGCGGATTTCCATGTAGCCGGCCATGGGGCCGCCGCCCGGGACAAGCCGCACCCGCGCGTTTTCGACCTCGATCGGCGATTCCGGCGCCATCTGCCCCACCCACCAGAGCGCTCCGGCCAGCAGAACCACCAGCGCCACGATTGCACTTGCCAGTTTCATGTCGTTCCTCGCATGGTTTTATCAGCGTACATCAACGTAATCGGTGGCCGGGTTTCGGGTGTTGGTCGGACCGCCCTGTTTTTCTGGGCGCCTGCCGTGGCGACTGTCATTACGATTGTTATGGCCATTGTCGCGGTGATCGGAATAAATCCAGAAGCGAAGCACGATCAATGCCCCGACCACGCTCATCATCGCGGCCGGAATCCAGGTGATAAGCCCGCCCAGGTGCTGATCGGTGATCGGCGCGACCGGCCAGGCACGGCCACACACGGCGTAGACGTCGAACCAGACCCGGTCGGCGAACGTGATGCTGGCGCCGATGATGATCTGCGGCACCATCACCGCCGCCAGCAGCAGCACACGGGTTCCATAGCCCAACCTGGGCGTGATGCCACGCTTGCCATGCTCGAACATCAGCCACCAGAACAGCAGGCCGTCCAGCGCCATCGACCAGTTCATGACCCAGTACAGGGTCGAGTTCAGCATCGCGTCAAAATGGATCTCGGGCGTAAGCCAGAACGCGATCAGCCCGACGAACAGCAGGCAGGCGATAAACGGCTGCTGCAAGAAGCGATACACGCCGACCCAGCCCGCTTTCAACAGGGTGCGGCGCGCGAACCAGGCCTTGACCGGTTGCGGCATTCCGCGGGCCAGCACCGCCGCCGGCATGGACAGCGCGATCAGGAACGGCGCAAGGTGGTGCAACACCAGGTGCTGGCCCCGGTGGACGAAGAACATGTACTGCGACCAGTAGTCGAAGCGCGTCTGGGTCACCAGGTACATCAACAGCACGCCGATCACGAACGCCAGCACCGGCCCGTAACCCGGCAGCTGATCCGGACGGCTCAAACGCAGGCCGTTCCAGTACAGCAGCAGCGCACCCCATATCGTCAGCTGGACCAGCCAGCTGAACTCCCAGGGCACGAAAAAGGCGAGAAACTCGATCACGGCATACTTGCAGTTCAGTAGCGGCTGATTTTACCCGTCGGCCGTCAACGGCGCCGGCAATCAGGTGACCGTCGAGCAAACGCTGGAGCGCTGATCGAAATGCCGGTCCGAAACCGGGGTACATTAGGCGGCCTGCGCGTCTTCGCTTGCCGCGCCCGGCAGCGCAAGCATGATCAATACCGGGACAAACCCGAACGGCACCAGGAAAAGCAGTTGCCACCAGCCGCTGTGGCCTGTATCTCGAAGCCGACGCGTGCCGGCGGCCAGCAGCGGTACCAGCGTGACGATCGCGACGACCAGGTAGAGCTTGTCGTGAATGGCCGTGGCGATCGCCAATGTCAGCAGCACGAACAGAAACAGCCACCAGTACTCGGGACGGGTCGCCTTTCCGGAAAATTCCGCACCCCGAATGAATCCCTCACGGACCGTTTTAAGGACAATTGCGGTGGGCCCGGGGTCGGCGGCGATCAGTTCGGCAGCGTCGATTTCGAACACCGCCGCCAGCGCCCGAACCGATTCCATGGAGGCATTGCCCGATTTCTCCATCCGCTGGATGGTTCTGAGATTGAGACCACAGGCCTCTGCGAGTTGCTCCTGCGACCACTGGCGCTGGGTTCTGAATTGGCGAAGGCGTCGGGTATCGATCTGCATGGTCGTTTTTCTTCACTGGGTTGCGAACTGCCGCTAAAGATACCGGCGAGCGCAGCCTCATTCTACGGCGCTTTGGCGGCAGGTCTGCGACAAGCCGGCGACAGCCCCGCGACACGACCCGATGTGCGGCTCGACCGATTCGCCTGCCGGCCGCCCTCCATGGTCGGAGCCGTTGACGCATAATCGAGCCACCTGTTCGGGAAACGTGCTCATGCCCAACGCCGCTGCCGATGCCGGCCAACGCCACCTCGTGCCTTTCGACGAGAATTTCTCGCTCGCCGATTTTCCGACTTCGATCGACGCGATACCGTCGAAGAAATCCCTGAAGAAGGAACTCGACGACCTGGTCGAGGAGCTGCACCATCTGCAGCGCGTGCTGTACGCCGACGGACGCTACGCGGTGCTGGCGGTGTTCCAGGCGATGGACGCTGCGGGCAAGGATTCGACCATCCGCAAGGTGTTTTCGGGCGTCAACCCGGCCGGCTTCCGGGTCGAGGCCTTCGGCGTGCCCAGCGAGCGTGAGCGCAAGCACGATTTCCTCTGGCGCTGTGCCCGGGCGCTGCCCGAACGCGGCAAGATCGGCATCTTCAACCGATCCCACTACGAAGAATGCCTGGTGGTTCGCGTGAAGCCCGAACTGCTGGACGGCCAGAACCTCCCCCATGTCGACCCTGCCACGATATGGGATGAACGCCTCGAGTCGATTCGCCAATGGGAGCGGCACCTGGCGCGCAACGGCACCGTGATCATAAAGTTCTGGCTGAACGTTTCGATGGAGGAGCAGAAACATCGCTTCCTGCGCCGCCTGGATCGGGCCGACAAGCACTGGAAATTCTCGGCCAAGGATCTCGACGACCGCGCCCGCTGGCCGGAATACATGCACGCCTACCAGGAGGCGCTGCGCCGGACCTCGCGCGATTTCGCCCCCTGGTACGCCATCCCGGCCGATTCCAAGCCGTACATGCGCGTGGCCGTGGCGCGCACCATGGTGGCTACGCTCAAACAACTCGATCTCGCGCACCCGGAATTGTCCGAAGACGAGCGACGGACGCTGGACGCCTCGAGAAACAGGCTGGTATCCGACGGCTGAGTGAGGCATCGGGGAGAAACGAGAGGTCAAGGCAGGGTTTCATGCCTTGATCTGCGCCTGTGTGCCGGGAACCCGCATTTGTCCGTTATTCATTGTTCAGGGATTCGTCGAACCTTGAACTGAGTATTCATACAGTTTAGGATCCGGCCATGATTCGCCCTGAAAAAGGCCGCGGCGCTGTTTCCAATCGTGCCGGGCGGTTTGCCCGCAACACGCGCGAAGCGGCGGCCGACGACTGGGCCGAAGAGTTGGATGCGCTACCCAGGCTGGCGACCGCAGTGCGGGCCGAAGCGGCGAAGTCCATCATCTCCCGCAACCAGTCCCCCGACGTCCCGTTCGAGCAGTCGATCAACCCCTACCGTGGATGCGAGCACGGCTGCGTCTACTGCTACGCCCGGCCGACCCACAGCTACCTGGATCTCTCCCCGGGCCTCGATTTCGAGACGCGGCTTTACTTCAAGCAAAACGCGGGCGAATTGCTCGAAGCCGAGTTGCGCAAGCCCGGCTACGTCTGCAAGCCGATCACCATCGGCGCCAACACCGACCCGTACCAGCCGATCGAGCGCGAGCATCGAATCACCCGCCGACTGTTGCAAACGATGCTCGAATACCGCCACCCGGTGAGCCTGATCACCAAGGGCGCGCTGATCGAGCGCGATCTCGATGTTCTATCCGACCTGGCCGGACAAGGCCTGGTTTCGGTGCACGTCAGCGTCACCAGCCTCGACCCGGAATTGAAGCGCACGCTGGAGCCGAGGGCGGCCTCGGCAAGCGCTCGCCTGCGCATGATCGAGCGGCTTGCCGCCGCCGGGGTTCCGGTGGGCGCATTGATCGCGCCGGTGATTCCGGCGCTGACCGATCATGAACTGGAGGCTATCGTCGAGCGGGTGGCCGCGGCCGGGGCGAAAAGCGCGGGCTACGTGCTGCTGAGATTGCCGTTCGAGGTCGCCGGGCTGTTCGTCGAGTGGCTGGAGGCGCACTATCCCGAGCGCGCGCGCCACGTCATGAGCCTGGTAAGACAGTCCAGCGGCGGCAAGGATTACGACTCGACCTGGGGCGCGCGCATGCGCGGCAGCGGCCAGTTCGCCGAGCTGATCGAGAACCGCTTCCGGCTGGCCTGCCGCCGTTACGGACTGGATCGGCGCCGCGAGGACGCGCTGCGCACCGACGGTTTTCGCCTGCTTCCGCGCGAAGGCGACCAGATGGGCCTCTTCTGAATCCGGGGACTGGCACGATCAACGCGCACGCCCGCTCGAGGCGCCGACCAGACGAAGTCCGTCAGCCGCCCGGTTGACTGGAGCACACCGTCGATGTAAAACGAAGGCGGGTCCAACAGGCAGGTGGCAGGCCATGGTTACTATTGGTTTCTTCCAGCTGAGCAAGTTTCGGTTGCAGCAACTCGGTTCAGATTCGTTTTCGCAGGACTCGAGGCGATGAACGTTCGCCAACCGATATCGGCCGAGCACTCGCGCCCGAAGTTCGGCGGATCCAGACTTGTGCTTGACTGTTCGCTGGTGCTGTTCGTGTTGTTTATTCCCGGCATTTTTATCGCCGGCGAGGCCTACGTGACTTACTGGATGGGGCACCGCCTGGTCGCCGCCGGAATTCTGCTCGTGTTGCTGACCTATTCCTGGCTTGTATTGAAAGCGCTGATCAGCATTGGAAATTCCGAACGATCGGTGGATGGAGAGCCCTCCGCGGCATCGCTGCGCGCAATAGCCGGAGCGCTGCAGGTGCTGATCATTGGCGGCGCATTCCTGAGCGTTTTTGCACCGAGCATGGTCATCGGCGCGCTGACCATTGCGCACATCGACCGAAAGAACGGTCTCTTCGACTCGATACCCGTCGCCTACCTGGCAAGCGTGTTGACAAGCCTTGCCATGGCATCAAGACATTTCTGGCTTCAGCCGTTTGCCGACGAGCTGGCGTTCACCGATATGGCCGCGGCCTTTTTCGCCGCAGCATTCGTGTTCGGCCTTCAAGCGTTCTTTATTTCGCGCGAGGTCGCACGTCAGATCGGGTCGGAACGCAGGTAAACAGAACGACTTCTGTCGATCGGCCGCCACCGACAGCGCCGATCAAAGCGCTTCAATGACCCGCTGCAGGCGACTGCGCACCTCGTCGGCGACCTTGCCGAGATCCGGGTTTTCCACCGCCTGCATCGACGCGCGGGGATCGACGGCGGAGACCTCGACACTGCCGTCGTCGAGTTCGCGCACGATCACGTTGCACGGCAGCATGGTGCCGATCCTGGGCTCGTGCCCGATCGCTTTCCAGGCCATTTCGGGATTGCAGGCGCCCAGAATGGTGTAATACCGCATGTCGCGATCGAGCTTCTTCTTCATCGTCGCCTGGACGTCGATTTCGGTCAGCACGCCGAACCCCTCGCCGGAAAGCGCCTCGATTGCGCGCTCGCGCGCCTGCTCGGGGGTGGTTTCAAGTATCTTGCCGATGTCGTAGCTCATGCTTCATCCTCGCCATATTAGCTATTTCTTAATTGTAAACCAGCTTCGGATACGTTTGGCCGGGGCGCCGGGGCAAACGCACGGCCCGAAATTCGCTATCCTCGCACTCCCTGTCAAAAACTAGGCTCCCCAATGCGCGCTACTGCCTTCATTCTCGCAGTCCTCTTATCTTCAGCCGTCCACGCCGGCGCCGCCGATTTTCTGCCCGGTTCGCGCTACGCGCCCGACGCGCCCGGCTTCGTCGATGTACTCGGCTACCAGGCCGGCGAGCGGATCAGCTCGCCGAACAATGTACGCAAGTGGTTCGACGCGCTGGAAGCAGCCTACCCGGATAGAATCCAGCTGGTCCCCTACGCCACCAGCTGGGAGGGCCGCGAACTCTTCTACGCCGTGATCGGCACCCCGGAGCGGCTTTCGAGTCTCGACGACATCAAGGCCGATATCCAGACCATCGCCCATCCCGACGAGCACGACTCGGGCGCCATCGAGGCGGCGATGGGGCGCGTGCCCGGCACGGTCTGGATGGCCTACTCGGTGCACGGCAACGAGATCTCGCCGGCCGACGGCGCCATGGTCACCGCCTGGCACCTGCTGGCGGCCCAGGACGACCCGGTCGTCGATGCCATCCTCGACAACACCCTGGTGTTCATCAACCCGATGCAGAACCCCGACGGCCGGGCGCGCTTCGTGCACGGTTTCGAAATGGCCGAAGGCCTGGAGCCGGCGGCCAGCCGACTGGCCGCCGAACACGACGAGGCCTGGCCTTCCGGTCGCGTCAACCACTACCTGTTCGACCTCAACCGCGACTGGCTTTCGCTTACCCAGCCGGAGACGAAAGGCCACGTGGCCGCCCTGCTTGATTGGTACCCGCTGGCGTTCGTCGACGCCCACGAAATGGGCGCCGACTCGACCTTTTTCTTCGCCCCCGAGGCGATCCCCTACAATCCGCTGCTGGCCGGCGACCAGCGCGAAAACCTCGAGATGTTCGGCCGGAACAACGCGCGCTGGTTCGACCGCTTCGGCTTTCCATACTTCACCCGGGAAGTCTTCGACGCGTTCTATCCCGGCTACGGCGCCAGCTGGCCGTCCTACTACGGCGGTATCGCCATGACCTACGAACAGGGTTCGGCCCGCGGGCTCGTGATGCGCCTGCGCGACGGCACCGAGATGACCTATGCCGAGACCGTGCGCGAGTACGTCGTGGCTTCGCTGGCCACGGCCGAGACGGTGGCCGAGCATCATGCAAAGCTGTGGCGCGACTTCCGCGACTACCGCGCCGCCAACATCGAAATGGCGCGAAGCGAAGGCCCGCGCGCCTGGGCCATCCCGGCCCAGACCGACCAGGGTGGCGCCGACCGCCTGGCCGGGCTGCTGGCCAGCCATGGTATCGACACGTTCCGGACCACCGAGGCCGTCGACGCCTGCGGCCGCGAACTCGCCGCCGGCAGCTACGTGATTCCGGCCGACCAGCCCGAATACCGCAAGCTGCGGGTGCTGCTGGATCGCCGGATCGAGATGGACGAAGCGTTCATCGCCGAGCAGGAACGGCGCCGGGCCAAGGATCTTTCCGACGAGATCTACGACGTGACTGCCTGGTCGCTGCCGCTGATGTTCAATATCGATACCGTCGAGTGCCGCCGCGCGGTGGCGACCGACGGCATGCAGGCAGTTGCGCCTGGCGAAATTCCGCCGGGCGAATTCAGCAACGCCGATGCAGACGTCGCCTGGCTGGTGCCCGGCGGCTCGCGTGCAACCGCGAAGCTGATGGCCGCGGCGCTGCGACAAGGCCTGTATCTGCAATCCAGCGAAGAAGCCTTCGTGCACGACGAGCGCAGCTATCCGTCGGGCACGCTGATCTTTCCGGCCGCGCGCAACGGCAACGACGTTGCAACCAGGCTGGGTGAACTGGCACGCGAGACCGGCGCCGACATCATCGGCGTCGACGACAGCTGGATCACCGCCGGCCCGGATTTCGGCAGCAACAAGACACCGCGGCTGATCGCGCCGCGCGTTGCGATCGCCTGGGACGCGCCCACCGACGTCTATTCGCCCGGCGCCGTGCGATTCGTGCTCGAACGCCAGTTCGGCTACCCGGTGGTGCCGATCCGCACCCAGACGCTCAAAAATGCCGACCTGAATCGCTTTGACGTCGTCATCCTGCCGGACCAGTCCAGCCGTTACGGCGGCGGTTATCAGGATGCTCTGGGCGAGGGCGGGCGCGCCAACCTGGCCGACTGGGTTTCCGACGGCGGGGTGCTGGTCACACTGGCCGGCGCCACCGAATGGGCCGCGCACCCGGACGTGAATCTTCTGGCGTTTCGCGCCGAGCACCAGGTCCGCGACGAGGATGCTGAAGCATCCGACGAGGATGCCGAAGGAGACGCCCGCGTCCCCGGCACGCTGATCGAGTCGGCCGAGCAGTTCGAGCAGATGTCCCAACCCGAGCGGGAAAACCCGGATTCGGTGGCCGGGGTGCTGGTGCGCGCCGTGGTCGACGGAGATCACTGGCTGGCGGCCGGCGTGGCCGAAACGATCAACGTGCTGGTGCGCGGCGACCGGATCTTCCAGCCGATGACGCGCGACCAGGGCCGCAACGTGGTCCGCTTCGCTGCCGCCGAGGAACTTCTGGCCAGCGGTCACCTGTGGCAAGAGAACCGGATGCAGCTCGCGTTCAAGCCGTTCGTGGTCAGCCAGGACCACGGCCGCGGCATGGTGATTGGGTTCACCGAGGATCCGGCCGTGCGCGCCTACCTCGACGGCCTGAACATGCTGCTGGTCAACGCCGTCCTGCGCGCGCCCAGCTACAGCTCGAAACTGCGATAAGGCTTTGACGGAATCGATGGCGACAGGATGCCTGTGCACGCCGGACACCGGTGCGGCGTTATCCTGTCACGACACTTCAAGTGATTCGAGGAGAACCAGCGTATGAGCAAGCCACGCATTCTCGCCTTTGCCGGCAGCACCCGCAAGGAGTCCTTCAATCGCAAGCTGCTGGCCGTCGCAGTGGAACTGGCACGCCAAGCCGACCTCGACGTGCAGCACATCGAGCTGGCCGATTACCCGTTGCCATTCATGGATCAAGACCTCGAGGCCGAACAGGGGCAGCCCGAGAATGCCACGGCGCTTCGCAAGATGATGCTGGAGGCCGATGCCTTTTTGCTGGCCTGCCCTGAATACAACAGCTCGATCACGCCGCTGATGAAGAACGTGATCGACTGGTGCTCGCGCAAGGAGAGCGGCGGCGGCGATCTGTCGCCCTACGAAAACAAGAAAGCGTTATTGCTGGGCGCCTCTCCCGGCAAGCGTGGCGGCAAGCGTTCGGTTGAAACGGTGCGATCGATTCTCGGCAACATCGGCGTCGAAGTGTTCGACAAGGAATTCACGCTGCCCGGCGCCGGCGATGCTTTCGACCACCTGGACCAGCTTCGCGACGTCGAGATGGTCGATGCGCTCAAGGCGATCATCAAGTCGTTTTCGCAGTCGATGCGCTGATCCGGCGCGGTTTCTGGCTTTTGCCGGACACTGCTCTTATACTCTTTAGTGGGCCACGCGCGTGGCCCACCAGGATGGTGGCGGCAGCGAGGGGGCCATCGATCAACATACCGGTCCGGGCCCTCCGGTGGCCCGGTCAGATTGCTGCTCACACCAAAAGGAGAGGGGAATGGCTGGACTCAAACAACTGCTGATCGACCTGGCCCAGGATGCCAAACTCCAGGATCAGTATGAAGAAGCGCCCGAGAAGATCATGAATCTTTACAAGCTTTCAGACGAGGAGATCAAGGCAATGCTTGCCAAGGATCTCGAAGCCCTGAAACGCCTGAGCGGGCTTGATGAACTGAAATCCAATGGGCATGTCCAGGCCCACGATTACAAATAGCTCCGAATGAAATGATCAGGGGGATCATTGCAATCACCGGAGCATGGCTGACCATCGCGCTCGCGCTTGCACAAAATCCAGGCATCGGTCCCGATGCCTTCCAGGACAAGCTCGACCTGGCAAGCGAGCTCAATACCACAGCGCCCTGGCGCGAATCGCAGCTTATCCTGGACCAGCTACGCCCCCATCTGGACATCGCAAGCCCGACTCAGTATGCCGAGTATGCCTATCTGGAAGCGCGCAACCTGACGCTTTCGGGAGATCTTGCAGGCGCTCTGGAAAAGATCGATGCGCTGTTGGACCGTGACATTTCGCCGCAGCAGAGAATTCGCGTCTACCGCCTCGGCGCCAACATTGCCATCCTGAGCCGCCGCTTCGAACAAGCATTCGGATACCTTCGCGAAGGGCTGAAGTTGCTGGATGATGATCCGCAAACCGAGCTCATGAATGCCGGGCTTTACGGTCTGGCATCGTATTCGTACGCCCAGGTCGGCGAACTCGGCCGCGCCCGGGAGTTCGGTCACCTCGCCCTCGCGGAGGCTCGCAAGGTCGGGGCGCCTCGCGACCTTTGCTATGCCGAACAACAACTCGCATTCGTCAACAAGCTGGACGGCCGCGGCGAAACCGCTCGCCCGTTTTACGAATCCGCGATTTCCCACTGCCTGGAGGCGGGCGACGAACTGAGCGCCGGCATTTCGGAAAGCGGCCTGGGCGACCTTTTGCGCCGCGACGGCGAATACGACCTGGCGGCTTCTTTGCTGCAATCCGGCCTGGAGAGGCTGAGGAAGACCGGTTTCGAGAGCGGCGTTTCCGAAACCAGTCTTTACTTTGCCAGGCTGGAAATGGCCAGGGATCGGCCGGGCAGGGCGATCGAACTGCTCACGCCGGTATTGGGCGAACTCGCCCGTGGCCAGACCTGGGACTATCTCGCCGAAGCACATCGCATACTCGGCGAAATCGCCCGGGATCGCGGCCAGTATCCGCGCGCGATGGAGCACTATGAAGCCCGGGTTGAAGCGCGCGAGAAGCACCTGGACATGGAGCGTGCGCGCCGTATCGCCTTCCTGGAAGTCGAGTTCGATCTCAAGCATACCCAGCAACAGCTGGAGCTGTTCAGGGAGCAGTCGCGGGTACGGGAACTGGAGGTTCAGAACCAGCAGCAGGAACGGCGCCTGAGAACGGCGATATATGTGCTGACCGGGTTCCTGTTCCTTGTACTGTTAATGCTGCTGGCCCGCGCAACGCGCGAGCGCAGACGTTTTCAGACCCTATCGCACCGCGACGGCCTGACCGCGCTGAGCAACCATACGCGTTTCTTCGAACTGGCTGAGCGGGCCTTCGAACTGAGTCTCGAAAAAAAGGTGCCGTTCACGCTGGTGCTGGCCGACATCGACCACTTCAAGCAGGTCAACGACATTCACGGCCATCTGGCCGGCGACGACGTCCTGCGCCGGGTTGGCGCCCGGTTTCGCGAATGCTTCGGCAGACAGGGCATCATCGGCCGCATAGGCGGAGAGGAGTTCGCCCTCGCCGTGCCAGGATATCGCCCGTCGGATATCGAGGGCGACCTGAATCGGCTGCGCGAATCTTTGAAGGATGCACGTTTCGGCGACGAGGCCGTAGCGGTCACCATGAGTTTCGGGATCGCCTTGCGCCGGCGCAACGACAGCACGCTGACCGAAGTGCGTGAACGTGCCGACGATGCGCTTTACCGGGCCAAGCACTCGGGCCGGGACCGGGTGGTGCACGCAGATCGAGGCGAATAAGGCCTTGCCTGACAAACCGAAACCGGGTTTGAGCGTGGTCGGCTGCGGCCTGCAACCGGCCAGGCATGCCGGGCCACGAACGGTTTCAGAAATCTGCCACGCCGACGTTGTGTTCTCGCTCGCCGATGCATTCGCTATCGAATGGGCGCACAACCTTAATGCCAGCTGCCGTGACCTCGGCGAACTTTACGGCAATGACCGCGATCGCCGCGAAAGCTACTCCGCAATGCAGAACCTGATTCTCGATGAGGTACGGGCCGGCCGGCGCGTGTGCCTGGTGCTCTACGGCCATCCCGGGGTGTTCGCCCAGGTCGGCCGCAAGGCGATGGCACAGGCCAGAGCCGAGGGATTCGAGACCCGCATGGAGCCCGGCATATCCGCCGAGGCCTGCCTGTACGCCGACCTTGACCTGGATCCCGGCGAACATGGCGTCCAGTCGTTCGAGGCCACCCAGTTCCTGATCCAGCGGCGACAGATCGACCCGGCCGGCCTGGTGCTGCTGTGGCAGATCTCGCAGGCCGGCAATGTCGACTGCACCGGATTCGAGCCGCGCGCCGGTCGAATCCGGATTCTGGTCGACAAGCTGTTGCACTGGTATCCCGCGACCACCGAGACGATTCTCTACGAGGCCGCCACCT
>Ga0102937_1000621_pt1 | contig 15829 bp, 10 predicted proteins | sample SalPonR2_B_D1_MG_FD_78213 | JGI IMG/M metagenome (GOLD analysis project Ga0102937, IMG submission 78213) | Salt pond soil microbial communities from South San Francisco under conditions of wetland restoration - Salt Pond MetaG R2_B_D1_MG | ecosystem: Environmental > Aquatic > Marine > Intertidal... | reverse complement strand
ATAGCGCTTCATCAAAAAATGCCCAATCTAAGAAAGCCGTTTAAAGTGGTTCTTTATCCGCTGGTACCGATAATAGGGATTATTGCCTGCTGGTTTTTTGTTCCCATGCTGGAATTTCAAAGCCTTGTTTTGGGGACGGGTTTAACGGCAGTGGGCGCTGTGCTCTATCTTTTGCAGCCGCAAAACCGTGCAGAATTTTCTAAACTTCCCTCATTCTTACAACATCTAAAAATTAAATTTCAAGCTTATTGGAGACCTTATATGAATATATTAATAATTGGTGGCGGTAATTTAGGAATGAATATTGCAGATCGACTTCTGAAAAAGGATGAATTTCGGATGGTGTTTCGATCTGCCGAATATCAAATTACGTTTATAGAACAGGAGGATGAGCGTTGTGAAAAGCTTGAAAAACGATACAACGTGCCCATTTTTCAGGGAGACGGAACCAAACAGGAAATACTTGAACAGGTGGAGCCCCAAAAGATGGACGTAGCTATCGCAGCAACAAACAATGATGAGCGCAATTCCATTATGGCTCTGCAGGCAAAACGCCTGGGAGTAAAAAAAGTAATTGCAATCGCACGTGATCCCGATTATATATCTCTTCTGGAAGACAGCGGAATTGTGTGTATCAGTGCACCCTACGCAACTTCTGCTATGGTAGAAAACTATCTGGACCGGCCCATTATGGCAGATCTTTTTGAAATTGAGGGCGGAGTTGCAAACCTGATCGACGTAGAGGTTCCGGATAACGGGTTGGTTGTGGATCTGGAAATCCAGGACATAGATATACCTGAACAGTGTGTGGTTGCAGCCATTATAAGAAACGATGAATTTGTAGTTCCGCGAGGTAAGACAAAAGTACAGAAAAATGATCATGTCGTCGTTGTAGGGCCGGGAGATGCTATTCAGGATGCATATAAAATATTTTCAGGGGAGAAAAAATAACATTTAGTATATGAAATCATTGTTCATAGTTGGTGTTATATAGAGAAATGTTGCTAGCTTTTAATTGGAATCGTAATCAGCCTCTAATCTTTTGCTGCTTTACAGGACTTTGTATTGTTGTAAGTTAATACTGACCTAGATAGTATATTAGCCTTAAACTATTGATTGTAATATACACCAAGAGAGAACACAGAACTGCACGGCGGGTACTGTATGAGCAGCAGTCCTGCCGTTGCTTTTATTTAAAAAACCACCTTTTCTTTCTGTCATTTAGTATGACCAGAGATTTTTCAACGAAAAAAAACCGGAACAGCCACGCTTATTTATTGGGTAGCCTGAGAATCCTTTTACTGCACCATCCACTTTAGTAAATTTTTAGTAGTTGTTTCGTGAATAGCTAAAAAGGCAAAGATAGCCTTTGAAAAATCATAATAATTTCTAATTATCCAACAGATGGAGTGTGATGTTTTTAATGCACGAAAGTGTATACCGTCATTAATAATTAGTTTGGGTTAATGACACCAACGACGATTCTCCGAAGGACAGATCAGAATTAACATAAAATGTAGAATTAACCATGAAAAATAGTCAGCAATACGTTCCCTTATTATTATCTGTTTTATTAATACTATCATTTTCAGTTTTTGGATGTGGAGGAGGACAGGAAGAATCTGCTACAGAAGGCGAAGCCATGACTGAGCAAGGAAACGAGGAGTATCTCGAAGAGTTTAAAGACACGCTCACACCTTTTCAGCTTGAGCACGGGATAGGCCCGGTTACCGAAAGGTTGGATATTGCCGATGAGATTGATCAGGAAATGGTTGCAAAAGGCCGTGAAATATTTACTGCAAAATGCGAGGTCTGTCACGCCATGCAGGGTGATAAAGTAGGCCCTTCGCTTGGGGATGTTGTGGAGCGAAGAAGCCCTGAATTTGTCATTAATTTTATTTTGAATCCCGGCGAAAATGTGCTGAATCACCCTGTTGGTCTCGATTTGATTGAAGAACACCATACGGAAATGCCCTACCGTGACGTAACCATGGAAGAGGCCCGGGCGATTTATGAGTATTTACGAGACAATTACAGTAATATGTAATCATTTATTGTGATCGTATCCTGCTTACGACTTTTTGAAAATCGAAGGGTCAATCATATCACTCTCGAAAAAAACAAAGCGGTTGGAAAACAGGATGGCAAGATATACAGACAGAATGGTACCCGAAAAGATCGCCAGCATAATCATGATTTGATACTGTATGGCGGTCATCGGGGAGCTTCCGCTCAAAATTTGTCCCGTCATCATTCCGGGAAGTGAAACAAGCCCAATGGTTGCCATCGATGCCAGCGTGGGGTTTGCTGACTTTTGAAGCGCCTGCCGGAAAAACGGATAGAGTGCCTCATTCCGAGTGGCCCCGCAAGCCAGGAAAAACTGGTATCGCTCCTTGTTATCTTTCAGGTTGTAGTAAAAGTCGTTAATGCCTATTACATTACTGCGCAGACAGTTCCCAAGAACCATTCCGGTTATGGGAATGGCGTATTGTGCTTCGAGAAACGTGCGCAGCTGAATAACCAGCTCCAGAAAGAATAGGTTGATGAGGATAATGCCGAAAAATGTAGCTCCAAAAATAGGGAGAATCAGCGACCAGGTTCGGTTCAAATCGCTTCGGTCTATGGTAGCAAAGTCGGCAACCACCACCATGATCATAATCCAGGCGGTGTTTACCCAGGCGCTGTCGTACTCAAACAGGTATTCCAGGTAGTATCCTACAAACAGAAGCTGGAGTGTCATGCGTATGGTCGCAATCGCCAGTTGCTTGTTGAGCCCGGTTTTAAACCACCAGAGAATGGCAGCCGGAATAATGAGAATCAGGAAACCAATGGACAATTGCCACCAGCTTAAATCAATAATATCCATAAATCGACACCGATGATTAAAGTTCAATGATTCTGTCACATCTCTCAATCCAGAAGGGATCGTGAGATACCGAGAAAACCGTTCTATCAGGATCCCCCAGCAGCAATTCTGCTGCCTTATCTTTTGACGACCGATCCAGCGCAGATGTCGGTTCATCTAAAAGCATCAATGGCCTGTTGAGAAGAGCGCAGAGAGTAATTCCAACCCGTTGTCTTTGACCGGTGGACAGGTCTGTAAACTGTTTGTCCAACACCTCTTCCTGAAGCCCGAGTTCTTCAAAGGTTTCCAAAATCGTGCTCTCTGAAGGCTTTGAAACGGCGTTATGTTTGAATGAAAACGGAATGGTTATCAGCTCTCTCACACTGTTTTCGCCCATGTTCAGATCCTGTGGGAGCCACGCCGTTTTTTTGCGTAATTCTCTGAATGCTTTTGTGTCCATAGGGTTGCCTTTTAACGAAATCTCACCACGATCGGGCTGCAAAAAACCGAGTATTAATTTTATTAAGGTAGACTTTCCGCTGCCCGAATCACCTTTTAAAACCAGATTCTCGCTCTTATGTAATTCAAATGAGAAATCATCGAAAATGATTTCTTCACCAAATGAAAAATGGATTCCTGAAAGTTTAAGAAAGCACATAATATTGTTAATTATCTGGCTTCAATGTAGGCATGATCGTGGTTATCAGAAAATACAGAGTCTAATTTTTCTTATTACACGGTTCTATTAAGATATTCAGTCGCAGCGACAATAATTATTTACCGAAACGTTCTTGATGACTATTGACCAGAAATCTGGTGGTCTTTTATAAAAGCAGATAGAAAATTATATCAGAAATGAAGTAGAGGGGGGACATATGATGATGCCGGTTTTTATCGAAAGAGCAGGATCTGGTCCAAAAATTTGATGTTTCAAGAAATACGGAGCGTCAGGGTATTGCCAATCTGGTACATGAGGGCATTTTAAAATGAACGGCCTGAAAAGAAACTGCGCTGGCCGAAAAACAGATCACGACCCATCTTTTGGAGTAGAAGAGCTTTAGCGAGGAGATGCTTCGCAAAGGGGTAGAGCTCAATACTATTTCATAAAGTAGACTATGAGTTTGCTCCAAAATAAAGTGTATCAACAGTTACAGTTGAAAGAGAAGAAATAACCTTTAAAACCTGAAAGAATGAGGGGAGATGTCTCAAACCCAGTTGCATATTTAATCTTCTGGTATCATCCTAAAATAAATTTAAACGAGGGGGATGGTTTCTTTCAGCCGTTATATTCCATACTCTGCGTTAAATATTCGGTTACACCTGTTCACTCCGAAGAAGAGCTTACAGCCGTCCCGGTATCCGAGATATATCTGGAAATAATGAAAAAAACACCGATATTGCTCAGAAAATATGTTGGTTTTTAGGGTGGTAAAAAAACCGATTGAGTATGATATTGGCTACTATCTGAGCGATAAATGCTCTTATTCTATCCGTTTTAAAAGAAAATAGTTGGAATTTTAAAATCATTTCACCATAATGTTTAAACATTTAAACATTAATAATTTTTATGTACCATTACATTGGTATGGATGTGGGAGGAAGCCACCTTTCCACCTCAACTGTTTTACAAAAAAATGATTCGCTGATACCGGGATATATTAGCCATCGGAAAATCAACAGCAATGCACCTGCCAAAGATGTACTGTCAAATATATTGGCGGAGGTGGAAGCAGCCCTTTCAACCCTGAGTACTAAACAGATTCGTGGGCTCGCCTTCTCTATTCCAGGTCCCTTTCTGTACGAGAAAGGAACGAGCAAAATTTCGGGTCTGGGTAAATATGAGTCGTTCTTTGGAATGGATCTCAGGGCAACACTGCAATCCGCTTTGCAGAAAAAGGGTATCGTTTGTGATAGAATATTCTTTCAGAATGATGGCGAATCGTTTTTGCTGGGGGCGGCAGACCGGTTCGGTCTTGGTGATAAAAATGTACTGGCGGTTACGCTGGGTACCGGACTGGGAAGCGCAAGCCTCTGGAACGGAGAGCTGCATCAGGGATTGCCCGGAATGGGATATCTTTATAATACAGCCTTCAGGGACGGGGATGCAGAGGACTATTTTTCTACGCGATGGTTTTTAAAAAAGGCGGCTCAGTCAGGCATGGGTGGGGCTGAAAATCTGACTGGCGTAAAGGAGCTATTGACTCAGTATGATCAGAATCCTGTAGTACGCCAAATCTGCAGGCAGTTTTCAGAGAACCTGGCCGAATTTATGAACGAATTGTTTCAAGAGACTCAGCCGGACTCACTCCTGTTGGGCGGGAACATCATGAAATCATTTCGCTGCTTTAAGGATGATTTTGAAAAGAACCTGGAGTATGATCTATCCGTGGAATATTTTGGTGAAACCTCGGGCTATGCGGTTTTAGGAGCAGTTTCCGGGATGAAACGTCAGGGTCTTGGAAAAAAGCAGATCAGAAAAACAAAATCGCCGGTATTACCGCTGAAAAAAGAGACTCCACCGCATGGATACGATATCTATCCGTCATTTCCCCTGGATGATGGTCATATTTACGAGGGCTTCGCTTCATTGGCCAGCTATATTGACAATCTTCCAGGAAACAGGGTGGTTATTGATGGTGCCACAGGTACGCTTTGGAGGGATTTTATGGAAGATTTAAATAATGAACTGTCAAAGAAGCAGAGTGTTGTGAGCTGGTACAGCGCAAATGCAGCGTTGAAACCTGAGCAAGAAATTGATGAGATGCTCAACGAATCACTGGGTGATGATGAAGTGTTTGGGCGCTTATATAAAGGCGATTTGAGTTCCTTCTTTGATAATGAAGCCCTTAAGAAAATAGAGCCGGGCTCAGCGGGGTTATCCATTTTATATGGAACGGGAGCAGCGCTGGCCGGGTGGGACGCTCCAATTATTTACATTGATGTTCCAAAAAATGAAATTCAGTTCAGATCTAGGGCAGCTTCCGTAACAAATCTGGGTAAAGACAATGCTGAAGACCCAAAAAAAATGTACAAGAGGTTCTACTTTGCAGACTGGCCTGTGTGCAACCATCACAAAAAAGAGCTTCTGCCAAAATTATCAGCTATTGTTGACGGACAGAGAACAGACAGTATATCCTGGATGCGGGGATCAGATTTTCGAGCAGGACTTGATGAGATGGCGAAGAGCATATTCAGAGTTCGTCCCTGGTTTGAGCCCGGCGTATGGGGCGGACACTGGATGCAGGAGAAGTTTGACGGACTTGTTGAAGAAGAAAAGAATTATGCATGGTCGTTTGAGTTGATTGCACCGGAAAACGGGATTCTTTTTGAAAAGAACGGACTTTTACTGGAAAGCGGCTTTGAGTGGCTGATGTATCAAAACAACAGCGCTGTTTTAGGCGATGATGCCAAAGTTTATAACCACTACTTTCCCATCCGGTTTGATTATCTCGATACCATGAACGGTGAGAACTTGTCGCTGCAGTGCCATCCGGTTAAGGAGTACATGAGAGAGAACTTCGGGGAGATCATTACGCAGGACGAAACCTACTACATCACCGATGCCAAGCCCGGGGCACGTGTTTATCTTGGCTTTCATGAGGATATTGACCCGGATGAGTTTCAAGAAGTACTTCGACAATGTGAGGAGAATGGAACCGAACTATCCGTGGAAAAATATGTGCAGTCGTTTCCTTCCGAAAAACAGCAGCTATACCTGATTCCCGCCGGGACGGTTCACTGCTCAGGCCGGGATAACCTGGTGCTCGAAATCAGTAATACACCCTACATTTATACTTTTAAGATGTACGATTGGCAACGGCTTGGTCTGGACGGAAAACCCCGCCCTATCAATATCGGGCGGGCAATGAAGAATCTTAATTTTGAGCGCAAAGGAGAGCGGGTGCCCGAAGAGTTCATCAGTAAACCGTTTTCGGTATATTCGTCGGATGAAGGGGCCATCCTGGAGCTTCCCACGCATCCCACTCACATCTACCGAGTTCAAAGGCTGGAAATTAAACAGACGATGGAGATTAACACCGGAAACAAGGTTCATATTCTGAATGTGGTTGAGGGCGATAAAGTAGAAATTACAACGGGGAGTCGAAAACTGGTTGTACATTTTGCTGAAACATGTATCATACCTGCAGCAGCTAATTCATATCGAATTAAAAACCTGGGCTCAAAAACTGCAAAAATCGTGAAAGCCTGGCTGAAATAAGAATTCATGGAAAACAGAAACCCATATTACTTGACGATTATTACCGCCATAGCGGCCCTTGGTGGTTTTCTTTTTGGTTTTGATATGGCGGTTATTTCGGGTGCAGTGCCATTTGTTCAGCAGCAATTTGATCTTAGTGCTGTCCAGGAGGGGTGGTTTGTCTCCTCGGCACTGGTTGGATGTGTAATTGGAGTCGCTTTTTCGGGCGAACTAAGTGATCGGTTTGGGAGAAAACCGGCCCTCAACCTAAGTGGGTCTCTGTTTTTACTGTCCGCGGTGGGAACGGCTTTTGCTCCGGAATTTTCGCTTCTCGTGATTGCAAGAATCATGGGGGGCATTGCTGTGGGGGTTGCTTCAAATGTGGTTCCCCTGTACATATCAGAAATTGCCCCGCCCAAAATTCGCGGAAGGCTTGTTACGTTTTATCAGCTGGCAATTACGGTTGGAATTCTCCTTGCATTTCTGTCTAATGCCTGGGTACTGAATTTCTCGGAAAGCAGGCCCGATTTCCTCATATTCGGTTTTCTGGAGAAAATTTTTATTGAGGAGGCCTGGAGAGGAATGTTTGGGGCTGAGACGATTCCGGCATTTATTTTCCTGGTTTGTCTCGCCATTGTACCGGAAAGTCCGAGGTGGCTGGTACAGCAGAACCGCAGTAAAAAGGCACGACAGATCCTGAAAAAACTTATCGATGACAATGAGATCGACAGTAGTATAAACGAGATCCGTGAAACACTTAATGACGTTGCCGGATCATACAGGGAATTGCTAAAACCTGGCCTTCGAACAGCGGTGCTGATTGGCATCCTTCTCCCCTTATTTTCTCAGTTCAGCGGAATAAATGCGATAATCTATTATGGTCCGCGAATACTTACCGAAGTGGGCATTGATATGAATAATGCCCTTAAAAGCCAGGTTCTGCTGGGTATCGCCAACATGGTCTTTACCTTCATAGCCATCTGGAAAGTAGACAGCCTGGGTAGACGTCCGCTCTATCTGATCGGAACGGCTGGAGCTACCATCAGCCTGATTATAACAGGCATATTTTTCTATGCCGGGGAAACAGGAAGTATCTTTCTGTTAATCAGTGTGGTTCTGTTTTTGGCATGTTTCGCTTTTTCAATCGGGCCATTAAAGTTCGTAATTGCATCCGAAATTTTTCCCAACAGAATTCGCGGTCGGGCTCTTGCCCTAAGTATCATGGTGATGTGGATTGCAGATACAATCGTGGGTCAGTTAACCCCCATTCTGCTTTCAGAAGGTGGCGCAGCTGTAACATTCTGGTTCTTTGCACTTTTTTGTGCAATCGCATTCTGGTTTATCTACAAAAAAGTCCCGGAAACGAAAGGAAAAACGCTTGAAGAAATTCAGGCGATGTGGACTTCTGCTGATGATGATAACGTCAATATGAAAAAGACGGAGAAATGAGATGAAAACTATTGAGCCTGTTCTGATAGGATTGCTGTTTTGCTTGATAAGTCTGCTGGTCGTGCCGCGAACCGGTTTTTCTCAGGAAACGGGTGTAAACCGGTATGTAGACCCAAATATCGGGACCGCTCATTCCCGTTGGTTCTTTTATACGCCGGCAGCCAATCCCTTTGGAATGGCAAAGCCTGCAGCTTCCACAAATGGCCATTACGGTAATAAATGGGGCTGGGAAGCCGTGGGGTACGATTCGAGGCACGAATCTATTGAAGCGTTCGTGAACCTTCATGAATTTCAAATAGGAGGAATCGCAATGATGGCAACTACGGGTGATTTACAGACGACACCCGGCCTTCTGGAAAACCCGGATCAGGGCTATCGGTCACAATTTTCAAAAGAGAGTGAAGTTGCCAGTCCCGGCTACTACCGCGTAATTTTGGATGATTACGGAGTGGAAGCAGAACTTACATCTACACCACGGGTGGCTTTCCACAGGTACACTTTTCCCGAATCATCCCGGGCAAATCTTCTCTTTGACATTGGAAACCGACAGGGTGAAAGCGGAGCCGTGAGTGATGCCTATGTTCAAAAAGTGTCTGAAACTGAAGTTGAGGGATATGTGGTGACCCTGCCGGAATATGTAAAAAACTATCAGCCGGGTGGGGTGGTGGCAATTTACTTTGTGGCCGAATGGGATAAGCCCGCTGATGATTTCGGGTCGTTTAATGGTAAAACTGTTCGCCAAGGCTATAATGTTGCCCAGGGGCCTGGAGCGGGTATCTATATCCGGTTCAGTACGGAAAAAGAGGAGTCAATCACGGTAAAGGTGGGACTTTCCTACACAAGTATTGAAAACGCCCGCCGGAACCTTGAGACAGAGGCTACAGATGTAACGTTTGATGATGCATTAGAAATGGCGCAAAACAAGTGGGAACAGATGCTGGGCCGGATAGCGGTTGAGGGTGGTTCAGCTGAAAACAGGACAAAATTTTACACCGGGCTGTACCACGCCATACTTGGCAGAGGGCTTGCAAGTGATGTGAATGGAGCCTACAGACAAAATAACCACACAATTGGTCAGATTCCCCTCAACAACGACGGACAGCCGGAATATCACCACTACAATACGGATGCTGTATGGGGTGCATTCTGGAACCTCGGCACACTCTGGGCGATGGCTTACCCGGAATATCTGAACGATTTTGTAAATACACAGCTCGATATCTATAAAGAAACGGGATGGCTGGCGGACGGTATTGCCACCTCAAAATTTGTATCAGGAGTTGGAACCAACTTTATGGGGCAGTTTATCGCCTCTGCATTTAACAGGGGTATACGTAATTATGATATCGAAACCGCCTGGAGCGCTGTTCAGAATAATGAGCTGGGCTGGATGAATCGTCCGCTTGGAGCCGGTAAAGCAGATACAAAAGTTTTTACTGAAAAGGGATATGTGCCCTACAAATTTGACGATGAACACTACAGCAGTACCAGTGCTGTCGCATCCCGTTTCTCGGCATCCCACACGCTGGAGTATAGCTTCAGCGCTTATGCGGCTGCACAGATGGGTTATATACTTGGCAAAACAGACGATTATGAAACCCTGATGCAGCTCTCAGGAGGATGGGAGAATTTGTTTGATGAGGATTCGGAATTTATCAGGCCTAAAGGATTAGACGGTGAATTTATTTCAGACTTTGATCCATCTGAGCCCTGGCGGGGTTTCCAGGAAGGGAATGCTTATCAATACACATTTTATGTTCCACACGACCCTGAAGAACTTATCAGAAAAGTAGGGCCGGATTCATTTGCCGACAGGCTCAATTCACTTTTTGAGCGGGCTGATGAGCAGCAATTTTCGGGAGGCAGTACGGTAGATGCATTTTCAGGGGTAGGAGGGGTGTATAATCATGGAAATCAACCCAGCCTGCATATTTCCTGGCTTTTTAACTATGCGGGAAAACCGTGGCTTACACAAAAATGGGTTCGTCGTATCAGTGATAACTTTTATGGTACCGGTCCTGTTCATGGATATGGTTATGGACAGGATGAGGATCAGGGACAGCTGGGAGCCTGGTTTGTTCTTGCAGGCATGGGCCTGTTTGATGTCGCCGGAGGCAGCGACAAAGACCCGATGCTCCAGCTTTCAACACCGTTGTTCGATAAAATAACAATCCGGCTCAATCCAGACTATTACAGCGGAGAAACGTTTCAGATTATTGCTGACGGGGACGCATCGGAAAAGCAATATATCCGGTCAGCTACGCTGAATGGGAAACCGCTTAATACGTTTAAATTTCCCTGGAAAATGTTTACGGAAGGAGGAAAGCTGGAGATCAAACGATCATCAAATCCCGTTGAAAGCTGGGGTTTAGAATAGTACAAATAATAATTTTCATCATATACACATCACATTTAGCCATGAAAAAACGATCAGCTTTTCCATTTTTAAACCTGATTCTTATTCTCTTTGTCATCACCTCATGTGCAGATAAGCAAGAGAGTGATTCCCTTTCTGAACGGATATCGAAAAATTCCGACATAGAATTTGTAAAGAAGAAGGCCACCGAGATTGTGGCATCCGGATTTAACGCAGGCGACAGCTACTCAGAAGTGTGGATTCGCGACTACGCCACTTTTATTGAGCTTGCAATGGAGGTTCACGACCATGATGTAATCAAAGAGAACCTCAGGATCTTCTTCAGGTTCCAGGGAGAAGACGGTGGAATCGTGGATGGTTTCAGGCCTAAAGTGGAGGGGGCCGGGGGGTACGAATATATCTATTCTGACCTGGAACCCGATCTGATGGCTCATAAAAACACCGTAGAAACTGACCAGGAGGCATCTCTGATTCATGCCGTGTATAAGTATGTGAAGAGGTCGGGAGACCGTGATTTTCTCAACGAGACAATCGACGGCATGACGATTGCGGAGCGAATGGAGAAGTCTGTGGACTTTCTGATGAACGAGCGGTTTAGCGAAAAGTATGGCTTGATCTTTGGCGCAACAACCACAGACTGGGGAGATGTGCAGCCAGAACACGAATGGGGAGTTTTTATCACAGATGACACCCATTTTGCTGTTGATGTGTATGACAACGCCATGTTCATGATTATGCTTGATAACCTGGCTGAACTGGTTCCGGACATGGCCGGAGAAATGAATGAGATTCATAGTATGATTTCAGAAAATACAATGGAGCACCTCTGGAGCGAAGAGAAAGAGCAGTTTGTGCCGCATCGGTACCTGGATGGTTCTCCATTCCCGGATGACTTTGATGAAGATAACATCTATCAGCATGGTGGTACAGCAGTTGCCATCGAAGCAGGATTACTTACGAAAGAGCAGGTGCGGGGGGCTCTGCAGCGTATGAGAGAGAATGTTGAAGCTGCGAACGCATCTTCGATTGGCCTTACACTGTATCCGCCATACCCCGAAGGCTATTTTTTAAATGAGGGAATGTATCCTTATGGCTATCAGAACGGCGGCGACTGGACCTGGTTTGGCGCACGAATGATTCAGCAGCTTATCCGGTACGGGTTTGTTGAAGAAGCATATGACGAATTTCTGCCTTTCATAGAGAGAGTTGTGGAGAATGATGGTTTTTATGAGTGGTACACGCCCGATAATCAACCAATGGGTTCAGGTACCTTCAGAGGTTCGGCAGGAGTTCTCTATACGTGCATAGAAATGTTTGAAGAGTGGTCGGCCAATCAATAGAGAAAACAGTGAAAATGAGACCGAGTATCCGGTTAAGAAATAAATAAATACGATTTACACTATGATCAAAATATTCAAATGTGCACCCCTTGCAACTGTTTTGTTTATGCTTCCCATCGTTCTGTTCGCTTCGAGTGGATCAGATAAAAGAGGTAATGGCTCAATCGGGGATATAGACTCTCACGTTATCTGGAGCCTGGGGGAGAAAAATGAATCAGCGAATGAATTTACACTCTATCCGGACGGTTTTGAACGGTTCAAATATGAGGATTTTGGATACGAAGATATATTTTTTGCCATTGGGTATCATGATGAGGAAGAGGAGATTCCATACGTTCTGCCCGGACCCGTTGATACCTGGGGAGGTACATGGCCCACATCCGGGTGGCGAAGTAATCAGGTCACCATTCTGTTTGCGGTTGATGAAGAGCCGGTCCCTGGCGATTATACACTCTATATTGAGCTTGCTGATTTCGCAAAAGAGTTCCTGCCTCTTGTAAAAGTCTCTGTCAACGGGCAGGAAGAGCGGATAGCCCTGGAAGCGGAGGGCTATAACCGTGAATCACAACCCTCTCCGGCAAGAAATGAAGATTTTGTTAATGAAGCGGCTTTAAAAGGTGATAATACAGAAGCCACACCCACAACCATCGCCATACCGATAGATGAACATGTGATCGAAAAAAATGGAAACAGGGTAACCATTACCATTCTGGAAGGTTCGTGGATTAAGTTCGATCAGATTCGACTTGAAGGACCGGAACTACAGCTTCGAACTGTTGAAAAGCTATTTGTGAGAGACTTGGTGCCGGCGGATTACGAGGTGATAAAAGATCAGGCTCTCTTTCAACCCCTGCTCATTGAGACTGAACACCTTGAGGGGAATCCGCTTTTGAGTGTAGAACTGGATGGTGAACTCATTTTTGAGGAAACGGTTGAGATGGGTCAATATGATTTTGAAGCACTGATGCCTGCTGTTTCTGAATCCACAATAAGTGAGTATACAATTTTGGTGGATGGACAAGTTATGGAATCGGATATTGTCCAACGATCACCTCAGAAGGCCCGCACCCAGGCAGGGTATGTAGATACCAGAATGGGAGCGGCACACGCCCGCTGGATGTATGCCCCCGGTCCCTGGATGCCGTTCAGCATGGTGAAACTGTCTCCTGTAAACCAGAATGCAGGATGGCAGGCGGGGTATGATTCGATTTTTGAAAGCGTAGGAACGTTCAGTCACATTCATGAGTGGACCATGGCAGGCCTCGGAGTTTTTCCTACAAACGGGCCGCTTCAAACCCAAATTGGTGATGAGCTAAAACCGGATTCAGGATACCGTTCGCGGATAGATAAGAAAACCGAGGAGGCACCCATTGGCTACTACAAAGTGAACTTATCTGATTATGATATTAAGGCAGAACTGACCGCCACAACCCGAAGCGGCTTAATGAGATTTACATTTCCTCAAGACCGCGACAGCGCCAGGGTGCTGATTGATTTCCATATCCCTGCAGAGTACGATTACGTACTTAAAGAAGTGAATGTTAAAAAAGTGTCGGAAACCAGACTGGTGGGATATTCCGATCAGTTTTCCGGTAATGTGTGGAGCAGTGATGCGGATCAGGATTACACGGTTCATTTTGTGATTGAATTTGATCAGCCCATTCTCTCTATGGGCGGATGGGTAGAAGATGAGATCTTTGAGGGTGAGCAGCTTACAGCAAAAGATATCAGGGATGCAGGCCTGTTTGTCTATTTCGATCAAAAAAAATACCCCGTTGTGCAGGTCCGCACGGGAATCAGTCTTGTAAGTGTTGAAAATGCCGCTCAGAATTTGGAAACTGAAATGAGCGAACCGTTCGGATGGGATTTTGAAGCCGTGAGGCAAAACCAGGTGGACACCTGGAACGAATTAATGAGCAGAGTGCTCATCAGTTCAAATAATCGTCTGGAGAAAAAGAGATTCTATAACAGCTTTTATCGGTCTATAAGTACCAGGAATACATGGAGCGATGTGAATGGGGAGTGGAGGGGCACGGATGGCACCGTTCACAGGCTAATGGATCCCGATCATGTGGCACTGGGATGTGATGCATTTTGGAATACATTCTGGAACCTGAATCAGTTCTGGAACCTTGTTACGCCCGAGTGGAGCAGCCGGTGGGTCAACTCTCAGCTGGCCATGTACGATGCTTACGGATGGCTGGCCAAAGGACCGGCGGGAATGAACTATATTCCGGTAATGGTTGCTGAGCACGAAATCCCGCTCATCACCGGGGCCTACCAGATGGGTATACGCGATTTTGATGCTGATAAAGCACTGGAGGCGGCCGTAAAAATGCAGACAACTCCGGCGCAAAAAGTACACAACGGATTTGCCGGTAACAGAGATCTGACCGTTTACCTTGAACACGGGTATGTACCTTACGATAAAGGACGTTTTTCCAATTCATTGGAATACTCATTTGATGACTGGACGGTGGGTCAGCTAGCAAAAGCAGTTGGAAGACCGGATATTCACGAAATGTTTAATGAACGTGGATACTGGTGGCGTAATGCGATTTCTGAGACCGGTTTTGCCCACATGCGGGATAGTGATGGAAACTGGCTGGAAGACTTTGATCCGTTTGAGTCGGGTGCGAATCACCACTACGTTGAAGGAAACGCATGGCAGCTCACTCATTTTGTTCCGCAGGATGTACCCGCCCTCATCGAATATATTGGAAAAGATCGTTTCACCGACAATTTGATTTGGGGATTTGAGGAGAGCTATTCACTTCGGTTCAACGGGTTGAATGACCAATACTGGGAAGTTCCGGTAGCTCAGGGGAATCAGCAATCCCTGCATTTTGCATTTCTCTTTAACTGGGCCGGAAAACCATGGCTTACACAGAAATGGAGCCGCGCTGTAATCGACCGGTTTTACGGATTCGGGGTTGAGAACGCCTACCTGGGCGATGAGGATCAGGGCCAGCTTAGCGCATGGTTTGTAATGGCCGCAATAGGACTATTCCAAACAGATGGGGGAACCCGGGTAAATCCGATTTATGAAATTGCCAGCCCGCTTTTTGAACGGATAGAAATAGACCTTGGTGGCAGATACGGACGGGGAGAAACATTCGTAATCGAGGCGAAAGGCGCATCAAGAATAAACAAGTATGTACAAAGCGCAGTGCTAAACGGACAAAAGCTGGATACCTTTTACTTTGATGCCTCTGAGCTGCTTAACGGAGGAACTCTGATTCTTGAGATGGGGCCGGAACCCAACAAAGAGTGGGGCGTTATCGATGCTGATTGATTTCTTCCCCGGCCATATTTGTCCGGAATTATATTGGTTTCCAATACAGGAAAACTCATATTTGTTCATGAATCTAAAGTAAACATAGCCCCGGATGAAAAACAGCCTGTTCATTTTATGCGGATTAATACTGCTGCTTTTTTCTTGTGATAAAGAACAGGATAACAGAGGCCTTGCAGAAATGATTCTGGCTGATTCAACAATGTCTGAAGTGGACAGGTTGGCCCGGGACCTCATGAAGAAAGGATTCTACGCGGGTTCAGGGTACCAGATGGTGTGGTCCCGCGATCTGAACACGTTTATTGAGCTTTCAAGCGAAGAGTAT
>Ga0102937_1000620_pt1 | contig 15834 bp, 20 predicted proteins | sample SalPonR2_B_D1_MG_FD_78213 | JGI IMG/M metagenome (GOLD analysis project Ga0102937, IMG submission 78213) | Salt pond soil microbial communities from South San Francisco under conditions of wetland restoration - Salt Pond MetaG R2_B_D1_MG | ecosystem: Environmental > Aquatic > Marine > Intertidal... | reverse complement strand
GTCGAACACCAACCGGGAATTTACAGAAGTGAAACTGAAACTTGTCATGATGATACAGTTTTAGCTCTTGCTTGGGCATTGTATTTTATTAAAACTCCTTTTTATGATGGTGATGTGATTAATAGAACACATATTGAATCACGCTATAAAATAGAAGATGATGCGCCAGCTATGATTTTTGATGATGGTGGTAAACATTCAGAACACTTATATGATTCTGATTGGGGTGATTGGAATGATGAAGGAGATTTAGTAATATAAATAATCAAGAGGCTCTATGAATATACATTTAGTAAATGTTTTAAAGCAACTTTGTGATACAATTGGAGTTGATTATGAAGAGATTGATTTTAAAGAATTAGATTGGAATAAACAACATTGTTGGAATTACACCCAGTCAGTGGAATTTGAAGATTGGATGTTTCATTATATTTTTGATAATGACAAGGTTCGTAGACAATTGACATGTTGTAAAAGAGATGAATTGGAATGTAGACAAGCGGTAAATATTTTCATAGCTATGTATGGGTGGCGATTAAGTGATGGATAAAGAAGAAATACTTAGTGAATTTTTAGATAAATTGACATGTGCTCAAAGAAATATGTGGGAAGAATGGAGAGACATGGGCATTCAGGAAGATGTTGACATTTGGCAATTTTTGATTGATGATAGGGAAGATGAAGACAATAAGGATGTTATTGAATTGATGGAAAAACAAAGAGAAAATGTAGATAGTTACTGGAACTTTATTTCGGGTGGGAATAGTGGCGAAATTTAAGCAGTTTATTGCGGAATTAAAGGATATGGATTCTGGTTTCGAGGGGAAGACATTTGAGAAGGTTTTAGTCAAAGGTTTACGTATGGCAGGTCTTGACTTTAAGGAAAATATAGCGAACGGTCCCGGTTGGGATATTCAAACTAAGGGTAGTGGTTGGAATAGATTGATAGATGATAGTGATGTGAACATTAAAGTTGCTGGTACTAAATGGATGGTTAGTATGGCAGAACTTTATACCTTGCTTCCTTGGGATAAATTGCCTGAAAATTATGACAGTAAGAAATATGAAGCTAAAGTTAAGCGCCTTTTTAATAAGAAAGGGGTTGCCGATATTGTCTTTCTTAAACCTAAAACAAAAGACATACAGAATAGAATTATTGAAGCAGTAAAGAATAACAACAAAGATGAATTAGAAAAGTTGTTTGTAAAGAAGAATTTCTACAGTGAAAAGTTAGGGAAGGGGTATGATGTTCGTGTGCTTGATAATGGTGAGCGAGTAACTTCAATAGCTCTTGATAAAGGTGGTAAGGTGTTTATGCGAAGTGAAAAGCCACGTAAAATAGGTGGTAGTTATTCAGTTACATTTAGAACACCAACAACTAAACTTGGTAAACAAGAAAGAAATGTAAAGAAGGATTAAATGATGGCGAAATTTAAAGATTTTGTAAAGGGCAATTTTTATTTTAGTGTTGATAATGGTGGTATGGTTGCATCTACTATGAAAGAGTTTATCACAGTATATGATAGTAATAATCAGAAGATGGGGCATGTTCAATATGACGTGTTGAATGGAGTGGTTGATATTACTGATATTGAAGCGGACAGTGAAGAGACAAAAGTTAAGTTAATGGATAAATTGTTTAGTTTGTATGGTGTAGCGGAAATCTATCTTAATGGAGATAGATTAAAGTGAAATTCAAAAGATTTATTTTAGAGCAGACGCAAACATTTAAACCGCCACAAGAAGTAGCGAATCAGGCTAAAAGAGCACTCGAATACAGGGAGAAATACCCAAAAGAAACTTCCGATAGTGGTACTAAGGTTGGTTGGACAAGAGCCCGCCAACTTGCTAATAGAGAGGAAATAAGCCTTGATACAGTTAAGAGAATGTTTAGTTTCTTTAGTAGGCACAGTGGTAATGAGAAAGTAAATCCAGACTATAAAGATGAGCCTTGGAAAGATAATGGATTTTTGATGCATCTTGCTTGGGGTGGTGATGTCGGTTTTAAATGGGCAAAGTCAATATTAGACAAAGAAGAGAATAATGGCTAAATTTAAAGAATTTCTAATAAGTGAAGCTAATTTACTTCAGGCACTATTAGAAGGAACTGGGCTTGTTTTCAGTGATTATGTTGATGTTGTTCCATCCCAAAAAAATATTGAATTTTATAAGTTAAGACAAGAAGAGGGTAAAACTGGTTCATTTCTCAAAGAAGTAGTTTGGGATGAAGATAATAACGGTTTACTTTTAAGATATGAAGTTACTCCAACGTATGAAAATAAAGTAAAGATAGTTAATAAGCAGGGAAAACAATCATCTGGTAGTAAGTATATAATAGAGGTTTTATTTGAAGATGTTGATGATTATTTGGGTAACAAAAAAGAATTTTTAACAATGAAAAAGAAAGACCAGATTGCAAAATTTAGACAAATGATGCGAAAAGCAACTATTAGAATTTGGTCGAATGATGCTTCTCATTGGTGGCAGGGGAGTTTTGAGCAAGCTGATAAATATGGATATGCTATATATAAATTTCCCGGACCTAAAGGAAAAGGAATTTGGGCACGTAGACATATAGGAAGAACGAGCGGTATATACGGCACTAAACATCTAATAGAAGTTATGAAAACCATACCTTTTCTTGCAACTAAAATCATAAATATGTTGAATAAGTAAACGCATAAATACTTAATATGGGAGTGTATTGTGAATTTTATAGTAAAGTTATTTAAGAAACAAGTATTGAAGTACGTTGTCAAACAGTTAGAAAATGAAGAATTAAAAGAAGATTGGGTTAGTAAAGTAAATGCCAGAATAGATTTGCCCGGTATTGATGAAACAGAGGAACGTAAATTGTTTTACGCCACACTCGATGCTGGTTTTGAAGAGATTAAAAAGAAAATAGAAGAACTTTGATATATGTCAAGGAAAAGCGGGCGTAAACAAATGAAATTCAAAAGATTTGTTACTTCTTTAACTGAAAACAAGCATAATTATTCAAGTGTTCAGGTTGACTTGCCAGACCACTTATCTGAAATGGTTATAAATTATGGTAACAAGATACCAGATAATTTGATATATGATAAAGAACAACAATACGGAAGAGAGAAAGATGTTCATGTTACTGTTCTTTATGGGCTATTGGACGAAAAGCCTGATGGTGTGAGAGAGCTTGTGCAAGAATATAAACCGTTTAAGGTTAAGTTAGGTAAAATTAGTGCATTTACAAACGGTGATGATTATGATGTACTTAAAGTGGAAGTTAAAAGTTTTGTGATGAACAACATGCATTATTTCATTGAGGAAAAATTGGAAAATAAAAATAGTTTTCCAGTGTATAAACCACATGTAACCGTAGCCTATTTGAAAAAGAGAAATGTTAATAGTTGGGTTGGTGATAAACATTTTGCTGGTATAGAATTTTTAGTAGATGAATTGACGTACAGCAGCCTAAATGGTGATAAATATAAGATTGAATTGAGAGGTTAAATTGAGAGTTTTTCTTTTGATTTTGTTTTTAGTGTCTGTAGTTTCAGAGAACACTAATTGTGTTGCTGAAAGATGGTATATAAATAATTATAGTGGGTTCTATTATAGTCAAGTGGACGGTGTAGGCGTATGGGGAGATTTGCACAGTTGGTAAGAGAAGCGTTTCACGACATGCAGAAACTTGATGGTGATGTAGTAGAGGTTTATAAAAATCCTACTGGTCAAGAATTGATGCTTCTTTTTAAAAACAGTTATGATAGTGGTGTTAGAGTTGGAATTGATAAAAGGGGTGATTTGTATGCTTGGATGGAAGACTATCTGCATTCTGATGTAAGTCGAAGGTTTAACCTAAAGTTTGCATTAAGATTTGAATATACGAAAGGTAGAGATACTATTTTTCTTTCGTCTGGTGAGACAAAAAAGAATTTCATTAAATCAGTGAATAAAAGAGTTTTGAATAGATTGAAAAATACTTTTCCATTAGTTAAGAAAATAGAAACAAGTACACGTCCATTTGAATCTGTATATGAATATAAATAATTAAAGATAGAAACTTTTTTAAGGAGTAGACGATGAGTGTAGTCTCAAAAAAGCGTTCTACGGCAGGGTTCTATAGAACAGAAAGAGACCTTTCCACAGTGGCTTCTCCGGTTGGAACTTCAACTGGGGCGACTGTAGTTAGAAGCCGTAAGGGACGAGTGAATTATATTTATAATTTCACGACTGATAAAGAAATGATTGATGCTTTGGGAGAGCCAGTATTTACTTCTGGAACTTCAGTGTCTGATACTAATACTCCTGAAATGGGTTATGGTATGTATGCTGGATTGACTTTTCTTCAAGAGTCAAATGCTCTTCTCGCAGTTAGAGATTTTGATACTGGTGATAAATACGCGACTGTAGTTTTTGATGCAGATGGGTCAACTTCTGCAACTGAAACTGGTGGTGTTCAGGCAAGTGCCGATACTGTTCCTGATAAAATCGATGATATTTACACTTTAGAGGAATCACTTCCTTCTGGTAAAGCTCTTTTAGTTGGATTTGTTGGTCCGGGCGTAGATGGTAATAACTATGCAGTCACCATTGAGACTTTTCATGCAGATTGTGATTGGTTCAATAGTTATGATGATTATACTTCTGCAACCGATGTGAGTGCTCATCCCATCGAAAGTAAAGTTTTTAAGATTCAGGTTTTTGAGAAAAATGTTGATGAAGACTGGGATAGTCTTTCATTTAGTTCTATTAGTGCAAGTCCAATTGAAACTTTTTATGGTACTCGCACTTCGCAACAGGATGCAAATAAGCAACAGTTGCGCATTAGTGAAGTAGTTAATGGTAATTCTGATTACATATATGTGGTTCCGGGTTCTGTAGATTTTGAGCAGGGTGGTGCATATGCCGCTACACCTTCAGACGCAATTCCTTTAGTTGGCGGAGCTGTTAATTATGGTACTAATATTACATCGACTGGTGGTTGGAGCTTTTTTGAATCAAGAGAAGATTCTTCACCAACTATTTTGATTTGTCCTACATATAATATGGCAGTTAAACAGGAAGTTGCCAGAATTGCAGCAAAAAGAAAAGATTGTATTGTTGTTTGTCAATCTGGACAAAGAAGTGATGTTACTGTTGCGACAGTAAAGGCGGCGGAGACATATGGGTATGTTGACCCGACGTATGTGGCTCTATATGCTGGTTGGAGTAGGTTTTATGACAAGTATAATGATAGACTTGTTTACATTCCTGATGCTATTCATGGGGCAGCTTTGATGGCAAGAACGGATGCTAATGGTAATGTGTGGGACGCTCCCGCTGGTATCAACAATGGTATCATTTCAAACACTGGTAAGAATGTGAGATTTACATTTGAGCAAGTCGGTCAGCTTAGTGATGTCAGTATCAATACTACCAGATATATACAGGGTATTGGTGATGTTATGTGGATGCAGCGCACCGCGCAGCAGAAACAAAGTTCACTTAGAGATATTAACATTAGACGTACTTTGATTTTTATAGAAGGTACTATTGAACAGTTGATGCTTGATTTTCTTTTTACAAGTAATACTCCTTCTACTCGAAGAAGAGTGTATAATGTAATTGATAGTTTTCTTTCAAGTTTGAATGGTGCTTTTGATACAACTGATGGTGATAGGGGATATGCAGTGGTGTGTGATGCTACAAATAATACTCCACTTGCAAGAGATAATAATAAGTTGATTGTAGACCACTATCTGAAATTTGCGAAAAAAATCTATTTTATTGAAGGAACATTTAACATTGTTAGTTCTGGTATTAGCTTTAGTGAAGTTATTGGTGCGTAATACTTGGGGAGTTTATCTCCCCTTTCTAAATATAAAGGAGTAGAAAATGTCATTACATATTGATGACAGGTTAAACGATTTGCCTGATCCGCTTTATACTTTTAATTGGGAAATTCAAGTTCCCGGAATAAATAAAGTAACCGAGTCAATCACCGACCCGGAGGATTTTCTTATCCGCTGTAGAAATGCGGAAATTCCCGGACGCGGTATTGAACCAATTGAATCTTACTTTATGGGTATGAAGCAGAAATTCCCCGGTCGTTCTTTGTTTACACAAACAATAACTATACTCATGGAAGAATTTCAAGACCAGTTGGTCACGAAAGCTCTCAATGAGTGGTCTGAGAACGTGTTCAGTACAAAACTGTCAAATACTAATGCTGGTATTTCACAAAAAGCAAAAAAAAGAGGTGGTTACGCAACGGACGTATATTTAATTTTTAGAGGTAATGAAAATTCAGAATTAAAACAAAAATATCGTCTATATAATTGTTTTCCTGAGAATTGGGATCCGGTTTCTCTTGATTATGCAACGTCTGATATTGTTAAACCAAGTTTAACACTCAGTTATGATTGGTGGGAATTAGAAACAGTTTAATTTTAATGAAGAGGTGAAGATATGAAAAATCGAAGATGTTATATTGTAAAAGAATCTGATTTGATTAGTTTTTGTAAAGATAATTATGTTTCTGCTGTTGAGCAGTTAGTAGATACTATGTTGTATGTGTGTTATGTCGAAGAATAATTAGCTGATGTGCCAAGTGTACAAACAGTAACGGGCTTATGCTGAAAAGTATAAGCCTTGTCTATATAAATACTTGTAGAACGTAATTTTGTTCTATACAAAGGATATGACATGGCTATTTCAGGTGGGTTGTTAAATACTATAAGAGATATTGGTGAAGGTTCTTCTGAGTTACGTGGATTTTTTTCAGAGAAAAGCATTCAGACAAATTTCAGATTTAATGTAACTTTCATTGATAATCCATCGAACATTGATTTAATTAAAAGAATTGGTCCAATGCCACTTCTTGAAAATTGGCATATATTAGGGGTTTCGATTCCCCAATGCGATTTCAAAAAAGAAGTGCAGATGTATGGTCCAGTGCCCCGCTCTTTTCCATATATAGAGTTTGATGGAATGGAGTTTAAGATTGAATTTGAAGAAGATTCTTATGGTACAATTGGGTATTTTGTTACATATTTACAGAGAAGAGTAGTAGATAAACGAGGATATTATACCCCTCCGGGTAAAGTAAAAATACCAAGAGTGATAGTTGTTACAGAAGATCACAATGGGTTTCCGGTTGGAGTGTTTACATTTCACCAGTGTTATTTTCTACAAGCTCAAGAAATAGAATATAGACAAGATGGAAATGAATCGGTAAAATACTCAGTAGTGTTCAATTCTGATTTTATGACTGCACATTTTCCACAAAGAGTTTTAGGTCCGGCACCGTTCATAGATAAACTAAAACAAACATCAATTGATGGTAGAAGTGCAATGCAAGGAGCTTTTAATGGGTAAATTTAAACAATTTTTGATGGAAGATTTTACAAGTTCTGATTTGGGAAGAGTTGGCGGTGATGTTGGTTCTATTGTGGGTGATGTTACTAAATCTCTCTCTGATTGGCGAGATAGAGTCAAAGGGTTTAAGGAGAAAATAGATTCTTTACGTCAAGAGAAAAAGAAAGAGCCAGATGAAGAAAAGAGGCGAAAGATAAATGATGAGATTAAAGATACTAAAGAAGAACTTGAGAACGCGCAACAAAAAGTAAAAGAATTTGAAGAACAAAAAAGAAAAAATCAGGGGGGTGGACAATCAACTGAAAGTAAACCAGACGATAAAGCTGGCGGTGACACTGATGATGGAAAAAGTGATGAAGAAAAAGTAGATGTTAGTAATATTAAAACCAAGAAAGTTGATGGGGTTCCACGAGTTCCCGAAATTCCTGACGGATCTTTGGGAAAGATGGATACTAACGATGTTCGTAAATTGGCAAAATATTATGAAGACATGTTGATATATTTGGATAAAAAGAGAGTTGCAGAGAAGGACGGTAAAAAAGCATTTAACATAGCGAGTAGAATGAAAGCTATGAAAGATGAAATAAGAGATTTGCAGGGTGAGTTGATAAAAAGAGGTCAATAGTTTGTGTGTAAGTTAGTGTCGTGCAGGCTTGTACTCTCAAGGTACAAGCCTTTTAGCTATATAAATACTTATGTGGTGAATGTAGTATTAAACTTTAGGAGTGTTGAAAATGAGAATGGTTGATCCGAATGAAGAGATTAAACATCAAAAACAACAAGAACAAAATCAAGATTTGATTGATTTCTTTCCTATCAACGATATTCCGTCAAGAGGATATTTTTATTCTGATGGAACTAAAATTTACGGTAGGCGATTAAATGTTTCAGAAGTCAAAAAATTAGCTCAGTTGAATGAGGATAATTTTGATGAAGTTGTGGATACCGTGATACAATCAACAATAAAAGGTATAGACATTTTAGACTTGAAGAGACAAGACAAGTTATATATACTTTTTTGGTTGCGGGCTAATTCATTTAGAGATAATAACTTTAAGGTTGATTTTACTTGTCCTTTTTGTCTTGATAAACTAAAAGAGAAATTGGAAAAGGATAAAACGTATAAACCAACTCAAGAAGAATTACAAAGTAGTTTTTTTCATTTCAAACTTGAACATTTACAGATAAATTATTTACCTGAAAAGTTTAAGAAAGAATATGACTGTGATGGACATTCCATAGAAATTGATTATGAAAGTGTTAGAGACCAGCGGTATCGTGAATCTCATTTTGCGAAAAATAAAGAATTAGATTTTGAAATATTAGAACTTGCTTCTAATTTAGGTAAAATTGACGGAAAAGAATATATGCTTTCTGAACGATATAAGTTTTTGTCAACCAAAATATCACCTGAAGGATATGTTAAATTGGAAAGTTATGTCAAGAAGAATGAATTTGGATTTAAAGATGTCATGATTGTCAAGTGCAACAAATGTGGAGGTGATGCACCCGTAGGGGTGACGTTTTGTAAGGAATTTATGCTTCCCAAAATTGAAATATCTTGATTTATTAGAAATAGAATTTGAGTTTAATTATCATATGAAGTATGGTGATATATCAAATATGAGTTATCTTGAATTTTTAATATTGAATGATTTTCTTGTAAAGAAATTGACCAAAGATTCTGGTCAACACGACATAGGAAAAGTATTAAATGGCAGATAAAACCGAAAAATTACTTCAGAGTGTTGATAGACTTGTCGAAGTAGAGAAGCAAAAACAAACTTCTCTACTTCGTGACAGGTTTACTGAAAAAGAAGATCCACTCATGCAGGTAAAAAGTGAGATAGCTAAATCCAATGAAATACTCCAAAAGATGCTTGAAAAGGACAAAGAGGGTGTTGTTGGTGGTAGTGGTATTGGGCTTGGTGTAATTGGTTCAATAGGTAAAAGTTTAATAGGTGGTTTAACTGGTTTTTTTGGTGGTGCGGGTGCGGCTGGTTTGTTTGCGGGTATTGGAACAGCTTTGGTTGGTGGTATTGGCGTGGCTTTGGTTTCGGCGTTTACAGGAAGAAATTTAATAAAATTAGCTAAATCTATAGCTGATACTATAAACTCTCAAAGAGAATCTGATGAAATAGGAAAGGTTGTTACAGAAAGTCAAGAAGAAAGTTTAAAAAAGAGTTTACATGTAAGAAAGTTAAAGGGTGAAATTACCCCAGAAAGAAGTCAGGAATTAGTATCAGAGAACGAACGTCTTAATAGGTTAGAACGGGCTGCTGTTACCAGAAAAAAAGTTGAGGGAATGGACTTTAAGGTTTATGATGGTGTTACTGGTCAATTTGTTGAGGCTGGAATTATAAGTAGATTTGAAAGAGAACGTGAACTTTTATTAGGATTTTTTACAGGTGAGGGAGAAGAGCGTGTTTGGAAAAAAATATCTGAACGCCTACATCAAAGACGCCAAGAATGGGTTCAAGACATAAAAGAGGTTGATAATGATATAATAGATCTTCTATATGAGGCAGCTAAAGCGCGCGGTGAAAGTGGATTAGTTAAAACTGATAATTTATCATTTTCAAAACCAGTTAGTGAAATACCATACTTTATAGAACATGGTAGAACACAAGGTCAAGAAATGCTTCCAGAAATTCTTGATAAATATGGGGAATATATAAAAAATGCATCAACAGAATATGGAATTCCAGAAGAATTAATAGCTGCCATGATAGCTCAGGAATCGTCTGGTAATGCAAACGCAGTTTCAAAAGCTGGCGCTGGTGGGCTGATGCAGTTGATGCCAGCAACAGCAAAAGAAATGGGCGTTACTGACGTGTTTGATCCAGAACAAAATATAATGGGTGGTTCTAAATATATTGCTCAACAGCTTATTAAGCAGTCTGGGGATACAGAAACAGCGTTGATGTCATATAATGCCGGACCGCGCAGAATTAGAAATTTTTTATCTGGAACTGGTGAACCACTTAAAGATGAAACTCTTGAGTATGCCCCCGGAGTTCTTCATAAAATGTCAATTGCGAAGGACTTATTAGGAAGAAATTTATCAGAAAAATCGGTAGTGACACAAAACGATACAGCCAACTTACCATCAAAAGCAAGAGATGAGGATACATTTGTTAATAAAATAGTTGACGGTTTTAAATCTGCACTTGAAGTTATGGCAAAGTCCCTTGCTCCTCAAATTGGTAAAGAGGTTGCCAATAATATACCAAAACCAAAACAAACAAGTGTTAATTATAATCCAAGTATTGATTAAGAGGATTTTATGAGTGTATTCAGTATTTTAGATACAAGTATGTTTAGTGAAAGTATATATGATGATGTGGTTGATGGTGACAATGCTGCTTATCGAATTGAGATAAGTGATTATTTGGGACATAAGATGAATGGTATTTTAAAGGGTGGTATAAATATCAATATGTCTCCTGAATGGTCTGATTTATCGCTTGGTAATGTGGTTAATAATTTCGCGGCGCTTGAAAAGGTAGTTAATTTTGTGAATTTCCCATTAGCTGTTCAAGGGGTTAGTTATGATAACGCTGGGTTTATGACTGAGAAGTTTTTCTCCAAAGGTGGGTATTTAGAAATAGAACCAACTTTTGATGTTGTCAATTGGCGTGGGGATGGTGCTCCGATTGTGACGGCACTTTTTCTATTAAACTATTGTGTTCCTAATATATCAAAAGATTATAATTTTGGTGATATGTATGATATGTTGAAGTCGCTTGGTTCAAAAGTGCTTGATAAAATAGATGATTTAACGGGGGGGACTTTAGAAAAAATTACTGGGGTGACTAAAGATGCCGCTGGGGCTACTGGAGCATCTTTGTCAAATCTTGTTAGTCGTTCTCCGCAAGAATTTGTAAACTTACTTGAAGGGGCTGGTAGTTTTTTTAGTGAAGTTGGAAGAGATGCTATGGGTGGTATGAACGCTATTGGTGAAAAGGAATTGGTTAAAACACAAGCTCCGTCGCCGGTAAATGTAAAGGTTAGTAATTATTTTAATATGTCAAACATGATTATAACTAACTTTGGAGTTGAATTTTCTGATAAAATAACTGAAACTGGACCAATGAAAGCAGAATTTAAGTTGACTCTTTCATCAAAAACAATGCCCACGTTGGGTACAATGGGACTGAAAGTAAATAAAAAAAATAGAGTTATTGTTCAACCCGACCCCCTTAGCATGAATACTAATAATCTATCTGATCTTCCGATTGGGGCGTAAGTATGGCAAGATATACAAGAAGTAATTTTTATGAAAAAGAAGTCATAGAAGGTGTTAATGAATGTGATTTTCTTAGAAGTAAAATATCAAGATTTAAAATTAAAAGACCAACAAAATATTATATCATAACGTATGATGATTTGAGGCGTCCAGACCTTTTAAGTTTTAAGTTATATGGCAAGCAAGATTATTGGTGGCTTTTGTTATATGCAAACAATGTAATTGATCCGTGGAATGAATTACAAGAGAATGATGTGATACAAGTACCTGACGAACAAGATATTTTAGATTGGTTAATGGAAACGAAAAATGGCTGATACATCTTTCAATCAATTCTTTTTTCTTGAAATGAAGATTGGTGACTATCCTATAGTTCCTCAAAATGTTATGTATATGTATATTCGGGAATGGGCCATTGATTTAGCTCCAAGGCTTGAAATGACTATAAAAGATGATGGTTATTTGCACGAATATTTTAATTTTGAGGATAATTTGCCCATTGATATTATTTTAGGTAAACATCCAGATGATGAAAATCCAATTGAAACAAGATTTATGCTTCTTAATCACAAGTTTAATCTGTTTGGTGAAAATATTATGGGGTATGTGTCTTTGGTTGGTACTATATATGCCCCTGAATTATTTGCACCAATAAAAAATAGAAGTTTTCCAAATGAATCTTCTTTGTCAGTAATTTCAAATGTTGTTAATGACTGTGGGTTGACTTTTGAATCAGGCCCGAATTTTAATACTGATGATACTATGACTTGGTTGCAGTGTAATCAGAATAATTATGACTTTATCAATTCTGTTAAAAAAAGAGCATTTAAGACGGATGATGCAGTTTTTTGTTATGGTGATATTTATGGAAACATAAAAATGACTGGTTTTGTAAATGAGGCAGCTAAATCAAGTCCAAAAAGAGTTAGATTTAGTATGGATAAATATACTCATTTCTTTTTCGACAATGCAGAAGATGAAAACACTATATGGTATAATTATTATGATTTTGTAAACATGAACAGTATTAATAACAAACTCAATAATTATGGTTTTAAATGCGAGTATTATGATTTTGAAGATGGGTTTATAAGTGATAACATAAATTCATCAAGTTCAAATTTAGCCCAATATCAATATAAAAGTAAAGAGTTTGGGGATGAAAACATTAATGCAATTCATAGATATTTCGGTGAACAAAATTTGGATTCTCATACAAATTATTCAAAAGCGGTTGCACAGAATGAATATTTTACTAAGAATTTTCTTAGTTTCGCACTCGTGTTAAATGTAAATTCTATATCAGATGTAAAACTTTTTGATAAATTAGAAGTTGCTATACCATCACTTTTAACAAATGACATTGGCGTTATTAATGATATTTGGAGTGGAAACTATCTTATTGTGGGGATTCTTCATTCTGTTGGTGAAGGTGGAATTTACAAAAAACAAGTGGTTGCGGTTAGAGATGGATACGATAAGAGTTCATATATAAATAATTTAAAGAACACTTAATAGGAGATTGACGTGAATCAAGATAGAGCAAACATAAAAAAAGATTTGATGGAAGTTCTTAAAAGTTTCATTGATAGAACATCAGAAGAGATATATGGTGAAAAATATATAGGTAAAGTTATTGACAACAATGACCCTGAAAAATTAGGTAGATGTAGGATTAGAGTTTATGGTGTTTATAATGATTCGATTGGTGATGGTGATATACCTTGGGCTAAACCAGAATTTGGGTTTATCGGTAGTGAACTTGGAAGTTTTATAGTTCCTCCGGTTGATGCTCTCGTGTATGTTAGATTTTCAAATGGAGATATATATAATCCGCTTTATTCAGGAAAGGCCATTTCTGCAAACAAACTTCCATCTGATAAAGATACAGACTATCCTAATACATTGGTGTTTTTTGAACTTGATAATGGAGATAAATTTACAATAAATAGAAATGATGGTAAAACCATTTATGAACAGAGACATGGTATAAAAATTACTATGGACACTGATGGGAGTTTTACTCTTGAGCATGATAAGGGAAGCATATTTGAAGTTGACAGTGATGGAAATGTAGTTTTAAAAACGGGGGATACTACTAATGCAACAATTGATATAGAATCAAGTGGTGATATTAACATTAAGGGTGGTGGTACGAGTCCAGTTGGAACGGTTAATGTTGAATCCGGTGCCGCTGGTATGATAAAACTGCAAGGTGGTACAATCCCTTGTCCTGATGCTATTGTTTGTGCAGTCACAGGCGCTCCCTTAGCAACTGGAACACTCGCGCCGGGCTCAACAATCCTAATTCCATAGAGTGTGAAATGTCAATTATAGAATATAATTTAGCTCAAGGTATCGTTGATACTTTAGAAACTTCAGGGTTTGATTTCGATTTACTGAAGTCAGTTTCTCCTCATAGAAAATATGATCAGAATCCCAACGGTACAGTTAAACTTGATGATAACAGTGTCCCCATAATAATAAAAGATTATGGTGAACCATCATTGGGTATTATTGTTAGTGCTGTTGCCAATGAGGTGGTAGAAGTTATCACAGAACACACCGTTCTTGATGATTTATATGATGTTGAGGTTGATTATGATTCATTGAGAGTTAATCATGTACTGAAATGGGATGGTTCTAAATTTGTAAATGATTTGATTGATGATATTAGTTATGATTTTGGAAATTTGACTGGTTTAACGGCACAAGAAATATTGTATGGTTCTTCTACTTCTGGAGTTGACCAATCAGATTTGTTTACGTTTGATGGTGAATTTGTAAATGTGGGAAATGTTAGTATAGGCGCTACCAACAGCATTTTAAAATCCTTTGGAAATTTAGATGTTTCTGCTATTGGTGCAGGATATATAAAATTTACAACGGATAGTGGTCAAATAGAATTTAGTAGTAGTGATGGTAGTTATATATTTAATAATGTGCCGGTTGGTTCATCTGACATTGTATTGACAAGTAATGTAAGTGGGTATTTGAATAAAAGAACCATAAACACTAAGGTTTGGGGTAGTGATTTAACCACGTTGACTGGTGGTGGTGATGCTACATCTTTACATATACACGATAGCATATATTACACTGAGACTGAAATATCAAATTTTTTTGATGGAACGACTGTAAAATCTGGATATAATAAAACAAATTGGGACACAGCCTATAGTCATACTCTGGATACCTCGATACATTTTACTGAGGCGTCAATAGACCATACCGCCATCCAGAATATCGGGACGCATACTCACACACAGATTGACAGCCACATAGCTGACAACACCATCCACTCAAGCATCAGCGCATTGACTACCGGCTATATCCCGTATTGGGACGGTAGTGTGTGGGGCGATAGCCCCGCCTCCGTTTCTGGGAGCACAATATCATTTGATGGCAGTGTCATCATCGACGGAAATGCCTACTTTGATTGCGGCTCAACTGGAACGAATGCGGTTTATATAACCCGCTTCGGTACAAGTAATCAAGGCCTTAAGATTTATGCCGTCGACAAAGATTTGTACATGCGCTACATTGAGGACTCGGAGGAGCCCGCGCCGGGCACATGGCATTTTTATATTGAGAAAGACGGCGGGCCGTCGTATGAGTGGTTGAGAGCTGAGAATGACGGTGACGCACGATTCTATTATAATTTGTCTATTAATGGCTCACTTGATGTAGGCGGTGCGCTTGACGTTGGCGGTAATGTGTTAATTGGAAATAATACAGGGCAAGAAAAGATAGTTTTAAAAGGGTCTAACGGTTTAGCGAACGCTTGTGAGATAGAATTTCAAGAGTCCAATGTGGGCAACGGAATGTCTCTACTTTATAATAGCGCAGACAATTACCTCGAGGTATGGGATAATGTTGATACTGAGCGTCTTTTTTACATACATCGCGAGGGTGGCGACTTTAACTATGTTGGCAGTGGGGTAATTGGCGGGGATTTTGCAGTAACTGGTATAGTGACTGGCGGTAACCTTAATATTTCTGATTGGGATACCGCCCATAATAACACTTTAGACGGTTCCATACATTTTACTGAGGCGTCAATAGACCATACCGCCATCCAGAATATCGGGACACATACTCACACACAGATTGACAGCCACATCGCTGACAACACCATCCACTCAAGCACTGCCGCGATGTCTACCGGTTATATACCGTACTGGGACGGTAGCGTGTGGGCCGATAGCCCCATGGCCCTTTTCGATGGTGGTATTGGTTTATCGGGC
>Ga0102937_1000619_pt1 | contig 15842 bp, 20 predicted proteins | sample SalPonR2_B_D1_MG_FD_78213 | JGI IMG/M metagenome (GOLD analysis project Ga0102937, IMG submission 78213) | Salt pond soil microbial communities from South San Francisco under conditions of wetland restoration - Salt Pond MetaG R2_B_D1_MG | ecosystem: Environmental > Aquatic > Marine > Intertidal... | reverse complement strand
ATATCAGTATCCAGTGTTTTTTTTAGATTTTCCAAAGAATAGGGAAAATCAACTGTATACCCCTCTAAATAAATTTCATCACAATTTTTAATAGTCTCTAAACCTTCTAAACTAATTCCTTTCTCATTTAATCCAAGCCCAATCAAGTATAACATAATAAAGACTATCATTAGTAGTTTTTAGATTTATCCATAAACTTATATAATCCAATAACCTCTATTTCTAAGTAAAAACCTAAAACATTCTCAAAGAGAAAATTTATAAATAAGTAGTTCCTTTTAAAATATGCTTCTGGAGGAAATATATGGAAGAAATAATACAAGAAAAGATAAGTGCAGACCATCTGCTGTATGTAAGTTTAAAGTATACCAAGACTTGCGACGTAATAATGAATCTTCTTTTACGTTGGAGAGGGATGATAGAAACAAGCATAGATTCTATTCTAAGACATGCCCAAAAAAAAGGGGAAATAAAAGAAATTCCAAAAGATGCTGTTCATAAGATAGTTGAGTCTGAAAAACTCTTCAAAGATGAAAAAAATTTTCTAAAAGTAATTGATTTTTACAGGATGTTAAGAAAACTGGAAAAACTAAAAAAAGAGAGAAGAGGGGAATTCAGAAAAAATGTTGCATTAAAATTACAATATCAAGGAAAAGAAGTGGAAATAAATTTAGATAAATTAAAAGAATATTCTGATATGCTCGAAAAGTTTATAAGTACTACTAAACAATTTTTATTATCATAAATTCTATAAAAGAATAAGTTAAAAATGAAAAAAATCATTGTCATCTCTTCTGGTAAGGGTGGTGTTGGAAAAACAACCACTGCTGTTAATTTAGGTGCTGCTATGAATCACTTTGGAAAAGATGTTGTTATTGTTGATGGAAATCTTTCTACACCCAATATTGGAATACATCTAAATTCTCCTGAGGTTCCTATAAGTTTAAATGATGTCTTAAAAAAAAGAGCTGAATTAAACGAAGCTATATATCAGCATCATTCAGGATTAAAAATAATCCCTTCATCCTTGTCTATAAAAGAACTAAAAAAGACAAAACTGAAAAGATTAAAAGAACTAAAAAAAGAACTTAACAAGCTTTCTGAACACATAATAATTGATTCTGCTGCAGGTTTGGGGGAAGAAGCAATATCTGCAATAGAAATGGCTGATGAGCTAATTTTAGTCACAAATCCTGAAATGCCAGCTATAACCGATGCATTAAAAACAATTAAATTAGCAGAACAGCAAAAAATACCAGTTACAGGGGTCATTGTTACAAGAGTGAGACAGGACAAAATAGAATTACAACCAGAAACAGTAAAAGAAATGTTGGAAGTCCCTGTAATGGGAATGATTCCTGAAGACATTACAATAAAAAAGGCAGTCAATGAAAAGAATTCTGTTATTCATACTCATCCCAGATCAAAACCCGCACGAGCTTATAAAGAAATTGCAGCAAGATTATTTGACATTGAATATGATTCAAGAAAAGAAAGACCTTCTTTTTTGAAAAGGATTTTTAAAAAAGAAAAATAAATTAAAAAATAACTAATTAACTAATCTTTGCTCCTGATTCTATATCTTTTTCAGGAGCCAATAATATAACTTTTTCATGATTTTCTGTAGAGGCAGCCAAAACCATTCCCTGACTTTCAACCCCCTTAAGTTTCTTTGGCTCTAGATTAGAAAAGTAAACAATTTTCTTACCCTCTAAATCTTCTTTAGAATAATGAGGTTTCAATCCAGCTGCAACAGTTCTTTTACCTAATTCACCTACATCTAAATTAATTTTATATAATTTATCTGCTCCTTCTATATCCTCAACTGATTTTATTTCTGCAACTCTTAAATCCAGTTTCTGCCATTCACTGAAATCGACTTTTGCAACTCCTTCTTCTACCATATTAATCCCAGATTTTTGAGTTTTATTAACTTTTTCCTTTTCTTTATTTTCTTTTAAAAACTCTTGCTTGTCTATTTTATTGAATAAGACTCCTTTTTTCTCTACTTTTGAATTTTCATCAAAATTTTCTTCAAAATAATTCAAACTCTCCTTGCCGATTTTAATATCTTCAAATTGATCTGCGATTTTTTCACAAGTTCCAGGAATAAACGGCCACAACAAAATTGAAACTTTCTTTATAGAGTCTGCAACTTCATACAAAATTTTTCCTGCCTCCTCTTCATTAAGTTCCCAGGGTTTATTATCCTGAATATATTCATTACACTTGTCAATAAAAGAGAAAATTCCATTGAGTGCCTTATCAAAGCCATAGTTATCCATTTTATTTTTTATATCTTCTATCTCTAAATTAACAATAAGATTGTTTTCTTTTTTCTTCAATCCTTTTTTCTGTATTAAACCCGCTGTTCTTGAAATCAAATTTCCAAGTTTATTAGCTAATTCATTATTATGTCTTTCTATTAAAAACTCTTCAGAAAAATCCCCATCATCCCCTGATGCAAAAGGAAACTGTCTTAAACAAAAATACCTCACAGAATCTGCCCCATACTTTTCTGAAAGCTTAACAGGAGAAACTGTTTTTCCTGATGACTTTGAAATTTTTTGTTTATCAAAAGACAAAAAACCATGATTAAATGTACTTTTAGGTAATTCGTATCCAGCAGATTTTAACATTGCAGGCCAGTAAACACAATGAAACCAAGTATTGTCTTTTCCTAATAAATGTAAGTTAGCAGGCCAAAATTCTTGGTTTTTTCCTGAACCAGAAAGATAATTAATCAATGCATCAAACCAAACATAAACCACATGATCTTTATCTAAAGGAAAAGGAATTCCCCAATCAAAATTAGTTCTTGTTATACTAAAGTCTCTTAAACCTTCTTTAACTCTATTCTTTATCTCATTTCTTCTGCTTTTTGGTAATACAAATTCTGGATTTTTTTCATATAAATCAAGTAAAAAACCCTGATATTTGCTTAATCTAAAAAAATAACTTTCTTCTTTCATTTTTTCCAATGGTTTTTTATGAACAGGACATTTCAAATCAGGACAATCTTTTTTAGTATAATAAGCTTCACAATCAACACAATAATAACCTTCATATTCTCCCTTATAAATATCTCCTGATTTATCACATTTATTTATAAATTCCCTAACAAAATCTTCATGGTCTTTATCTGTTGTTCTTATAAATCTGTCATAATCAAGATTCAGGCTTTTCCATGCTTTCTTAAATTTCTCAGAAACCTCATTAACAAAATTCTTTGGATTTTTTTCTGCTTTTTTTGCAGCTTTTTGAACTTTTTTACCATGTTCATCTGTTCCTGTGACAAATCTTACATTTTTCCCAATAACTTTATTCCATCTTGCAAGAACATCTGCAATTATTTTTTGATAAGCATGGCCTATGTGAGGTTCTGAATTAACATAATCTATTGCAGTTGTAACATAAAATTTATTGTCTTTGTTCATAGTCAATTAATAAGTAAGAAATATAAAAACTTAACTCTTATTTATTTTGATTATATATTCTTGAAACATAATCTTCAATACTTGAACTCCCGCCCATTTTCTCTCTTAAATTCTTGTCTTTTATCCTTCTGGCTTTGTCTGGTTCTATTTTTTGCCAATTAATATAATCTGGAGAAGTCCTTGATTTAACACTTGTAAAAACATATTTCCTATTTTCATTGGAATTATCTTCTAAAAAGGGTCTTACAAATTCAATTCCCCCACCAAACTTATTTAGATTTTCAAAAATGTCCTTTTTTCTTGAATCTCTATAATTTTTATCTCCTAAGAAAACAAAATGATACAAAACCATTTCATCCAAAACCTCATAATTCCATCTTATATGATTGTCTTTTCTTGAAATCCCTTTTGGAAAATATTTTTCTAACATTTATATATTAAAGAGAGATTATTTAAAACATTTTATATTCTAAAAACAATAAAAACCAAAAAAAGAAAGATAAAAAAATATTTAAAAAGAAGAATAATATATATTAATGAAGACCAATTCTAAATATATAATTTGGAGGCAATATGTTAAGAAAAAAATCATGTCCAAAATGCGGAAAGAAGATAAATCAAAAAGATAATTTTTGTTCTAATTGTGGATCTTCTCTCAAGGATCCTGCAAAAAAACAAAAAGAGTGGGGCTTATTAGGAAGCGATGATTCTACTAATTTAGATTCTAATCAAAATACAATGGGGGGAGGTTTAATTGAAAAAATGATTGGAGGTGTTGCTAAAATGTTAGAAAAAGAAATGCAAAAAGAACTAAAAAACAACTCAAATAATACAAACTTGCAAGATAATATTAATCAAGAAAAAAATCTTCCAAATAATTTCAAATTAATGATTAATGGTAAGGAGATAAATCTTGGAGATAAAAAACAAACAAAACAAGAAAAAGAAAATAAACAAAAAGAACTAACACAAAAAGACCTTCCTTTAAATAAACTTTCAGGTTTTGCAGGAAATAATAAAAAAGAACCTTCAACATCTGTTAAAAGATTCTCTGATAAAATTCTTTATGAAATTAATCTTCCAGGAATTGAATCTCAAAAAGAATTATCAATAACAAAATTGGAAAATAGTATTGAAGTGAGAGCAAAATCAAAAAATAATTCTTATTTTAAAGTTATTCCAATAGATTCTCCAATAACAGGATATAATTTCACAAAGGGAAAGCTTTCTTTAGAATTTAGTGAGTAATTATAACTTAATAAAAATGACAATGATTTAAAATTGATGATAGTGTTAAGACTCTTTTTCTTTCACATTAGAACTATCTAGTATTTTATATTTTTTTATCCAAGAGTCATTTGAATTTTCTATTAAAATCAATGCTTCATCTTTCTCCAAATTACCGGGACTAATAGTAAATCTATCTTCTAAATTATTGTTGTCATAAAAAGGACCTACCCCAAAATCACCAACTCTTGTTTTATAACTATTAACATTAACATATTTACCAAAAATATCATCTAAACTTTTAGATTTAAAAAATCTGCTTCTTTACTATCATCTGAAATATCTACCAATATATTTCTAAAAACACCTTCATTAAATTTTGCTCTTTTATACATTTCATTAATATGCTCAGGACTCATCCAGGATAAAAACATGGGCATTAGTGTTATTTTATTTTGAAAGAAACATTATATAAAATTTTTATACTTCATCCTATAAATATCAAGAATAAGTAGCTTTCATCTTTTCTAATTGGCTTTTAAGATTTTTAGCTTTTTCTTTATCATCAAAGATTTTTTCAAAAAATCTCTCAGAAGCTTCTAAAATCTTTCCAAAGTCCCCTGATTCTTCAGCTAATTTTGCAATTTCTGCATCTTGTAAGGTTGTTTTAGACAAAACTCTCCACCCCTTTATAGAAGCCTGAACATTAGGATTATCAAAATCCAAAGCCTTACAAACATTTTCCTGTAATAAAACATCATCACAAGTGTATTCATCAAGAAAACTTTTAGATCTTTTTAAATTAAAATTTGTATAGTCTTTTATAACTAAATCAGTTTCTCTTTCCACCCCAGAGGTTATTTCTTTTAATCTTATCTTTATTAATGTAGCTTCAGAACCAAGCTCAATTGAATATTTTTTAAGGTCTTCTGAAATTTTCTGTATTAAATAACCTTTTTGTATAACATTTATTGCCTGTTTTAAACCAAAATTCTTTTTTAATTCTGAACCAGTTAATTTTTCAACATTTTTATCAAACAAATCCCTTTGTTTTTCTAATAATTGCATATGCTCATTAGCTCTTCTTAATAATTCTCCTGTATCAATTAGGGTATATCGTATGTTTTTATAAAATAAAGTAATCTGGTGTCTTCTTTCAGAAATTGCTATTGCAAGGGTTCCTGCTTGTTTTGCTGTCCTTTCTGCTGCCTTATGCCTTGTTCCTGTTTCAGAAGTCTTAAGGTTGCTATCAGGAGTTAATAAAACATTTGCATAAGAAATACTTTTTAAATCACTGCTCAAGATAATTGCCCCGTCCATTTTTGATAATTCCATTAGTTTCTGTGGTGTAAAAGTAGCATTAATCTCAAATCCTCCCTCAAATATTTTAGAAACATTCTTGTTTTCTACCACAATTAACGCCCCTTTTCCTATTCTCAAAGCACCGTTTAGAGCTGTCCTAAAATTAGTACCAGGGGCCACAGTTCTTAAAACTGAAAAAAACTCATCTTCAGTCACAAACTTTTCTTTTGATTCTTCTAATATGTGTTTTTGTATTTCTTTTGCCATACAATAACAAAAACCCCATATATTAAATATTTATTTGTTTTTTAAAGAAATAATAAGAAAAAAATCAATTATTTTAATAGAAAATCAAAAAATAATGCAACAGAAAAACTTTAAATAACACTTTTCTCTAGATTTTAAGTAATAAGGCTGTAGCTCTGTGGAAAATCCTTATTTTAAGGAAAGTTCCATTACAGGAACAGCTAAATACATGAGGCTGTAGCTCAGTCTGGTTAGAGCGCTGCTCTGATAAGGCAGAGGCCCTCGGTTCAAATCCGAGCAGCCTCATTTTTCTTTTTTTTGGATTTGAACATGGTTTATTGTGGATTTCTGAATTTATGAAGAAATACGCAATAGGTTGAATATCTTTGATATAAGGCCCAATCCGAGAGTTTGCGGAAGTGAAAAAAATTATCACCAATAACAGCTTCCGAAAACTTGAGCAGAGAAGCCTCATTTATTTTTCTTTTTTCGGATTTGAATAATAAACAACAATAATTATTATATAATTAAAATCCTATTAATAGTGATGTGGCAATACCCAAAAGACATCATGAAATATTCTTTAATTATATCTTTGCTATTTACACCTATAAAAGAACCTGATAAATCAAAGATAGGTCCTCTTACTCTAAAAAACAAATCTAAGAAATTATTTGTAAATCTTGATGATGGTTCTTATTATAAAACCCAAAAAAGTGAAAAACAAGGAATAGAAGACCTTGTAAAAGAATCAAAAAAACAGGATTATGAAGAAGCCTGGATATATCTTCCCAAAAATAAAACATGGTATGAAATAGGCAAGGAATCTGAAAAAGAAGAAACAGATTCTTTAACAAAATACAGAGTAAAAAGAAATGAAAATTTGTTAAAAGAAATTATTAAAAAACAAAAACCAGATTCAATAATATTTTATCATATACACCCTTATTTTAAGTACTCCAAGCTCCCTTCTAATAAAGATATAGAAACAATGATACAAACAACATTAGAAAAAGAAAACAAATACATAAAACATAAAATAGTTTCTGGAGATACAATAACTGAATATTCTTTAACAAAAAAAGGAATAAATTATTTTAAAAACAAAAAAACAAAAATTTTAGAAAAAACAAACGAAAATTTCCAAAGAGACATTAATGGAAATATGAAATATAATCCCTCTTTTTTAGACATAAAAATAAAAAACACTAAAGAACTGAAATAAAATAATATACCCCAAGCTTTTTAAATCCATTTTATATGAATATTTTATGGTAAAGGGATTATATCAATATTTAAGGGAAGCATGGAAAAAACCAGATAGTGAAACCCAGAGAAAAAGAATGATTGACTGGAGAAAATCTGGAACATTTACAAAAGTAGACAAGCCTCTAAGACTTGATAAAGCAAAAAATCTTGGATATAAAGACAAAAAAGGTTTTGTTGTTGTAAGGGTTAAAATTGGGAGAGGAGGTCATAAAAAACCAAGACCTAATAAAGGGAGAAGGAGTAAAAGATTACATAATAGAAAAAACCTAAAAATGTCTTACAAATGGATTGCAGAACAAAGGGCTGATAAAAAATATACTAATTTAGAAGTTTTAAATTCTTATTTAATAGGAAAAGATGGAAAACAATATTTTTATGAGGTTCTTTTAGTTGATCCTAATAAAAAAGAAATCCAAAATGACAAAGATGTTAAATGGGTTTGTAATTCAAAAAACCAAAAAAGAGCAATAAGAGGATTAACATCTTCAGGAAAAAAATCAAGGGGATTAAAATCTAAAGATCCCCAAAACAAAAACAGGCCTTCTGTAAGAGCTGGAAAAAGAAGAGGAAAATAATCAATGAAATCTCTGGAAAATCTACAAGAAAAAGATTATATTGCTTTTGGATTTAATTATGATAATAAAGAGCCTTCTGAAATAATTGTAAGTAATATAACAAAAATATATAAAAACAAGGTTTTAACTCATTTTTTATATGGTCACAAAAGTCTTTCTGAATATATTAAAAAACAAGACATCCTTGCAATAGGAAATCCCAGAGGGGAAGGGAAGATAAAAGGATGGACTGGAAATTATGATATTCTAAAACCAGAAAGAATAAAGGAAATTCTTAAAGAAAATACATAAACTTTTTAATAAAAATTAATTTAATATTTTTTATGGAATTTTTAAAACATATACATATTAAAAAATTCTTTCAAAACAAAGAACTTAAACACTTCTATATTACAGTGATGCTTATTAATTTTGGAATTGCATTAATAAGTATTTTTGTTCCAATTTATTTATATAAAATAGGTTATCCGATCTATCAAATAGCTTTATTCTATGCTTTAACTGCAATCTATTTTGTGGTTCTTGCTTATCCCTCTTCAAAAATTATTTCTCAGTTAGGGATAAAACATTCAATATTGATTGCTACTCCTTTTATAATTTTATTTTTCCTTGGACTTAATTTTATTGAAAAATTTCCTTTGTTATTTTTTATAATCCCTCTCTTTGATGCTTTAAATAAAATATTCTATTGGAACGGATATCATCTATTCTTCTTTTTACATTCAGATAAAAAGAAAAGAGGTAGGGAGATGTCTATAATACAAATAATTTCTTTCTTATCAATGGCGATTGCTCCTTTTATTGGAGGTCTAATTGCAAAAGAAACAACTACCTTATTATTTTCAATAGGGAGTTTGTTTGTTCTTATTGGAGTATTTCCTTTGTTTTTAACAAAAGAAAATTACTGTCCTAAAAAATTCAATTTTAAAAAATTCATTAAAGATTTCTTTTCAAAAAAAGAGAAAAGAGATATCCTAAGTTTCTCAGGATATGCAACAGAATCAATAATAGAAAGAACAATATGGCCTATATTCCTTATAATTATTCTTGGGACTTATGAAAAAACAGGTGCAATTGTTTCAATAACAACTTTCTTATCTGTAATAGGGTTATATTTTTCAGGGAAACTTTCAGATAAATATAATAAAAGAAAACTTGTAAAATTATGGACCGGAATACATGCAATTTCCTGGATTGGAAGAATATTTTCAAATAATGCTCTAAAGATAACTATTGTAGATTCCTATAAAAAGATAACAAACAAATTCCTCCACATTCCATGGATAACCCAAATATATAAACTAGCAAACAAAAGAGATTATTTTGAGTTTATTCTTTTTGAGCACATTGTTTTTTACTCTATAAGAGCACTTTTATTACCTCTAATTGCACTAATTTTTTATCTGGATTTTTATCCATTTATAATCTCATTTTCAATAGCAGCAATAGCAAGCCTATTATATCCTTTTATAAATAAAAAATAAAGACCAAGGATGATGGCTCTAGCCCCACTTCTTCAAAAGATATTTAAATCAAAAGTATTTTTTATTATTACAATGTTATCAAAAAGCCCAGTAGATCTGGACAAAGTTAATGAAGAAGACATTGATAAGGAAATCCTTAGATGGGGAATTATGGCAGAGCTTGATGCTATTAATTTCTATGAACAAATGGCTGAAAAAGCTAAAGACCCTTATGTCAAGAAAGTGATGTTAGAGGTTGCAAAAGAAGAAAAAGAACATGTAGGGGAATTCCAATCAATGCTCTTTGACAAAGACAAAGAACAGGTTGAAGAATATGAAGAAGGAAAAAAAGAAGTTGAAGAAATGAAATCTGAATCTTCTGAATAAACTTTGTTTAAATAAAATAAATGAATTAAAAAAACCATTTATCTTACAAAATGGAAAAAACACTAAACAACCTAATAAAAGCATATATAGGGGAGAGTCAGGCCAGAAACAGATATACATTTTATTCTAAGGTAGCTAAAAAAGAAGGTTATGTGCAAGTTTCTGAAGAATTTTTAAAAACTGCTGAACAAGAAAAAGTTCATGCTAAAAGATTATTTGAACATATTCAGGAATTAAAAAAGAAATTAAACAAAAATAAGGACTCTGAAATAACTGTTGAAGCTCTTGCTCCTACAACATATGGAACTACAGAAGAAAATCTCCAAGCAGCAATAAATGGAGAACATTATGAAAATTCTGAGATGTATCCTGAATTTGCAAAAACTGCTGAAGAAGAAAACCTTAGCCACATAGCAATAAGATTAAAATCAATAGCAAAAGCAGAAGAACATCATGAAGAAAGATATCAAAAACTTCTAAAACATGTTAAAGACAAAACTTATTTTTCCCGAAAGACAGAAGTAGTTTGGGTATGTATGGAATGTGGTTATATCTATAAAGGAAAAAAAGCTCCGGAAAAATGTCCTTCTTGCGATCATCCGAAATCATATTACAAAATAAAATCTGAAGAATATTAAAGTTCTTTATCTTTTAATTTTATTGTATCATCAATTATTCTTTTCATGACTTTTACAGCTAAGACAGGGTTTTTACCTATTGCTGTTTCTTCAGATAACATTAAAGCATCAGAACCATCTAAAACAGCATTTGCAATATCACTAACTTCTGAACCTTCAGGGATTTTTGAATCCATAAGAGACATTAACATTTCAGTAGCAGTTATAACCATTCTATTATTCTTTAAACACTCTTTAATTATCAACTTCTGATAAGTAGGAACTTTTGAATAAGAAATATTTTTTCCAAGATCTCCTCTAGCAATCATTACCCCATCACTAACCTTTATTAGTTTTTTTACATTTGCTATTCCTTTTTTTGTCTCTATCTTAGAAATTATCTTAACTCCTGTCCTCTTTTTAATTTTTTTTATTCTCTCTGTAGAGCTTGCATAAGACACAGCAACATAATCTGGTTTTATATTATTTACAACATTCAAATATTTGTCACTCTTAATATCAATTAATAAATTACAATTTATTTTCCTTATTTTATTAGAATTTTCTCTTATCTCCTTTTCTGAAGCATGTTTAGTGTTTATTCTTGCTATATCCATTCCTGATTTTTTCATATTTCTTAATGTAGAAAGATTAAAACATGAAGGGCCTATTGTGGAAATTATCATCCTCTTTTTTACTTCCATAACAAAAATAGACATTTATTATTTAATAATGTTATGAAAAGTTTAAATAATCCTATATCCTTAATACAATAAACTAAAAAACAAATAAAAAATAATACAAACTAAAAAATGACAAAGAAAAAACAAATATGGAAATGTGAGATTTGTGGAAATATTGTAGAAATTTTACATGAAGGTGCTGACTCTCTGGTTTGCTGTAACCAACCAATGAAATTGCAGGAAGAAAAAGACTCTAAAGACAGTGCAGAAAAAGGGAATGAAAAACATGTTCCTGTTATAGAAAAAAACGAAAAAGGAATAAAAGTTACTGTAGGGGTGGATGAACATCCAATGGAAGAGGAGCATTATATTGAGTGGATTGAAATTTCAACAGATAAGGGTTCAAGTAAAAAATTCTTAAAACCAAAACAAAAACCAGAAGCTTTCTTTCCAATAAAAATTGATCCTGCAAAAGAGGAAATAAAAGCAAGAGAATATTGCAATGTTCATGGATTATGGAAATCTAATAACAAATAATATTCTAAAAATGAAAACTATTAAAAATCCTTTTTTCTTTTATCAAATAATATGGAATTAGATTTTAGCATTTATAGACTTCTTGGGATTTTAGGTCTTTTAGGAATTATTATAGGAAATATTTTTATTTCTAGTAAAAAACAAAAACTGAAAAGATATGTTTACCCTTTATTGCTTTTTGGAGGGATTTGTTTAGAAATTTACAGTATTTATATTCAAGACATAATATTTATAATACTTCAATTAGTTTTTATAATAGTTGCGATTTATGGTTTTATATATTATAAAAACAACAAAAAAAGAGGCAAAAATGAAATATCAAAAACTAGCTAAGTTATATGAAAAACTAGAATCTACAACTAAAAGACTTAAAAAAATAGATTATCTCTCAGATTTTTTACAGGAATTACCAGAAGAAGATAAAGAAGTTTTATATCTTATATTAGGTGAAGTTTATCCTGCTTATGATGAAAGGAGAATTGGAATAAGTGAGAAACTTGCAATAAGAGCTTTGGGAAAAGCAACAGGAAATAATAAAGAAAAAATAGTAAATGAATGGAAAAAAAAGGGGGATTTAGGTCAAGTTGCTGAAAAATTCACAAAAACAAAAAAACAGTCAACACTAGGAGAAAGAACACTCACAACAGAAAAAGTAGTCAAAAATCTAAGGAAACTTCCTGCATTAGAAGGTCAAGGAACAATTGATAGAAAAATATCTATAGCAACAGAATTATTTACTTCTGCTAAACCTCTTGAAGCGCTATATCTTATGAGAACACTGATAGGAGATTTAAGAATAGGTGTTCAGGAAAGTACAATAAGAGATGCCATGGCAAGAGCTTTTTTCAAAAGTAGTGAGGAAGATGAGAAAGAAGAAGCATCCAAAGCAATACAAAAAGCAATAGACAATGCCAACGATATTGCAAAAGTTTTTGAAACTGCAAAAAAAGGAAAAATAAGATATTTGAAAAATATAAAATTAGAAGTAGGAAAACCAATAAAAGCCATGTTAGCACAAAAAGTTAATAATGTAGAAGAGGGATTTGACTCTTTGGGGACTCCTTGTGCAGTAGAATATAAATATGATGGATTTAGATTAATAATACATAAAAAAGACAACAAAGTGTGGTTATTCACAAGAAGGCTTGAAAATGTCACAAAACAATTTCCTGAAGTAGAAGAATATGTGAAAAAACATGTAAAAGGAGAATCTTTTATACTTGATTCAGAAGCTGTAGGGTATGATAAAAAAACTAAAGAATACAAACCTTTTCAGGAAATAAGTCAAAGAATAAAAAGAAAACATAATATTAAAGAATTACAAAACAAACTTCCTATTGAAATAAATGTGTTTGATATTATATACTATAATGGGGAGTCTTATCTAGACAAGTCCTTTAAAACAAGAACAGATCTTTTAAAAAAAATAATAAAACAAGAAAAATACAAAATAATAAAATCAAAACAAATAATAACTTCTGAATCAAAAGATGCAAAAGAATTCTATAAAAAAGCTTTAAAAGATAATCAAGAAGGAATCATGATGAAAAATCTTCATGCCAAATATCAGCCTGGTTCAAGAGTAGGGCATATGTTAAAACTAAAACCAGAAGAAAGAGACCTTGATCTTGTAATAACTGGAGCAGAATATGGAACAGGTAAGCGTGGGGGATGGTTAACTAGCTTTATCATATCTTGCAAAGGAAATAAGAGAGGGGAGTATCTTGAGATCGGAAAAGTAGGGACAGGTATGAAAGAGAAAACTGATTCAAAAGCTTCAGGCCCTTCTTTCTCTGAATTAACTGAAAAAGCCAAAAAACTAATTAAAAAAGAAAAAGGAAAAAAGGTAGAAATAAAACCCCGAATTGTTGTTTCAGTAACCTACCAGGAAATACAACACTCTCCTACATATTCTTCAGGATATGCTTTAAGATTCCCAAGAATAACTCAAATAAGAGAAGACAAACCTCTTTCAGAAATTGCAGATATTGAAGAAATAGAAGAAGACTATAAAAAACAAAAAAGAAATTTTAGGTATGGTTAATAAAAAATTTCAATGAATTGAATAATAATCAAAATCCGGTTGCCACAATCCATCTTTTACAACAGAATAACCTTTTTCTCCAAGAATTTCTTTATAATATTCTAAAATTTGTTTTGTTGTATAAAAATACATATCTTTTTTCCCAGTAGTCAAATATTCAAGCAAGTTTAATGGTGCATCAGTAATTTTATCAAATCTACTTGCAGGAGGATAAATTCTTTTTGGGATTAAATTGTTCTCTGTTATATCATCTAAAAAACCTTTAACATCCTCAAAATCTCCTTTTACACGGAAATTGTATCCTGAATCTTTCTGTTTAACAGAAGTGATTTGATTATATAAATCATAAAAATATTTTAATTTTTTTCTAAAATTTTCAGAATGTTCTGAAAAAGGATTCCCATAAATTTCATCAGACCCAAAACCTAAATTTATTCTTTCTAATTTTGATTTATTCTTGTTTTTCATTTTTGCTTTTGTTCTCTTTTTTGTTTCATTGATTCATAAGCTCTTTTCCAATCTTCAAGAGTTGGTTTATATGTCTTAGAACTGTCTTCAACTCTCATTAATTCTTTAATTTTATAATCTTCAGAAAAACTTAATCCATTTGAATCCTTATCAACATAATCTAAAACTTTTTTCCTTTGTCTATGTACTTCCATATATGATTTAGCTCTTTCTCTATATGTTTTACCCTCTAAATTATTCCGTCTCTTTTCACCTTGAATAAAGGTAGCTATAAGACCAGCGAAAGCAACTAAATACATTGCTATTGCAGTATTCCAATACCCTCTGTTTGTTTCATAACCTTTCCATCCCATTGTAAAAATCCAAACAATCAAAACACTTATAAATATTAGTTGTTATATTAAATAACAACATAAATAAAAAATGGAAGAATTAAAGGGAAAATTAAACAAAGCAGGATTAACAGGAAATGAATCAAAAGTTTATTTAGAATTACTTAAACATGAAGAATTAACTGCTAATAAACTTTCTAAAAAAGCTTCTATGGATAGGACTTTAACTTACACAGTTTTAAATCATCTAATAGAAAAAGGTCTCGTTTCCTATATGATAAAGAAAAATAAAAAATTCTTCAAAGCAGAATCTCCTGAAAATTTACTTAATCCAATAAAAGAAAAAGAATTTTTTACAAAAGATTTGATTTCTCAATTAAATAAAATTCAAAAGACCTCTAAAAAAGACTATGAAATAAAAGTTTATGAAGGAAAAGAAGGCTTAAGAAATTTAATGAATTTGATTTTAAAACATAAACAATTTTTGTCTTTTGGAGGAACAGGAAGAGCATATGACCAATTATATGAAATGCAAGCTATAGTAAAAAACCTAAAAAAAAGAGAATTTTCAGGTAAAATAATTATGCAGGAAAGATACAAAAACCATGAAGTCACAAAACCAAAAGTTCTTGAAGCCCGATACACAAACATAAAAGCAGAAGCAACAACAAGTATCTTTGGGGATTATGTTTCAATACACCTAGCAAAAGAAAAACCCTTAATTATTTTAATAAAAAATAAAGACATTTCAGACTCATACAGAAATTATTTTAATTCTTTATGGGAACAATCCAAAAAATAAAAAATTCTTTAAACAATAAAAAACTATTCTATTTATGAAAAAAGAAGGAATTCAAAACTATATCTCACTTGCAATAAAACTAATCCTTGCACTGTCTACAATAAATGCGATTCAAAATGAATACTGGCATATAATGTCAACAAATATCCTATTGCTTGTTTTAATGTTTGCTCCCCAAATAATAAAAAAATACAAAGTTAACATCCCTGAAGAATTTGAATGGGTCTTACTTATTTTTGTTATAAGTACTCTTTTTCTTGGAAAAATAGGAGGAATAATAATACCTGTCTTTTTTGGTATTTCTATAGGGTTTATAGGGTTTATGATACTTAACATTGTTTATTCTAATAATAAAGTCAGAAAAAATCCTCTTTTCATTATTTTATTTTCTTTTAGTTTTGCAATAACTTTGGGCTTTGGTTTAGAATTTTTAAAATACTATTTAAAAATACT
>Ga0102937_1000616_pt1 | contig 15875 bp, 16 predicted proteins | sample SalPonR2_B_D1_MG_FD_78213 | JGI IMG/M metagenome (GOLD analysis project Ga0102937, IMG submission 78213) | Salt pond soil microbial communities from South San Francisco under conditions of wetland restoration - Salt Pond MetaG R2_B_D1_MG | ecosystem: Environmental > Aquatic > Marine > Intertidal... | reverse complement strand
TGAATCCGACTCCCTGACAACCCATATCAGATGATGTAAACGAACACGAACAGGCCCAGCCAGACCACATCCACAAAATGCCAGTACCAGGCGGTTGCCTCGAAACCAAAATGGTTATCCGCCGTGAAATGGCCCTTGCTGATTCGCACCAGCATAATTACCAGCATTAAGGTGCCTAGCATCACATGGGCACCGTGGAAGCCCGTCAACATGAAGAAGGTGCTGCCATAGATGCCGGATTGCAGGGTCAGGTCCAGATCACGGTACGCATGGATGTACTCGTAGCCCTGAACAAACATGAAGACCACGGCCAGAGCGATGGTTGCAGCCAGCCACAGTTTGGTTTTCGCCCGATTACCTGCTTTCAATGCATGATGCGCCACAGTTACCGTAAATGACGACGTTACCAGCAAGATAGTGTTCATAAGGGGCAGGCCCCAGGCACTGATAACCTCCTTGGGTCCGGGATAAGCTTCAGGGCTGGGATTGTTGATAAGAGGCCAGGTCGACTGAAACCCCTCCCACAACATGTTCGAGGAACCGCGGTCACCCTCGCCACCAAGCCAGGGCACCGCAAACACCCTGATGTAGAACAACGCACCAAAAAACGCAGCGAAAAACATCACCTCTGAGAAAATGAACCAACTCATCCCCCAGCGGAACGAGCGGTCCATCTGATCACTGTACAGTCCGGCCCGACTTTCTTTGATGACCGCTCCAAACCACCCGAACAGCATGTAGGCCATGATCAGGGCGCCGATCCAGAACATGATCCAGGCACCCGTTGTGCTGTCTCCCTGTTTGCCGTTCACCATGATTGAAGCGACCCCGTAAAGGGTTACCCCAAGGCCAATCGTGGCGACAATCGGCCACTTGCTCTGTTCCGGAACGTAATAGGTCTGGTTATCCGCCATGACAGTCTCCGATGGCTTATCCGTTGTCGTTTGTTGTTGTTTCTTTCCGGGAGTTTTGTGTTGCCGACACCTGTTTACCCTGATCGTAGAGTGTGTAGGACAAGGTGAGCTTGGTGATATGCGCCGGCAAGTCCTTGTCGACGATAAATATCAGAGGCATTTCGGTACTTTCACCCGCTTCAAGTGGCTGCTGGTTAAAGCAGAAGCACTCGGTCTTGTGGAAATACAGCGTCCCCTCCGAGGGCGCGAGGCTCGGGACCGCCTGTCCCACCATTGGCTCACTCGTCGGATTTTCGGCATAGAAGTTCACCGTGGTTTGCTCACCGGGGTGTACATCAACCGATCGCACAACCGGGCGGAATTTCCAGGTCATCCCTGGTCCGTTGGAGGCGAGAAACTGAACCTTGACGGTTCGAGTGACGTCCGCTTCCGCCACCTCGGTAGATTCGTACCGTCCCCCGGTCTTACCGTTAATCCCGGTAATTTCGCAGAACACGTCGTACAGAGGAATCATGGCAAAGCCAAAGGCAAACATGCCGACCACGCCGGCCATGCACCAGCCCACCACTCGGGCATTGCCCTTGGGGGCTCCTGCATTGTTTGCCTGTTGTTCTGCCATGGCCAGTGCTCCCTTACTTCACTTCCGGCGGCGTCGCGAAGGTGTGGTATGGCGCCGGTGAGGGCACAGTCCACTCGAGACCTTCAGCACCATCCCAGGGCTTGGCCGGAGCCTCTTTGCCACCCTTGACGCACTTGACCACAATCAACAGGAACAGCAGTTGCGTAGCGCCAAACATGAACGCCCCGATACTGGAAACCATGTTGAAATCGGCAAACTGCAGGGCGTAGTCCGGAATCCGTCTTGGCATGCCCGCCAGACCCAGGAAGTGCATCGGGAAGAACGCCAGGTTCATACCGACAAAGGACAGCCAGAAGTGGGTCTTGGCCAGGGTTTCGTCATACATGTGGCCGGTCCACTTGGGCAGCCAGAAGTAGGCGGAGGCAAAGATACCGAAGATCGCGCCCGGTACCAGCACGTAGTGGAAGTGGGCAACCACGAAGTAGGTATCGTGGTACTGAAAGTCTGCCGGCGCAATAGCCAGCATAAGGCCGGAGAAACCGCCGATGGTAAACAGGATGACGAAGGCGACTGAGAACAGCATCGGCGCCTCAAAGGTCAGTGAGCCCCTGAACATCGTGGCCACCCAGTTGAAAACCTTCACCCCGGTGGGCACGGCGATGAGCATGGTGGCGTACATGAAGAACAGCTGGCCGACGATGGGAATACCGACCGTGAACATGTGGTGAGCCCAGACCACGAAGGACAGCAGGGCAATGGCACCGACCGCATAGACCATCGAAGCGTAGCCAAACAGCGGTTTTCGAGAGAACGCCGGAATGATGTGCGAGACCGCCCCGAACGCCGGCAGGATCATGATGTATACCTCGGGATGCCCGAAGAACCAGAAGATATGCTGGAACAGCACCGGATCACCGCCGCCGGAAGCATCGAAGAAGCTGGTGCCGAAGTTGATGTCCATCAGCATCATGGTGACCACGCCAGCCAGTACCGGCATGACCGCAATCAGCAGAAACGCAGTGATCAACCAGGTCCACACAAACAGGGGCATTTTCATCAGGGTCATGCCCGGTGCCCGCATATTGAGGATCGTCGCGATCACATTAATCGCACCCATGATCGACGAGACACCCATTATGTGAACCGCAAAGATAAAGAAGGTGGTGCTCGGCGGCCCGTAGGTCGTCGAAAGGGGCGCGTAGAAGGTCCAGCCGAAGTTGGGCGCACCTCCTTCCATGAACAGGGTGGACACCAGGATCAGGAAGGCGCACGGAAGCAGCCAGAAACTCCAGTTGTTCATCCGTGGCAATGCCATATCGGGTGCCCCGATCATCAACGGCAGCATCCAGTTGGCGAGCCCGACAAACGCCGGCATGACCGCACCAAACACCATGATCAGACCGTGCATGGTGGTCATCTGGTTAAAGAATTCCGGCTGCACAATCTGCAGGCCCGGCTGGAAAAGCTCCGCCCGGATGACCATCGCCATGGCCCCGCCAAGCAGGAACATGGTGAAACTGAATATCAGGTACATGGACCCGATATCCTTGTGGTTTGTGGTCAACAGCCAACGGCTTATGCCTTTGGCCGGGCCGTGATGATGATCCTGGGCGTGGGTATCTGCAACCGCACTCATGAAAACCCCCGTTACCGCCATTTATTGTGGCTGGTGATTTCTGTTATCTGGCGATGATTACTGCTGGTTCTTGTAATCAAATATTTCTTTCGGAGTGACCATCTCGCCGGTGTTGTTACCCCAGGCATTACGCTCGTAGGTAATCACGGCTGCCAGGTCCACTTCACTCAGCTGATTGCCGAAGGCCTGCATGGCGCTTCCCGAGACACCATTTACGACGATGTCGATATGGGCTGCCATGTCTTCCGTAACGACCTGGGTTCCGACCAGAGACGGGAAGGCTGGTGGCGCGCCCTGACCGTTCGGCTGGTGACAGGCGGCGCAGGCGGTCTGATAGGCTTTCTCGCCCCGCTCCATCAACTCTGCCATGGTCCAGTCTTTCTGGGTCAGCTGGCGTTCACGTTCGGCGGCCTCTTTCTTCTCGGCGACCCAGGCGTTGTATTCCTCCTCAGGTACCGCCTCGACAACCACCGGCATGAAGCCGTGATCCTTGCCGCAAAGCTCGGTACACTGGCCGCGATAGGTGCCGGGCTTGTCGACCCGGGTCCAGGTTTCGTTGATAAACCCCGGAATGGCGTCTTTCTTGACGCCAAAATCCGGAACCCACCAGGAATGGATGACATCGTTGGCCGTTAACAGAAAGCGAACCTTTTTCCCGACCGGGATTACCAGCGGGTTATCCACTTCGAGAAGGTAGTTCTCCCCCTTGGCCTGGCGATTCTCGATCTGTTCACGGGGCGTCGACAGATTCGAAAAGTAGCCAAAATCTTCATTGATGTATTCGTACTGCCACTTCCACTGGTAGCCAGTGACCTTGATGTCCACTTCCGACTCCGAAGTGTCATACATGTCTACCAGAGTTGCGGTGGCAGGAATCGCCATAACAACCAGTATGGCAAAGGGTATGATGGTCCAGAGAATCTCGACCATGGTGTTTTCGTGAAAGTTTGCCGGTTTGGCGCCCTGGGATTTTCGATGGGCAAAGATAGACCAGAACATGACACCGAAAACCACGACGCCAATGGCGACGCAGATCCAGAGTATGGTCATGTGAAGGCTGAAAATGTCATTGCTGGTGCCGGTCACCCCGGGGGTCATGTTCAGTGTCCAGTCCGCCATGGACCAGGCGGGGAACATCAGACCGCCTAAAAGGGCACCTGCCCGCTGAGCGTGCACGCGCATACTGTGTCTCCACAGAGTGTTATTCTTGTCGGATTTTGCGTTATCCCACTGGTATTACTGGCGCTCGCATACACCGGAAAAACCAGAGTGGAAGCCTGCTTTCGGATACTCAGCTTCGAGTATAGACACAGATCAAGAAAAAACTAAAAAATCGGCTAAATCCAAAAGACCTAACCACCGAATTTTAAGAATTAAAACGAATATGACTTTAAATCTGCCGGCGACCGACCGGCGCCTCTGGGCCCTTGCCTGGCCGTTGATGCTCACTAATCTCACTGTTCCGCTCCTGGGACTGGTGGATACCGCTGTGCTCGGGCATCTGGAAAGCCCCGAATACCTGGGGGCGGTTGCCGTCGGTGCCAATCTGTTCAGCATTCTTTACTGGACCTTCGGCTTCATGCGCATGGGGACCACCGGACTGGCCGCCCAGGCATGGGGCAAACGGGACAGTTTCAGCCAGGTGGCGCTGTTACTGCGGTCGGTGTTACTGGCAACCGGTATCGGGCTGCTGCTGATTCTGTTTCACCAGCCGCTTATCCAGACGGGACTGGCCCTGATGAATCCCAGTGAGGGCGTTACCGAACTGGCTGCCGAGTACGCTGCCATCCGGATCTGGAGCGCGCCGGCGGTGTTGTGTCAGTACACCCTGGTTGGCTGGCTGATTGGCACCCAGTTTCCGAGGGGCCCGATGATCATGCTGATTGCAGCAAACGGTCTGAACATCGTGCTGGATATACTGTTTGTCACTGTCCTCGGCTGGCACAGCCGCGGCGTTGCCATCGCCACGGTGATTGCCGAGTATGGCGCGGCCACCATCGGTTTTATGATCGTGCTGAGCCGCATGCCCGAAGGCCAGACACTTACCCGGGCCCTGTTCGGAAAACTGGAGGATTACCTGAAGATCCTACGGGTGAACCGCTACATCATGGTCCGTACCATCGCGCTGTTGCTTGTGCTCGCCTTTTTTACCGCCCAGGGTGCGCGCCAGGGAGATACCATCCTCGCGGCCAATGCGGTTCTGATCACCTTTCTGCTTCTGATTTCCAACGCTCTGGACGGCTTTGCCAATGCCGCCGAGGCGCTGATTGGCGAGGCCATCGGCAAAGGCAGTCGGCGCCGGTTCCGAGTAGTCTTTCGCAGTGCCCTGAGGTGGTCACTCTGGGGCGCCTTGCTGCTCACCATTGTTTTTGTGGCCGGCGGACACTGGCTGATTGCGCTGCTTACCGGTATCGAAGAGGTGAGAACCACTGCCTGGCGCTATCTGCCCTGGCTCTGGCTGCTACCATTTGCTGCAGTCTGGGGCTTTCTTCTCGATGGTATTTTTATCGGGGCAACCCGGACCCGGGACATGCAGAACACCATGCTCTTCTCCGCCCTGGCTGTTTTTGCTCCGGTCTGGTGGCTGACCACAGGCTGGGGCAATCACGGACTCTGGTTCTCGCTGATCTCTCTGATGGTAGCGCGGGCCGTGAGCATGGGCTGGCTCTGCTGGTCGCACACTCGGCACGGTCGATGGTTCCAGAGCCAGTAGCTCAGATTCAATCTGTAACATTACGGCCGGGCATTTTTACAATGGCGGAAAAGCAGGTGGAAAAATCTCGGCTACACTTGTCTCAACAAGCAGGCACGAAGTGTTAGCCAGCCCTTCTCTGCTGCCCGGGAACTCGTTGCTATCAGTTGCTAACAACGGGAGGCGCCTTGCGACCTCAATTTGTTCAGACATCGGCTTCTCCTGAAATGACACCACAGGTAGTCCTTGAGATTATTGACCAGGCGCGGCGCAAGGAAGCCCGCTCCGGGACCTTTCTCCGGCAGCTTCACGAGAAGGCAGCCGAACTGCCCTCTGCGGTAACCATCGAGGGTTACCAGCCCGCCACTTGCCTGTTCCAGTTCGTGGTTGAATACATTGAAATGGCACCAAGGCTGATTGAATGCGTTGAAGCCTGTTCCCGAGAAGCCGGTAAAGCAGACCTGTTTGAACCGTTCGTGGACGCCGCCATCCGGTATTTCACCCAGCCATCGGCGCTTCTGGTGCGCTATGACGGTCTCGATGGCCTGCTGATTCGTGCCTATCTCTGCCATCGGCTGATGGAAGAAATGTATGAAAACAACCGGTGCACGAGAGCTAGCGAAATCGTGGATATAGAAGCAACTCGTGCTAACCTGCTGGCCCACCAGTTGATTGGCGAACCCTTTGCCAATGAGCTGGACGATTCAATAACCGTCACCGTGTTGCAAATAGCAGGCACGCCGGACTATTACGAGTTGAACCTCGACCCCTTTGTCGAGCAGGTGAACAACGCCGCCTGGGACTGGATGCGGCATTACTGGGAAAATCTGTTGGTAAGGAACCACATCCGATTCTCCCTGGGTTCCGGCCTGGTCTGACAGGTTCAGAGGATTAATGAGAAGATCAGCGATTGCAGTAATGGCGGCTCTTTTGATGTCTGCCATGCCAATGACAGCCAGTGCTTATGAGCTGTCAGTAACCGTTACCCTCAATGGCAAGTCCGAGCCCGTGACCAATGCCGTGGTTTCCGTGGACAGCGCCCGTCAGAAAACCCCGGTTTCTGCCGAAATCTATCAGAAAAACCGCGCCTTTCACCCACACGTTCTGGTCGTTCCCGTTGGCTCCAGCGTGGATTTTCCAAACCGCGACAATACCCAGCACCACGTGTACTCGTTCTCGCCAGCAAAAACCTTCAACATTGAGCTTTATGCCGACCGTCCCGCGGCGCCGATCGTTTTCGACAAACCGGGCATTGTCGAGCTGGGCTGCAATATTCACGATCACATGCAGGGCTTTGTCGTGGTCACCGATACCACCGCCGTGGGCCAGACCGATGCCTCCGGCCAGGTCACGCTGTCTATTGATCCACAAACCACCGAAGGCGGCGAAGACACCGTAACCCTGGAGATCTGGCACCCACGCCTGCCAGACAACACACGCCCGGTCACCCGGGAAATCGAACGTGGCAGTGAGCCGGCAATCGTAACCCTCAACCTTGAGCCCGAGCCTGCCGCCGAGGGCTCCCTGGACCGACTCCAGCAACGCTTCCGGGAGCTTTGATGGGTTTAGCGTCTCGTCTCGGATTCCGTGGCCGACTGATTGCCGCCATGATCTCGCTGGTGGCCCTGGTCAGCCTGGTGATCGTTGCCCTGCTGATGGTGTACCTTTTCGAGGATGAAAAAAGCCGGGCACTGGAACAATTAGCCATCGGCGAGCGGCTGACCGAGGAAGTCATTGACCGCCGCACCGATCTGCAACTGTCCCGGCTGAGCGTCGTGGTGCAGGATTTTGGCTTCCGTTCCGCGATCGCCAGCCGCGACCCGGCAACCATCGATAGCGCTCTGGAAAACCACAGCGGCAGGGTTGGAGCTGACTTTGCGTTGCTGTTGGATAGCCAGGGGGAGCCCCTGGCCTCGACCCTGCAACGCGCATTTCCTGATGTAACCTCGGAACAGCTGACAAGCGCCCGCCGCAACGGTTTTACCCGGTCACTGAGGGCCATTGACGGCCGGGGCTATGAGGTTCTGGTAACCCCGATTGAGGCGCCCGGACTGCGGGCCTGGCTGGTCACCGGTTTCGCCATGGACCAACCACTGGCAGAAGTGATCGCCCGGCTCAGTGGGACCTCGGTGATCTTCCGGGCAAAATCGGACCAGACAGGGAACCTGAGCAGTTTTGCTGCCACCACCCGTATCGACGACAACCTGGAGCAGGAACTCGCCGGTGCCTCCGGTGACGCCAATTTTATCGAAAGCGCCGGCTACTTCACCCGCATAATCAACCTGGGCGAATCGGAGCCCGCCGCCATCCAGGCGGTGCTGCTGATCAGTCGTGATGCCACTCTCCAGAACTACTACAAACGGGCGGTGGAGATTGCCCTGCTGGTAACCGCCATCCTCATTTTCGCCATTCTGCTGGCCCTGATCATTGCCCGGAACCTGGGTCGTCCAGTGTTGCAGCTAGCCAGCTATGCGCGCGCCATCGGCGAGGGCAATACCCCCGAGGCACCCTCAGTCCGGGCCGGCGGGGAACTGACCCAGCTGCGCAACGCTCTGCGGGACATGCTATCCGGCCTTCGCGAACGGGAAGCCCAGATCCGCTATGCCGCCACCCACGATGACGTCACCGGGCTCAAAAACCGTAACGCCTTGATGCAAGACGCCGCCGAGCTGTTCGATAAGCGTGGTCGGGGTACTCTGGTGGGAATCCGGCTCAACGACCTCTCCGACATCAACGATACCCTGGGCCTCGAGTTCGGCGACAAGGTACTGATCGGTATTGCCAAACGGCTGCAGCAGGAACTTCCGGATGTCCGGATCCTTGCCCGCACCGGTGGTGGCGAGTTCCTGGCCCTGATTCCACCATTGCCTCCGGAGAAAGCTAGTCACAGAATCCGGCAACTGCATGACCGCATTGAATCCCCGCTGCAGGTGGACCAGACTCCCTTCTCCCTGCGCGTCACCATTGTCACCATGGAACTGCCGGAAGACGCCGCAGATACCGACGCGCTGCGTCGCAGGCTGAACCTCACCTTCGAGCAGGCCGAGGCCCACCCCGAACCCTTCACCCGCTACCAGCCGGGGCAAGATGAGAGCCATCTCAGAGAACTGAAACTGATCACCGACCTGCACGCCGCCATCATGGGCGACGGGCTGCACATGAATTACCAGCCCAAACTGAACAGCCAGACCGGCGAACTGGTGCAGGTAGAGGCCCTGGTGCGATGGATTCACCCGGAACTGGGCTTTATTTCCCCCGAGGAGTTCATCTTTCTCGCCGAACAGTCAGGGCAGATCCACGATCTGACGGCTCATATCCTGCAACGTGTGGCCAGCGATGCCCGGCGATGGCACGAGCAGGGTGTTGACGCGGGCGTTGCTATCAATCTGTCCGCCATGGACCTCACCTGGCCCGCGCTGACCCGGCACATCGCAGAAACCTTTCACGATTGGCACCACGATCTGGAGCGGGTAACACTGGAAGTCACTGAAAGTGCCCTGATGGAAGATCCGGAAGAGGCCATGGCCACCCTGAACCGGCTCAGGGCGCTGGGCGTGACCCTGTCGGTGGACGACTTTGGCACCGGCTACTCCTCGTTGTCCCAGCTGCGCAAGCTTCCGGTACAGGAGCTGAAAATCGACAAGTCATTCGTGCTGAAGCTGGATTCCGAGCCCCAGGACCAGCTAATTGTTCGGTCCACCATTGATATGGCCCACGGTCTCGGGCTGAAGGTCGTGGCAGAAGGCATCGAGAACCTGGAAGCCTGGCAGCTGCTGCAACACTGGGGCTGCAACCTCGGCCAGGGTTTTTTCCTGAGCCGCCCGGTTTCCCCTGAAGATCTGCCGGAGACGGCCCGATCCCTCGCTGCCCGCGAACAGGAACTGACCCAATCCAATCCGGAGTATTCAGAATGACGATAAGACGTCTGGTGACACTGACCATGGCGCTGCTGGTCGCACCGGCAGGCATGGCCGACATTGGCAGCCGGATCTGGGCGACCGGAGGCGTCACCACCATTGAGGGCAGTGCCGGCGGGGGGCTGGTCCCCTGGGCGCTGCTGGGCAGCTACGCCAGCGACGAGGAGTGGGGCGGCACCGTGGCACTCAGCAGGGCCGAAGTGGACGATTACTCTCTCTCGGTGACCGGCGCCGGGCTGAACTGGAATAACCGCCTGGAGATCACCGTGGCCCGCCAGACCCTGGATCTGGACAGCCTGGTGTTTACCCTCAAGGACGGCTTCGGCCTGGAGCAGGATGAACTGAATCAGGATATTTTCGGCGCCAAGATCCGGCTCGCCGGCGATGTGTTGTATAGCCCCTGGGGCCAGTGGTCTGCGGGCGTTCAGTACAAGCGCCAGCGGGATTTCACCGTACCGTCGGCGATCGGCGCCCGGGATGACAGTGGCACCGATGTCTATGTCAGTGGCAGCAAGCTGTTCTTCGCCGCGGTGATGGAGCGAAACCTGCTGGTAAACCTGACCGCTCGGGCAACCCGGGCCAACCAGGGCGGGCTTCTCGGTTTTGGCGGTGACCGTAACAACAGCCACGAACTGATGATGGAGGGCAGCGTCGGGCTTTTCCTCAACCGCCAGTGGCTGGTGGGCGCGGAATACCGGCAAAAGCCGGACAACCTTGGCTTTGCCACCGAGGATGACTGGTGGGACCTGTTCCTGGCCTGGGTGCCGGACCGTCGCCTGGCTGTCACAGGGGCCCTGGTCAACCTCGGTGACGTTGCCACCCTGGAAGACCAGCAAGGTCTGTATCTGTCGCTGCAGGGGAGTTTCTGATCATGACTAACCTGAACCTAAAAATCCTGTTCGTCGCCCTGTTGTCAGGAATAGCACTGGTTCTCGGTGGCTGCCAGAGTCTCAACAACAAAACCGATGATTCCCTTTATCAGCAACTCGGTGAACGTGAAGGCATCGCCAACGTCGTGGAGGATCTGCTCTACCTGATTGTCGACGACGATCGTATCAACCAGCAGTTCAAGGGCATGGATGTCGCCCAGTTCCACCACAACCTGACAGATCAGCTGTGCGAGCTCAGTGGCGGGCCCTGCACCTATACCGGGCGGGAGATGCGGGAGCTGCATTCCGACATGGCCATTACCAACACCCAGTTCAATGCCCTGGCCGAGAACCTGATTCTGGCAATGGAGCAGAACGACATCCCCACCGGCGCCCAGAACCGGCTGATCAAACAGCTTCTGCCGCTGTACCCTGACATTCGCAACCTGTAAAACGGAGACCCGCACCTTGCTCGAAAACGCTGATCTGGGAAAACTGTTTATCCGTCTGACCCTGGGCGGACTCTTGCTGTTCCACGGCATTGCCAAACTGCTCAACGGTGTCGGCTTCATCGAAGGCGAGCTGGCCAGCCACGGCCTGCCAACCATCCTCGCCTACGGAGTGTACGTGGGTGAGATCATCGCGCCTTTGATGGTCATCCTTGGCTATCAGACCCGGATCGGCGCGCTACTGATTATTTTCAACATGCTGTTTGCCATCATCCTGGTTCACGGCAACGAGCTGCTAAGCCTTGGGCGCAGCGGCGGCTGGGCACTGGAACTGCAGGGCTTCTTCCTGTTCACGGCAGTGGCGTTGATTTTCCTCGGACCGGGGCGGTACAAGCTGAAGAGCTGACCGGCGGTTCAAGCAACGGGCGAGTTCGCGGCCCTGAAATCCTCGGCGAGCATGACACGGTTTCGGCCGGATTCCTTGGCCGCATAGAGAGCTTCATCGGCCAGACGAATCAGTTCCTGGGGCTCCAGGTCCGCGTCTGGCACCAGGCAGGCGACGCCAACACTGATGGTGAGGCTGACCGGGGCCACCCGTTCGCCGGAATGCACCGGCGAACGGGCCACCGCCTGACGCACCCGCTCGGCTACCCGAAGCGCTCCTTCTTCCGGTGTTGCTGGGAGCAGGATGCTGAACTCTTCACCACCATAGCGGGCCAGCAGGTCCCCGGATCGCTGGACTTCCGCGGCGCATAGGGCCGCCACCTCGGTCAGGCAGTCATCGCCAACCAGGTGGCCCAGCTCATCGTTTACCCGTTTGAAGTGATCTATATCCAGCATCAAAAGGCTCAGGGGATGGCCGTGTCGCTGGGCCCTCTTCCATTCATCCTGAAGCTTTTCATCGAACCGGCGCCGGTTGGCCACGTGGGTCAGACCATCGGTGAGGCTGATCGCCTTGAGCTGCTCATTGGCCCGCTCCAGTTCGTCGGTACGCGCCTGAACCCGCATTTCCAGAGTCAGGTTGGCCTGCTGCTGAATCTCCAGCGCCTGCTCCTGGGCCTCATGGCGTTTGCGACGTTCCAGGTTGATCCGGTAGGCAAGGGCAAACGACAGCAGAACCACTTCCAGGGCCACGCCGATCTGAGGCATGAACTCGGTCAGGAAACTGCGTGGCATGATGCCGAGCTTGCTGACCGCAAGAATCAGATGGCCGATCAGCAATGGCGTCCAGGCCAGCACATAGAAACCGCCCAATACCTGGCCTTTCCGCCAGACCAGGAAACCGATAAACCAGACCGCGGGAGTGACCACTGCCGCAATCGCGCTGACCAGGACAATCCCCGTCTGGTAACTGCCAAAAAGAGTAAAGACGAAGCAGGCAGAAATGGCGGTCAGAATCCACTGCAGGAAGCGGTAACTTCTGAGGCTGTAAGACCGGATATTGAGGAAACGGATTGCAAAGATAATGGCGGAGAACAGAGCGAAACAGATAACCGGAATGGTGAAATACCGGTTGATACCCGGGGCATTCGGCCACAGCCACTGGAAGAGCACGCCATTGAAATTGAGCTGAACCAGTCCGGTAAACACAACCGTCAGCACGTACCAGAAGTAGGTGGAATGGCGCACGATGACAAACAGAAACAGATTGTAGAGCGCCATCGCAGCGATGATACCCAGAAACATCGTCTGCCAGCCGTAAGACAGCTGCTCATTGGCAAGGAATTCGGCCGAAGGCGTGACTGCCAGGGGAATCTGCACCGACCCGAGCGTTTGCACGCGCACAAAGGCGGTGGCCGTATCGGTATTCGACGGTACCAGGAAGACGAAATTGCGGTGATAAATCGGGCGGCTGCTGAACGGCAGGGTATCGCCCGTATGGTGGGTCTGGACCAACTCGCCATCAACCACCCAGTGCACGGACACCTCGTCCAGCAACGGATAGCCGATTTCCAGAACCCGGTTCGCCGGCTCTGGCGGAATCTCGACTCTCAGCCAGAAACTGCCATCGCTGAACCCGCGATTAAAAACCTCATTGGAGCCAAACGTCTGCCAGGCGCTCGGGGGCAGGGCGCGAACGTCTTCGAGTGCCAGCTCATCAGCCGGCGCTTCCAGCCAGTCAAACGCGACGGGGGCGGCGTGAACAGGCGCGCTGGCCAGACATGCCAGCGACAGAAAAATCAGAAGGATGCAGGATAACTGCCGCATCATAGCGGTTTCCGGTTTCCGGGCCCTTCCTGGTGTTCTACACTTTGAGGCCCTGACTGAGTCTTTTTGCATCCTTGCAGTTGCTTCCATTTTAGACGGTTGCGCGTGCTGCGTCCTCTATAACTGCAGGGCCAGCATAGTCTGAAACCATCGAGGCCGAGAATGACCGAACGCAAGAACGACATACGCCCTGGCCGTTACCGGCACTACAAGGGCAAGGATTACGAAGTACTCGGGATCGCCCGGCACAGTGAAACCGAAGAACAGATGGTGGTTTATCGCTGCCTGTACGGTGATTACAGCCTCTGGGTGCGCCCGCTGACCATGTTCCGGGAAACCGTGGAAATGGCCGGCGAACAGGTCCCCCGCTTTGCCCGCCTTGACGAAGCCTGACGGTTACACAACCGCTTTGACTACCGCGATCATTTCCTGCACATTACCGCGCTTTTCATGATGCCGGTCCCCACAAGGGGCCGGACAAACCATTAATTCCTACCCGGAGTTTTGCCATGAATGCCGTTGTTGCTGCGGTTGCCATCATGCTCGTCCTGAGTTTGTGCCGCATTCACGTTGTTGTTGCCCTCATCATCGGTGCCGTATCCGGCGGCCTGATTGCAGGAATGTCCCTGGAAGCCACCATCGAAGCCTTCAATAGCGGCCTGGGCGGCGGTGCCACCGTGGCACTGTCCTATGCCACCCTCGGGGCTTTCGCCGTTGCCATCGGCAAGTCCGGCCTGGCCCACGCCCTGGCCGACAAGGCCCTGGCCCTGGTCGGTCGCCAGGAAGATGGCGCCGCCGTTAACGGCATCCGCTTCCTGATCATTGGCCTGCTGCTGGCCATTGCCATCTCGTCCCAGAACATCCTGCCGATCCACATTGCCTTCATTCCTTTGGTAGTACCGCCGCTGCTGTACGTGATGGCAAAACTGAACATGGACCGCCGCCTGGTTGCCTGTGTGCTGACTTTCGGCCTGATCACCCCATACATGTTCCTGCCCGTCGGCTTCGGCGGCATCTACCTGAACGAAATCCTGATCGCCAAGATCAATGCCAACGGCGTCGATGCCTCCGGCCTGAGCGTCATGAAAGCCATGGCCCTGCCGGCACTGGGCATGCTGTGCGGCTTGCTGATCGCCGTCTTTTTCAGCTACCGCAGTGGTCGCACCTATAACCTGGAAACCATAACCAAGGCCGAACGGGTAGATACCAGCTACAGCCCGCGCACCCTGGTTATGGCCCTGTTAGCCATCGTCACCGCCTTCGTGGTGCAGCTCTGGCTGGGCTCGATGATCCTGGGCGCGCTGGCCGGTTTCGTACTGTTCAATCTGTCCGGTGTGGTGCGCTGGAAAGAGGCCGACGACCTGTTCACCGAAGGCATGAAGATGCTGGCCATGATCGGCTTCATCATGATCGCCGCGTCTGGTTTTGCCGAGGTGATGCGGGAAACCGGTGAAATTGCCGCCCTGGTGGACAGCTCCGTGGCCACCATCGGCGAGAACAAGGCCATGGCGGCGCTGTTGATGCTGGTGGTGGGCCTGCTGATCACTATGGGTATCGGTTCCTCCTTCTCCACCATCCCTATCATCGCGGCCCTGTACGTGCCCCTGGCCCTGCAACTGGGTTTCAGCCCGCTGGCAATCGTGGCCCTGGTTGGCACCGCCGGCGCCCTGGGCGATGCCGGCTCACCGGCCTCCGACTCCACGCTCGGCCCCACCGCCGGCCTGAACGCCGACGGCCAGCACAACCACATCTGGGATACCGTGGTGCCGACGTTCCTGCACTACAACCTGCCGTTGCTTGGCTTTGGGTGGTTGGCGGCTATGGTTCTTTGAGTTCGGAGGTAGCTTTGTAGCCTTCGTGTTGAGGGGAGTTGCGAGGGGGCCGGGATATTTTGCCCTTGGAAATGGCAACTCGCTGCGCTCAGACATCAATTTCCGGCGGGAAAAATATCCCGGCCCCCTCACATAGGAAATCACAGATATCGCTGAAAAGATTAGGTGCTCAAGAGATATCTTTTGAGCCAGATCGAGAGGGTGTGGGTGTGCTTTTCTGCCGGGAAAAAGATGTCTGAGCGAAGCGAGTTGTTTTTCCCAGAAGAAAAGCATTCCCATGGCCTCTCCGCCCCTTAACCACAAGGCTGGGAGATAACAGTTAATCCTCGTCGTCGGCAGCAGACTTAAAAAACACCACCTGCTTGACGGTGTGATCGTCCTCGTTTTTGCGCTTGTTCACCCGCGTCTCGAGTTCGGGGATGGACGGTTGTTCGGCATCGGACACCGCGTCGGTAAAGCCGCAGGCCACGCATTCGCGTACCTGGTCATCGTCGTCGGTGGTGAACATCATGATCTTGTCCATCTCCGCGCAGCGGGGACAGACGGCGCCGGCGATAAAACGTTTTGGACTCGCCATAATAAAACTCCCGTAAATTTGGGCAGTGGTTGTCGGGTTACGGCCGTTGGCTTAACCCGACCTACATGCTCGGGCCATGCTTGGCTCCAAACGTCACGTAGGTAGGATTAGCAAAGCGTAATCCGACAACAGCCGGATCAGCTTCAAAGGCTGCAAAACAACCCTCGCTATCGTCAGGCAGCTTCGTCCGTGATGCCGGTT
>Ga0102937_1000606_pt1 | contig 16028 bp, 26 predicted proteins | sample SalPonR2_B_D1_MG_FD_78213 | JGI IMG/M metagenome (GOLD analysis project Ga0102937, IMG submission 78213) | Salt pond soil microbial communities from South San Francisco under conditions of wetland restoration - Salt Pond MetaG R2_B_D1_MG | ecosystem: Environmental > Aquatic > Marine > Intertidal... | reverse complement strand
ATCCAGCATATCGGAGATGTTCGCAAAGGGATCGAATTTTTCAAGGCGCTTCTTGATACCGCTGCGGACCGTCACGATTTCGACAAATTGACAGCTTTGGATGGCTTTCACTCAGATTTTGTTGGTGGGTTTGAAAGTACGGATTGGTGGGATAATCACCGCGAGGTAAATCGCCACCATCTATTACAGGAGGATGGCGTTCGTGACGACGTGAATCTTGTAGATGTTTTGGATATGGTCGTGGATTGCGTCATGGCCGGAATGGGCCGGTACGGTACGGTTTATCCCGTCGATATATCAACCGATGTGCTACGTCGAGCATTCGATAACACTGTGGAATTGCTGAAATGTAATGTTGAAGTGCAAGAAACGCCCACGGAACACTAATGCTGAGATGGGCAACAACACAACCAACCCCACTATTTAAACGTTCGACACGTGACACTTTTGGCACCCGTCGAAAAACTTGAACTCAGAAATTCCCCATATAAATAATTATAAATGGGGGCTCTGATGGAAAAACAAAGCATTTCAGAGTTTAAGAAATTCATTGAAATGCAATGTGAACAAATACAACATGATGTTGGTTCTGAGCAAGAAAAAGTTTTTGATTGGATAAATAAAAACGGAAAAGATTACAGGGAGCGATTTGAAAAAAGTTTATGTAAAAATTGCACACGTTGGGAAATTTGCGGATATAATCTTTTAACTAAATGTAAGTTTTATGCCGAGGATATTAGTATGTATTCAGGAAGAAGAGACATTTTAAAACGCGCATATGAGGTTGGATTGCTTGTTAAATCAAGCTATATTAAAACAAAGCACGGTATAGATGAATGGCCCTTTTCAATTCAATCAAGTATTCATATAGAACACAAAGGTACTGATTCAGAATTAGTTTGGTTTATTTCTGACTTCAATGGAAAAAATACATTATATATTATTTACCCCGGCACTCAAACTTTAAAAGATGCCTTTACTGATGCCCTTTTCTTTCGTTCAAGAAATCCAGCTTATGCAAACAATTCAAAGGTAAGAAATCATTGGGGATTCTTGAATAGAGGATATTTACCAATAAGAAAAATGAAATTTGAATTGATAAATGATAATATTAATGACATAGAGGTTATATGTGAATCTGGTCATTCTTTGGGTGGCGCTGTAAGTGAAATTTCATGTGTGGATACCCATTATAATTTTATACGTAAAGATGGTTCTGGTATTTTTGCACGAAAAGGAGGCTCTCTTGAATTAATTGGTTTTGCTGCTCCGGGGAGTGGAAATAAACAGTTTTATGAATCTTTACATGGTAGATTATCACAATACATACGAGTTGAAAGTCCTTGGTGGAAGGATATTGTCACTGGGGTACCACCACAGTATGCTATTGCAAGAAAAAGGGTAATTGAACCAACAATAGAAACCACATGTAAACACGGCATTGAAAATTATGTTGCAGATTTAGTTAGGTTGATTGTAGAAGAAAAACACATTGACATTTTATCTGAAATCAAAGGATTGAAATTTGCTTCCAAATAAACGCACCCGAAAACATAAGAAAGTTTTTCATGTTTGTCAATTTGAAGGCTGTAATAAAGAATACTATGCAGTGCATCAAAATAAATATTGTGAAGAACATGTTAAAAGTAAATATAAGAAAGTTTTATATTGTAAAGCTAAAATAGACCCAATTGAAGATGTGAAATTACACAATGTTTATATTAAACATGATTATGTTTCAAGTTTAGATTTACAATTAAATTGTGATTGTTGTGGAAAGCCATATCAGATTAAATTGTTGCCGCGTCAGTTTGTATATCCTAAATATTGCGAAACTCACCGAAATAACTACAAAAGAGAACTTTTTCAAAAAAAATCTGGCATTTCCAGTTAGAAAGGTTTATTTTTGTTGAAAATATTGAAAGGTGCGTATGAAATTCAATTCTGAAATTAAAGTGCTTTCTGATGCTCTATCTTTTGCAAAGATGGATTTTGAAGTTAAGCAAAGTGACATTATCAATGAAGATACTGGAAAAACATCGAACATTTCAAAAAGTATATATAAATCTACCAATGGGTTGGAATTAGGTATAGTTGGTAAGAAATATAGAATACTTCAAAATTGGGAAGCCTTTGATTTTTTCAACATCATGAGTCAAGATAGTGAAGTTCACTTTAAAGAATATTATCTTATTGGTGGTGGAAAAATTTGTATACTTAAAGTGGATTTAGATAATATTGGAGATTACAAAAAGAGAATAGTGCTTATAAATGGTCATGATGGTAAAGTTGGTTGTGGTGTTCGTTTTGAACTTTATAGTGAAAAGTGGGATACTTCAATAACTGGAAATTTTGAAAATGTCAGTAATGAAGTAAAGATTAAACATACCATGAACGTGAAGCAAAATCTTGAAGAAGCAAAACGAATCAAAGAAATAAGTGATGATTATTTTATTGAAATGAATAGGTGGTGTGAGTATTTCAGTAAAGTTGGGGTGGGTGGAGTAGAGGAAAAGATATTCAAATCTCTTGGATATAAAGGTAGTAATAAAACAGATTCTAAAGTTAGCTTTATAAAAGATTTATATCAAGAAAAATCAACATGCGCTTTACATTTGTTAGTAAGTTTTTCTGAATGGGTTGATAAGTATAGTTGTAAAACAGAAGAAAAGCGTATAGTTTTCAGTAATCTAACAAAAGGTTTACGGGTTAAAGAGAATATGTTTAATTTGATGAAAGGTAGTTTGCTATGATTATTTATCATGGTCGGCGAAAGCCCATGTTTGACAATATTGGAAAAGTTGTAAAAAAATATCCACCAACATTCACCATCGGTTTTGAATGGGATGAAAATTCCAAGTATATGGTTATCGGGTGGGCCGCCGCCAACACGAAACATGAACCATATGATAGGAAAAGTGGTCGATTGACTGTTGAAACACGAATTGAAAGATTGGTTGGTAAACTTGAACACGAAGAAGATTATGTAGTACACGACAGTGCTGAATATACAGAACCGCGATACATGGTAAGAGATTGCTTTTATATTATGTATAAAAATTTTGATTATTATTTTAATAAAGCACTCAAATACTATGATATTAATGAAAAAGAAATCTCAAAATTTCTACTATATTATCCGACAAGTGAAAGTAAAATTTATGGAAAAATCATCGAAAATTTTAAAAGGGGGTAGGTGTGATAAAGCATGATATGTCAAGAAAATGTTCAAAGTGTGGTGCGGGGGCTGGAATAAAATACTTGCCAGAACGAGACCTCATTGAGCGGAAGTGTTCTAATTGTGGTAATATTTGGATGGAAGCGCCGATTGACAGAAATGATGAAAACAACAACAGTGAAGGTAATGTTATTCTTGGATAGAGGATTTATATGACAGATAAAATTTTTAGAATGCTTGAGGAAGTGACAGGAACAAATGATATGTTTGATACTCGTCTACTTCAAGGAAGTGTCAAATGGGATTATGAATTGAGAAATGCTAATATTGAAGATGGCCGTGAGTTGTGCAAAAAGTGTGATGGGACTGGAAATGAACTATTTATGAATTTTAGAAAGTGCGGTGAATGTGATGGAACAGGTGAAGTTGTTTAATCATGACTTGTCAATATCAGTAGCTTCACTTATTCTTTCTGTTTCTTTAATTCCTCAGATTGTATATTCTGTAAAGAATAAAAGAGTTGATATTAGTAGTTTAACTATATATTCAACTCTGTTGGGTATTGCTTTGTTGTTGTGGGCATATTCAAATATGGAGTTTTGGTTTTCTTTTTGGACTTCGTTCATAGTTTTTGCGTGTTGGTTAAGTTTAATGTTTTTGAAATGTCAATTTGAAAGATTGGAAGAATATGAAAAATCCAGTGAACAGTAATTATTGCGCTTCAGTGGTTGAAGTAAAGAACACTATACCAATTGATAATTGCGATAATGTAGTACATACTAACATATTTGGTAATCTTGTTATTGTTTCCAAAGATACTAAAGTTGGTGATGTTGGCCTTTATTTTCCACCAGAAACACAAATTTCAAACACTTTCTTGTCAAAGAATAATCTTTTCCGTCATTCAGAAAACAACGACAATAAAGAAAAGAAAGGTTTTTTTGAAGACAGTGGAAGAGTTAGAACTGTAAAGTTTCGTGGAAATTCATCAGTTGGATTTTTCATTCCAATTAACAGTTTGGAAAATGCATTCGACAATGTAAATTCTGAATATTTCAAAGTTGGTTCTGAGTTTGATTTTGTTGGTAAAGATATATTGTGTAAAAAATATATTGTGAAAGTTCGTGAGGCGAGACAACAACAAAAGAAAAGTAGGAAACCAAAGGAATCTAAGATTATTGAAAATCAATTTAGATTCCATGAAGATACTAAGCAGCTTTACAAAAATATTCAGAAAATAAAACCTAATGATATAATTAGTGTTACTTACAAACAGCATGGAACGTCCCTAATAAGTTCTCGTGTTCTTTGCAAAAAGAAATTGAATCCATTTCTTAAATTGATGAAATTTGTAGGTGTTCCGGTTGTTGATAAACAGTACGATAATATATACTCTTCTCGGCGAGTAGTTAAGAACAGTGATTTGAATCCAAATGCAGCACATTATTATGAAACTGATATTTGGGGATTGGCGAATGAAAAATTGAAGGATTATCTACTTGATGGTATGACTTTTTATGCTGAAATTGTTGGATATGTACCAAATAAAGAAAATCCTTTACATTCAACACACATTCAAAAAGATTATGATTATGGATGTGAAGCTGGTCAATTTGAAGTTTATATTTATCGAATCACATATACTAATCCAAGTGGTAATGTGTTTGAATTTAGTGCAAAGCAAGTTCAAGAATTTTGCATAATGAATGGATTGAATGTTGTTCCTGAACTATATTATGGCAGGGCGATTGATTTAGATGAATCTCTGAAATCAGGTGAACGTTTTCATGAAAATCTTTTGGCTAAACTCAAAGAAAAATACAATGAAAAAGATTGTTTTATGTGTAAAAACACTTTGCCAGAAGAGGGAGCGGTGGTGAGGATTGAAAGGGTGGAATTTGAAGCCTATAAGCTAAAGAGTGAAAGATTTTATGAACGTGAAACTAAGCTACTTGACAAATGTGAAGTGGACATAGAGGAAAGTTGATAATATGGAAGAGTTAGATGTTATTAAAGAGTTGAATTATATTATTGGGTGTGATGAACAATCAATTGAGTTTCTTTATTTTGATTTGGTCACCAACGGACACGAATCTAAAATAATGTTGAGTTCAGGTAACAGTGGAATTACGGTTGATGTTGTTGACTATGATTCCGCAACAATGTATGATGAACTTAACACCAAAGAAAGCATTAAAAGAAACATGATTGAAAGGATTGAAGACTATATTTCTGAATTACAAAAAGCAAAAGAGGCGGTGAAGAAATGGAAAGTTTGATAATGATTATTATTTTGTCATCGTTGTTGGTTGCGTCAATCATTGTAAACATAACATATCATATGAAATATACTGTTCTTAAAAGTACAGAATATGATTTGAATTTTCTTGAAGCGCTCAGGGATAAGATTGACATAGTTTTCAATTCAATGTCTGAAGAAGAATATCAAAAAATGTTTAAGGAGTTACAACGTGCTACTATGGCAAAGAAAAACAATAAGGGATAATTTTCTCAAGGCTTTACAGAAAGCTAATCGAAACATTGAAGTTTATAAACAAGACTTGAAATTTAGATTGGTGGGTGATTCTTCTTTGTATAAATTTGTATATGATTGGCAGGATAGTGAAGTGTGTGGGATTGAATTATTTCAACAAATTGAAGTTCCAGACCCACCGAACCAGTTAATGTTTGAATGGGGATATTGATGCAGAAAATAATTGTTATGCAAGGATTACCAGCGAGTGGCAAGGGAACTTGGTGTAAAGAGTTTTTAGAAAAGAATCCTGAATGGGTACGTGTAAATCGGGATGATTTGCGTAGAATGCGTGGAACTTATTGGTTGCCTAAACAAGAAGATATGATTAGTAAATGGGAAGTGTTCTGCATCGAATCAGCTCTTGAAAGTGGTAAAAATGTAATTATAGACGCAACTAATCTTAATCCAAAAGTGATTGACAAATGGAAAAAGGTTGCAGAAAAATATCATACTGAAATTGAATATGTTTTTCTTAAAACTTCTCTTTTAGAATGTATTGAGCGCGATAAACATAGACAACGTTCTGTAGGTGCAAAGGTCATTAAAGGGATGTATCGTAAATATGAAAACTTGTTTAAAGCTACAGTTTTAGAACAAGATAAAAATTTGAAACCAGCAATAATAGTTGATATAGATGGAACTATTGCAGAAAGAACAAATAGAGGCCCGTTTGATTGGAATAGAGTTGGTGAAGATTTGCCGAAGAAAAGCATAATTGAAATTTTGAAATTATACAAATGGATAAACGAATATATCATTATTCTTTTTAGTGGACGTGATTCTATATGTAGAGAATTTACTGAAATTTGGTTGAAGAAAAATGGAGTTCCTTTTGACCATCTTCACATGAGAAAAGTAGGTGATCATAGAAAAGATGCGGTTGTCAAAGAAGAAATGTTTAATGATACTGTTCGTGGTCGATACTATATCGATTTCGTGATTGATGATAGAAAGCAAGTTGTTGATATGTGGCGTGAATTGGGATTGGTGTGTTTGCAAGTTGATAAAGGAGAATTTTGATGAAGATTGAGATAATAAAAACAACACATCATGATAGGTTGAATGTTGATAGTGTTAAGAAAGTGCTGTTACACGAGTGGTGTTACATCATAAATGATGTTGCTGCGCTTAAATTTATCCGTTGGTGTGGTGAAAATATTTGGGAATGTTTGCGCTGCGAATATACCTTAAAACATAGATTTGAAGATTGGATTCAACACCTTGAAGAAACAAAAACGGAATTTGATTTTAGTTCAAATGGAGATTGACAAATGTCAGAATTTGAAAAAATAGTGTCTGAATATAGTAATATTGCATTCAATGATGATATACAAAAACGAGATAAAAGTCACACTCTTTTTCAATTAGAATCATACAACATCGTCCCACAAAACTATCAATCGAATATATTTGATTATGGGCGAATCATCACTTGGAATGGTAAGTTATATGCTAAATTGACAGAATATAAAAACATTCACAGGTTAGATATTAAAATTGATAAGGTGTTTGGTTTTCCACTTTTTGATAATGAATATTGGTTGGATTCGTTTGTACCATTACATGAAAAGCAAGGGGTGTGTCTTATTTGCCGACACCGTGAGGGAAATTTTGACTTTGATATATCCCATAAACGACTTGAAGTGATGCAACGACTTAACGTTCCAATAAAACATTGTTATGGAAAAGTTGAATATGGCGAGAATATGTATAAGGGAACAGTTGGCAAAGACAGGAAAGAACAGTCGCCGTCAAGTTTAGAAAAATTGAAAACGCTCAATAGATACAAATTCAATCTTTGTTTTGAAAATTGTTATCATGAACAGTGGAGCTGGGATTATATAACAGAGAAAATAACTGATTGTTTTAAGGCTAAGACGGTGCCTATTTATTGGGGATGTTACAATATTCAAGATTATATACCAAAGGACATTTTTATTGATTTTAGAGAATGGATAAATAATTTAGATGGGCTGAGTGAATATCTAAATTCTATGTCCGACAGTGTCTATGAATATATGACTGAAAAAGCATATGAATTTGTCAATAATTGGCGTTGGGGTAATATAGAAGATTTGAGAAAGGTGTTGAATAATGTGTGATTGTAAATGTAATAGAGATTTAAAAATAGGATTGTTTGCAACTGGTGATTATGTTAACACGTGCATTAGGTGTGAAAAAACATTCACTGGTGATAAACGCGCGATGATGTGTTTAGATTGTGCAATAACGTCAATTGAAGATTTGAATAGTTGGTATTCGTGTAAAATTAACACTGCAATTGCTAAATTAGAATCTATGTTAATGTTTGAATCTTTTCAAAAAGAACACATATTAGAAATTTTAGAAGGTTTGGAATCTGATGATTAAAACTATTATTTTTTCAAAGAACAGAGCTGCGCAGTTGGATTTGTTGCTTCGGTCAATAAAAGACAATTTCAGTATGATTTATGATATTAGCATTCTTTATAAGTCAACGAGTCAGTGTTTCACTGAAGGCTATGATAAAGTAAAATCTAAGTTTCCTGATTTAGATTGGGTTGAAGAAACTGATTTTGTTCATGATTATAAAACGATTCTAAATGATATTATTTCACCATATACTTTGATTCTTGTTGATGATGAAGTTGTTGTTGATGATTGTATGGTTGATAATGCGTTGAGTGAAATGGTAAATAAAAACTTACATTGTATATCTCTTAGAATGCATCCAAATGTAAATTATTGTTACACTGCTAATTTACCATCACCTGAAATGCAACCATCGTATGTTATAAATGATTGGGGATATGTTTGGAATTGGAAACATTACGATGAAAGAATTGATTTAGGCTATCCATCCTGTATAAACAGTCATATATATCCAACACATTTCATACAGCATTTTTCTAAAGTGTTAAGATATGAAAATGTAAATCAACTTGAAGGGCAATTAAACACTCAACGAGATTCATTTAAACCGTATATGCTTTGTTTCAAAAATCCAAAGACAGTGAACATTGCAAATAATCTTGTGCAAACAGGAACAAATAGATATTCAAACTTGCAAGAAAACACGGTTGAATATTTGAACAATAAATATTTAAGTGGTTATCAAATATCAACCAACAATCTATATGGAATGAGAATGAACACCCCAACATTCGAGTACAACTATATATGGGAAAAAGAATAGATTTTCTATATCCTTTTCATTTTGATGGGAGAGGAAGAAAGACAGCGATTGAAAGACTGAAAAAGTCTTTACATAGTATTAAAGACCAAGACGTGAATATTTGTATATGTAACACGTCAAAAGAGTGTATTTGGGGTGATATTAAGAAGTTTAATCCTAAATATGTGCACAAGTACAATGATAGTGGTTTTTGTAAACCATTGACAATAAACTATGGTGTTAAGAAGTTAGTCGATACCCCATATTTTATTCTTTCAGACGTTGATTTGATTTATCAAAAAGATTATGTTAAACTTTTGATGAATTATACTCACTCCCCACAATGTTATAGGGTTGTACCTTATAATTTCAACATGTCAATTAGGGCTTCACAAATAAAATCAGCAGAGCAGTGTATTAATAATCTCAATAAAATTGATAAATATAGAACTGGTTATGGAATAGCGCCGGGGAATGGACTTATTCACACTAAAAGTTTCTATTTTATCGGTGGGTATGATGAACAAATTCATGGTTATGGCCCAGAAGATGCAGATTTCAATGAAAGAATAAAATATATAAATTGTTATGTAGAGGATAAGAATAAATCATTGACTACTTTTCATATATATCACCCACTTGCGAAACAGAACTCAAGAACATTTTCATATGAAAAAGAGTTTCAAATGAGAAAGAAGTGGTTGTATGAAAATTTGAATGGGTTTGATTTTTTCAAATGCGACAATAAAGAATGGTTTTTGAACAAATTAAGAATAATCAACGCGAACTGGCAAAAATCATGGGGAGAGATATAGATGGGTGATTGGGAGAAAAAACGAATTGAACACGATTATTTAACGGAAGATAGTTTAGTTTTTTGTGTTGGTGGATATAAAGGTGTTTTTGAAAGTAAACTTTACAACAAATACAAATGTAACATTTTTATATTTGAACCAGTCAAAATGTTTTATGATGAGTTGGTGAATAAATTCAACAATGAACCAAAAGTAAAAATTTTCAATTTTGGTTTGTTTTCTGAAAATAAGAAATGTTATATTAGTGTAAATGGGGATGGAAGTTCAATACACCAAGGAAAATTGACAACTGAAATAGAGTTGGTTGACATTGTTGATTTTTTAGATGAAAAACATGTTGACAAGATTGATTTGATGGAAATCAACATTGAAGGTTCAGAGTTTCGATTGATGAATCGTTTAATTGATAGTGGTAAAATATCAACTGTAAAGAACATACAGATTCAATACCATAAATTTATTGATGATTCTGAAACCAAAAGAAATGATATATGTGATAAATTGAAAGATTTGGGCTGGGAAAGAAAATGGAATTGGGATTTTGTCTGGGAGTATTGGTCGCATGAGTAATATTTATCTATTATCATATCCAAAATCTGGAAGTAATTGGTTGTCATATATTATAGAAAATTGTTTTGGTGTTGAAGTGCGTGGAGCAACCGATGAATATTACGTTCCTTGTCACACTGAACTCGTGTATGATAAGCATTGTTTTGTGAGTAAAGGACATGGACATATTAAAACTGAATATGTTGATTATGATGGTATGATTCTGCTTTTAAGAAACTACAAAAGAAATATGTTCAGTTTTAGAGGAAATTTGAATGACGACAATAAAGATTTCCAAAACGTAAACAACAAAATAGATTACATTCACAACATTCAAAGATATGAAAATTTCAATAAAAGTAAATTAGTCATTTATTACGAAGATTTGATTGCTGATATTTTCAACACGCTACATAAACTCAATTTGTTTTTTGCGTCGTTTGGAATTGAAGGAAATATAGAATCTTTCTATGGTGAAATTGACACTCATCGTAAAAATTCATTGAGTAAATATAATTTGAACCCTAAAAGTAAAGGCAATCCAAAATTCTATGATGGTAAATTGAATGGTGAAAGATGTAAAGAAATTGATGGTTTTGTCAAAAGTAAATATCCATATCTATTTCAAAAATATTTAAGTCGTTATAGTGAGTATAGTGAGAGAAATTATGAATATTAATTATGACTTGATTTTCAATAGACATAAAAATAAGCCAGCTTTGATTTGTGGACACGGGCCAAGTTTGGATGAAGTAAAACCAAAAATGCAAAATTTTAAAGAAACTGGCGGCATTGTTTTTGGTTGCAATGAATGGAATATTTTCTACGATACCATTCCCAAATATTGGATTTTTTGTAATTCAGAATTGACGATGGTTAAAATGAGTTCAGAAATAAATAAGTGGGTTGATAGATTAGAAGTGTTTTATGCCGACACGCCAGACAAGACAAATAAAGATTGGATAGCTCAAAACATAAAAACAAAAGTAAACGCTTATAATTATTGCGACCAGAATGGAAATTCTCTTGGTGAGCAAGTTCAAAAATATACGGGATGTTCTGAAAAGTATAATGGTGGTGATACAGTAGCGTTGCAGATGTTAAGTTTTGCCATTTTAATGGGATGTAATCCGATAAATATCATAGGTGTTAGTTTAGATTATAAGTGGGGCTATGCAAACAATAAGACGGGAAAGAAACCTCAGAACGCAGATATACAAACATTCAAAGACAGAAGTATTAGAAATTTTGAAATACTAAATAAATCTGCGAAATGTAAAGGAATTAAAATATTCAATGTTAGTAGAGAGCAAAAAATATCAGTTTTTGAGAAGGGCACCATTTAGGTGCTTTTTATTTAGGTTTTGGTTTAAACGCTTAAATAAAAAAGTTTGTTTCAGGTGTTGACTTTTATTTGGCGTTGTGGTATATTAAAGGTGTAGGGATGAGAGACACTAAACGGGAAGATTGAAAATGGAGAAAGAATAATTGAATCTGACGGTGTTAATATTTTGTGGGAAATTTTATAAAAATTATTGACTTTCTAATTGGCATGAAGTAGATTATTATTAGATGAGTGATTGAGTGATTGAAACTTTGAAAAGGGAGTAAGAAAATGAGAACTGAAAAGACGCGAGAACAGTTAATCGAAGAAAATCCCCAGTTGCAGCAAGTTGACCCAGCTAAATATGATGGTCGTAAGGTTGCAGCAAAAAATATTCGCACTGAATTGAAAGCATCGTTTCCCGGAATTAAGTTTTCAGTTCGCGGTAAATCCTTTGCGGGTGGTGATTCCGTTGATGTGTGTTGGGAAGATGGTCCAACAGTAAAAGAGGTTGATTCAATAATTTCAAAATATCAGTATGGTCGCTTCGATGGTATGCAAGATATGTATGTTTATGGTGATTCGTTGTGGTGTAAAGTTTTCGGTGATGCTAAATATGTTCATGGTGAGCGAAAGGTATCAGCTGAAAATGAAATGAAAGTTGCCAAAGAAAACAACATTAAAGTTAAACTAAACAGTTATGGATATGTTGAAGCGGTTGATCAGGATGGAAGAAATGAATTGAGTAGATTGATATATTCAACGAGTTTTTATGTGTCCCCCGAAAAACCAAAAGTGGAGAAATACGAAAAATCCCACACGATTACCAACATAATCAAAAATGTGGATGTTCGTAAAAATGAAAAGAAAAATGGAATTGAAGTTGTATTTGAGTCAAAGCCGGAAAGTGAAGTTCTTAAATATCTTAAAAGTAAAGGTTTTCGCTGGTCAAAGTTTTCAAAACTGTGGTACAATCGATATAGTGAAAATTTGGAATCAGAATTGAAAGTGCGATTTTCAAAATAAATTGAAAGGGCTTCGGCCCCGCTTTAAAGGGTGGATATGATGAATAAAGCAAGAACTGAATTTTGGATAGAAACCCGCAGAGCAAGAAGAATAAATAGTTGTTTAAATAAAGCTATAAGACTTGGAGAACCGAAGAAAATACGACACTGGCAGACTATAGTTATGGAGTATTATTTTGTCGATTCTCCACATAAAGTAAAGGAATATTTATCATGATTTATCTTGTTGGTGATACACACGGCTCAAACGATTGTCAAAAATTGCTTGATATAGAAGCAAAAGAGGGTGACACTGTTATAGTGTTGGGTGACTTTGGTTTTTATTGGAATAACTCAGAACATGAAAAATTGACCAGAAAGTTACTATCTCAAAAGCCGTATACTCTCTGTTTCCTCGACGGAAACCACGAGAATTTTGACACACTGAAAGAGTTTTGTTCTGTTCCAATGTTTGATTCGTTCGTTGGGCAACATAAAGAGGATAATATTTTTCATTTGAAAAGAGGGGAAATATATACAATTGAAGATAAAACTTTCTTTGTGATGGGCGGTGCTTATTCGGTTGATAAGGCAAACCGAACCATCGGGCAAAGTTGGTGGCCGGAAGAAGAACCATCGTATAAAGAATTTAAATTGGCATTTGAAAATCTTGATAAAGTGGATAACAAGGTTGATTATATTCTTTCGCATAATGGCCCCCGCTCAATTCTTGATGTTTATATTAAAGAAAATGCATTTAGAATGTATGAAAAAAGTGATTCGGTTGAAACCTTTCTTGATGTTATTAGTAAAGAAACAAGTTTCAATAATCATTATTTTGGACATTGGCATGATGATTGGTCATTTTTGAAATGGACTATGGTTTACGACACGGTTATCAGAATTGAGGACTGAATGGAAAATGTAAATTTACCAGTACCAGTTGAAACCCTGATGGATATGATTGATAAAAGAGATAAAGCAATAGAGCTTGTTCATATCATAAAAAATGCTAAAGAGGAATTGGATTCTATTCACTGTTTTCTTGATTCGAGATTGGAAAGAGAAACACGTTATGAAATTGATGCCAGTGAAAAAATTATTGATTATCTTTTTTGGAAAGAGGCGATTGACAAATGTAAAATAACAGATTTGATGACAGAAAAGAAGAAATATGAATATCTTGATAAATTAGAAAAAAACGCGCCTCATTTTTGTGAACAAGAAATATACGCTCTTTTTCAAAACATAAATTCTATTTACGGTGAAAATCTTGAAGCAACCATTATAGAAGTTTATGAGCAGTTGATAAACTGTAGATATAATGGAAATGGGTACAAAGGTAAAAGAGATAATTTACAGAAAATAGAAAAGCAGTTTAGAATTTCAGGAAATATATATTGGGATAGGTGGTGGGGGAGTTTCCACTACCAATCAAGTATGTGGGGATTGAATTATGAAGATTTGCACACTGCTTGTTATCTGTTAGATGGTAGGGGGAGACCAAAATACCACGAGACATTTGAAAATTTATGTGATCAACAATTAAAAAAACAGAAAAAATCTGAGGTGGAAACTGATTATTTCAAAATGAAATGTCATTTGAACGGCAATCAGAAGTTGACTTGGAATCCTGAAAAGTGTTATATTTTAGACCGCCTTAATCAGGTAGGAGCTGATAAAGCACTTCCCGACACTATGAGAAAGCGATACAAAAAAGAACACTTTGAATAATCGGGCCATTAACTCAATCGGTTAGAGTAACTCGCTCATAACGAGTAAGTTTCAGGTTCGAACCCTGAATGGCCCATGTGATATGCTCCCGTAGCTTAATTGGATAAAGCAGTGGATTTCTAATCCACCGACTGTAGATTCGAGTTCTACCGGGAGTACCATTTTCGCTCATGTGATGGAATGGTAGACATTAGAGACTTAAAATCTCTTGGTACAATGTACCGTGCCGGTTCGAGTCCGGCCATGAGCATTATATTTTTGAAAGGATTGTAAATATGAAAACGTTTGGTCCACTCTGTGCAATATCATCAACTGGTAAGATTAAGATTTGGCAAGCAACCGCAACCGATGATGCAATTTTGATTGTTGAGCATGGTTATAAAGATGGAAAAATAACCACTTCACAAAAACCAATCAAAGGTAAAAATATCGGTAAGGCTAATGAAACAACTGATTATGAACAATGTTGTTTCGATGCTCAATCTAAGATGAACAAAAAGATCGACGAGGGTTATGTTTCCGATATATCTCAATTGAAAGAACAGAAATTGCTTCTTCCTATGTTGGCACTCCCTTATACTAAACGAAAACATGATATTAAATATCCTGCTATAGTGCAGCCAAAACTTGATGGTGTTCGCTGTATTTCAAATGGTAAAGAGTTCATTTCCCGTAAAGGAAAACCATACACCACACTTTCACATCTTGAAGTTAATGTAAAGGATATGATTTCAAAAATTGGTGATGTATATCTTGACGGTGAAATTTTCAATCCCAATTGGAATTTTCAGGAGGTGGTTAGGGCTGTTAAAAATCCAAAAGGTGATGGTGCCAATTTGCAATATTGGGTATATGATATTGTGGATGAGAGTTTGAGTTATGCAGAGAGATTGAATCTTTTGAAACTATTTAAGAATGAATATGACAACATCGTCATTGTTGATTCCTATTTGGTAAATAATGAAAATGAAATGAAACAAAAACACACTGATTTTGTTGCCGCTGGATTTGAAGGAACTATTATCCGCAATGTTTCAGGAAAATACAAATTGAAACACCGTTCAAAGGATTTGCAAAAATACAAAGATTTTATTGATGATGAATTTAAGATTGTCGGTGGTGTTGAAGCTACTGGCAATGATACCGGAACGGTTGTATTTATATGTGAGACTAAAGACGGTAAGCGGTTTAATGTTCGCCCAAAAGGAACAAGAGAAGAGCGTGCGGAGTGGCTTAAAAATATTGATAATATATTTGGATTGAACCTAACGGTTAGGTATCAAAATTTAAGTGAAGATGGAGTACCTATTTTTCCAGTTGGGATTGCAATTAGAAACTATGAATAGGAAATACAGTGCTTTACATTAAAAAAAGAGTTTCTAAATTTGGGTGGGACGTTTCGGTGGTGGATTTAACATCTTCTGAGATTAAAGTTTTAGCAGAAGATGTAATTATTTCAATTGCCAATCATGTTATACGGATGGAGGTTCATAAAAATGGGGCTTAATATATGTAACCGATAAAAATGGTGATATGTTTCTTGATTTTTGTTGGTAAAGGGGGGATTTCTCCCCCCAATACCTATTTTTTCATATGTTCTACTTTGTAATAGTTTTTACTATAGCATGTAATTTTGTAGTTACAACTTTTAAGCCAGATTTGAAACTGTTTTGTTTCATCTATCACACCCCATTTTCTTTTTATGGGTGGGAAAAGTAACAATATTGAGTTTTT
>Ga0102937_1000595_pt1 | contig 16154 bp, 12 predicted proteins | sample SalPonR2_B_D1_MG_FD_78213 | JGI IMG/M metagenome (GOLD analysis project Ga0102937, IMG submission 78213) | Salt pond soil microbial communities from South San Francisco under conditions of wetland restoration - Salt Pond MetaG R2_B_D1_MG | ecosystem: Environmental > Aquatic > Marine > Intertidal... | reverse complement strand
CCTCGTCCAGCTTGCGGATGATCTGCTCCGGCGTGTGCCGTCGGCGCTTGTTCGTCATGTCGTTGCTCCTCTGTTCAGAGTCGCACAACGACTGGACCACTACGAGGGTCTCACCTCACTGGCGCCTAGTCCCACCGACCGGGGCGAGAGGACCGACACCCAACCGTTCGAGACGCTGCGCGGTCGAAGTACCGGCCGCGCAGTGCGAGCCATCGTCGACTGACGCCCCTCCGCACGGCGTGCGCGAGCTGGCCGCTCGGGTCGTGCAGGGCGGGTTCGGCCGATCGATGGGTCGAGCGCAGATTGCAGTGGTCGACGCCGGAGCCCCTGATCGCGGACCGAGATGCGAGCGATCGACTACTGCACGAATCGTGCGATGCGGTCCTCTGCCTCGGCGTCGACGTGGACCGAGCCCTCCGTGCTGAGGACAACCTCCACCAGGCCACCGGTGAAGCGGAACGGAGACTCGTAGGCGGGCCACACTGGCGTGCCGGCGTCTGATCCGACCTCGAGGCCCTGCGTCACGGCGTAGATGACGGGGTTCGTCTCGGGCACGTGTCCATCGGCAACTTGACGACCGGAGACGAACAGCGCCACGTCGCCGGCGAACGCAGAGGTTCGTGACCACTCCATTGCGATCTCGACCCTGCCGGTGGGCAGGGGGTCGGGCGCCGCCACCACCGTGTGCTCGTGGCCGAGGTAGTTCGACGCATAGGTGAGGCAACCGTCCACAACGCACAGCGTGTACCCGCCCTGTCGTCCACCGTTGGAGATGATCACGCCCTCGCATCCGTGGTCCGGGACGACGATCGTCGCGCGGATGTGATGATCCCGGTCGATGACGCTGGGCGACACGGGCCGCACCAGCCGAATCGGTGAGGTGAAGCGATAGACGTCACGTGTGCGCACGACGTGCGGCTTCGGCTCCTGAGATCGCTCGAACAGCCGGTCGTCCAACGGCAACACGTTGAAGCGGTGCGCGTCCTCCCACCACAACGCCTGGAGCTCGGCGAGTTTCTCGGGATGTGACCCGGCGAGGTCGTGGGCCTCGGAGAAGTCCTCGGCGAGGTGATAGAGCTCCCACACGTCCTCGTCGAAGCCCCCCAGCCGGGTCTCGAGCTCGGGGTCGCCGATGCGGATGGCCGCACCGGGCGCCGGATGCATCGTCACGGCCTTCCAGCCGTCGGACCAGATGGCACGGTGGGCGAACATCTCGAAGTACTGCCGGCGTTTGTGGGTCGGTTCGTCGGGCTGCTCGAAGCTGTAGGCGAAGCTCGTCCCCTCGAGCGGCCGTTGCTCCACCCCGTCGACCTGTGCGGGGCGCTCGATCCCGGTGAGGTCGAAGATCGTCGCCGCGATGTCGACGACGTGGTGGAACTGGTCCCGGATTCCGCCCGTCTCGGCGATTCGAGCGGGCCACGAGACGATCAAGGGGTCGCGCGTTCCGCCTTCGTGGACGAAGGACTTGTACCACTTCTGCGGCGTGCTTCCCGCAGAGGCCCATCCGGCGGCATAGTGCGGTTGGGTCGTCGGCCCACCCCATTCGTCGAGCTTGTCGACCATCTCCTCGACCGTCTCGCGTTGACCGCTCATGTATCTGATGTCCGACGACATCCCGTGCGCGCCGCCCTCAGCCGAGGCACCGTTGTCGCTGAGCACGAAGACGAGCGTGTTGTCGAACGCGCCGTTGGATCGGAGCTGCTCGATCAGTCGCCCGACCTGATCGTCGGTGTGTTCGACGAAGGCGGCATAGACCTCCATCTGTCGGCAGTAGACCCGACGCTCGGTCTCCGACAACGAGTCCCACGCGCGAACGCCTCGGTTTCGTGGCGGCAGTGTCGTGCCGTCGGGTACCACGCCGAGTTCGAGCTGGTGGGCGAACGTCTCGTTGCGGATCACGTCCCACCCGTCGTCGAACCTCCCCGCGCACCGATCGATGTACTCCTTCGGTGCATGGTGCGGCGAATGCGCTGCGCCGGTTGCGAAATGGAGCATGAAAGGGCGGTGGGGGTCGACCGCGCGATGCTCGTCGAGCCACGTGATCGCCTTGTCGGCGAGATCCGACGTGAGGTGGTAGTCGTCATTGCCGGGCGGATCCACGCGGTGGTTGTCCTCCCACAGTTCGGGCGCCCACTGGTCGGTCTTGCCGGTCAGGAAGCCGTAGAACCGGTCGAACCCCTGGCCGATCGGCCACCTGTCGAACGGCCCCGTCGGCCCGTGGTGTTCGTCCGGGGTGAGGTGCCACTTGCCGACGCAATAGGTTGCGTAGCCGGCATCGCCGAGTACCCGCGGCACCATCGCACTCTCACGCGGGATGCGGGCGTGGTACCCGGGAAACCCGGTTGCTCGCGAAGCGATCGTCCCCATGCCGACACTGTGGTGGTTCATCCCGGTGAGCAGAGCCGCCCTGGTGGGCCCGCAGAGCGCCGTGGTGTGGAAGTTGCGGTATCTGAGCCCACCGGCAGCCAGCGCGTCGAGATGTGGTGTACGGATGCGGTCAGCGAGTCCGCCGTAGCAGCCGAGCTGGGCGTATCCGACGTCGTCGAGCACGATGAACACGACGTTCGGCGAATCGGCTGGCGGTGCCGGGGGAACGGGCCACGACGGTGATGATTCCTCTCGTGTGTTGCCGATCGTCCCGGCGAAGTCCTCGCCGTCCACGTGGGTGTTCACCGTCGTTGACATTCGTTCTCCATCTGCTGCGGTCGTCGACAAGGCTCTGCTCGTGTGCGCATCTAGCGGCCGATGAACTTCGGTTCGCGGCGCTCGAGCCAAGCGGCGGTTGCCTCTTTGCGGTCTTCCGATTGGAACAGGAAGAACATGGGGTGTCGATCAGCGCGGGCGGCATCGGTCAGAGTCAGGTTCAAGTCGCGCTGGATCGTCTCCTTGCCGAGCTGAACGGCGAGCGGAGGTTGCCTCGCGATCGTCTGGGCGAGTTCCATCGCCGAGTCGAGCACCGCATCCGGCTCGACGACGCGGTTGACGAGGCGGAGCCGTTCGGCCTCCTCCATCCTCACTTTGCGACCCGTGAGAACGATGTCGGTGGTGTCGGCCACGCCGACGAGCCGAGCGAGACGAAGAGTGTTGCCGTTCGCCGGGATCACGCCGACACGAACCTGGGCGAACTGGATCCACGCGTCGCGTGATGCGATGCGGAGGTCGCAGGAGATCGCCAGACCAGCGCCCGCGCCGACTGCCGGCCCGTTGATTGCGCCGATCACCGGGAACCGGGCGGCCTCCATCACGTCGTAGACCATGCGTCCACGACCTTCGTTGTACTGGCGGTATTCGGTGATCGCGTGAGTGGTCTCGTCGGACATGTCGGCCCCTGAGGAGAACACGTCCCCCTTGCCGGTCAGGACCACGGCACGGACGTCGGCGTCGTCGTCGAGTTCGTGCAGGACCTCGGACAGCTCCTCGCTCATCTGCTTCGACAGGGCGTTGCGACGGGAACTGTCGTCGAGCGTCACCACTCGGACGTAGCCGTCTGCTCGGACGTCGATCAGGCTTCCACTCATCGTGTCTCCTCGTAGCTCGTTGGGTTGGGTTTGTTGTCCACGGTCACCACTCGATCGCGTTGAGGTGCGTCGACAGTGAACGGTCGAACGACTCGCTGATCCGGCGCTTCGCTCGGGCGTACGCACGCGGGTCCCGCAGAGCGAAACGTCCCAGCACCTCGTCGCGAGCGGTTTCCAAGGCGGCGGCGTCGGCGACGATGCGATGGAGGAGGCCGAGGCGGGCCGCCTCGGCGGCGCTGACGATGTCCCCGGTCGGACCGACGCGATAGGCCGCACTCAACGACATCAGCCGTGGTGCCTTGTGGGTCCATCCTTCGGCTGCCCACAGGGCACGCCGCACGCGTACATCGCCGATCTTGCACGTGGCCGTCGCGACTCGAACGTCGCAGCTCGTGGCGTAGTCCCAGCCGGCGCCGATGGTGTACCCCTTCATGAGTGCGAGCGTCGGCCCCGGGTACTCCCGGATCGCCCGGGTCCCGGCCTGCAACAGGATCGGCGCACTGCCGACCTGTCGGTGAGCCCATTGCTCAGGCACCTGGTTCGAGGTCGTCGTGAGGTCGTCCCCGGCGGAGAACGTGTTGCCCGAACCGGACATGACGAGCACGGGTGGTGCGCTCGTCTCCGCCAACTCCGTGACGACCTCGTAGATGGCGTCGTGCATCGCCACGGTGATCGCGTTGAGCTTGGCGGGCCGGTTCAGACGGATCGACACCCATCCGTCGAGGTGCTCGATCACGACGTCTTCTTCGATCATCACGCTCATCTCAACGTCCCGTGTACTGCTCGACCCGGCCTGCACGAAACGCTTCGTCGGCCTCGTGACGGTCTTCGATCACATTCGTCTGGCGTACCGCCAGTGAGTGCATCAGAGCCATGTCGTAGGACAGTGCGAGCTGGCCGACGATCTGTTGCTTGATGAGCCCGTACGAGCGGGTCGCCATGGAGGCCAACCGCGAGGACAACGCCTCGACGGCGGCACTCAAGTCGCTCGCGTCCGCCAGGGCGTAGACGAGCCCGATGTCGTGTGCGACCGAGGCGTCGAGGGTGTCACCGAGGAGCACGATCTGTTGTGCGCGCGAGAGTCCCACCAGCCGTGGAAGGAGGTACGTGATGCCGGTGTCGCACCAGTCGCCACCACCCGTCCGAAGGCGCCCATCACCGATGGTCGCCGACCTGTCCGCGACTCGCAGATCGCAGGCCGATGCGAGGTCCAACCCGTATCCGCGAACGTCTCCGTGGAGCACCGCCACGGTTGGCTTCTCGATCGTGAACAGGGTCTTCACGAGTTCCTGTTGAGGAACGGGTGGACGCGGGTGACCTTCGATCGCAAGGTCCCGACCGGCGTAGCGTTCCGGCCACGGACCGTCGACCATCCCCGCGCAGAACGTCGAAGAACGTCCGCGCAGTACGATCACTCGTACGCCGGGATCGGCACCGAGGGAACGCAACCGGTGTTCGATCTCTCCCATCTCCTTCGGGCTCACCAGGCCGGTCTCGGGATCGCCGACCTCGATCACGATCTCGGAGCCCGACGTCTCCTCATCGGGCGTCTGTTCGTTCCGTCCCGAGAGACTCATGACGCTGTGTCCACCCGGGCGGTCCAGCGGAAGTCGTCGTGTTCGCCGAGCCGTGGAGAGCGGCGGTCTCTGCTCGCTTCGTCTGTCTCGCCGGGCAGCATCGGATGGGGCCGAACACCGGTCGACGGGTGGTCGACATCGACGAGGTCCTCTCGTTGGCGCGCGCCGTCGAGGGCTTCGCTGAACTCGAGCACCCGAGTAGCGGCGACGTCTGCGTCGCCGAGCGCGTCGAGCATCCGGTCGACCTCGGCCGGCGACTCCAACCCTGCAAGCGCCTCGCCGACGGCGGCGTTCCACACCTCGGCGCTGTCCTCGCTCGGCGAGATCGACAGGCCGAGCGTGCGCACGATGTGGTCACGCTCGTGGTCGCTCGAACCGGCGACGACCACCCACTGGTCGTCGCCGACGACCCGGAAACACCCGTGCGGCCGCAGCGTGGGATGCGCGTTGCCGAGTCGCCGGTCGAAGGCAGCATCGATCCGGGGCTCGGGGAAGAACGCGAGGCCGCTCTCGAGGAGGCTCGTCGAAATGTGCCCCGGGAGTCCGGTCTGCAACTGAGCGGCGAGCAGGGCAAGCCCCCAGATGCCGGTCATCGGGTCGAGAGCCGCGACTCCGCTGTTCATCGGCTTGCCGTCGGGGTAGCCGATCCGTGATGCCATGCCGCAGAGCGCTTCGATCGTCGGCCCCCAGCCGACCAACGGATCGCGCTCGGACACTGCGGCGATCGACAGCATGACGAGCGACGGGTTGACTTCGCGTAGACGCTCGTAGTCGACCCCGAGCTTCTCGAGTGCACCGGACTTGAGGTTCTGGACCACGACGTCGGCGTCGCTGACCAACTCGAGAAAGCGGTTGCGGTCTGCGTCGTCGCCGAGGTCGAGCGCGAGCCCGGCTTTGCCCCGATTCACCGTGTTGAAGAGCGCATTCCGGTTGATCGGATCGGGGCCGGGATCGTTGTCGGGATACACGGCAAGCCCGGCCGTCGGGTGGGCCTCTCCTCGCCAGGAGTCCCACGCACGCGGTGACTCGACCTTGACGACGTCCGCTCCGAGTGCCGCGAGCACTCTGCCCACGGTTGGCCCTGCCCACCCGGTGGTGAGCTCGACCACGCGGAGTCCCGCGAGCTGACGTGGCGCGGCACTGTCGGACGTCGACGCATCTTCTTCGACCGACGGGTCGAGGGAACGACCGATCGCGTTCGGGATCGGCCACTCACCGCGGTTCACGCGCAGGAACTCGAAGGCCTCGTGGGGGTCGAGGACGGGGGCGCACGGGAGATGGGCGCCGCGTGCGACGTCCAGCACCTCGGCGCGGGTGCGGGTGGAGAGCCACTCGTTCACTCGCCGGTCGATCTCGCCCTCGTTCTCGAGACGTCCGGCCACGGTTGCGTAGCGCGGGTCGTCGAGGAGGTCGACCATGTCGAGGGCCCGGGCGAGGCGAGACCACTCGCTCGGGAGGCGGGCGTAGATCAACACCCAGCCGTCCTTGCAGCGGTACATGTCGGTCGGGCGGTGCGGAATGTTGAGGCGTCCGCACCGCTGTTGCACGTGCCCGCTGTAGAGCGTGAGGGGATTGAAGTGGTCACCGATCATGTGCATGACCCGACTGATCTCGATCGTCACGAGTCGACCGTGCTCGGCGGTGTCGGAGCGAAGGCCCAGCCGGTGCAGCAGCGACGCGGCGCAGATGTAGGCGCCCGCTGCGTAACTCAGCCGGTGACCGACCCCGTACAGCGGTTCGGCGTCGGGTGCGCCCGTGACCGACATCAAGCCCGTCTCGGCCGCCAGCATCAGGTCGGTCCGAACACGTCCGTGCCATTCGGCCAGCACGACCGTGACCTCGGTGTCGCGAAGCAGTCGTTCGGCGTCGACCCGGCTGTCCACGAGTGCGACGTCGGCGGCGGATGCTCCGGCCAGGAGGACCGTCATCTCGGCGTCGTCCACGAGCGTCAGAGCGCGATCGAGCCACTTCGGCTCGAGGTCGTCGGCGACGTTCGCAATTCCATACGCCCTGCCGATCCCACCTCTCGCGAGCAGGTCTGCCGCGAACTGGATCGGGCGCGAGGTGCCGAGCCGAAAGACCGTCACGTCGCCACCGTCGGGGCCGCCGCGGCCGGGTCGTGCAGGCGTCGGGAGCGCCGTTCACGCTGCAGTGCCGGATCGGGAAGCGGGCTGGCCTGGAGCAGCGCCTGCGTGTACGCCGCTCGGGGTCGGAGGCACACGTCGTCGGCCGATCCCTGCTCTTCCACCCGCCCCTTGTGCAGGACGACGAGGTCATCGCTGATGTAGTGCATCACTCCCAGGTCGTGGCCGATGAACAGCAGGGCCACTCCGGTCTCACGCTGGATCCGCCTGAGCAGCTGCAGGATCAGCGCTTGGGTCGATACGTCGAGTGCGCTGACCGGTTCGTCGCAGATGATCGTCTCGGGCGTCGACGCGAGCGCACGGGCGATCGCGACACGTTGGCGTTGTCCTCCCGAGAGCTGGTGGGGCCGACGACCGAGGTAGCTGCGATCGAGCCCGACCAGGTCGAGCAGCTCGGCAGCGCGCTCGCTGGGCGCCCCCGGGATCGGTTCCAGTACGGATCGTTCGATCGAGAATCGTGGGTCCAGCGACGACGTCGGGTCTTGGAAGACCGCTTGCACCTTCCCGGCAGTTGCAGCGACGGTTGCCGGCACGCGCCCGGTCGTGTCGGTGCCGGAGACGGTGACCGTTCCGGCCGCAGGCTTCACGAGACCGAGCACCGCCCGCGCGATCGACGACTTGCCGGATCCGGACTGGCCGACCAGCCCGACGGTGCGGCCCGGCTCGACGGAGAACGACACCGCCTCCACGGCGACGTGCGACACGGTTCGGAACCAACGCCGTTTGTGGTACTCGACGCGGAGGTCTTCGACGCTGAGTGCGGTCACGATGCTTCCGTTCTCGTCGTCTCGACCGACGGGTTCCACGGCTCGAGGTCGTCGAGGCGAATGCACCGGCTCGAGCGGTCGACTCCCGCATCGAGGAGCCTCACGGGCTCGGCGGTGCACGCCTCGATCGCCATCGCACAGCGATTGGCGAAACGGCACCCTGCTCCCCAGGTGCCGGGCGCCGGCACCCTTCCCGGGATCCCACGCGGGTCGGAATTCGAGCCCACCACCGGCAGGGCGCGCATCAGCCCTCGTGTGTACGGATGGCGAGGGTCGGCGAACAGCGGCTCGCTGGCAGAGGTCTCGACGATCTGGCCGGCGTACATCACAGCGATGTCGTCGCACAGGTCGGCAGCGACTCCGAAGTCATGGGTGACGAACAGCACGCCGAGGCCGTGGTCGTCGGACAGTGCACGGATGAGGTCGAGGATTCCCTGCTGCACCGCCACGTCGAGTGCAGTGGTCGGCTCGTCGGCGATCAGCACTCGCGGGTTGTTGGCGAGCGCCAACGCGATCAGGACCCGCTGCGCCATCCCGCCGGAGAACTGGGCTGGGTAGTCGTCGAGGCGTCGGGCTGCGTCGGCGATCTCCACCTCGTCGAGGAGTTCGATCGCTCTCGATCGGCGACGCTTGCGATCCGACATCCCACCGAAACGCAGGACCTCGTCGACCTGGTTACCGACGGTGAACATCGGATCGAGCGCGGATGATGCGCTCTGGAAGACGAACCCGACCTCCTCCCGGCGGAGGCGTTGGAGCTGCGGTCCGCTGAGCGATGTGATGTCCGTTCCGTTGACCCAGATCTGTCCTGCCGTGCGAACCCCCGGCGTCGGGATGTGGCCGACTCCGGCCAACGCTGTCAGTGTCTTGCCGGATCCGGACTCGCCGACCAGACCGAGGACTCGCCCTTGATCCACCGCGAGGTCGACGTCGTCGACCGCTGGGACCAACCGTCCACCGTCGGCAGGGAAGGCGATCGACAACCCTCGGATGGCGAGCGCTGCACCAGAACCGTCGGGCGCAGGCACCCCGGTGTCGTGATCCGATGCGACGAGACCAACCGACGGACGCGCGACGGAACGAGCCGGCGAGACCGCTCCTACCGGACCCGAGTCCTCGATGACGCTCGACGATCGCGAGAACCGACGCTGCAGGGCGTCGCTGAGCAGGTTGATGCTGAGCACGGTGACGGTCAGCGCCACTCCCGGCCAAACCACGAGCCATCCCTGTCGTGCCATGAAGCGTGAACCCTGCGACAGCATCCCGCCCCAGCTCGGATCGGGCGGTTCGAGTCCGAAGCCGAGCAGGCTCAGTCCCGATTCGGCAAGGATCGCCAACGCCAGCGTCAGCGCGAACTGGACGAGCAGCACCGTCGCCATGTTGGGAAGCAGGTGCACGGCGAGGATCCGTCTTCGCGGTCGACCGCTCAATCGGGACGACTCCACGAAGCCCTGCCCCCTCAGTCGGAGCGCTTCGGCGCGGCTCAGGCGGGCGAAGCCCGGCACGAACACGAGTGACACCGCCGTCATCGCCACCACGAGTCCGCCACCGAAGACCGCGATCATGGCGATGGCCAGGAACAGTCCCGGCAGCGCCATGATCACGTCGATGGCTCGCATGGCGATGCGATCGAATCGGCCGACGACGTAGCCGGAGAACATTCCGAGCGGAACCCCGATGAACGCCGCAAGACCGGCGGCATACGCCCCGGCGAGCAGTGACACGCGGGTGCCGTGGACGAGCCGGCTCCACACGTCGCGTCCCGCCTCGTCGGTTCCGAGCCAGTGCGTCCAGGACGGGCCGCTGAGGGCGTTGGTGAGGTCCTGGCGCAACGGGTCGTGCGTCGCCAGCAGGCCGGGCAGTGCCGTCGCCAGAGCGAGGAACGCCAGGATCAGCAGCGGAACGACCATGCTCGGTGATCGCCACCACGCCGACGAGCGCTTTCCGCCGGCGGCGGGCTCGGCGGTCTCGAGCACCGCGGTCGTCTCCATCAGGCCGGGTTGGGAGACCGTCGTCATGAGAGTTGCACCCGAGCCGCCGGGTCGAGCGACACGTGCACGACGTCGGTCACGATGTTGATCACGACCACCACCAGACCGACCGTGAGTGCCACGCCCTGGACGACGGGGATGTCACGTGTGTTGACAGCGGTGACGGCGAGCGAGCCGATGCCCGGGAACGCGAAGACCTGCTCGATGACGATCGCTCCTCCGAGCATCCTCGCTGCCAGCAGCCCGACGACGGTCAGCACGGGGATCGCGGCGTTGCGCAGGGCATGTCGCAGGACGACCCGGCGACGTGGCAGCCCGCGGACGTCGAGCGCGGTGACGAGGTCGCCTTCCATCACCCCGATCAGCGACCCGCGCATCTGACGAGCGACGTGCGCCGCCGCCGAGGTACCCAACGCGATGCCGGGCAGGATGAGGGTGATCATCTTGTCGCCGAACGATGCTCCTGGTTGTCCGAACCCACCGGCCGGCAGCCATCCGAGCGTGACTGCGAACACCCAGACGAGTAGCAGGCCCACCCAGAAGTTCGGCATGGCGATGCCGAGCGTCGCCAACCCGGTCACGACCCGGTCGACGACGCCGTGTGGACGCAGGCCGGCAATGATGCCGGCCCCCACCCCGATGACGACCGCAATCATCGTGCCGACCAGGGCGAGGGCGAAGGTCCCGACGATCCGGCTCGAGATCAGCTCCGTGACCGGTGTCGAGGTGAACAGCGACCGGCCGAGATCTCCCTGCAGGACACCGCCCATGTAGTCGACGTACTGCTCGAGGAAGGGGCGGTCCAGCCCCATCGACGCCCGAATCTCTGCAACATCCTCCGCCGAGGCGAGCGGTGACTGGTCGGTGATCGCAGTCGCCGCATCGCCCGGCATCAGTGACGTGAAGAAGAAAGTCAGTGTGACCAGCGCAAAGAGCAGGGGAATCGCACCGAGGATTCGCTTGCTGATGAACTCGAACATCAGCAGCCCGAGCCGGCCGGTGTGGACATCACGTCACCCGACCGTCACACCGCGCACGACGGCGGAGTTGACCCCGACCACCGGGTTGAAGTTCTCGACTTCCGGTGACACACCGAACGGTGTCAGCAGCGTGAAGGACAACATGTGCCACGCCTCCTCTGCGACGAGTCGGCCCATTTCCTCGTAGATCGCCACCGCATCCTCGTCCGAGGCGGTCCTCGCCTGCTCGATCAGCTCGTCGACGGCCGGGTCCGTCGTTCCGAACGGATTGAGAGGGCCGTCTGCAGCGATGACCGACTCGACCGTTTCCCATGGGTGGAACGAACCGTAGGCGCCGTTGGCGATGGGATGGTCACCCGAGCGGTTCAACGAACCGAGTGTGCCGGGCTCCGCGATGTTGATCTCCACGTTGATCCCGACGTCGGCCAGGAAGGCCTGGACGACCTCGTCGATCGCTCTGAGGGCGCCGAGGCTGTTGACGACGAGATCGATCGAGTCCAGACCGGCCTCGGCGAGCAGTTCGCGGGCCCGGTCCGGATCGTAGTCGTAGATTGCGCTCGGTGTTTCGGAGGCGCCCACCATCCACGCCGGGAAGATCTGGTCGTTCGGTTCACCGTTGCCGAAGAACACGACGTCGACGATGGCCTGGCGATCGATGGCGTAGTTCATCGCCCGACGCACGCGAGGATCAGCAAGCTCGGCAGCGATCTCACCATCACGGTCGAGCAGGAGCCATCCGAGCGGCGACGTCGGAACGGTGACGACGTCGAAGCCATCGCCGACGATCGGGTCCACATCGGGTGCGCCGACCGGGGTGATGTCGAGCTGACCCGACAGCAACGCTGAACGCCGAGCTGCACCGTCGGAGATCTCGAACACGACGAGTCGTTCGACGCCCTGATCGACAGGATTCCAGTAGTCCTCGAAGGCGTCGTAGACACGTTGGCTCCCGGGATCGGATTCACCCGGTACGTACGTCCACGGGCCCGAACCGACGGGCTCGACGGCGAAGGCTTCGTCGCCTACTTCGAACGCCGTCGGGCTCGCCATCATCCCGGCGACCGATGCGAGATCCGTCAGGAATGACGGGGACGGTTGGCTCAGGCTGATCGTGACGCTCTGCGGGTCGACGGCCTCGACGGCTTCGATGTTGTCGAGTGGCGCCGTCATGGCACCGGGGAGACGCTGTCCCCGTTCGATGTTGGCGACCACGGCATCGGCGTCGAACGGGGTCCCATCGTGGAAGGTCACGCCTTCGCGGAGGTCGAGTTCGAGAACGGTCTTACCGTCGTCGGTGTAGTCCCAGCTCGTCGCCAGACCCTCGACGAGGGCCCCGTCCGGTTCTCTGCGAAGGAGCGAGTCGTACAGGGGGTCGAGGTACACCAGCTGAGCAGAGGACAGCTGCGCTTGATGGAGGTCCAACGTCTGGTTCGGATTGCGGTGTGCGACGTTCAGCACGCTGCCGGCCGGTGGGCCGTCCTCGCCCGCCTCGTTGGCGGTGTCGGACGGTGCGGCGCTGTCGGGTGCTGCGGTGGTCTCGGACGGAGAACCATCGGTGCTCGCGGGCGCATCGGTGGCGTCCCCGGTACCGCTCGTGTCATCGTCACTTCCGCACGCCGCGATCCCCATCACCGCGACCAGCCCCATCGAAAAATACCGGTACCAAGTTCTCACTGTGCCCCCCTCGGACATTAGTTGTCGTCGTGGCACCATACGGATCGCGCTGACGGTACGTCAATGCTTTTCTTAAGCATCTTTTGTTGCTAGGGTCTCCACCATGAGCGAAAGAGACGAACCCACGCTGGTGAGGAAGCGTTCGCGCGATGTCGACGCGGCACTCAAAGAGGCGGCGATCACGCTGCTCGAGCGGAACGGTGTCTTCTCCGACTTCTCGCTCGCGCAGATCGCCGAGGAAGCAGGCGTCAACCGATCGGTCGCCTACCGACACTTCGGCAACCGGCAGGAACTCCTGCGTGACGCAAGCCAAGAACGGTCCCGAGGCGATGGAGCAACGGATGCGGCATTCCGAGCACGCGAACACCTGCCGTTCGCCGCCCGTTACATGGGTGCATTCGACGAAGAGATCGAACACCCCGAGCGCACTGTCCTCGGACTGCTGCGGCTGCTCGACGGCGACCCGGAGGCTCGAGCCTTCTACGGCTATGCACCCCTCGCACGACTTCTCCGCGACAGCTCGACCGGCGTTCTCGATCCGGACTTCGACGTTCGCGGAGTGCGCGCCGCGGCGTACGCGCTGAGGGCCGGCTACGCCATCTTCCGGACCTGGCTCGCCGAGGAGCAGTCCATGGAACCCGAAGAACTCGATGCGACGATCCGCCCGCTCATCTCACGCATGCTCCACTCGATCGAGGCCGACGGGCAGGGCCAGCCGTGAGTGGCGCGAACGCTGTCGAGCGCAGTCAGCCCACATCGACCGGTTGCCCGACCGAGCGTCGCGGCGCCGGAACCTGAGAGAGGTCTGCCCGATGGAATTCCAGGACAAGCTGGTCGTGGTGACGGGGGGAGGCGGTGGCATCGGGAGTGCCATGGCCCGCCGGTTCGCCGCCGAAGGAGCCCGGCTGGTCGTCGTCGCCGACATCGACGGCGACGCCGCCTCGGCGGTCGCACGTGACATCGGCGGTCTGGCCGTCCAGGCCGACCTCGCCACGGAAGCGGGCAATGTCGAGGTCGTGCGGACCGCCGAGGAGCACGGCGCTGTAGACCTGCTCTGCCTGAACGCGGGAATCGCTGTGGGCGGCGGTGTCGACGCGTCGGACGACGACTGGTACCGGATCTGGGACCTCAACGTGATGGCTCACATCTGGGGGGTCCGGGCGGCGCTTCCGGCCATGCTCGCACGCCAGGAGGGCTACATCCTCACCACCGCCTCGGCAGCGGGTCTCCTCACCAACATCGGTGCGGCGCCCTACTCGGTGACGAAGCACGCAGCAGTGGGTCTCGCCGAGTGGCTCGCCATCACCCACGGCGACGAGGGGATCAAGGTGTCGTGCCTGTGCCCGCAGGGCGTACGGACCAGAATGCTCGTCTCCGACGACGAAGCATCGATGCGCCCAGCGGGCTCTTCCTCGGTGCGCGACCAGGGCGTGATCGAACCGGACGCCGTGGCCGAAGTCGTCGTCCAGGGCCTGGCAGACGAGCGGTTCCTCATCCTCCCCCACCCCGAGGTGCTCGACTACTGGCGACGCAAGGTCGACGACTACGACCGGTGGTTGGGTGGCATGCGCAAGCTGCAGGCCCGTCACCGGAGCTGAGCCTCGACGCGGCGTGCGGCGACCCGCTCGTCGGTGTACGTCGTCGGCGCGGCGAGTGCGGTGGCAGCGGGCGACCACCGCCGTAGGTGCCGGACCTGATCGACCGTGACGGGGATCGCGCTCTCGTTCGCCGGGTACACGACCTCACGGGCGCCAACCGCCGAACTCGACGGATCCCGTCCAGGTCTCGTCGGCCGTGCCGTTGTCCTGATCGAGGACGGCCGACCAGTCGCCGCCGCCTCGCAGGCCGGCGAAGTCGCCCGTTGCAGCGTGCACGTCCCAGTCGCTCACGAACTCGTTCGATTCGGGCCCCGACGGCTCGGGGGCGAAACGGAGGACGATCGCTCCCGATCCCGGGCCCGCGTCGCAGGTAGCCGTTCGCTCTTCTCCCGCCGCGAATCCCTCGTCGGTGAACGACCCACCCTCGCAACCGAGGATGTCCGCGCTCGCCGTGACCTCCCAGGTCGCTCCGCCCTGCTCGAACTCGACCGTCGCGGTCATCTCGATGTCGCCGGCGGCCATCATGGCGGGCGCCGCCTCGACGACTGCCGCGGCGGGCTCGTCGACCACGTCGTTCGAATCGCCGTCCGTGTCGCCGGCGACCGGGTCGAGGCCGCAGTCTCCGCGGTGGTCGGCTCCGATCTGGCTTCCGCTGAATCGGAGCCGCGAGCCGCGCCGATCAGGGCGACCGAGCTGGCGAGTGCCAGCGTCTTCGTGGTGAGCCAAGCGGTTCGCCGATCGTGTCGATTGAGTTGGCTGTTCACCGCTCGTCTCCGGTGTGTCTCGTCCGTCGTGGACGAGACACACGGTCCAGAGGACGCCTGACAAGCAGATGACAGAGCCCGAAAACGACAAATGCCCAGCTCAGAGCTGGGCTGTCGTGCCCGATTTCTCGGGCAATAGTGGCGGGGGCAGGATTTGAACCTGCGACCTTCGGGTTATGAGCCCGACGAGCTACCGAACTGCTCCACCCCGCGTCGAAGTGGACTTCTACTTTACGTCCACCGAAGTCCCTTGACAACCGGCATCGGTGTCGAGCTTCTCGAACAGTTCCCGGTCACGGTCTTCACCCGGGTTGCCGGTGGTCAGCAGCTTGTCGCCGAGGAATACGCTGCTGGCGCCGGCGTGCAGGCACAGCGCCTGCAGCTCGTCGGTCATCTCGTTGCGACCGGCCGAGAGTCGCACCACCGACGTCGGCATCATGATCCGCGCGGCAGCGATCGTTCGCACCAGCTCCAGGCCGTCGAAGTCGTCGAGGTCACCGAGCGGAGTGCCGGGCACCTTCACCAGCAGGTTGATCGGCACGCTCTCGGGATGCGGGTCGAGCGACGCCAGTTGCGCCAGCAAACCGGCACGATCCCGCCGGCTCTCCCCCATGCCCACGATCCCGCCCGTGCACAACTTGATCGGTGTGGTGCGCAGGTTGGCGAGGGTGTCGAGCCGGTCCTGGTAGGTGCGGGTGGTGATCACCTCGCCGTAGAACTCGGGCGACGTATCGAGGTTGTGGTTGTAGAAATCGAGCCCGGCGTCGGCCAGCGTGTCGGCCTGGTCGGTGGTCACCATCCCGAGCGTGACGCACGTCTCCAGGCCGAGGTCACCCACGGCCCGGACGGCGTCGGCGACCCGGTCGACCTGACGGTCGGTGGGCGACCGCCACGCCGCACCCATGCAGAACCGGGTGGCCCCGTTGGCCTTCGCCGCTCGGGCCGACTCCACGATCGAGTCGGTGTCCATCAGTGGCTCGGGGCCGAGATCGGTGTTCCACGTCGCCGACTGCGGGCAGTAGGCGCAGTCCTCGGGGCACGCTCCGGTCTTGATCGACAGCAGGATCGCCGCCTCCACCACGTGCGGGTCGAACCGCCGGCGATGCACCTGTTGCGCATCGGCCAGGAGATCGTGGAACGG
>Ga0102937_1000591_pt1 | contig 16213 bp, 11 predicted proteins | sample SalPonR2_B_D1_MG_FD_78213 | JGI IMG/M metagenome (GOLD analysis project Ga0102937, IMG submission 78213) | Salt pond soil microbial communities from South San Francisco under conditions of wetland restoration - Salt Pond MetaG R2_B_D1_MG | ecosystem: Environmental > Aquatic > Marine > Intertidal... | reverse complement strand
TAGACGTAATCGGCCTTGGTGAGGTTGAGGCCAGTATTCCCGGCTTTGAGGCTGATCAGAAAGATACGTACCTCCTGGGTTTCCATAAAGCGTTCGACTTCCTCCTTGCGTCGGGTGGTGGAGCCATCCAGGTAAGCGTAGGGAATGCCGCGTTTGTCCAGCTCGCGTCTGACCAGGGCCAGGAAGCTGGTAAACTGCGAAAAGACCAGAGCGCTGTGCTGATCCAGCTCTTCGGTGAGTTGCTCCAGTAGTACATCGATCTTGACCGACTGGGCGTGCTGCTCTTTGAAGGATTGGTTCAGCAAGAGAGGCGAATTACACATCTGCCGCAGACGCAGCAGGCCGTCGAGCATTTTGAACTTCGATTTAGCGAAGCCTTTTTCTTCCATTTCGGCCTCAATATCTTCCTTGATTTTGCGCTTTAGGTTCTCGTACAGGCGACGCTGGGAATTACCCATTTCGCAGTAGATCACCGTTTCGGTTTTGTCGGGCAGCTCCTGGGCGACCTGTTCTTTGGTACGGCGCAACACAAAGGGCCGGATCAGCTTGCGCAGTAGTTCGGCGGCTTCCTGATCGCGCTCGTTGTCGATGGGCACCGCAAAATTCTTCCGGAAACTCGTCTGGGTACCCAGCAGGCCCGGTGAGCAAAAACTCAGCTGGGCGTACAGATCAAAGGTATTGTTCTCAATGGGCGTACCCGTCATGGCGATTTTATGGCTGGAGCGCAAAAGCCGCATAGCCTTATAGCGCTTGGAGGCCGGATTCTTAATGGCCTGCGATTCGTCCAGTACGATGTAGTTGAAGTCAAAATCCTTTAGTAGCTGTACATCGGAGGTGGCCGTACCGTAGGTGGTGATGATCAACTCGTAAGCCAGCAGGTCCTCCATACTACGCGAGCGGTTCGGGCCGTGGTGCACCGTATAGGTTAGATCCGGGCAAAACTTCTCGATCTCGGCCTCCCAGTTGAAGAGCAGACTGCGGGGCACCACGATCAGCGAGGGCGGCTGATTGTACTGATCGGCCAGTAAAGCCAGCACCTGCAGGGTCTTACCCAGTCCCATATCGTCGGCCAGGATACCCCCAAAACCGGATTCCTCCAGGAATTTCAGCCAGGCGAAACCGTGTTGTTGGTAGGCCGCAGCTCGGCCTGCAGGCGGTCCGGCAGCGGATATTCCTTATCGGTCTCCAGCTCCGCCAGTCGCTTTTTCTTACGGGCCAGCTCTTGCAGGATTTCCTCATCGTCCAGCTCCTCGAATAATTCCTCAATAATATTGAAGCGGTACTTCGATATCTTCAGCTTGCCCTTTTCCAGGTCAGCTACCGCCAAAACTTTACGAGCCCGGGCCAGCCATTCTTCCGGCAGGATACCCAGGGTACCGTCGCTGAGGCGCACGAAAGATTCTTTATTACGCAGGGCGCGTATCCAGTCGGCCGCCTTTACTTCTTCTCCTCCAAAGGACAGGCCCATCTCCACCTCGAACCAGTCAATACCGGAGCTGACGTGCGAGAAGGTACTCGCCTTGTGTTTGCTGTAATTGAACTTCGACAGCTCTTTTTGCCCCAGCAAGACTACCCCGGCCGCTTCGCAGGCCTCGTTAAAGTGCAGGAACCAGTAGTTGTCCAGCATTTTGGAGACCGGCAGATAAACAAAATCCTGCACCTGGTGGGCCGTATCAAAGTCCGGATGCGCATTTTTGATAAACTCCACCAGAAACTGCCGATCCGATTCCTCGACCCGGTAGAGCTGCTCCCCGATAAAAAAGGCTTTTTCCTCAAAGGCATTCAGGCTGTATTCGCCGTAGCTGAGTCGGGGCTCAAAAACGATAAACTCCCCCAATTCGCGCAGCACGACCTGATAGTCCGGATTGCGCAGGGTCTGCTCGGGTAGGCTCAGGCCCGCCTCGACCTCCGTCTCGAAGTGCTGCTTAAAGTCCTGGATTACCTCGGTCAGGCTGGCCTGCTCCGCCTGGGGCAGGTAGATGTGGTCTTCCGTGGGGAAAAGATCCATGAAACGCTCAAAGTCTGCGTAGGGAAACAGGTACGCCGTGGTGGGGGTGGCGCAGAAGATGCCATTCGAAAACAAGACTTTGCGATAGGCAAAGGGCTTGCCGTCGACCAGTACCTCCCGCTTGATGCGTACCAGGCCGTCGACCCGCTCAAAGCGAAACCGGGCCTCCAGCGGACGCGGATGGAACTTCACCAGGAACAGATCGCCAGCCCGCAGGCTACTCGAGATGGCCACGTACTGATACACGGCATTAAGTTCGTCGATATTTGCCTCGAGCAGAGACTTGATCACTTCAAATTGCCGACGCGGTTGCTCCTGCTGGAAATAAAAATACAGCTGTCGTGCCAGCTCCATCTGGGGCGCCTCGAAGCCCTCGGGCAGATCGGTAATCTGCCGGTCGGTACTGCGGATGCCCTCCCGGGTTTTGAGTCCGACCCCCTGCATAAAGCGCAGAGGCTGCGGCTCGTATACGCGGCCCGCCAGGGTGGTCCACAAAAAGGCTACCTGATCGCGCTGACCAGCGCTCAGCTGGCGCTCCTGCTCTTTTTTTCTTTTCTGCTTATCCTCCTGGGCGTTACGCCGCGTTTTTTTGGCCGCCTCGAGCCACTGCGCCGTAAAGACGTTGTCCTTATTCGGTTGGGCCCGAAAACCACGGGGCGAAAACTGTAGTTCGTAATATTTAAAGAAGGCCTCGGGGGCTACTCCTATTTCCCGGGCAGCCTGTGCCCACAGCTCCTCCGGGTTAAAATTGGCCTCCAAAAAGCCCGTATCTTTCAAATCTTCCACCGCCAGACTGAGTAAGACGGTCTGGTGATCACAGAGTTTAGGACTCCGTTTGTCGCAGGTCTCACACTTCACGTACAGCTCCGCTCCCTTTTTCTTCAGCACAATGGCACTATTCGGCGACTGTCGGTACGAATAAGTATTCTCCTGCTGAATCCGCAGGCTACCGTCGGAACGTAGCGTACCCTCAAAAGAGTAATAGCCCAGATTATAATGGGGCAGGGCCGCCCCCAACTTTCGCAACAGCACCTCCAGGGAGCCCTCTTCCAGTGGTAAGCGCCGATACTCTGCCGAAGAAGCGCCACCCTCCAGCTTCAGCTGCACACCCGATGGCATCTCCTGGACCGCCGCCGAGACCGCCGAGCGACCCGAAGGTAGGGAAAAAGCATCCCTAAGCTCGTATAATACCGCCGCCTGGTGCTTACAGTGTCCCTCAAAAGGACAGGTACAGCTGAGCACCAGCTGATTCTTCGTGCCCAATATCCCCCGCACCTGATACACCCGATCCCGGGAGCCCCGTACTTCCGCCCGAAAGCCGGGCCCCTCGTCGTCGACCTCCAGCACCCGGTCCTGCTGGAAATACTGGTACCCGCGACTCAGGATGTGCCCGGGAAATTCCCGGTCTAGCGTATCTTTAATTAAGCCGTAGCGAATTCGATTGGCCATTCCCTATTATTAATTTTTCGCAAAAGTACCACTTCCTGAAGGGAAGTACCTCATCTTTAAGTAAGAATTTGGAGCAGGATCGTAACTGAGGCAGAAAGGTCCCATTTGGTCGGGTGGTTTAAGGAAAGCTAAGCGTAAGCTCCGGCTTGCGCGATCTGCTCCTCAGGATAAAATCACTTAGGTGCTCAAGACCTTAAGCCTAATTGGAGTAGGTCTACTTCACCCTTTATCCTTTAACAAATCATCAAAATACCCGATCGTTTTTTCCAGGCCCTCGCGCAGTTGCACCCGGGGTGTCCAACCGTCCAGTTCTTTTTTCGCCAGGGAGATATCGGGCTGCCGCTGCTGCGGATCGTCCTTGGGCAGGGGGAGAAACTTTAGCTTAGATTTGGAGCCGGTCAGGTCGATGATTTGCTCGGCCAGCTCGCGGATGGTGAATTCGTGGGGGTTGCCCAGGTTGACGGGGCCGATGAAGTCCTCGCGGCTGTCCATCATGCGGCACATACCCTCAATCAGATCGCTGACGTACTGGAAGGAGCGCGTCTGCGTACCCTCGCCGAAGATGGTGATGTCCTTGCCCTGCAGGGCCTGCACAATGAAGTTGGAGACCACCCGCCCGTCGTCGGGATTCATGTTGGGGCCGTAGGTATTGAAGATGCGGATGATCTTGATGCGCACCTGATTCTGGTTGTGGTAGTCCATAAAGAGGGTCTCGGCGCAGCGCTTGCCCTCGTCGTAGCAGGAGCGCGGCCCGATGGGATTCACGTGGCCCCAGTAGCCCTCCGGCTGCGGATGCACCTGCGGATCGCCGTAGACCTCGCTGGTACTGGCCTGCAGAATCTTGGCCTTCTTGCGCTTGGCCAAACCCAGCATATTGATGGCGCCCATCACCGAAGTCTTGATGGTCTTGATGGCATTGTACTGGTAATGCACCGGAGAGGCCGGGCAGGCCAGATTGTAGATCTCATCCACCTCCGCAAAGTAGGGATGTGTCACATCGTGCCGGACCAACTCGAAGTAGGGATGATCCAGCAGGGGCAGGATATTGGCCTTAGCCCCGGTAAAATAATTGTCTAGGCAGATGACCTCCTGGCCTTCGTCGAGTAAGCGTTTACATAAGTGGGAGCCGATAAAGCCGGCGCCACCGGTGATGAGGATTTTTTTCATTTGTTTTGTATCGTGTATCGTGTGTTGTGTGTTGTGTGTCGTGTGTCGTGTGTCGTGTGTTGTGTGCCGTGTGTCGTGTGCCGTGTGTCGTGTTCAATGGGACTGGCCACTTCAGTGGGCCTAGTCGAATTAGTCCCAGTCGGAGCGTAGCGGAGTATCGGGATAGTCAATTAAAATGCTAAATCATGAAGACAAAAGTTGCGGTTGTACAGGCCAGTTCGGTTTTATTTGATTTGGAGGCTTCGCTGGCGAAGGTGGAGCGACTGGTTGCGCAAGCCAGTCATCAGGGTGCGCGATTGGTACTCTTTCCGGAAGCTTTCCTCTCGGCTTATCCGCGTGGCCTGAGTTTTGGAACGGTGGTTGGGGGTCGCGAGCCGAGCGGTCGGGAGGACTGGCTGCTGTATTACGAACATGCCCTGGCGGTACCTGGTCCCGCGGCGGATTATTTGGGCGAGATAGCCCGGCGTTTTCAGGTATGGTTAGTGATCGGAGTGATTGAGCGAGCGGATCGCGGTGGTACTTTATACTGTACCCTATTGTATTACAATCCACAGGGCAAGCTGGTGCAGAAGCACCGTAAGCTGAAGCCCACGGCGGCGGAGCGTATCATCTGGGGAGAAGGTACGGGTGATGATTTACAGGCGGTAGATGCACCTTTCGGCAAAATGGGAGGGCTGATTTGCTGGGAAAATTATATGCCTTTGGCCCGTATGAATCTGTATCAGCAAGGAGTAGAGATCTACCTGGCGCCAACCGCTGATCAGCGGGGTAGCTGGACCGCAAGTATGCAACATATTGCCTGCGAAGGGCGCTGCTACGTACTGTCTTGTAACCAAATGGTGCGCAAGGCGGACTATCCGGCCCGTTTTCAAGCAGAACTTAGCGGACAAGCGGAGATCATGTCCCGTGGCGGTAGTCTGATCGTCTCGCCGCTGGGAGAAATAGTAGCCGGACCACTATTCGACGAAGAAGGTATCCTTTATGCAGAAATTGATCGCCGGGAAGTCATCAAAGGCAAGCTTGATTTTGACCCCGTCGGGCATTATCGCCGTACGGACGTTTTTGACTTTCAGTGGAAGCAGGAAACTAAATCTTAGGGGAATATTGTTACATAGGTAGATTATCTCTAACTTTAGAAAATAAAAAACAGTTAAATACATGAGTAGATTTAGTAAAAATCGTTTTACCCGCTCTTCTAATCCCTTTATGAAGGAGAGCGCCTATCAAAGTGCAGCGAATGAACCGCTGGATGCGAATATGGTTGGTGGAGGTGTCATCACAGAAAAAATGACCGTTCAGGGCGCGATCAACAAAACCTTTATTTTGACGGCCCTGCTGATGGTAACGGCGGTATTTAGTTTTTCTAATCCCAGCTCCCTATTTATGTGGGGCGGAGCGATTGGTGGCCTGGTCATCGTTTTAATTGCGGCTTTTCGCCCGCAAAGTTCTCCGTTTTTGGCTCCGATTTATGCCTTATTGGAAGGTCTTTTTGTGGGTAGTATTTCCGCTATTTACGCCGCAGAGTTTAGCGGGATCGTCTTTAATGCCGTTATGCTCACGGTCGCGACTCTCTTTATGATGCTCTTTATCTATAAATCGGGCATTATTAAAGTGACCAATAAGTTACGTACGGGGGTCGTTATGGCTACCGGTGCCGTGGCGTTGGTTTATGTTTTAAGCTGGGTGCTCGGTATGTTTGGTATTCAGGTGCCTTTCCTCCACGAAGGAGGCATGCTCGGTATTGGGATCAGCGCCGTGATTATCGGTATTGCTGCCCTGAATTTACTCTTAGACTTTGATAACTTCGAAAAAGGAGAGCAGTATGGTGCTCCAAAATATATGGAATGGTTCTCTGCGATGGGACTACTGATCACCCTGGTGTGGTTGTATATCGAGTTCCTAAGACTATTATCCATCCTGAGCAGCGACTAATCAACTTAGTCCGCTTAGCTGAAAAGCCGCTTTGGGGAGTTCCCTAAAGCGGCTTTTTGTATTTGTATCTCCTACAGAAGATTTTGGCAGCGTTTCTTTTTAAAAAGAATTGTTTTATCTTCGTCTGAGAAACGTCTTTTTAATACGATTCATTCTAAATCCTTCGTCCGTGGCTAAAGTCAAAAAAGTATTTGCCTGTACAGAATGTGGCGCTACCTATTCCAAATGGAATGGAAAGTGTACGGCCTGCGAGAGCTGGAATACCCTACAAGAAGAAGTGATCTTTAAAGAAACGCCAAAGGAAGCCGCCAAAAGTGGATGGAAGAAATCCTCTGTCTCCAAAGCAGGACCGAGGCCCGTTCCGCTTCCCAATATTAAGCCGGGTAATAAACAGCGGCTGGTGACACCTGACGAAGAACTCAACCGGGTCCTGGGAGGGGGGATCGTCAGCGGCTCCCTGGTGCTCATCGGCGGGCAGCCGGGCATTGGGAAATCTACCCTCATGCTACAGGCCGCCATTCAGGTGCCCGTCAAAGTACTTTACGTCTCCGGAGAAGAAAGTGAAGAGCAGATCAAGATGCGTGCCATCCGTTTGGATGGTAATCCGGACAGCTGTTATATTCTGACGGAAACGAATGTCACCAAGATTACGGCCCACGCCGAGGAGCTCATGCCGCAGCTCATTATTATCGATTCTATTCAGACACTGACGGCACCTTATATTGATTCTACGCCGGGAAGTGTCTCTCAGGTACGGGAGTGTGCCGGTGAATTGCTACGCTTTGCCAAGGGGATGAATATCCCCATTTTTATCATAGGTCATATTACCAAAGAGGGGTCTATCGCCGGGCCTAAATTGCTGGAGCATATCGTGGATGCGGTGCTGCAATTTGAGGGCGATCGCAATTATACCTATCGCATTTTGCGCACCATCAAAAACCGCTTCGGTTCTACCGACGAGTTGGGGATTTATGAGATGCAGGCCACGGGTTTACGGCAAGTAAATAACCCTTCGGAATTATTGCTTTCGCAAAAAGATGGTGACTTGAGTGGTAGTGCCATTGCCGCTACCCTGGAAGGTATGCGACCCATGCTGATTGAGACGCAGGCCCTGGTCAGTACGGCAGTATACGGTACGCCGCAGCGCTCGGCAACGGGCTTTGATCTGCGTCGGCTGAATATGCTGCTGGCGGTATTGGAAAAGCGGGGGGGATTCCCCTACGGACAGAATGACGTCTTCCTGAATATTGCGGGTGGCATCCGGGTGGATGATCCGGCGATTGATCTGGCCATCGTCGCTTCGCTTATCTCTTCACTGGAAGACGTCTCCATTTCCAGTGATACCTGCTTTGCGGGTGAGGTAGGTCTGTCTGGAGAGATCAGAGCGGTCAATCGAATCGACCAGCGAATTCAGGAAGCGGATCGTCTGGGTTTTCAGCATATCTTTATTTCGAAGTATAATACCAAGGGGCTGGACCAGCAGCGCTACCAAATTAATATTCACACCATCGGCAAAATGGAAGAGTTGTATAAAACTTTATTTACCTAGCGTGTTTTAAGTATATGGAAACGAATCAGCCAATATTGTTTTTCGACGGGGTCTGTAATCTTTGTAATGCTTCGGTGCAGCGCGTCATTAAAGCGGACCAAAAAGGTATCTTTCGCTTTGCGTCTCTGCAATCCGAAGCGGCACAGGAGCGATTAGCGGATTCCGATTTAAACCCCGAAGAACTAAAATCGGTAATTTTGTACCACCGGGATCAATTTCACACCCGCTCCGATGCCGTACTTGAGTCGGCGCGTCTACTGGGTGGTGCCTGGTCTTTACTCTACATTTTTAAGATCATTCCCCGCTTTATCCGGGATGGCGTTTACGATTGGGTGGCGCGGAATCGCTATCGCTGGTTTGGGAAAAAAGATGCCTGTATGTTACCTACCCCCGAGTTTAAAAATCGTTTTTTGTAAGCTTTAATCACATAAAAAATACTGAATAATGAGCTACACCGCTTCTCCCAAAAGATACCAGAACATGACCTACCAACGCTGTGGAAACAGTGGTATCCTCCTGCCCGCTTTATCGCTGGGTTTCTGGCATAACTTTGGTGAAATTGATAGTTACGACAATGCCAAGGCCATTGTTCGTTTGGCCTTTGATCAGGGAATCACCCATTTCGATCTGGCGAATAATTACGGCCCGCCTCCGGGATCGGCCGAAGTGACCTTCGGGAAAATTCTCAAAGAAGACTTTAAGGGCCACCGCGATGAGATGATCATCTCTTCCAAGGCTGGCTGGGGCATGTGGGAAGGACCTTACGGCGATTTGGGTTCGAAAAAATACCTGATGGCCAGTTTGGACCAGAGCCTAAAACGCATGGACCTGGACTACGTGGATATCTTCTACCACCACCGTCCCGATCCGGATACCCCCCTGGAAGAGACCATGTCGGCCCTGGACCTGATGGTGCGGCAGGGTAAGGCGCTCTACGTGGGCATCTCTAGTTACAGTCCGGAGGAAACTAAGGCGGCCGTTGATATTCTAAATAATTTGGGTACGCCCTGTCTGATTCACCAACCGCAGTATTCTATGTTTAACCGTTGGATCGAGGATGGCCTGCTGGATACGCTCGAAGAAGAAGGTGTGGGTTGTATTACGTTTTCAACCCTGGCTCAGGGTTTATTGACCAATAAATACCTGAAGGGAATTCCCGCCGACTCCCGGGCAGCCTCCGAAAGAGGGAACGGCGCCATCGAATCCGATCAAATCACCGATGAGAAAATACAGAAGGTAATCCAGCTGAACGAACTGGCCCAAAAGCGTGGGCAAAGTCTGGCGCAGATGGCGCTGGCCTGGGCCCTTCGCGATCGTCGCGTGACTTCGGTGGCGCTGGGTGTCAGTCGCCCCTCCCAATTGAAAGACTCCCTAAAGGCGCTGGATAATCGCGATTTTTCTAAAGAGGAATTGCAGCGAATTGATGAGATTTTAGCTTAAGACTTTAAGGCTTAGGCCGGAGGGAATCCTCCAGCTAGCGGGGGTGGGTCAATCCAATATCACCGTCAAACTGCGTGGACCCTGGGCCCCAATTACCAGCGACTGCTCAATATCTGCCGTTTTGGAAGGCCCCGCGATAAAGACCCCGAAGCCGGTTTGATCAACCTGGGTTTTGGCGTAAGCCTGGTGCATATTGTAGACCAGCTTATCCTGCGATAATAGGATGACCAGGTGTTGCGTAATGAAGGGAAGCACCCGGTGCTGCATATCTTGCTCGTCTACCCAGATGGCACCGTTCTCGGCTACACCGATCTGACCGCGGATGATGGCCACGTCGATATCGGCGAGCTCGTGCGGGTCGCTGATGTCACCTAAATCTACCGTGGTATCGACCTCGCTGAGGGGGGAAGCTATCTTTTTAGCATCGGGGAAGAGCTGTAGCACCTGTTCCTTCAGGTTGAGTTTGGAAGCCGTCAGTAAGACGCGGCTACCCAGTTTTTCACTATTTTCCTTAAATAAGATCGGCAGTACCTCGGCGGGTACGGCAAACCCGGGGATTTCCGGTAGCGGTGTGACTTCGGGTTTGGCCTGACGAATACGTTGGAGCATTTTTTGCTTACTCATGAGCGGCGGTTTTTTTGGTACCATTCCTGAAAACTTTCTTTAGGCGCTTCGGGGAGGTCGCGGTCTCTACCCCAGGTGTTGAAGCGGTTGTAAATCAGGCCTTTTGGTAGAAGCCTAAGCATGCGACGCCCCCATTTACCCGCCATACGGTACAATTTCGGGCGGGCAAAAAGCCAACTGGTCATTTGCATACTTTTCTTTTTTCCTGCTGGGAGATGCCCTTCCTCGGCGATGACCTGCCGCCATTTGTACAGCTGCGCGTGGATGTCGATTTTGACCGGGCAGACGTCGGAGCAGGAGCCACAAAGCGTGGAGGCAAAAGGTAGATCACTATATTTTTTCAGGTCTTTTCCGGGGGTTAGGATAGAGCCAATCGGGCCAGGGACCGTATAGCCATAACTGTGGCCACCACTGCGGCGATAGATCGGGCAGGTATTCATGCAAGCTCCGCAGCGAATACACTTTAGGGAGTTGCGAAAGTCTTTCCGACCTAATTGATCGGTACGACCATTATCTACGATCACGATATGCATCTCACCACCGGGTTTGGGCCGGTGGTGATGGGAGGTGTAAATGGTAATGGGTTGTCCGGTAGCACTGCGGCCCAGCAAGCGCGTGAAAATCCCGAGGTGTTCCGCTTTGGGAATGATCTTTTCGATACCCATACAGTGAATTTGTACCGGACTGAGGTGTACACCCATGTCGGCATTACCTTCGTTGGTACAAACCACCACGCCGCCCGTTTCGGCAATACCGAAGTTGACGCCGGTAACCGCGGCCTGAGCTTGTAGGAATTTTTCTCTCAAATGCTGGCGGGCACTCTCTGTCAAATATTGCGGATCACTAGCCCCTTTTTCGGTGTGTAACTTTTCGTGAAAAAGCGCACCAATTTCTTCTTTTTTAAGGTGGATGGCGGGCATAACGATGTGGCTTGGCGCTTCTTCTTTTAGCTGAATGATGCGCTCCCCCAGATCGGTGTCAATAACTTCAATGCCCTTTTCGATTAAGTATTCGTTGAGGTGGCACTCCTCGGTGAGCATGGATTTACTCTTGACGATACGTGCTATCTTCTTTTTCGCGAGGATATCGTGTACAATGCGGTTGTGTTCCTCAGCGTCGGCCGCCCAGTGGACCTGCACCCCGTTTTTCTGAGCGTTCGCTTCAAACTCATCCAGGTATTCGTCGAGCTTAGAAAGCACATTGTTCTTTACTAGAGAGCCCAGTTCCCGTAGTTGTTCCCACTCGGGAATATCGTGAGTAGCGGTATCCCTTTTGGAACGGACCATCCAAAGGGCATCGTCGTGCCACCTGGTACGCTCGGCGTTACGGATAAAGGCGGCGGCTTTTTGGGCGTGCTGATTCATGGATTTCAATTATTGAATTTCGGGTTGTTGATTGCTTAATGGGTCATGCTGTTGAGACAAGGCATGCCTTGTCTGTACTCTACGGCTCAGTATGATTAAGTATCTCTACCAGGTGTTTCACCACAATTGGTTTTTTCTGTCGTTTGAGCAGGCCCTCCAGGTGCATCAGACAGGACATATCGCCCGCGGTAATGACTTCTACTTTTTGTGCTTCGTGTTCGGCAATGCGATCCAGTCCCATACGTACGGAGATATCCGGCTCATTGATGGCAAAGGTACCTCCGAAACCACAGCACTCGTCGGCTCGTTCCAGCGCGACCAGTTGCAAATCTTTCACCATACCTAACAATTGCTTTAGTTTGGATTCTTGCGGCAGGACACGTTCCGTACCGGTACCCAGCCGCAGGCCGCGTAGGCCGTGGCAGCTTTGGTGCAAGCCTACGGTATGCGGAAACTGACTGTCCAGTGATTTTATCTTTAAAACATCCAACAGGAACTCACTGATGTCATAGGTGTTTTGTCGTACCCGACGTACGTCCTCATTCTGTTCGATGATATCGTAATGCTTACGCACGTGGTAGGTACAACTGCCGGAGGGCATAACGATGTGATCGAAATCTTTATACTGCTCTACAAAGTAAGTATAGTTCTTGCGGGCATCCTGCTCGCAGCCCGTATTGGCCATCGGTTGGCCACAGCAGGTCTGACCGGCAGGAACCACGACTTCACAGCCCAGTTTTTCCAGTAATTCCAGGCTGGCAATGCCTACCTGAGGATAGAATTGGTCGATGTAACAAGGGATGAATAAACCTACGGTCATTACTTTATAATTAATGATATAGGCTATAAATTAGTCATTCCTCATTTAAACAAAGAAACTATCCGGGTAATTTCCATGTCTGATTTGGTTTTTATTAAATTCCTTCGGCTTATCCGTCCTGTGCTTCTACCGCCGCAATACCGACCATATCTACGATCTGGCGGACGGTGGCTTGCATCTGTAGGATGTGAATTGATTTTTTCATACCCAGGAGTACAGGTCCCGTCACGGCCATTTTACCGGCTGTATTTAGTAAGTTGTAGGCAATGTTGGCCGATGACAGATTCGGGAAAATGAGGACATTGGCTTGTTCTCCAGCCAATTTGGAAAAGGGGTATAATTTTAATAAGCCCTCTTTATTCAGCGCCAGGTGGGCTTGCATTTCACCATCTACTTTCCACTCCGGGTGTTTCTCCTGTAGGATTTTGGTGGCTCGTCGCATCAGTACGGCCGACTCACCATTCGGCACGGAACCAAAGTTAGAATAGGTGAGGAAGGCGATACGTGGCTCTATGTTGTAATCCTGTACCCGATAAGCGGCCAATTCGGCGATACTGGCAATGTCTTCGGCCGTTAAATGGTGGTTGACGGTGGTGTCGGCCAGGAATAAGGGACCTGTCTTGGTAGATAAAATATGCATACTGGCCGCTTTGCTGACATCCTCCCGGGCTCCAATCACTTGCAGAGCTGGCTTCATCATCAGTGGGAAAGGTTTGGCCAAACCACCAATAACGGCATCGGCATCACCCATTTCGACCATCATCGGACCAAAATAGCGGCGAGATTGGATGAGCTCTCCGGCGCCTATCCGGGTGATTCCTTTCCGTTGGCGCTTTTCGTAGAGGGAGTCAATATACTGGTTTCGGCGAGCCTGCTCCGCTTCATCGGCGGGTGACTTGGGGTCAATGATGGGGACCCCCTCCAGGTCGAGTTCGTGTTCCTGAATTAGATCATTGATGATGGATAAATTCCCTAAGAGAATAGGGGAGGCAATTTTTTCTTCCCAGACAATCTGAGCGGCCTTTAGTACCGAGAGTTCTTCTCCGTCGCAGAAGACCACGCGTTTGACATCCTGCCGGGCTTTGGTTTCGATGACTTTCGACAAGGTATTATCATTACCCAGGCGCTTGGCTAATTCGAGCTCGTATACATCCCAACTCTGAATGGGTTCCTGGGCGACTCCGGATTCCATAGCGGCTTTTGCAACGGCCGGTGCTACGGTAGTGATCAGACGAGGATCGACGGGCTTGGGGATAATGTATTCCCGGCCAAATTTGAGGTTGGCATTATTGTAAGCCATGTTGACAATGTCGGGTACCGATTTTTTAGCTAGTTCAGCGATGGCGTAGACGGCCCCGATTTTCATTTCTTCGTTGATTTCGGTTGCTCTTACATCCAGTGCCCCCCGAAAGATATAGGGAAAGCCCAGTACATTATTTACTTGGTTGGGATAATCGGAGCGGCCGGTAGCCATGATACAATCGGGACGTACTTCAGTAGCCAGTTCGTAACTGATCTCTGGGGTGGGATTGGCCATCGCGAAAATGATGGGATCTTTCGCCATATCCTTAATCATATCGCCGTCCAGAATATTTCCTTTGGATAAACCAATAAACACGTCTGCCCCTTCGAGGATTTCTGTCAGGGAAGTATTCCTGGGTACGGTGTTATTGATAAACTCCGGTTTTTTACCGTTTAGGTTATCCCGATCTCCGTGGATGAGCCCCTTGCTATCGTACATGTAGACGTTTTCCTTTTTTGCGCCCAGCGAAATGTAGATGCGCGTACAGGAAATGGCGGAGGCCCCGGCACCATTCACGACAATTTTTGCTTTGGAGATATCTTTTCCTACCAGCTCCAGCGCGTTCAGCAAGGCGGCACCACTAATGATGGCGGTACCGTGCTGGTCGTCGTGCATGACGGGGATATTGAGTTCTTCCTTTAGACGTTCTTCAATCTCAAAACAGTCGGGCGCGGAGATATCCTCCAGGTTGACGCCACCAAATGTCGGCTCCAGCACCTTTACGGTACGAATAAATTCATCAACATTTTTGGTGTCCAGCTCCAAGTCAAAGCAATCGATATCCGCATAAATCTTAAAGAGAAGTCCCTTTCCTTCCATCACAGGTTTACTGGCCAGGGCACCAATGTCACCCAGCCCCAGCACCGCCGTACCGTTACTAATGACGGCAACCAGGTTTCCCTTAGCCGTGTACCGATAGGCATCGTTGGCGTTTTCCTGAATAGCCAGACAGGGGTCTGCCACCCCGGGAGAATAGGCCAGAGACAAATCACGTTGATTAGCAGTAGATTTGGAAGGAATTACCTCGATTTTTCCGGGTCTTCCCTTGGAGTGGTAGTTTAATGCTTCTTCTTTGAGTGTTTTCTTGGACATGGCGTGTTTTACTTGGTTATATATGGCGAAGGTAAATAAACCACTTTTTAAAACCAAGGATCGCCATTATGTTCAAAGAGTGGGAAGTCTAACTTAGTTAAAGGCGAATTTTTCCCGACGGTGATATTTATATGATAGGGTAATACTTGTGTTATTCAGTGATTATTTGCTAATTTACGCAATCGATTGTGTCGATTGCGTATGATTTAATTTTGGCTAGAAATTAATAACCTAGGTAAGCTAATATTTTGGCCGAGGGGATTTTTTCGACTGACCAGGCATCTTTTGAAATCATAGCCATAGCTATGGTTGAGAAAAATAACGACGTCAGGCGGAAAAAGAGCCCGCCAAAATGCTAAGGTATTTAGGTTACAGAGTATTAAACTTGTATCATGAATAAAGTTATTGCTCAGCAGCTTTCTGCTGGAGAAAAAGTAGGCTACGCCGTGGGAGACTTGTCGGCTAATCTGATCTTTCAGACGCTGATGACCTTTTTGGCTTACTTTTACACCGATGTATATGGGATCCCGCCGGGTACGGCGACGGTTATCATTTCTACGGTTGGCATCGTGGCGGCGCTGGTTGTTAATCCGGTGATTGGAGCCCTGGCCGATCGCACCAGGACCCGTTGGGGGAAATTCCGTCCCTGGATCCTATGGACCTCGGTGCCCTTCGGTATTATTTCCATTTTGGCCTTCACTACGCCTGATTTGGGGCCTTCCGGCAAAATCTCTTACGCTTTTATTACTTATTCGCTACTACTGACCGTTTATTCGGCGAATAATTTACCTTACGCGGCGCTGAGCGGGGTACTGACCGGCGATATGGCGGAGCGGAACAGTATTTCATCTTATCGGTTTACAGCGGTGATGGTGGCGCAGTTCATTGTGCAGGTCTTAATGTATCCGATTGTGAACATCGTGGGGGATGGCGATAAAGCAGTGGGTTTCTCCCGGGTGATGATCTTTCTGTCGATTATCGGTACAATCCTTTTACTGATTACTTTTTTTACCACCAAAGAGCGGGTCGTACCCACGCCCGAACAGACTGGGAGTCTGAAGGAAGATATTGCTGACCTGTTTAAGAATCGCCCCTGGGTGGTCATGTTGGTTCTGACGATTTTAGTCTTTGTCACGCTGGCGCTAAAAGGGGGGATGTACATCTACTACTTTGAGAATTATTTGAATGAGGCCAGTATTGCGGCCTTTTTAACCAGCGTTGGCTTTACGAGTTTCGATAGTGCCGCCGCTTATGGGTTCAGTATTTTTAATGCCGGAGGGATCATCTTTATGATTGTTGGGATTACTTTCTCCAAGCGATTAGCTGATAAGTACGGCAAGCGAGATGTATTTGGGGTAGCTCTCTTTCTATCAACGATATTTATTCTGGCCTTTTATTTCTTCCCGCCGGATGCGATTGCGATTGTATTCATCTCGCAGATTCTGCATGGCTTTTTCTACGGTAT
>Ga0102937_1000577_pt1 | contig 16421 bp, 6 predicted proteins | sample SalPonR2_B_D1_MG_FD_78213 | JGI IMG/M metagenome (GOLD analysis project Ga0102937, IMG submission 78213) | Salt pond soil microbial communities from South San Francisco under conditions of wetland restoration - Salt Pond MetaG R2_B_D1_MG | ecosystem: Environmental > Aquatic > Marine > Intertidal... | reverse complement strand
CTGCGATGGGCACGCCCGGCAGTCCCCACGTACTTCTCGCAATTCGTCGACGAGGTCTACCTCAGGCACCGTCGCGGTCGGCAGATCGACATCCAGGTCGACCAGTTCGACGAGCCGCGCATCGCCTACTTCGGCAGCGATCATTCGTTGCGCTACGCGTATCGTAGCGGTTCGACCTGGAGCGTCGAGGAAGTGACGGTGATGCTCGGGCAGGGCCTGGGACACGTCGACCTCGCCCTCGACGGGGCGGGCCGCCCCCACGTGAGCTTCTACCGTATCGATTCGCAGGACCTGATGTACGCGTTCCGCGACGACGACGGGACATGGTCGGTCGACCTGGCCGCTTTCAACGGGCGCGTGGGAAAGTGGAACTCGATCGCGATCGATCCCGCTGGCGTCCCCCACATCAGCGCCTACCGCGATTCGGATCGCAACGTCGTACTCGTCACGCCCGCTCCGGGAGACACCTGGAGCACCGAAGTCATCGATCCCTTCGGCGGCGTCGGAGAATCGAACTCGATCGCGATCGATGCCTACGGGGGCATCCACGTCGTCTATCGCGGCCGCGGCAATGGACGCCCGCTCCACGCGTGGTGGATGGACTGGAACGTGAACGGCATGCACGACGCGATGGACATCGCCAATGGCCTGCTCACCGACTGCGACGGCAACGAGATCCCCGACGAGGCCGAGCTCCTCTTCGGGTTCGCCGAAGACTGCGATCAGGACGGCGTGATCGATCGCTGCCAGACCGATTGCGACGGCAACGGGATCAACGACGCGTGTCAGATCGCCGCCGATCCGTCCGCCGACTGCGACGGCAACAGGACGCTCGACACCTGTGACATCACGGCCGGCGCACTGGACTGCGACGTGAACGGAATCCTCGACCGTTGCCAGATCGCGGCCGACACCTCGCTCGACTGCGACGTGAACGGCTTGCTCGACGGATGCGAGATCGTCTCCGGGGAAGGCGACTGCAACCTCGACGGCATTCTCGACGCGTGCCAGTCCGTGTTCGTGGCCGACGCACAGGGTGTATCGATACCCTTCTTCGGGACGCGTCGGGTCGGCGATCTCGTCCTGGGCGGCGACCTGAACGGCGACGGCCGCGGCGATCTGATCCACGACGAGGGGTCGCGCATCGAGATCGTGCTGGGTCGGTCGGGCTTCGACGGGACCGACGGATCGAGTCTCTCCGCGGGAAGCCTGATCCTCTACCGTGGCGACACGTCCACGATCCTCGAAGACCCGATCTCGATCGACGCGCCCACGACCGACATCGAGTTCGGTCGCGGCCTGGCCCTGGCGGACGTGGACGGTGACGGATTCCAGGACGTGATCGTCGGCTCTCCCTCCGCCGAATTCGGCATCGACGATCGCGTGTACGTCTACTCGACCCATCCCTTCGACGCGGTGCCCGAGCAGGAGTGGATCCCGGACCCGGGGTCGACCTTCGCGTTCGGTCAGGTCGTCGTGAACGCGGGAGACCTCGACGGAAACGGGCTCGACGACGTGGTGGTGAGCCGCCCCAATGCCGGCGGGTCGAACAAGGGTGCGTACGTTTACCTGTCGCACGCAGACGGTCCGTCCGAACGCGGGCCGTCGCTCGTGCGGCCGAGCGACGGCGGTGGCTTCGGCGTCTCGCTCGCCCCAGCCGGGGACGTGAACGAGGACGGGTTCGCCGACGTGCTGGTGGGCGATCCATACGTCGGCGGGTCCAGCCACACGACGGGAGTCGGCAGCATCTGGCTGTTCCACGGCGGCGCCGCCATGGACGGATCACCGGACGGCGACCTCGCGGCGCGCGTACCGGAGACGGCGCTCGGCGCCGCCCTTTCCACGAGCGACGACCTCGACGGCGACGGGATCGCGGATCTCCTCGTGGGCGCCGAGCGGACGTCCGGCGGCGATCGCGGCCTCGTTCAGGTCTACCTCGGAGGCTTCGAGGCAGGAAGCGAACCCGACTTGATCGTCGGTGACACCGAAGTCGGCGGCGGCACGGGCCGCGCCGGATCGATCGCGATCCTCGGCGACGTGAACGACGACGGCATCGGCGACTTCGCCTGGGGCGCGGTGAACGAGGGAAGCTACGGAAGGGTGCACGTGCGCTCGCTCGTCATGCCCGACTTCGCCGACTGCAACGGCAACGGCACGCGCGACGCGTGCGACATTGCGGGTGGGGCAGCCGACGACGATCTCGACGGAATCCCCGACGCCTGTCAGCAGACCGCCACGTCGGTCACCTCGTCCACGCCCCTGGTGACGCGGCTCGTCGGCGCCGTGCCCACGCCGTTCAACCCACGCACGTCGATCGTGTTCGAGTTGGCCCGTCCCGGCCCCGTCGACCTCACCGTGTTCGACGCGCGCGGACGCCAGGTCGACACGCTGGTCGGTGGTTCGATGTCGGCCGGCCGCCACGAACTCGTGTGGGACGCGCGCGATCGGGCGAGCGGCGTGTACTTCGCGGTGCTGCGCGCCGACGACGTCGTCGCCCGGACCAAGCTGGTCCTGCTGCGCTGACGTGCTTCGACGGGGAGGTCGCCCCAGGTCGCGACCTCCCCGTCCCGCTCAGCGCCCTTTCCGGATCGGCAGCAGTTCCTCGATCTCGCGCGTCCAGCCCTGCACGAGTTGCAGGGCGCGGATCTCCCCGGCGCCGGGGATCTCCTGGACGACGACGTAGCGATCGTTCGCGGCGTCGTAGTCCCAGTACAGCGCACCGCGCGGATCGAATTGCGGGTGATCGAAGGTGGTCAGGTCGATCGAGGGTCGAAGGGGCGCGACGTCTCCCGTCGTGGGGTCGAAGCCCGCACCCGCGATCTCGACGATGCGTCGTCCGGCGTAGCGGGCCACGATCATGCGGTCGCCGCTCGACGACCAGCGCACGCTCGTGCCGGGTCCGACGGGGATCTTCCGCTGCAGGTCCGGGTAGCTGCGCAGGAAGATCTCCCTCCGGCCCGTTTCTCCGGACACGTAGGCGAGCCAGCGCCCGTCCGGCGAGAGGGTCGGGTTCGCGATGCGGCGATCCTCGAGGTCGAGGGTCTCGATGGACCCGGGCGCGTCGACGTCGATGCTCTGGAAACGAGTGGAGATGTCCGCGGCCTGGTCGGTCTCGAAGCCGTGGAAGAGCAGGGTGCTCGTGCCGGGAACCCAGGATCCGGCGAAGAACTCTCCGACCTGCGACTCGAGACGCACGGGCGTGCGCACGCCGTCGCCAGGCTGCAGGCACAGGTTCAGGCTCCCCGTCGTTTCGAGTCCGAAGCCGGTGAAGACGATGGCGTCGCCGGTCGGCGTCCACAGCGGCCGCCTCTTGGTGATCATCTCCCCCGGGGGCAGGCGCAGCCTCGTGCCGCGGCGGAGGTCGTGGATCCAGAGCTCGCGATTGCCGATGCAGACCGCGAGGCGCGACCCGTCGGGCGAGACGTCGATGTCGCTGATGAAGTCGGGCTCGAGGTCGAAGCGCTCGGCGGTGCCGCTCTCGTCGATCCAGAAGAGGCGCGCCAGGTCCTTACGAGCACCGTCGACGGATCCTGTCGTGTAGACGAGATCTCCGGACGACGAGACGGCGAACACGGACGCGCCGTTGCCTCCTTCGGTCACGTCCTCGAGCACGGGGACGTTGCCGGGGCGAAGGCTCGCGGCGACGACGTCGAATCGATGGGCGATCACCCGGCGCTCGAGGGTGGAGACGAACAGATGCCCGCTCGGGGCCCAGCGAGCGAAGGTGCCCGACACACCCAGCTCGGTGAATTCGCCCGACTCGAGGTCGATCGTTCCCACCGATCCACCCTCGAGGTCGGGCCAGCGGATGGCCAGGGCGCGTCGTCCTCCGGGGAGCATCTGGGGCCAGGCGAAGGCCTGGCGGCGCTCCGGATCGTCGGGGCCGATGCGCACGGGGCGACCGCCGTCGGCCGACACGCGCCACAGCCCGCGCGGCTGCAGGTTCACGAAGAAGATGGTCCCGTCGTCGCGCCATGTTCCGCCGAAGTAGTCGCCCAGGTCGCACACCGTCGTCGTCACGCCGGTCTCGACGTCGTACTTCTTCAGCCGTCGCGGGTCCGGCGATGCACCGGAGATCGATCCCGCCCCGAAACCGAGCCAGCGCCCGTCGGGCGAGAAGAAGGGTCCCTCGGCACCGTCGCTGTCGGGGACCTCGAGGGCCGTCTCGCTGCGGAGGTCGCGCAGGAACAGACGCTTGTGATCGTCGATCATCGCGACGAAGGCGATGCGACGTCCGTCCGGGGACAGGGCGACCGCTGGCGATGCCCAACCGGCGAGTTGGGTGTCCTGGGGCAACGCGATCGCGCTGCGAACGATCGCGTCGTCGACTTCGGTGGCTTCGATCGCCGTGCCCCGCGGGAGCAACCAACCGATCGCGAGTCCGAGGACGGCGATCAGCACCCAGGCCGGGCTCGGACGCCATCGACTCGTGATCGCCATGGGAACGTCCTCGGCGTCGTCGCCCCCGTCGAGCATCAGGCGCACGTCGGCGATGGCGTGCCATCGATCGTGCGGTTTCTTGCGCAGACACCCGACGAGCACACGGCGCACCGTGGACGGAGTCTCCGCCGGCAGCGCGTCCCAGTCCGGTTCGGCGCGGATCACGGCGGCCAGGGTCTCGCTCGGGGAGTCCTCGCCGAAGAGCCGCGTGCCCGTGAGCATCTCGAAGAGGATCACGCCCCAGGCCCAGACGTCGGTCCGCGCGTCGCACGTGTGTCCGGCCGCTTGCTCGGGGCTCATGTAGGCCGCGGTGCCGAGCAATGTGCCGGCGCGCGTGAGCGCCGCGGTGATCGTCGGTGAGAGCTGCGTATCGGCCGCTTCGTCGGCCGGCGCGGTGGCGACCGCGAGGCCGAAGTCGAGGATCTTCGCCGTACCGTCGGGCGTGACGATGACGTTGGCGGGCTTGAGGTCGCGGTGCACGATCCCGTGGCCGTGTGCCTCCTCGAGGCCCCGGGCGATCTGGCGCGCGACGTCCAGGGCCTGGTCGATCGGAAGCGGTCCGTCGCGCAGTCGTGTCGCGAGGTCGACGCCTTCGACGAGTTCCATGACGAGGAAGAGGACGTCGCCTTCGTCGTCGAAGCCGTGGATCTGCGCGACGTGCGGATGGTTGATCTGCGCGAGGACCTTCGCCTCGCGTTGGAAGCGCGCCGTCCGTTCGGGATCCCTCGCCACTTCGGCGGGAAGGAGCTTGAGCGCCACGTCGCGGTCGAGCTTCGTGTCGCGTGCGCGGTAGACCTCTCCCATGCCGCCCTTGCCGAGCAGGGCGGTGATCTCGTAGTGGGCGAGAGTCTTGCCGATCAAGAGCGGGCTCCGAGGGGACCAGGGCTCGAGACTCTACGGGCTGGGATCGGTGGGGTCAATTCGGCGCGTGGCGCGCCCCGCGATCAGGGCGTGTGCCGCCACTCCTTCACCGTGCGCAGGAAACTGTGCTCCTGGTACTCCTCCTTGATCACCTGGGCCATCTCCTCCGCGTCGCGGAACTCGTTCCACGAGACCCGGATGAGGGGCACGACCTTGCTGATGTCGTGCACGAAGTGATCGTACTCGTCGTGGAGCGCCCGGAGGTAGTCGATCGAGATGCCCGACTCGACACCGCGCGCGCGCGATCGGATGCGCTCGTAGCTGGTCTCGGGGTCGACGTCGAGATAGACGATGAGGTTCGGCTTGCACATGAAGTTGGACATGTTCTTGAAGAGCTGCAGATACGTGCGGTAGTCGCGAGGTTCCATCAGGCCGGTGTCGGACAGCATCTTCGCGAACACCGAGTCCTCGTAGATGGTGCGGTCCTGCACGGCGGGGCGCGCGCGCCAGATGATCTCCTGGTGCTGCTGGAAGCGGCGGTTGAGCAGGTACACCTGCATGGCGAAGCTGTGGCGCGCGGTGTCGCGGTAGAAGTCCTCGAGGTACTCGTTGTCCTCGACGGGCTCGTAGTAGACGTCGATGTCGAGGTGCTCGCCCAGGGACCGCGCCAGGGTGGACTTTCCCGCGCCGATGATGCCGGAGATGCCGATGAACAGGTTTTCGATCGTGTGCATGGTGGATCCGCCCTTCGTGTGGGTGCGAGGATATCACGAGCGGCTGCGTGAGCATACCGTGCGTAGGAGCTGCCCCCGCGTTCGAAGCACGATGGCTCCCACCACTCCGGTCGGGTCCGTTCCTCGTCCCCGAGCTTCGGAGGAACCTTGCTGGGGAAGACCGTCTCCCACTACGAGATTCTCGGGTTTCTCGACCGCGGTGGCATGGGCGCGGTCCATCGCGCTCGCGACGTGCGACTGGACCGCGAAGTCGCGGTCAAGGTCTTGTCGCACGAGAGGGCGGCGGACGAGGAGTTCGAGTGCAACCTCCTGGCCCAGACTCAGGGCCGGTTGAGCCGAGTGGACGAGGCTGCGCTCGAGGACGTCGACCACCACCGCAATGTGGTTCGGACCGTTCGCCGTGTCGAAGGTGCTCGGTCCGGCCACACGGGCCGCCTCGTGTGTGTACAGAGCCACGTAGGCGTCGTCGGTGCCGACGTCGTTCCAGGTCTTGAACTTGAGCAAGCCGTTGCCCGAGCTGTCTTCGTTCTCGGTGTAGCGGTCGGAATCGTAGGCACGGCTGGCGGCCCCCATCTGGGTCTCGTTGCGGTCGAGCTGGTGGGTGTTCCAGCCCTCGTTGCCGGTGAGGCGAGGATCCTCGGTGTTTCCCGGATCCATCTCGGCGATGTAGGTCTCGACCTGGGACTCGGCACCGGCGGTGTTGCGGACGCGGAACTCGATGTCGGGGGTCACGGGGACGCCGTTGGCTGCGGCGGATGGTGTCGCCTTGCGGTGACGATGGGGTAGTGCGCTACACCCGAGGTCTCGAGGGCCTGTCGCGGCAGGACTGTGGTTCGCTCACCTCAGCGAACCAGCGTGACCTTGCGGGACTGAACGATCGATCCGGCAGAAAGCCGGAGCGCGTAGACGCCCGTACCGACATCGCGTCCTCGACCGTCTCGGCCGTCCCAGACGATCGTGTGCTCTCCAGCCGTCATGTGTTCGTCGACCAGGCGGTCGACCCGACGACCACGAAGATCGAAGACCTCGACGACGACCCGCTCACTCGACGGCAGGAGGAAGCGGATACTCGTCGTCGACGATGATGGATTCGGACTTGGCATTGACATCGAGAGTCGGCTCCGCTGACCGGAGGTCTCCACGCTCGTCGCGTCGGCCTCGCCTTCGGTGACGGTCGCAACCCCACCGGCCGGAACTCCTCGCAGTAGGTCCACAGCTCCACTGGGCCATCGCACGACCACCTGGTCGGCCGCCATCGCCTCCCCGATCCCGAAGTGCTCGGCCCCGCCGAAGGTGGACCGCACGGCCATGAAGCGTGACACGGTTCTCACCATCGTCCGGTTCCCCACCTGCACTTCGATTCGCGCACCCACTCCTGAGCGGTTGGACTGGGTTCCGACGAGACGGATCGCGAGACTCCTGCCGGGTCCCGGGAACCGTCCCAGATACACCGGCACGTCCGAGCGCTCGCCCAGGAGGACGTCGAGGACCCCGTCGCCGTCGACGTCGTCGGTTGCGATCTCGTCGACCTCGAGTGCGGAGCACAGAACCTCGTCATCGCAGATCTGCGCGCGCAGGGCCCGACCGTCGTTCAGGTAGACGACCGACCCCCGGGCCGCGGTGCCTGCAACGAGCAGGTCGAGATCGGAATCGTTGTCGATGTCCGCCCAATCGACGTCCAGGCGAGAGGTCGAGTCCTGCTCTGCCCCGTCGATGCGGGTGAGATCGTCGATGAGAAGAGCTTCGCGCTCGAAGAAGAACCCCGTGCCATCGTTCTCGAGTAGACGAAGACCGAACTCGTCTCCGGTGATCGCAAGATCTTCGGCCCCGTCACCGTTGAAGTCACCGAAGCTCGCCGTACGAATCGACTGTTCGAGCCCGGACCATGGATCGCGCACGATCAGACGGATTTCGGGTGCGCCGAAGGCAAAGCCTCCGCTGGGTAGTCCCGCGTAGATGTCGGCGGTTCCGCCCTTGATCAACAACAGGTCTGCGATCCGGTCACCGTTCGCATCGCCGATGTCGAAGAACCTCACCGATTGGTCGAATCGTGCGACGAGACGTTCGAATCTGAACGACCGGCCATCCACACCTTCGTTCCGGTGGAGGTAGAGCTCGGGAAAGTCACAGCAGCTGGCCGTCTCCCGAAGAACGTCGAGCCATCCATCTCCGTCGAAATCCCAGGCAATCATGAGTGGATCGGTGCCGTCGACACCGATCGGAGCTACGCCCACGTGCCGATCGAAGCTGTCTGTGGTGGGATCCCACTCGAGGAGGTCACCATCGCTCATCAGCCCCTCGTCGGAGCCGTCATTGTCGAAGTCAGCCCACAGGATCGTATCCGGGCCCCCGACCGTATTGAGCGCGCCAGCAAGGATCGTGTCCCATCGAGAGGCCTGCGGATCCCACCGCAGTACGCGACTCCCCGATGTTCCACTGCTACGTTGGATGATCTCGGTACGCCCGTCACCGTCGATGTCGGCTGTTCCGTTGGAGAAGATCGAGGACGAGGCATCGCTTTCCGGAAGCGGCTCGAACTCCGTGCGGCCGATCGGCGTTCTTCTTCGGGTTACGAAGCGTTCGGGGGACGTGGGAAACCGAGTGTCCCGGGTCTCGAACACGATCTCGGTGTTCGTGACGGCCGACGGGACCTCGAAGGACACGCCCTCACCTTCGAAGTCTCCGAGCGGGACCCAGACTCGGCCATCGGTCGTCCAGAGCGGATCGGGTGAGTCCGATGTTCGCGTCCGCATCTCCACTGTGTCCGTAGGGAAGACCACGCTCTGGAACGCACGGAAGCCATTGGCTTCGGGAACCGCATCGGGTGGCGAGCCCAGATGCCCCGTGCCCGCGACGCTGACGATCGGACCATCGGCGGCACCGGCCTGCCCGGTCGCCGAGACCCGGATCTGATAGGACGCCGGTTCGAAGAACGAATCGTCGGGGTTCCGCGATCGGAAGCTCACGGCGCGCTCACGCGACCAGTCCGTGCCCGGCTCTGCCTCCAGCACGATCGTGTCGCGATACGCCGGCGCAGAAACGTTGATCAGAGGCTGGAAGTCGACCTCGAGACTCACGATCGGGTGATTCGGCTCGAGCAGGATCACGCCCTGGACCGCGTCCCCGTCGTCGTACGCCTCGACCGATACGAACTCGACGGGACCCGCTGCATCGTCGCTGTATCGGTCCGTGTGAACATAGGCAGCGTCGGGCCCATTGAGTACTCCGAACGGTGAGTCTGGTCGGAAGAGCCGCAAGGTACGGCCACCGACACGCGCGATTTCCTGGACGGGTGCCCATGGTCCATCGATGCCCAGGCGCTGTGCCACGTCTGGCCCCACGTGAGTGACGTGCCCGGAGAAGCCCGATGTCCCGAGCGGGAGGGGAGTGCCGTCCTCCCCGAACATGACGCCGTCGATGCCGACGACCAGCTCTCCGACGCCATCTTGATCGAAGTCGCCGAAGGCGAACTGGTCGAGACTTCTGGTCTCGTAACCAGACGGTCGCGCGAAGGTTCGCTCCTCGAATCCGAAGATCGAGGGCGCGCTGTAGAATCGAACGCGCGCCTGGAACCGATCGATCAAGATCGGCTCGTCGATTCCGTCGTCGTCCCAGTCCTCGAGCAGTGCCCAATCGAAGGATAGATCGGTCGTGATCGGGTCGTTCCCCGGCCAGAGGAGATTCGGCCGAAGGGACGGCTGGGGTCGGATACTGAAGGCGCCGGTATCGGGCTCGAACGTCACGACATCGTCGTATCCATCACCATCCATGTCCCCGGCCATGGGGATTGCCGAAGCCGAAGTTGTGTAGAATCGATATCCGTCGGTGGGGTCGAACGCACCACCCAGCCCATCAGACGCGCCCTCGAAAGGAACCCACCATCGGAGCCGATTGTCGCTCTGTCGATAGACCAGCGCAGGAATCTGGTCCTCTCCGCCCCGCCAGTGCCCGACGACGAATTGCAGGCTCACTTCCGAGTCGATTCCGTTGTTCCCGATGGAAGAGAAATCGAGGGATGCAAGTGCCGGATCGAGAAGGGACGGTCCATCCCAGACTTCGAACTCGAGAGTTCTGCCTGGTCCGGCGATCACGTCGGCTTCACCCACGACCTCGACCGTGTACTGCCGATTCGGGCGAAGTCCGGTGACCACGAGATAACGCCAGCGGAGCCCGGAACCCAGGCAGTCCTGAGAGGGGCATTCTTCGAAGAACGGGACGCGACACGGCGAGTCGAGAACATCCGGCGGCGATCCGACTCCATACATGCACGAGCGGAAGCGCGCGGAGTCGGGCAAATCGAGATAGCGCCCGGCGGTGTGGTTCGTGGGCCAGCGCGTCTCCCAATCGTAGTCGCCGAAGGACTCGTCCGGCTGCACCGGGTACTGGATCGGATCCGCAATCTTCAGCGAGCCCATCACCTCGGAAAAGTCGTTCACAGAGACGCGCACGGGCACGATGTAGCTGTCCGGACCGTTGGCGAGGTCGTCGGTACCGACGAACACCACGATCGAACCGAAGCCCGGCCGGATCGTCTCCGATAGTGAGAATCGCAGATCCGGGGCGTTACCCGACGTCGTGCGGGTGACCGAGCCCTTCTTCAATCGGGCGGCGTAAGTGGTCTCCGGCACGATGAGTCCGGCGAGCACGGCGAGACAGAGGGTGGCAACGGCGCGACGAAGGTGATTCGCCGAGAGTCTACTCATGTTCGCTACCTGGGCGCAGTGGGCGTGGAATCAGGGGGGACTCAGCAGAAATATTGACGGATTCCCACGTGGGGGTCAACGGCGGCAGTCTTGCGGCGGCAGCCCTCTGGCGTCGGTGCGCCGAACTACATCGATCGCGCGTGCGAGTACCCGTCGCGCAGGCTCACCGCCGCCGGTCGGGACGTCGGACCACGACCTCGAATCCCGCTACGGATACTTCGGGACCATGACGCAGTCGCAGGCGTAGCGAGTCGAGTTCCGAGACGCTGACGGGGGTTTCGCCGGCCACTCCCCTGGTGAGTTCACCGGTCTCGTCGACCCATGCCAGCGGGTCGCTGTCGAGGAAGGGATAGGGCCTCCGGTCGCGCAGGAGGTCTTCGAGTGACTCCTGGGCGCGAGGGGCTCGAATCAAGAGGAAGCGTACGACCTCGAGCGAATCCGTGGTGACCGTCCAGCCGCTCTTCAGGACGGTCGTGGTATCGATCTCGGCCTCGGGTAGGCCCGGCGGGATGACGGTGCGCTCCGAAGGAACGATGGGCGCTCGGTGATCTCCCTGATCGGGGAGCGGAAAGAGGGCCTGCAACCGGCCTCGCTGATTTTCGGTGAAGACATAGACGAAGGTGGGGCTGGAACATCGAAGAGCGAACGCCACTTCGGTTCCACTGACGAGAGTGTCCCCGGCTCCGGTCGCGACCAAGTCACCGGTGTCGGAGACGACGAAGGCCTGGGGGCCCGAGGGGTTGCTCTCGTCCGAGGTCAGCTGCGAAGGGGAGAACGACCACCGGTCGAGCCCGTAGAACAGGGTAGCCACGAGGGCGGCGCTGGCCGCGACGACCATCGGCCAGCGCGGCAGACGCCTCGGTCGCACCGCGGCGAGAACGTCACGCCGTAGTTCGGTCACGGAACCGTGTCGATCTCTCGGATCATCAGCGCTCGCTCGTCGGGCAACCTCGAGGAGCCGCAATGTAGGAGTTCCATCGTGTCCACCCGCCAGTGGTTCGTCGACCGCCTCCGCTGGCTGCAGGCGAGGCTGGCAGCCGGTGAGGCAGAAAGACAGTACGCGGCCGAGAGCGTATACATCGGCCTGGTGGTCCGTTCTGTCGCCTCGTCTTTGCTCGGGCGCCATGTACCCATCAGTTCCTGCTCGCGTGCGGCCCGTTCCCTGAACTCGACTGAGAGCGATGCCGAAATCGAAGAGCAAGGGACGAAGCCTTCCTCCCCGCTCTTGCAGCGTCACGTTCGAAGGCTTCAGGTCGCGGTGGACCACACCATCACGACGAATGGATTCCAGGGATTCACAGAGCTCGTTGATGATCTCGGCGCTCACCGAGGCAGACAGCGCCCCCCGGCCGCGGACGTGGTCCTCGAGCGTGGTGCCCGTGAGAAACGGCATCCAGAATCCGTAGAGGCCGTCGTGCTGTCCCTGTCCGTAGACCTGAACGATGCCCGGAGCATCCAGACGAGCCAGCAGTCGGGCCTCTTTCAAGGCGTAGGCGGCAGCGGTGTCAGGAAGGTCCGGGTCCAGGATCTTCAGAGCGACTACACGGTCGAGTCCCTCCTCCACCGCTCGATACACGATGCCGAAGCCGCCCCGGGCGACTTCGTTGATGATGCGCAGTCCTCCCCACTTCGAGCCGGGCTCCAGTCGAGACGAGGAGTCCCTCTCCCCGGCTGTCTCGGTGAGAAGATCACCGCTCCAGAAGTCCTGGAAGCGGACGACGGCCTCACGGGCCATGGGCCCGAAGTCGGCTCGGCTCTCGTTCGGCGGAACTCCGGTGCGCTCCGTCTGCCGAGTCTCATCGTCTTGATTCCGCTTGGCGCACATCGTGTGACCCGCTCCTCCTGCCACCCGAGTCGAGGATCGATCCCGGTCTCACTGTCAACAGCGCCAAACGTACCCGCATCGCGACAGGGAAACGAGCCTACGTTTCGCGGCTGCTTCTCGAGACGTAGCTGGTACGTAGCGGTACGATCTGCGCCCTACGACCCGCCGGCTTGCCCTGAGTACTGCGGGTGGGATAGCCTTCGATCCCCTGATTCGACCCCTGCCCCAGACCGCTGATTTCTGACCGCCAGACTTTCGTCGTCCGTTCCTTCGGTGCCCGGAATGTATCCCTCCACCTGCTGGGACCAGCCGCCATGGAAGAGTCGACCGAGAAGGCGATCACCGGCATTCTCCGTGGTCTTCAGCACGGGGACCGGGATCGCATCGAAGAACTGGTTCACCTTGTCGAGCAGGATCTTCGTGGCATCGCCCGACAGCGTCTGAACGGCGAACGCGATGGCCACTCCATGGACTCGGGCGACCTGGTCAACGAGTTCTGGGTTCGTCTCTTGAGTGGAACACCGAGAGAATGGCGCGACGGAAAGCACTTTCGCGCCGCTGCCTCGCGTGCCATGCGAAACATCCTGGTCGATCATGCCCGCGCGCATCGGCGGAAGAAGCGAGGGGGAAAGCGCCAGCGCGTCGATCTCTCGGCGCTCGAGCACCTCGAGGGACACTCGGCGCTCTCCGACGTGACCTACATCGATGAATTGATGTCCGATCTCGCCGCCGAGATGCCTCAGGCCGCCCAGATGCTGGAGATGTGGGTCTACGGAGGCCTGGACAAGGAGCAGATCGCGGAGGACCTCGGGGTTCATCCCCGGACGGTCCAGCGTCAGCTGCGGGCGGCCCGGCAATGGTTCCAGCGGCTGAGCTGAGCCCGGCTCCGCCAGTGGAGAATGGAGGGATGGTCATGATGGTCGAGGCTCGCGGCGGGAGATCGTGCGCGCGACTTGCCCGACATGGTGCCCGCGTCGGACTCGTCGCCCTGACACTCGTCGTGGCTTGCCAGAGCGCACCCTGGGAGGTGCAGCACCAGGAAGCCGATCACCTCCTGCGGCGAGCGATCGCCGATTCCAACTCGGCCGAAGTGATCGTTGCCGCCGAGCGTCTGGCTGAACTCCACCAGAATCGGTTCGGTCGCACGGCCGCCGCCTCGGATTCGCTGCTCGAGCTCGGCTACCGTCTGTACCTCGTCGGGGTTCCCGAAACATCGGGCTGCGTGGAGGATCTGTTGCGGCGATCTGCCGCCATTCGCGAGCACCTGCGGCCCGTGGACCCCGCGAAAGTGGACGACGCCATGGGAACGTTGGCGGCATACCTCTACCAGCAGGACCGTTTTGCAGACGCCGAATCCGTCGAGTCCCGTATGCTGGCCCTGCTCACCCAGCCGGACGTCGTGGTTCCACCGGAGCTGCTGCACTCGGTGAGATCGCGCTATGCCAAGACTCTCCTCAAACTCGATCGACACGACGAGGCCATCGATCAGACGCTCGCGAAGATCGATTGGATCCGGGCGCAGACCAACCCCGACACGCTTGCCTGGTGCGATGCTCTCAACAGCTGTGGCGAAGCTGCTCGTCTGGCTGGTCGCTACGAGGACGCCGCGGCGTTCATCGCCCGGGGTACGGAACTCATCACGGCCTGGTGGCAGCGTAACGCGGACCGACGTGACGAAGTCGATGCCATCGATCGGTACTCTGCTCTGCTTCTGGCCGCCGGTGGGGTCGCCTACGATCGCGGCCAGATGACGATCTCGCGGGAGCGCTGCGAGCAGGTGAGGCAACTCACGGAAGGAGTCGAGGGCCTGGCCTCGCGCCATGCGGTCGCCGTGATGAGTCTGGCCGACCTGGAGAGACTGCGACGGAACTACAGGGGTGCGCAGGAGATGGCTCCGATGGTCGAGGAGCTGGCCGAGACGGCGTTCCCACCAGGATCGGCGGAGAACTGGGCGTTCTATTCCTTCCTCGCCGAGCTCGCTACCGAGACCGGAGACGTCGAGACCGCCCGGCATCACTACGACGCCGTGATCCGAAGGCTCGAAGCTGTCCCGCGTTATGGTCGAGCTCATCTTCCGTTCCTGTTGCAGCGGCGCGCGTGGTTGGAGAACGACGCAGGCAATCGCGATGCTGCTCGGCGAGACCTGGAACGTGCCGCCGCTCTGCTTCCCTTCGATCGCGGCGATCCCCATCCGCTGGCTGCCACGGTCGCCTCCGATCTCGTCCTTCTCGGGACCGATGCGACGTTCGCCGAGGTGCGTCGACTGGAAGAGGCGGACGCAGTTCTCTCGCGCTCGAGCGCCTTCCTGCCGGAGCGAGCGAGGATTCGAATGGCCAGAGCAGAGTTGCTGCAACGCCGCGGGAACGCTCGTCAGGCCATCGAGCTGATGGAAAGTGGTCTGGCCGACGTGGAGGTCCTGCGGCGCGGAATCGCAGCCGACGGGTTGGTTCGTGCGGTCTACCAGGCCAGTCACGCGGACGCCTATGGCGATCTGGCGCGCTGGCACCACGCGCTCGACGAGGACGAGGCGGCTCTGAGGGCGATCGAGCGAGGCCGGGCTCGTTCGCTCGAGGAGTCCATGGCGGAGCGGCACCGGGTTGCAGAGGGCAAGAACCCTGATCGGCTGTCATCTCTGCATCGGCGGGTACGTGCCGCGCAGAGCGAGTACTCCGCGCTTCGGCGTCGGCTGCGATCGGCTCATGCATCGGCCCTGCACGCGGATCCGCAGGATTCTGCGCTTACGCGACTCGAAGAGCAGACCGCGGCGGCCTTCGAAGGGATCCAGGAGGCGCGGGAGGCCTGGCGGCGAGAGTTGTATCGATCCCCAGCAGACGCGAAGGGAAAGGGCACCCGGTTGCCAGCCTTGTCGCAACTGCGCGAAGCGCTGGCTCCGGGACAGGCCCTCTTGATGTATCACGTTGGCACTCGTCATTGCGATGCCTACCTGGTGGACCCCTTGGAGGACCGGATCCACCACACTTCATTGATCGTGTCTCCGGAGGACGCGGATCGGCTCGGGATTCGGCAAGGGCCGCTGACGCGGGCCAAGTTGCGTCGCCTGGTCGGTCCGGGAGATCCGATACTCGACTCGACGGCGACGGGTCTCTGTGAGACCAGCGGGTTGATCGCCGCGCTTCGCGCCGGTCATTGGCGCGATCCGCGACTCCGCTCCGCGATCGACGACCTCAGTCGAGTGCTCCTCCCCGAAGATCTCCTTCGACGGCTCCGGTCGGTCCGGTCTCTCGTGTTGGTCCTCGACTCCCCCTTGCAGGCGCTTCCCTTCGAGACTCTGACCTGGTCCAGGGACCCCGAGCCGATCACGCTTCTCGAGGGTGGTCCCGCCGTGACCTATTGCCCATCGGCTTCGGTCTTCCTGCGTCTGAGAGGTGAGAGTGAGCGATGGGACCGGCCCGTCGTGGTCGTGGCCGATCCGGCTTTCGAGGGTCGGCCATCAAGGGATGCTCGGCGCTCGGTCATGAACCAGCCGCTCCAACGACTGCCCGGCACGCGCGCCGAGGGGGAGCACATCCGCCGGTCGCTTCGCCAGGTCGAACTGTACGCCGGTGCGAGGGCGACGGAGTCGGTCGTGCGAGAGCGTGCTCCCGAGGCCGGCATCCTTCACCTGGCAACCCACGGTCTCGTCGCGCAGATCGGAGACCACGTCACCGCGAGCCTGGTACTGAGTCCTGGCGCGGGAACGAGCGCGGACGACGGATTTCTCGATCTGCACGAGATCGGATCTCTCCGTCTCGATTCGGACCTGGTGGTCCTTTCCGCCTGCGACACCCACCGGGGTCGCACCGTCGCCGGTGAGGGTGTTGTCGGACTTTCGCGTGAATTCCTCGCAGCAGGAGCCCG
>Ga0102937_1000572_pt1 | contig 16451 bp, 20 predicted proteins | sample SalPonR2_B_D1_MG_FD_78213 | JGI IMG/M metagenome (GOLD analysis project Ga0102937, IMG submission 78213) | Salt pond soil microbial communities from South San Francisco under conditions of wetland restoration - Salt Pond MetaG R2_B_D1_MG | ecosystem: Environmental > Aquatic > Marine > Intertidal... | reverse complement strand
GCCGGCTGCCGGTCGACACCGCCGTCGACCGCTGACGCCGGCGAACGCGTGATCAGTTTGCGGCCACACGGCGCAAACTGATCACGCGTTGGCCGGTCATCGCCGGTCATCGCCCGCCGCTGCCCGTCGGAGCCCGCCGGTGCCGGCGTCAGCGGTCGACGGCGGTGTCGACCGGCAGCCGGGCCTGCCGCCACTCGGGAAAGCCGCCCTCGAGCCGCGCCGCCCGACGTCCACGCCGACGCAGGAGCCGGACGGCGTCGTCGGCGAACACGCAGTACGGGCCGCGGCAGTAGGCCACCACCTCGACGCCCTCGGGCAGCGCCGCGACGTTGGCGGCGAGTTCGTCGATCGGGATGGAGACGGCGCCGGCGATGTGGCCCGCCGCATACTCGGCCGACGGGCGCACGTCGACGACGACGACGTCACCGGCGGCGATCCGCTCGGCGAGTTCCTCACGACCGATCCGGTCGAGACGGGAGCGGTCACCGAGGTAGGCGGTGGCGAGCTCGTCGAGTGATTCGTGATGCGCCGCCGTCACGTCGCGCAGCGCCGACCACAGGTCGGCGACCCGCTCCGAAGCGAGCCGGTAGTAGATGCGCGTGCCCTCGCGTCGCGTCGTCACCAACCCCGACGTGGCGAGCGCGCGAAGGTGGAACGAGGTGTTGGCGACGCTCTGGCCGATCTCGCCGGCCAGCTCCTCGACGTGGCGTTCACCCTGCGCGAGCACGTCGACGAGTTCGGCCCGACGTCCGTTGCCCAACGCCTTCGCCACATCGGCGAACGCATCGAACAGGGAGTCCTTCGCCTGGCGATCTCCCATCTCCGGACCTTTCTCGACATGTCGGACTGCGCCGGTTTTCGCGGTCCCTGGCTATATTCAAGAGCTTACTTGAGGAGTAGAGCCGATGGGTCGCATCCGCCCGGATCCGGACGAGCACACGATGAACACCGGGACCGACACGTCTCCGGGCCCGCTGCGGCTCGGGCTGCGGGAGAACTTCGCCCAGTTCGCCCTGCTGGTGGGTGTCAATGCCCTCGTCGGCGGGATGATCGGCCAGGAACGCACGGTTCTCCCCCTGCTCGCCGAAGAGGAGTTCGGGTTGACGGCGTTCACGGCGACGCTCACGTTCATCGCCGCCTTCGGCATCGTGAAGGCCGCCACCAACTTCTTCGCCGGCACCCTGTCGGACCGGTACGGGCGCAAGCCGGTGCTGATCGCGGGCTGGATCATCGGCATCCCGGTGCCACTGATCCTGATGTGGGCACCCACCTGGGGATGGGTGGTGTTCGCCAACGTGCTGCTCGGTGTGAACCAGGGCCTCACCTGGTCGACCACGATCATCATGAAGATCGACCTCGTCGGGCCCGCCAAGCGCGGTCTGGCGATGGGGTTCAACGAGGCGGCCGGCTACATCGCCGTCGCCGCCACCGCCCTCGCCACCGGCTACATCGCCGAGGAATGGGGCCTGCGACCGGCACCGTTCTTCCTCGGGCTCGCCTACGCGGGGCTCGGGCTCGGCGTCTCGGCGCTGTTCGTCCGCGAGACCCACGACCATGCCCGTCACGAGGCCGCCGGACACGTCACCACCAATCACGACCTCCACGACCAGCTCACGACACGCCAGATCTTCACGATCACGTCGTTCCGGGAGAAGGCGCTGTCGTCGGTGTCGCAGGCGGGGCTGGTCAACAACCTCAACGACGGCCTCGCCTGGGGGCTGTTCCCGGTCTTCTTCGCCGACGCCGGACTCTCGGTCGGCCGCATCGGCGTGCTCGCCGCGGTCTACCCGGCGGTGTGGGGCGTCGGCCAGCTCGTCACCGGCGGCCTGTCCGACCGCATCGGCCGCAAGCCACTGATCGCCGGCGGCATGCTCCTCCAAGCGGCGGCGATCGCACTGATCGCTTCGACCTCGGGCTTCGGGGTGTGGGCGGGCGGCGCTGCACTGTTGGGTGCCGGCACCGCCATGGTGTACCCGACGCTGCTCGCGGCGATCGGCGACGTCGCCCATCCCACCTGGCGGGCACGATCCGTCGGCATCTACCGGCTGTGGCGCGACGCCGGCTTCGCCGTGGGTGCGATCCTCGCCGGCATCCTCGCCGACCTCGTGTCGGTCGAGGCGGCGATCTACGCCGTCGCCGCCCTCACCGCCCTCTCCGGGCTGGTGGTGATCGGCCGCATGTACGAGACCCACCCACCCCACCGGCGCTGACCCGGGCCCGAATTCCGAACGCGTGATCAGTTTGCGCCGTGTGGCCGCAAACTGATCACGCGTTGGCTGGTTGTCAGGCGCCGAGCTTGGTGGCGATCCAGCGAGCGAATCTGCCCGGCTGCGGCGCCGCATAGCTGTCGGGAACGGCGTCGGGAGCCCACTCCTCCGCTGCGGCGAGCAGCCGGTGGATGTCGGGATTGACGAGCACCGCCGACCCGATCGTGACGGTCGGGACCGTCTCGTTGCCGTTCGCCACCGCCCGGACGCGCCGGGCGGCCTGCGGGTCACGCCAGATGTCGACTCGCCGGTGCGGCACCTCGTACCGGTCGAGCCGGCGGAGCAGAGAGGAGCAGAAGGGGCAGCCGGGCCTCCAGTAGACGACGATCTCGTTCGACGGGCGCTCCGCCCCCGGTGCGCCGTCGGCACGGTCGATGCGTTGGTCGGGGAGGTCACGGGCGGTCATGCATCGGGAAACCCGACCGGGCGCCGCCGCCTTCCCGACACGCCGACGGAATCCGCACGGGCACCACCCGGGTTCCGTGGCGGTGGAGACCATCGCTGAGAACGACGCCCCCTTGAACCAGTTCCTGGCTCCCGACCGGGTGATGCTGGAGATGGCCGAGGTGGGAGCCGAACGCACCGTGCGGCGATCGGTGCCCGAGGTGATCGTGCTCAGCATGCTCGCCGGTGGTTTCATCACCATCGGAGCGCTCTTCAGCACCCTGATCGCCACCGGCACCGACAACGAGGGTGTCCAACGACTGCTCGAGGGTGTCGGCTTCTCCGCAGGGTTCTTCATCGTCGTGCTGTCCGGTGCGCTGCTCTTCACCGAGGTGAACGTGGAGATGCCCGCCACGCTGTTGCACGGCGACGCCCGCACCCTCGCGTCCCGGGTCGGCCGGCTGTGGGTGCTGGCCGCCGTGGGCAACCTGGCCGGAGCGTTCGTGGTGGGCTACGCCGTGCACGTCGCCCAGGACTACTCGGCGGGCTTCGAGGAACTGCTCGGCGAGATCGTCGACGCCAAGATGCGCTACCGGGTCACCGGCGGCGCCGACGGCTGGTTCCGGGCCGTGCTGTCGGGCGTGCTGGGCAACTGGCTGGTGGGCATGGCGGCATTCCTCGCCGTGATGGGACGCACGATCATCGGCAAGTTCATCCCGGTCGTGCTGACGGTGTCGGCCTTCGTCGCCGCCGGATTCATGCACAGCCCGGCCAACATGGCCTACTTCTCGCTCGCCACGCCCGACGGCATCGGGCCCGGATGGGGCCAGGCCCTCGCCTGGAGCATCGCCCCGGCGGCGATCGGCAACATCCTCGGCGCCTTCTTCCTGGTGGCACTGCCGTTCTGGCTGGTCGGCCGGCGCGAACGCGCCGGAACGCCGTGATCAGACGAGCGCCACGTCACCTCGCACGTGGACGAGAGCCGGACCGCGGTGCGCCAACGCTCGGCTCAGGGCGTCGTCGAGCTCGCCGCGGGTCGCCGCCGAGACACCGAGCGCCCCGCACGAGCGGGCGAACTCCGCGAAGTCCGGATTGACCATCGCCGTCTGCCACACGTCGAACGCTCCGGCGCGCTGCTCCTTGGAGATCTTGCCGAGCTCGCTGTTGTCGAACACCACCACCGTCAGATCCATGTCGTGGCGCACAGCGGTGGTGATCTCCATCGCGTACTGCCCGAAGCCTCCGTCACCGGCGACCGCGACCACCTGGCGCCGGTCGCCGACGGCCGCCCAGGCACCCAGCGCCGCCGGGAGGGCGAATCCGATGGAGCCGAGGTACCCGGACATCAGCACCGACTGGTGCTCGACCTCGAAGTACCGCCCGAACGAGTAGGCGTTGTTGCCCACGTCGACGCACACGACGGCGTCGCCGGCGACGTGACGCCCGAGCGACTCGAACAGCGCGGCCGCACCGACACCCCGCCCCCGGTCGTCACCGGAGCGCGACAGCTTCTCGTCGCGCCAGATGGCCCACCGCTCGGCAACGTCGGGCCGCTGATCGACCGCAGCGACGTCGTCGGGAAGCGCATCGGCGATCGCCTCTGCAGTGACGCCCACGTCGCCGAGCACCGGCACCTCCACGGGATGGAACCGGCCGAGCGCCATCGGATCGTCGTCGACCTGGACGATCGGCTTGTACGGAGCGATCCCGGTGTGGTTCGAGAACGACGTTCCCCACGCCACGATCAGGTCGGACTCGTTCATGAGGTAGCTGGCCACCGGCGTGCCACTGCGCCCCAGCACCCCTGCACCCAGTTCGTGACGGTCGGAGATCTGCCCCTTCGCCTTGAACGTCGTGAGCACCGGTGCGCCGAGCCGCTGCGCCAGGGCGATCACCCCGGCCATGTCGTGGCGGGCGCCGTGGCCCACCACGAACACCGGCCGGGTCGCCGTGGACAGCCGTTGCACCGCGGCGTCCAGCACCTCCGCCGACGGGGTGACACGTCGATCACCGATCCGCCCGTCGGGGCCTCCGGCGCGAGCATCCGACGTGACCGTCTGCAACTCGTCGGGCAGCACCAGATGTGCCACCTCCCGGCCGACCACCGCATGCTTGCAGGCCATCGTCATCAGTTCGGCGTGGTCGGATCCGGCCTGCACCGTCTGGCTGTAGCCGGCGACGTCGGCGAACGCCCGGTCGAGGTCGAGGTCCTGGAAGGCGCCGCGACCCTTCACCTTCGACGGCACCTGCCCGGAGATCGCCAGCGCCGGCGCCCGGTCGATCCGGGCGTCGTACAGGCCGGTGAGCAGGTTCGTCGACCCGGGGCCGGCGATCGCGAAACATGCGGCTACCTCACCGGTGAGCTTGCCGTATGCGCTGACGGCGAATGCGGCGGCGCCCTCGTGGCGGATCGCCACATAACGGAGGTCGCCGCGCTCCTCGGCCAGCCGCAGCGCATCGGCGAACCCGAGGTTGGAGTGCCCCACCATGCCGAACACGGCACGGACACCCCAGTTCGTCATCGTCTCGACGAGCACGTCCGACACGGTCCGCTCCCGCTGCGGCTCGGGCGGCAGAGCCACGTACACGCCGTCGGTGCGCACGTCGACCGCGTACGCCTCGGGCGCGTCGTCGAACGGCGGCGGCGGGGTGCCGTTGCAGGGCGAGTAGTCGTAGCCGTGCCACGGACAGCGCAACCACCCGCGCTCGATCGAACCCTCGCCCAGCGGCCCGCCCTGGTGCGGGCAGGCGTTGTCGAGTGCGCCGAACGCATCGCCGACGCGCGTCATGCACAGGCTGCGCCGACCGACCGTGACGGTGGTGACACGGTGATCGTCGAGCTCGTCGGGGTCGAGCACCCGGTGCCACTCGTGCGGGCCGTCGGGGGCGTCGACGGGATCGGTGGACGGCGTGGGGGAAGCGTCGCTCATCGCCGTCATGTTGCCAGCATCTCCAACCCCGACCGGAAGAACGCCGCCGCGGTAGCGACCGGATCGCTCGATCCGGTCACGTCGGCGTGACCGAGCACGGCGCCGAACGGAACGTTCCAGAACGACGCGTCCCCGGGCCGGTCGGATGTCCACGGGCCGACGTACAGGTACGGCGCTCGGTGGAAGCCGTCTCCCGGCGTGCCCCCGAGGTTGACCCGACGCTCGCCGGGCACCTGCGGATCGAAGGCGATGTCGAGCGCGGCGTCGAAATGCTCCGGCCAGATCTGCACGAGCGAGGGCGCCCCGCTCGCCGGTGCGCCGTGAACGGTCCGGTCGAGCGCCTGGGCGACGATGGCGTACCAGTCACCGATCAGGCGTGCCGACGCGTCGGGCAGCGTGATGACGGCGTCGACGTCACCGACCGGCGGTGTGTCGTGGCCGGCGGAGAACTCCGTCGACAAGTCGACGCCGGCGAAATCGGCCAGCCCCGCCAGGCTCGACCCGTCGATCTGCATCGTGCGCGTCGACGTCGCCGGCTTGGCGCCGGACTCGCGTACGAGCACGCCGCCACTCACCCGGACGCGGTCGAGGTCGGGCCCGAACGAGATGGTGCCGAACCCTCCCGGCGTGACGCGCAGCCCGAAGCGCCCGGTTGCCGAGAACTGGGCTCGTGCGAGCACGTGGGTGGCGACGCGGTGGAGCGCATCGCGCGCCCGATCATGTCGATCGTCGAGCGGATCGCTGGTCGTGTCCTTCGTGGTGTCCGTCATGTCGTTGGTCCTCCTGGGTGGTCATCGACCGAAACCCTGCCACCCCACCGATCTCTTCCGCGGCAGCCGGGCCACAGCCGTGCCGGCGGTGCCGGTTCACGTAGCGGAGTTCCACCAGCGTGAGGAACAGCCATCCGAGCAGCAGACCCTGCACGATGTCGGAGAACCAGTGGACACCGAGATACACCCGGCTGGCGGAGATCCCGACGATCAGCACCGCCGACAGTGCGCCGGTGGCCCACCAGATCCAGCGCCGATTCGTGAACAGGGCCACCACCGCCGGGAGCAGCCCCCAGAGCGTGACCGCTGCGAGCACGTGACCACTCGGATGGGAGAAACCCGTTCCGACGATCAGGCGGCCGATGTCGGGCCGCTCCCGTGCGATGACGTCCTTGATCACGTACTCGAGCGGGGACCGCGCCAGCACGGCGACGGCCAGCGCCAGTGCCAGTGGACGACATCGCCGGGCGACGACGACCAGGATCACGACGAACGACGAGAACACCACGACGTTCGAACCCATCCGGCTGAAGGACCGGAACACGGTGTCCAGACCGTCCGTCCGGCGCTCCTCGACCCAACGTTGGATCGGCTCGTCCCAGACGAGCAGCAGCGACCCACCGTCGACGGCGGCGGCGATGGCGAGGAACACCGAGGTCGCCACCACCACCCAGAGGATCGCCCGGTGGCGCAGCAGCAGCCCGCGAGGCGACGTCGGTGGTTCGAGATGCAGGGAGTCGTCCACGTCTGGCGCCATCGGGTCAGCCGACCGGCTCGAGCCGCTCGACGTCGGTCTGCACGTGGTCGATCATGAAATCCTCGAGGCACCCCCGGAACTGGCGTCGGTCGGTCTCGTCCATGGAGGGGACCAACTCCACACGGAAGCGGCCGTCGCCGAGATCCTCCAACGGGGAGACGGGATCGGAACTCACTTCGAGACGGCAGGTCAACAGCTGCGCCTCGGCCATCTCGTCGAGCGTCTGTCCGGCCTCGACACTGTTGGTGCGCACGCGGAGGACGAGCTCGATACGCGAGTCGGGGTCGACGTCCTGGTGTGTGGAGAGCGTGGCGTCGCGGAGCATCACGACGGCAACCACGGTGACCGCCAGCGCCACGATCGCGCCGACGTACCTCATGGCCGTCCGCCGGTTCCGGCGCGGCGTAACAGCCTGCGGAGCTGGGCGTCGTCACAACCCGGCACGGCCTGGGCGAGCACCGTCACGTCGTCCACGAGCAGGCCGCCCTGCGGGTAGCTGATCGGGCCCAGTTGCCGGGCGAGTTGCTCCTCACCCGCCGGCGTCGTGGTGTTCGCGGCGATCCGATCCACCAGCCAGGCGATGCCGGACAGGATCACGCCGCCACCGACGAGGAACGTGATGAACACGTTCAGCTGGTTCGGCTCGAGCCAGGCGAACCGATTCGGTCTCGCCGGGCGCGTGGTGCGCAGCGCGGCGAGGACAGCGGGGTCGACGTCACGGCGCGGAGCGATCTGACCGATGCGCCGCAGGATGAGGGCCGTCGCGAGCCCGACCTCGGCGATGAGCACGATGAGGCCGAAGAACAGCGCCCGGTTCCATTCCCACCGGTTGAGCGACACCACCATGTAGAGCGCGCCGACGAGCAGCGTCGCCAGTCCGGCGAGCCAGGCGATCGCCTTCATGCCGCCACCTCCTCGAGTGCGACGTCGCCGCTGTCTCCGTCGACCCGCACGACGACCCCGGAGGTGAAGGTCTCGGCTGCACCGGCGTAGCCGACGACCGTGGCGACGCCGGACTCTCTCGCCAGGATCGCCAGATGCGAGAGGACCGAGCCGGTCTCGGCGATGACGCCGGCGAGCCGCGGGAGCAGAGGTCCGAGGCCGGGTGTGAGTGTCGTGGTGACCAGTACCGAGCCGGGAGGTGGATCGACCGTGTCGTGGGTGACCGGCCCGACACCGGTGCCGCCACCGGCTCCGGTGCCGCCGCCGACCTCGTCGGCCCGACGGGTGACGATCGGCAGTCCGAGATCGGACAGCTGGAAACACGCGGGCAGCGGCTCACCGAACGAATGCACGTGCCCGCTGCTGGATGCGGGCAGGGTGACGGCGCGCTGGGTGATGATCGCTTCGATCGCCTCGAGATCGTGGTGGCGGATCGACTCCGCCGACGGGATCTTGCCCGCCGCTTCCAGGCGTTCACCGAGCTGCCACGCGGCACGACCCATCAGCTCCTGCACCCATCGCGCCCTCAGTCGGAGCGCTTCACGCAGGACGCCGTTGTCGGACCCCTCCGCCGTCCCCGACCCGAGGGTGAGCGCACTCGCAGGCAGCACCGGAGTGGCACCGACCTTGGGGCTCGTGAGGGCGAGCACGATCGGGCTGTGGACGAGGATTTCCTCGTCGGACAGACCGTCCAGCCGCGCCTCGGCGAGCACGCGCAGGGCGATCGACGCCCCGGTCATCCGGTTGGTGCTCGTGTCGGTGAGCATGCCCATCAGGATCTCGTGGGCATGAACCGCGCGCAGGACGGACTGCCCCCGCTGGACGAGTGCCACCAGTTGACGGCTCGTCAGCTCGTCGACGCCCGGCACCGCCTCGAGGTCGGCGTCGACGCGGTCGAGAAGCTGTTCGGCCAGCTGTGGGAGGGAGGCACGGAGGCGCCCGACGCGCCACGCTGCATGCAGGCGTCGCGCCGCCGGCACCGGATTGAGCCGCTGCAGCAGCGTCGGCGTGGGTGGCACGCCTCCGGCGAGCCGGAGATCGATGGCCACGTGCCCGGCGACCGACACGACCACCTCGCTGGCGGCGAGCTGAGCCTTCGTGGCGGCACCGGCGAGCAGCAGGGCGTGACGGACCCCGTCGCGCAAGGGCGGCACCCACAGATCCTGCTCGAGTTCGGTGAGGGGTTCGGGGAACGTCTCGGCGACGGGTCCGGGGCCGTAGACCGGCCCGGACGGCACGCCGCGCACCAGTGTGGTCACCGGACGGGACTGCAGCAGCCAGAGCTGCCCGTCCGTACCGATCGCCCATTCCACGTCCTGCGGACCGCCGAACACCTCGGCCACCGTCGCCGACAGCTGCACGAGTCGTCGCAGGTCGGTCCGTGACAGTTCAGGACCGTCGTTGCGGTCCGTCTCGACGGTGTGCGCCCGCTCGTCGAGCAGGTAGCGGGAGCCGTCGACCTCGCCACTCACGAGCGCTTCCGGACCGCCGAACACGGCGCTGACGACGCGGCGGTCGCTGCGGCCCGACACCGGGTCCACACCGAAGAGCACGCCGCCGTAGCGGGGCTCGATCAGGGGCTGGACCAGCACGGCGATCGGGTGGTCGGCGGCACCCGCACGAGTACGGGACTCGATCACGACTCGGACGGCGTCGACGAACTCGGCGAAGCCGTGGATGCCGATGACCGAGGCGAACTGTCCCGCCATCGACGACGCCGCAGAGTCCTCCACGACCGATGACGAACGAGCGACCAGCGGCCGTTCGGCCCCGCCGGCCCGCTCGAAGGCCTCCACCAGCGCCTCGCTGGAGGCGAGGTCGGCGCCGGCGTCGACGTGGTCGGAGAAGACGGTCGTGAGCACGACGCCGTCGAGGGTCGGCAGGCCCGCCGCCGCAGCGCGAGCCAGTGCCGCCGCCTTCCCGCCCGTGAGGGTCGTCTCGGTGGCCGGCGGGTCGGCGAACGTGAGAACCGCCGCCCGGGTGACCGTGCTCATGCGCCTGATCCGTTCATGACGTGGGAACAGCCACACCTCGGCGGTTCATTCCAACTGCCGTTCACGCACCGTTCACCTCACGTCTCCCCTCACATGCGACCCGACGGACCGGAATGCCGCGAGCCGTCGGCCGGGTTCCGATGCACATGACCAGAGCAATCTTCGACGGCGTGGTGATCGCCGAGAGTGACGACGTACGCCGCGTCGAGGGGATGACGTACTTCCCCATCGAGAGCGTGGCGACCGATCGGCTGGTGGAGAGCCCCACCACGAGCCGCTGCTTCTGGAAGGGCAAGGCCACCTACTGGCACGTGCAGGGCGGATCCGACATCACCGCCGACGCCGCGTTCACCTACGAGAAGCCGTGGCCGCTCGCACGCCGGCTCGTGGACGGCCGGATGGCGTTCTGGCAGGGTGTGCAGATCGTCGACGACTGAATCACCCGGCGTCGACGCCCACGACGCCCGACGCCGACGCCACGAGCAACCACGACCGACCAGCGGGAGATCCACGTGTCCGAGACGCAGACCGACGTGTCCGAGATGGAGACCGAGATCGACTCGGTGATCGAGGCCCAGTGGGCACGCCTCGGCGCCGCCGGCACCTGGATGGACGGAGCGGAACGCACCGCCCTGGTCGGCCTGGCGCGCGATCCCGACGCTTCGGAACACGACGACGACCCCGCCACGGTGGCGGCCACGCTCGTCGCTCACCGGGCGCCGTCGATCACCCGCGGCACCGTCGACGACCTCGAGACCCGCGGGCTGCGCCGCGAGCACTACGTGGAGATCGTGGGCGTGGTCGGCCGTATCGTCGCCATCGACACATACGAACGCGGTATCGGCCGGGCCATCCGATCGACGCCTGCCGTACGGACGGGGCCGCCGACGCGCGAGGAGGTCCCTGCCGCCCGGCGGCGCGCCGGATGGGTACCCACCGTCGGAGCGATCGGTCCGCCGACGGCGCTCGACTCGGTACCTGCCGAGGCGGCGGCTCAGGAGGAGCTGCACGGTGCCCTCTATCTCGCCTACGCGGACATGGTCGACCTCCACGCCGTGCGCGGTCTGACGCGCGCCCAGATGGAGCTCGTGGCGGCCCGGGTGTCCCACGTCAACGACTGCCACTTTTGACTGTATGCCCATGCCGGGATGCTCCGTGCGAGCGCCCACGAGGCCGGTGATGACGTCGACCTGCGCGCCGTCACCAACCGCTCCGACGACCCGGGCATCGCCGCCGGTCGGGAACTGCTGGCGTTCGCGACGGCACTCGTCCGCCACGAGGACGCCGACCTCCACGACGCCCGGGCGGCGCTGCTCGATGCGGCCGGGCCCACTGCGATCGTGCGGGCCTCGGCGGTGGCCGGGAACTTCCAGATGATGAACCGTCTCGTCGACGCCACCGGCGTTCCCATCGGCGCGTCACTCCGTGCCGTCGCCGCCGATCTCGGCCTCGACGGATGAACCACTTCCCCGCCGTCGACGCCGACACGGTGGCGTGGATCGACACCGATCAGATGCGCGAGATCGACCGCATCATGATCGAGGACCTCCACATCGAACTGCTGCAGATGATGGAGAACGCCGGACGGGCACTCGCCGCAGTCGTGATGGCGCGATCGGCGCCCGACACCGTTGCCGTGTACGCGGGACGGGGCGGCAACGGCGGCGGCGGTCTCGTCGCCGCGCGTCATCTCGCCAACACCGGCGTCGACGTGACGATCGTGCTCGGGCAGGAGCCGGCGGAGATGTCGCCTGCGGCAGCACACCAGCTCGACATCGCCGAACGGATGGGACTGCCCGTCGTCGCCGACCCGACGGCGGCCCACGTGGCCGTCGATGTCGCCGTCGACGCGCTCGTCGGGTACGGGCTCAGCGGGCCGCTCCGTGGCCGTGTCGGCGGGCTGGCGCAGGCCATGAGGCGCACCCGTGGTGCCGTCGTCAGCCTCGACGCACCCACCGGGATCGACACCACGAACGGGTCGACCGTGACGGACGCCGTCCGCCCCGACGCCACCGTCACACTCTGTCTCCCGAAGACCGGCCTCGCCCGCCCGGCGGACGTGGGAGCGCTGTTCCTCGCCGACATCTCGGTCCCTCCGGCCGTGAGCGAGCGCATCGGCGGGCGGCCCGCTCCCCCGTTCCGGCTCGGACCGGTCCTGCGCATCGAACACGCCTGACGCCGTCGGGGGCAGCCGACGCAGCTCGGCCGACTGTCTCCGGCGCAGCTCAGCCGGCCGCCTCCGTGACCGCTGCGGCGACGGTGCGCCGATGGTTGCTGCGGTCGTGCACCGCGAGCGGGTTGACGGCAGCCCCCGCTCCCGAACTCAGCCACGCCGTCGACCACCACCGGAGCGAACACCCCGGGGATCGCAGAACTCGCCATGATCGCCTCGGCCGCCGACCCGGTGCAGAGCGCCACGTCGCTGCCGTCGAGGACGTCGGTGACCACCACGTACAGCGGGACGGGAGCGTCCTCGAGCCGTTCGAATCGGAGGTTCGAGCGGATCAGTGCCTGCAGGCGCCCGGCATCGACCAGGCTCGAGCGCTTTCCCAGGAAACCGGCGAGGCCGAGCCCGAGCCGCACGGGGAACACGTCGCCACGCCGCAATGACAGCCAGAGTTCGGCCAGTTCGCTGACGCCCTCCTCGGCGGTGGCCCCGGCCAGCCAGCCTGCGTTGATGGCGCCGACGCTGGCGCCGACGAGCAGATCGGGCCGCACACCGCCGTCGCCGAGTGCCCGCAGCATGCCGACCTGGACGGCGCCCAGATTGGCCCCACCGGACAGGACGAACGCCGTGGTCATGCCGGGGGAACCCGCTGCCGCAGCGCCTACTTCCCTCGCCGGTCGACACCGATCGGTCGGAGCGGGAAGTCGACGGAAGGCTCACCGTGTTCCCCTCGTACAAGCGTCGTACACCGACACCACACAGCGAGGACCGGGCCCCGTCCCACCTCATCCATCCGAAGCGAGGAACATCATGGTCACAGCACGCTCGAACGGTGAGACGATCACCGCCTCGGAAGGTATCGACACGCCGACGTCGACCCGATCGCTCTTCGGCCGGTTCCGCCGATCCACCGACCCGGGCCCCCAGGTCACCGACCTCGACGATCACACATTCGCGGCGGCATCCAACGGCTGCGCGACGGTGGTCGACTTCTGGGCGCCCTGGTGCAACCCGTGCAAGCAGCTCCACCCGCTCTTCGAGGCTCGTGCCGCAGCCCACGCAGGCTCCGGGGTGCAGTTCGCCCGCATCGACGTCGATCAGAATCCGACCACTGCAGCCACGTTCGGAATCATGAGCATCCCGACGATCGTCGTCCTCGACGCCGACGGTGTGGAGGTCGACCGCGAGGTCGGCATGCCGTCGAAGCGACGCCTCGAACAGCTGGTCCGCAGCGCCCGATCCGTGACACCCGCAACTGCAACCGTTCCCGGCACCGGAGGTGCATCATGACCGACCCCGACTCCACCACCATCAGCTCCGACACCGACTCTGCGACCGTCACCGACGTCGACGTCGTCGTCCTCGGCATGGGTCCCGGCGGCGAGGACGTCGCCGGCAGCCTCGCCTCGGCCGGGCTGTCGGTCGTCGGCATCGATGCCGGCCTCGTCGGCGGCGAATGCCCCTACTGGGGTTGCATCCCCTCCAAGATGATGATCCGCGCCGCCCACCTGCTCGCCGAGGCGCGCCGCATCCCGGGCGTTGCGGGCTCGTCGTCGGTCACCGCCGACTGGGCCCCCGTCGCCGAACGGATCCGTTCCGAGGCCACCGACAACTGGGACGACACCGTCGCCGTCGACCGGTTCGTCGGCAAGGGCGGCACCTTCGTGCGGGGTCGTGGACGCCTCGTCGCCTCCGACACGGTGGAGGTCGACGGTCGACGGTTCCGCGCCACACGCGGCGTGGTCGTCGCCACCGGCACCACCCCGGCCGTCCCCCCGATCCCCGGGCTCGCCGACACGCCGTACTGGACCAACCACCAGGCGATCGAAGCCGCCGAGCTCCCCGCCTCGCTGATCGTGCTCGGCGGCGGCGCCATCGGCTCCGAGCTGACGCAGGTGTTCGCCCGGTTCGGCGTCGACGTCACCCTGGTGGAGGCGGCCGAGCGCCTCCTCCCGCTCGAGGAACCCGACGCGGGCGAGCGGCTCGCCGACGTGTTCCGCAGCGAGGGCGTCGACGTGATCACCGGCACCGCCGCCGGCGAGGTGACGTACGACGGCAAGTTCACCGTCACCCTCGGCGACGGGCGCGAGATCGTGGCCGAACAGCTCCTCGTCGCCACCGGCCGGCGGATCGACCTCGCCGCAATCGGCGCCGACACGATCGGCGTCGACACTGCCGCCCGTGCACTGCCGGTCGACGAGCACATGCGGGTCACCGACGGTGTGTGGGCGGTCGGCGACGTCACCGGCCGCGGCGCATTCACCCACGTGGCGATGTACCAGTCGAAGATCGCCGCCGCCGACATTCTCGGCGAGCCCCACACCCCGGCCGACTACGCAGCGCTTCCACGCGTCACCTTCACCGACCCGGAGGTGGGCTCGGTGGGCCTCACCGCGGCCGCTGCACGAGATGCAGGGATCGACGTCGCCATCGGGCGCGCCGAAGTGCCCTCCACCGCTCGCGGCTGGCTGCACAAGGCCGGCAACGACGGCTTCATCCAGCTCGTGGCCGATCGGCAACGTGGCGTGCTCGTGGGCGCCACATCGATGGGGCCGGCGGGAGGGGAGGTGCTGGGGATGCTCACCCTCGCCGTGCACGCCCGCACGCCGATCGAGGAGCTGCGATCGATGATCTACGCCTACCCGACGTTCCACCGTGGGGTGGAAGACGCCCTGCGCGACCTCGCATGATGCGCACATGACCCCCCACCACGTGATCGGCGAGGGTGACCCGTTCCCCGACCTCACCCTCGTCGATCACGAAGGGCAGCCATGGCGGTTCAGCGACCATCGCGAGCGGTTCCTCGTGGTGGTCCTGCACCGCCACCTCGCTTGACTGCCCTGCCAGGAACACGTGGTCGCCGTGCGCGACCACTTCGACGGCCAGCCCGACGTCCTCCCCGTCGTGGTCACCTTCACCGGCGACCATTCGAGGCTCGGCGCCTACCGAGACCACCTCGACCTCGACGTGCCGCTGCTCGCCGACACCCAACGCGAGCTGTACGGCCTGCTCGGCGCCGGGCGAGGATCGGTCCGACAGGTGTGGTCCCCGGGAACGATCGCGATGTATGCCGGTCTCCTGCGACGCGGGCGCCGGCTGCGGCCCGCCACCGAGGACACGCGCCAGCTCGGAGCCGACGCGATCGTCGACCCGCAGGGCCGATTGCGTCGCGTGTGGCTTCCTCCGAGCCCCGATGCCCGCCCGCCGATCGCCGACATCGGCACCGCCCTCGACGCCCTGCGCCATCCCTGAGAAGCGACAGCGGGGTCTGACCCCGCTGTCGCTTCTCAGGGGGTGGGCGGCTCGTCGCGACACCGGAACGGGGCCAGGTAGCCGATGCTCGACACGATGAACGGCACCAGGTAGTTCACCCCGACCCGCACCCACGTCGCCACGGTGGCGTCGCCGCCGGCGATCACCGAGCCCTGGTTCACGAGTGTCAGCACCGTGCCGACCACCAACGCCACCCGGATACAGGTGCGGAACGTGACACCGCGCAGTACCAGGCGACACCCCTCGACCGGGCTCGACCACGACGGCACGTCGGCGACCGACCGGGCCGTCGACCTGCTCACGGCTCGCTGGGCTCGTCGCCGCGGGCGAGCCGCTCGCCGAACTCCCGGAGGCGATCGATCGAGTCGTTCGGCAGATCGGGCCGCTCGGCGGCGATCGTCGCCTTGATCCGTTCGTAGGTCTCGGCCTCCATACCGCACCGGCGGCATTCCTCGAGGTGCTCGTGGATGCGCGCCCTGCGCTCGGCGTCGTCGAGCTCGTCGTCGAGGTACTGCTGGAGCACCTCACCGACCTGATGGCAGCTCATCCCGCCGGGTGGCGTCCGCCCGAACAGTCTCATGATCCAGTTCTTCACGAGGTTCTCCTGGGTGCGAAGCCGGCTCGGTCGAGTCGGTCACGGATGCGGGAGCGCGCCCGGTGCAGGCGGCTCATGACGGTGCCGACCGGTACGTCGAGGACCTCGGCGGCTTCGGCATAGCTGAGCCCGTCGACGTCGACGAGCTCCACCACGCGCCGGAACGGCTCGTCGAGGGCCTGCAGGGCCGAGAGGATCTCGCTGTCGATCTCGTCGTCGACCATCGCATCGGTGCGCTCGTCGGACGCCAGCGACGCCTGGCGATCGTTCTCGAAGTCGGGATCGCGCAGCAGCTCGGGACGGCGGCGACGGTTGCGGTTGATGTGCGTGTTGCGCAGGATGGTGAGCAGCCAGGCACGCGGATGCCGGCCG
>Ga0102937_1000563_pt1 | contig 16564 bp, 19 predicted proteins | sample SalPonR2_B_D1_MG_FD_78213 | JGI IMG/M metagenome (GOLD analysis project Ga0102937, IMG submission 78213) | Salt pond soil microbial communities from South San Francisco under conditions of wetland restoration - Salt Pond MetaG R2_B_D1_MG | ecosystem: Environmental > Aquatic > Marine > Intertidal... | reverse complement strand
TCAAACAGCAGTATACTATGGCGCTTCGGATGCGATGAATACTCTCGGCCTATACCTAGTGCTTAAGAAGCGTGTGGACCTCCAAGACCCTGACGGCAAGCAAGGTCCTTGGTACATCTATAAAATAGAGAAGCGTGCTCTTTTCGTTACAATGGAAATGGAGCGCAACACTGTCCTTATTGATAAAGAGTATTTGCTTGGTACTCAGGCAGAAGTTAAAAATAGAATGAAAGGTATCCTTAAGGATGTACACAATCTTGCTGGTCGGGAGTTTGATATTAACAGTCCAAAACAGTTAGGGGCTGTACTGTTTGATGAATTGAAGATACGCTATCCTCTAAAGGAAAAAAGTGCCAGCGGACAGTATAAGACGGATGAAAAAACATTAGTGCTGATAGAAAAAGAGGCTCCTATTGTTAAAAAGATTCTTTCGTATCGAGGGTACTCAAAACTCTTAGGTACCTATATAGAAAACTTTTTAGGAAATGTAGACGAATATAATTACGCAAAATTTCAATTGAACCAGGTACGGGCTGATACAGGCCGTTTCTCTGCTAGCGGCGGTAGGGGTGTTAAAATAGACGGGTATTGTGGAGTTAACTGTCAGAACATACCTACATACCGTAAAGATGACCCAGATTCAATTGATATGCGCAGGGCAGTTATAGCTCGTCCTGGGTTTAAGATTGTTACTATTGACTATAGTGGTGAAGAGCTTCGTATAGCGGCCAATATGTCTCGCGAGCCTAAATGGATAAAGGAGTTTAACCACGGTACTGGTGACCTACATACGATTACCGGACAAATTATACACGGCAAAGAAGAAATAAGTAAAGAAGAGCGTGGGTTAGGGAAGACCCTTAACTTCCACACTATTTACGGTGGGGGGGCAGGTGGGTTTGCTATGCGAGCCAAGCTTCCAGTAGACACCGCAAAAAAAATGTTATTTAACTTTTTTAAAAAGTATGATGTTTTGGCGCGGTGGTTAACTGACGAGGCTAAAAGGGCTAAGAAAAGAGGTTATAGCAAAACTGCCTTTGGTCGTCGTAGGCCTTTAAAGGAATTTTATAATAGCAACGACCGCAAGATTGCTGCTCGTGGAGATCGATGCGCTATTAACTCAGCTATCCAGGGTTCTGGAGCGGACGTCATCAAAATCGCGCTATATCGCGTTTGGAAATGGATACACTCTAACGGTTTCACTGACGATGATATTCGTATTCTTATGCCTATTCACGATGAAATTGTTTATGAGATTAGAGAAGATAAGCTTGGTTTCTTCATCGAGAACATCGCAGAGTTGATGGCTATTAAAGAGTTTACAGAAAGACTACAATGGCCCGTAGGTTTCACTGTTGATGCTGAGTACGGTGATAGCCTATCAATCACGAATGACTATTTTAAAGAAAAAGCTGAGTTGGAAAAACAATCGCGGATTGAGGGTAAACCAATTCTTGATGTTAAGAAAGATAATGACATGGTCTCTCAGCCTGTGTCCGAAAAGGAAGAGTCTTTTAACGTGAGACCTTCTGAACCCGTTAAAAAGGAGGAACCGGAAGAAAAAAAGGAAGAAAATGACCCTCAAGCTGATTTGTCGGAGAAGGAGCAGCCTGAGAGCCCGCAAATGATGATTACTCAAGAAAGTTCTTCTTTATCGCAGACAGGTGACCAGTATATTAATTTTACTGTTACCTTTGCAGAGTCTGACGAGGAAAAAGAAAGTAAGCCGACAAAAGAGGAAGAAGTAGACGAAGCGGCCCTATCGAACAACGACCTTAAAAGCCGTTTGGATGATAAAGGGTTTTACGTACATGAAGTAAAAGTGCTTGATCATGTAGCCTCGTGTCACATTAAGAATATTGTTGACATGTTGGAAGAATATGATAACTTTTTTGTAGGCACTAAGTGTAGACTAAAATTAGTAGCCCCGGACGGTACTGTTTTACACAAAGTTTATAATAAGGTGTCTGTTGACGCCTTCGAGTCGTTGTGTCTTTGGCACAATATCTAACCACCAGTTTTGGAGGTCGATAATGATTATTGTTCGTTCTGTGGAAGATTTCGCTAGGAAAAATGAGGATGACCTACGCCGCCTTATGAACTATAAAACAGGGATCTTTGATAAAAACCTAGTTGATGAGGCGATACAAGAATTTTATGTGAAGCTTATAGAGACTAAAGCACTTGAGACTTTTGATGAAGATGCTGGAACTTTTAAATCATATATTACAAGTCTTTTCTTTTGGACCTTGCCAAAAACAAGAAAAGAAAATTTTCGGATAAACTTTGACGTCTTATCCTCAATTACAGTTACTAAAGGCGCTAGTGTTGAAAAAAACGTAGATATATGGGACTATATTAGTACTAAGAGTGATCATACAGTAAATTTTGAACCTAAGAAGCGTGCGTCTAAAAAAACTATAGAGGATGAGCCTCAGAGTGACGTTAATAAAAGTCCTGCGTTAGGTTTTAATGTAGACCGAAGATTTTGTTGCCCCGCGATAGATTCTGCAAGAGAAGATGAGTTCTACCAAGAAATAGAAGATTTTAAAAGTTTTGTTAAACGCACGGAGTCTAAGCAAAAGGCAAAAAGAATGGTAACGTATATAGATAGAAAAATAGAGGGTTGTTTGAGTACCGATATAGCACGCATGCTAAGGCTATCTACGACTATGGTACGCTACATCCGCAACGAAACAAAAGAAAAGTATTATAAATGGAAAAACGGTTATGGCAAAAAATATTAACAGAGAAGATGTTATCGCTGAGATTGAGAAGATAAAAGAAGAATTGGAGTCCTACAAGTCAGGAGCGTCTAGTCTTCCTAAAGACTTTTCTTACCCTAAAGCGATCAAAAGGCTACAGTTTTTAAGAAATTCTATTACTAGAAGAAAAAGAAATAACAGTATTAAGCCCTCAAACCAGATTAATTGAGGTCATGTATGAAGATTAAATTTATCGGTAGCGGTTCAGCTTTCTCGACAGATAATTTTCAGAGTAATATGCTTATAGAAAGTAGAGATGAAAAATTGTTATTTGACTGTGGCGGAGACGCACGTTGGGCATTAAAAGAAGTCGGGTTAACCTTTTCAGATATAGACGCAGTATATATCTCTCATCTTCATGCCGATCACACAGGTGGTCTGGAAGGGCTTGCGTTTTTGAAGTATTTTTCTCAAGTACTCCCACAAGGACTCCCCAGACCTAAGCTTTACGGCAACACACATATTATTCAGGACTTATGGAACAACACACTTAAGGGTGGTCTCCAAAGTATACAGGCGCACGATACCAGTCTAAGCACCTTTTTTGATGTGTGTGAAATCCAGAACAATAAAACTTTTGAGTTTGGCTTATCAAAAGAATACTTTAGAAGTAACCTCCCATACCCAATCCCTGAATTAGAATGTAAGCTAGTTCAGTCCATACATGTTGTGGCAGATTGCACTATCGTAAAATCTTATGGCCTTTTTATTGATGTAAGAAAGACGGACGAAAAGGGCCGTACATACCCTAACCAAATCAAAAGAGTGTATATAACCTCTGATACACAATTTGCACCCTCACTGATAAGAGGTTACATTAACTCTGCTGATATTGTGTTCCATGACTGCGAGACTGTGCCGTATGAATACTCTTCTGGAGTACACGCTCACTACGAGGATCTTAAGTCACTACCGGCAGAGCTTAAGTCTAAGATGTGGTTATATCATTGGAATGGTAGCTATGATAATCTGCCTGACGCAGAAGCTGATGGATTTCTAGGATTTGTTCAAAAAGGGCAGGAGTTTGAGGTAAATGCTTAATAATTATTTAAAAAGAATTTTTTGTGAGCATGCTTATCCTATACTTGAATTTTCTACGAAATGCAAAAACAAAGTAATTTGCTCTAAGTGCGGTAAAGGCAAAATAGTATATTATCATGACTACAAGGAGCTAACCTCAGAGATAGTCACTGAGTCCCTGAGTAGCCCAGTATCGGGGTTTGTTCTTACCACGAAGTGTTTAAAGCAGGCTTTGAGGTGTTACAGATGCGGTAAGTATGAAACTATAAAGTATTATCTGTAGAGGTATTTATGCTAAAATTTTTTGCGGGTATAGGGTCAAGGCAAACTCCTAAGGATGTTATGGAAGTCATGACTCAAGTAACTTATTTCCTCTACAGTAGAGGATATGTGCTTCGTTCTGGGGCCGCGCCTGGAGCAGACGCTGCGTTTGAAAAAGGCGTACCAGAAGGAAAGCCAAAAGAGATATACCTGCCCTGGCAAAGATTTAGAGGACACACATCAAGTCTCTACGGTATAAGTCCAGACGCGTTCTCTTTGGCTGAGAAATATCATCCTGTATGGGAGCGCTTAGGAAAGTTTGCTCGTAGATTAATGGCGCGTAACGGATATCAAGTTCTTGGAGTAGACCTTAAAACTCCAGTAGATTTTATTGTTTGCTGGACAGAGGGTGGTATGATGAAAGGCGGAACCGCCCAAGCTCTTCGTATCGCCAAAGACTTAAACATCCCGGTTTTCAATCTAGGTAAACAAAAAGAACTAGATTTTATAAAGATGTGCTTAGATACAAATCAAATATTTATTAAGCTAAAAGGAGAAAACTAACATGGGCCATAAGCGAGTAGAAGAGGCTGAAAAGCTACTAGACGTTGAAGTCGATGTCTTAGACAAAGGGTTTGTACGTTTAGTAGATTATTTTGGGGATGACTCTAGAATAGTAGAGGCAGCAAGAGTTTCTTACGGAAAAGGGACTAAGACAAAAAGAGAGGATTCCGGATTAATCGACTATCTTTTAAAAAATTCTCATACCTCCCCGTTTGAAATGGTTGAAGTCCTGTTTCACATTAAGGCTCCTTTGGTAGTAAGTCGCCAGCTCGTGAGGCATCGTACAGCTTCTCTCAATGAAATATCTGGGCGTTACTCTGTAATGAAGGACGAAGCTTATGTGCCCTCCAAGGATAGAGTCTGTAAGCAGGCTACAAATAATAAACAAGGCAGTGGAGATCCCTTTAACTGTGTAGACGCTGCGTTGGTTGTTAAAGAGTTCCAAGAAGAACAAGAATCCATATTCTGTAACTATAACGAGTATATAGAAAGCGGCATGGCTCGGGAACTTGCTCGCATTAATCTTCCTTTGAGCACGTATACCGAATGGTATTGGAAGATCGATATTAACAACCTTATGAAATTCCTTTATCTCAGACTCGACTCTCACGCGCAATGGGAAATTCGCCAATATGCAGAGGCTATGTATAACATCGTGAAGGCCGTATGCCCGCTTACTATGCAGTCCTTTGATAGGCATATTCTTAATGGGGTAAAGGTTTCTAAGGCGCAGAAGGAGTTTATTAAAGATGCGATACAAGACCTAGGTACGCTTACTCCAGAAAACTCAGGTTTGTCTGAAAAAGACCTTAAAGATTTGTTAGCTAAATTTGGTTTGGAATAGTTTGCCTTAAACAAGACAAAAAGAGGAAATAGTTATGGATGAGATATTAGACTTAATAGATGGTACTTTAGAGGATCACACCTCCGAGGATATGGGAACCCTTGAACCCACCGTCACCAATAAGCCTGAAAAGAATATGGGGGAAAAATTAGGGCCTGTAGCAAAAAGGCTTGAGCACTGGAATAAATCCTGTAGAGATGTATTTATAGATCTTAGGACTGTTAAGTTTGGGGCTGACGATGAAGACATGTATTTAGATTTTGAGGATAAGAGCATTTACGCAAAGCGTATATACTTTAAGCATAACCCAGACGACCCCAAAGATTCCCGTATCCTGCACCCCCAGAAACAGTTCTGCAAAATACTAGGTGTCCCCCATAAGTACTTTATGGACAGTAGGCCTTCTATGAAGAAGAACATGGTAAAACTTCATCAAGCAGCCTTCAATGCAGATAATGGTGAGGACGCTCAGTACATGGCTAGAGTAAGAGAGTCAGAAGAGCACGCGGTGTTAAGAGCCTTGCTGCCTATGAATCATTCACTAATACAAAACCACGAGCTTTTAAACATAGTGAATGAATCTGCTCAGCCAGAATTTATTGATTTTGTAAATGGGGACCAAAGAGACGACTTGATCATGCACGCTAGGTGTATTTTTAGTGAGGAATATGAAGTGCTTGAAACACCTGTTAGAGTAGGCTTCTCATTAGTAGCCTCTGAGTTGGGTGCAAGTCCTATGACTGTAGAAGTTCTTATTTATGATATGCTAAGCAAAGTCTCTTATATAGCGTCTTATGGCGGAGAGTCTTTCTTTAAGTCTGATTATAAGGGTATTCAGCCGAGCGATATTAAGGATATGTTTCCGTTGCTTTTAAGTAGGGTAAGAGACGAGGTAACCGAGATGCTTAATAATATCAGCTACTCTCAAAAAGACATTAGGCCTGAGGATGTTGCGGCTATGGTGTCTGGCTGGAAAGGGCTACCGCCTAAGTTTAAAAAGTCTCTATTTCATGAGGCCTGTGAGTGTGGAGATGATATGGGAACTATTTTAGACTTCGCCCGTCATATGTCTTTGATTGCTAAAGACTATGATTGGAAAAAGCGTATACATATAGAAAAAGCAGCGGGAAGACTTCTAAATCTGTTTTTTGCAAAGAATTAGTTTCCTTTGGTGCTGCAAAAAAATTATATTTGTAGAAGGAGAAAAGAAAGAAAGGACTTGAGTTGTTTAAAGGCCCCTTAGAAGAATCGGCGTACTGTGAGAGGCATGATTATGAGTATGTTACTTCCTTAGGTTTAGGATGCCCTTTATGTCGTTACGATGATGTTCTAAAAAAGCACACGGCGTACTGCAAAAAACACGACCGTAAGTATGATAATTCTTTAGGATGCCCTTTGTGTAAATTTAATCAAGACCCGATAGAGCCGTATGAAAAGGAGAAAGAATGACAGAGAGCGATAGGGATTTAGCCGCAAAAGTAGACCAGCACAATTTTAAGATGGTTACAGAAAAACTATTGAGTACCCGCAAAGTAATAAGTGAGTCCGAGATAACTTACGATGAAGTTGAACATTCTATGGGTGATAAGGTCCTAAAACTACGCGGGACGCATGTACCTCTGGAAGAAGTTTATAAGTTTGCTAAGAATAGATGTAAAACTTGTAGCTATGGTAAGGGCTACTATGTAACCAATATCCCCAAGGCTAACTACCCGGATCCACGAGGTCATATGCTGCTTGAGCCTGAGATACCTGAGGATCTCTCTGAAGAACAGCGGGAAATTATGGAAGCTAAGATAGCTAGTATTCCCACCTGGAAAATAATTAATGTATGCAAGTGTGCTTCTGAGAGAGCCCTAGCAAAGAATCCTTCTTGGGTCGCCAACGCTAATCGTAACCTGTTTATAGACCTCGACTTTAACTTTGTCGATAAGCCTACAGAAGAAAAAGTAGAAAAAACTCAGGAGCTATAATGAAGTTGTCTGCAGAGCTAGAGAAAAATATACAGAGGCTGGATGAGCTAGATAGTGCTTACTACAACGGCGAGCCTCAACTTACTGATGCAGCTTATGATTTGTTTAAAGACAGTGTCTTAAGAGAACTCCCGCCTAATCATCCTCGTTTAAATAAAGTGGGACATGAGGTTTCAGACGGCTGGAAAAAACGTAAGCATATCATTTTTATGGGTTCTCAGAACAAGGCTAGCGACGAGAAGGAAATCCTTAAATGGATTAACGACGTGTACGCTGAGCTCGGTGTTCGGGACGGAGATGTTGAATTTTTAATGCAGCCAAAAATTGATGGTTTTTCTTTAGAGGCTGTTTACGAAAATGGTGAGATTGAAGCAGCCGTAACAAGAGGCAATGGTTTAATAGGAGAAGATATTCTCGACAACGCTAGAATGTTCAGGCAGATGCCAAACCGCATAAACCTTAATAAACTAGTGGTTGCTCGCGGTGAAGGGGTATTATATAAAGACCAGTTTAAAGAAGTACAAGCAGAGACAAATGACCACTATAAGAATATTCGTAATGCCGCTGCTGGTATAAGTCGAAGGCTTGATGGGGGTCACTCTAAGCTAGTACGCTTTATATCCTATGATGTGAATGCTAAAGTGAGTACGGAGTCAGAAAAGATTAATGTGCTTAATAAACTTGGGTTTACGACCCCTGAGGTTTTTAAAATAAGCACTAAAGATGATATTCTTAAGGTATATCAGGCCTTTAAGGATAAGAAAAGAGACGAACTTCCGTACGAAATTGATGGCCTTGTTTTAAAAATTGATAGTCTTGAACTACAGGAACAGTTAGGTATAGACCACAATCGTCCTAATGGGCAGATAGCTCTTAAGTTTGAGTCTGATCAGGCTATCACAACAGGCAAGAAAATTAAGGTGCAAGTTGGCCGTACAGGCAAGCTAACACCACTTGCTATCCTAGACCCCGTGAATATAATGGGTTCGATTGTATCTAAAGCTACCCTCCATAACTTTGCTTATATACGGTCTATGATGATCGGAGTAGGCTCTCAAGTTACTATTGAAAAGAAGGGTGATATTATCCCTCAGGTCGTCGAGGTAATTACTCCTGGAGAACCTTACGAAAACCCTACCGCGTGCCCTTCCTGTGGAGGAGGACTTAAAGATGATGGTGTTAATCTTTGGTGTTTTAATGAGGGCTGTAGAGAACGTGAGGTAAACCGAATTCTTTATTGGGTTAAGACTCTTGACATCAAAGGGTTCTCAGGCAAGTTTGTAGAGCGCCTTTGGGATATGGATAAAATAAGATGCGCCTCAGACATCTACCGTCTTACTCCGGACGACTTTATAGGCGTAGACGGTATCGGGGAAAAGACTATTAAAACCTTTTTCAAAGCTTTAGATGAAACGAAAGAAATGTATCTAGATACGTTTATAACAGCTTTGGGAATCCCGGGATGCTCCACGAGTACTGCAAAGGTTTTGGTAGAAGCTTTTAAGGATTGGGACGGTATTAAGAAAATGGAGCCTTCTCAAATAGAAGCGCTACCAGGATTCGCGGAAAAGTCAGCTATTCAAATCGTAGAAGGGCTTGGCTCTATTCTTGGTATGGCAGAGGAGCTTTTAGAAGTTATAAATATCAAAGAGAAAAAACAAGGCGCTTTAACAGGTAGTTCATTCTGTGTGACTGGTTCTCTCGCTAGCTATAGCCGTAAAGATTTTAAGGAAGCTGTAGAGGAGAATGGTGGGGTATTTAAAAGTAGTGTAGCTGCTGGACTTACTTATCTAGTTACTAATGACCCGGACAGTGGCTCTGCTAAGAATCGTAAAGCAGAAAAGCTGGGGGTTAAAATCATCGATGAAGAAGGATTTTTAAATCTTCTTGGAGAAAAGCCTGAGCCTAAAGAAGAGAAGAAAGAGGAAAAGAAGGGTAACACAGGCGTAGTGCTTGAGTACGAGAGCCTGTTCTAATAGGCTCTCGATGAGGCCTAGAAGGATGTATCGCTGCTACTGCCTGTTTAGTCCTAAGCAACTAGGAAACTCGTATAGAAAGAGAAATTTAAATGGATATAACTAAGTCTAAAAGGCAAAGAAGTATACTTTAGTTCTGATATTTTATTGAATCATGACAGTGCCCGGGCTTTATCTAATGCTATAATTGAAACTGTCGATGAAATGGAAGAGGCTGTTTAATGCCCTTTAAATTAGATGCTTTTAATAAGAGTAAAAAAGTTTTAAAAGATATATACGAAAAGAATCCTCATCTGTGCTTCTATCAAGAGAGCGAGCCTATACAGTATTTTAAAGATATTGTACCTCTCTTGCACCAGGAGCTAAATACCTACGAGTTAACTGTTCTGGTAGAGAACTTAGCTTTAGAACTGACAGGAACTTACAACGAGGCTTTTTATAAGTTAAAAAAAGTTTATGATGCAATTGTGCTTTTTAAAACCGACCCTCTATTTGTTTTAGGAGAATATTTAGATGAAATTAAAGGATTTGAAGGTCTCGCCGGTCAATGTCCGCGAGACACCGAAGACTGATGATGATAAGATAAGAAACTTAGCAGAATCCATTGATAAGCATAGCATGATAAGCAGAATAGTCCTGCGCCCTGCAGACAGCGAGGGCATGTATGAAATTATAGCGGGCTCTCGAAGATATCATGCTTTATTATCGGCTCATAGTGATGATTTTGAGATACCTGAAAGCAATTACGTAATTTTCGAGGATATGTGTGACGAAGAGGCGTTATTATTATCAATAGCTGAAAACCAGCAAAGGCAGTCACTTAGTCCGTATGAGTTGAACAGAGCGGCGCTAAAGCTTAATCATGCGGGCCACAAGGACAAAGAAATTGCTGACATATTGAATATTAGCCCTTATCGCCTAAAACGAATACTTCACATCTCTCAGGATTTTAATAGGATGCCTGAAGAGGTAAGAGAAGACCTCCGTAAGCCTGAGGCTGTAATAACGGACGCGCATTGGGAAAAAATAAGGCATGTAGAGGATCCAGAAGTAATAAAAGATGTAGTTGACTATATAAAGGAAAAGGAAATTCCGCCTCGTGAGGTCCCTAGTATACTTAAGAGTATCGAAAAGGCTTATAGTGACGCTAACCCCGCCCCTAGTTGTGACGCTTCAATCCCCAACACAGAAGTGCCTCAAGAAGAAGATGGGCCTTTCGAATTTACACACAAAGGAATACTACGCCTCGATGAGCGAGGGGAAGAGAAGACACTTAAGGTAATCGGCAGGAAAGGCGAGGAAGAGGAGATACCTCTTGAATACTATATGGATTATTTAAGGTATCCTGATAAATTTAAGTGCTCTGTGACTTTTAAACTTAAAATAAAACCTATATTGGATTGACACAGTCGTCTCTAATAATCTATTAATTTCTACATCTCCTTACGAGGTCTTCTGAATATCAATTTATAGGAGAGATATATGGCTTTTAGTGTATCGCCAACACCCAGTTATCCGAGCTTACCCTACTCTAAAGGGCCGAGATCGGCTTACTACACAAACGAAAAGTATTTAAAACTATTTCTTAATGTAGCCCAACCTGACACAGATGATGAGTGGGGACGTACAGAGGCGATAGCTGTAAGAAGTCTGGCAGACCACGTTACTGATATCTGGGAGAACTTATACGGTCCTGACCCTACTGTCGTAGGCGCTGGGTTAGCTGGTAATATCACAGAAGTTTTAAAAATTGTAGATATTACAAATAGTCGTATTGTTTTACCTAAAGGCACTGGTCCCGCCTCTTCTAACACAGCTTCTGCGACTCGTATAAAAGACGGTCAAATAACCTTTGATACTGCAGAGACCACAGGTTTATTTTGTGCTAAGCTAGTTCTTGGTAACAACTTTGAGTTGAGAAGCGACATAGGCTCCGCGACAAAATTTTTAAGAGCGCATGGTTTAGAAAACTTTTATATTGGGATGTCTAGGACTTTAGGCAATAACTCCATAACACTTAATCTTCCTACGGGAGTTTCTGATGCTGGGCAGAGATCCTACGTATTTGGAGAAGCTGCGGTTGCTTTTGATACTAGTTCCTCTTTTTCCGCTGGAAACAGTGTACTAAGCAGCCTTTCAACAGGTACAGGTACCTTTTCTACTAAGATTAGTGTTGGTAGTAGCCTTGATATTGTGCCTAATACTATTTATTATTGTGCGGGTAGTGGCGGTACTCCGCAGGATTGGATGGTAGCTCCTAATCGATTTGTCTTAGGCCCGCAACTAAGTAGCCTACAAAGAATTGAAGTTAACAACGAAGAAGGTTTAAGTTTTTATTGCGGTGACTCTGGGAGCGTGACTGCTAGTTACAGCTCAAGAGCGATTAACCTACACAACAACTCGGGCGTTCTTAAGTTTTTTGCTGTGTTGACAGAAGATGGTCACCCCTCTATAGGGTATAGCGGAGGGTCCTTTCTAACTTTTTGTGGGGCACAATCAATTCCTAGCTCTACAAAAGAGATTAGGGTAAATACAGACGTTTTATCCTTGTACGACATAGTAGGTACGCCTACTGAGCGTACTGAGGTGTCTAAAGATTTTTATCGTGTGTACAGCGACAGCACTAAAGTCTATGAGATAACCCCAACCTCTACTACCCTTAATAGCCAGGACAATAAAAGATCTGTTCGCACGTTTTCGTCTTCTATGTATATACAAGATTTAAATTTAGATGACGTGGATAGAGGAATTATTGAACTTCAGGCTAATAAAATAAGAATGTATGACCCTGATGTTAGTTCTACAGTAGCGCGAGCGTCTTTGGCCTATAATCCTGAGGCGGGGAATTTATTTTTGTTTACGTCAGAAGGTCCGTCTATCAGCATGCTTAATGATAGCACAGATTCTACACTAAGGATTTCTACGTTAAACTCTACAACCTCTGGTGTCGTTCCTACTAACTTGAGTATAGTTGTAGATTATTTTAAAAATAGTAGTCCCTCTACTAATGAAATTTATTATAAGGAACAGAGCACCCTAAGCTCGACGGATAAAGTTCTAGTATGGAACGGTTAACTATAAATAACATATCAAAAGGAGATTTTAGATGGTTAAACTGCAAAACGGACTAATTATTATGCCTGAGTTCTTAGAGGCTTTCCAGAAGTTAATGACTATGGAAATCCCGGTATCTCAGTGCGTCGCTCTTTCTACAGCTATGGAAGAGATTAACACTCAAACCACAGTCGTTAACCGCTCTAAACGAGTAATACTAGAAAAATATTGCTCGAAAGATGAAAGCGGCGAGCCTGTAGTAGGCGAAGACGGCAATGCTACGTTTGAGAGCGATGAAGTAAAGACAAAGTGTCTAGGTGATATAGCTGAAATTATGAACGACGAGTTTGAGATTCACTTAGAAAAAAAAGTAGTGCTGCCAGCTAACACTAAAATGACTCCTCAAGAATATGTGTTCTTGAAGGACCTTATTGAGGTGGCAGAGTAACTTTTATTTGACGGATAAATTATTTAATAGTAACTTAAAAGAGAGGGCCCGTAGAGGTCCTCTCTTCTTTAACCGAGCATGCAGGTTTGAGCGCATGCAGCGGGCGGACCGCCGTTGCCGAGGTTCAATAATAGACAGCCTTGAAAAGCCGTCACTTATAGGAGGTACCCTATGGCTGATGCCAAAACTTCAACCAATCCTTCCGTTGTTTCTAAAGCTGCGCAGGCTTTAGGAAAATCTTACCCAAATGTCCGTAAAGTTCTTGCTCCCCTAGGTATTAGTGATGATCACGAAGGTTGGAGGCTTCTAAAAGCTAAGACCACCACAAGCCAATACTTGGAAGATGTTCTTCGTAAAAGTTTTCCTAAGGTCCCTGAGTTAAAGATTCTTGCAGCAGCGGCTATTCTCAAAGGAGAAGACCCTTTTGCAGAAGAAGAAAAAGCAGAAGATCATAAGAAAGTGGAGCCTGTTGTAGTTAATAGCTCTGTTACTTCTTCCGACACCTCTGCTATCCTTGAGGTCATCAAGGAAAATCGTACACCTGCTCAAATGAAAGACCGAGAACTTCTTGAACTTTATGCTAAAAATCGCGATTATGAGATCGAGCAAGAACTCCACAAGAGAGCTAAGTTTAAAAGATTTGTAGTACTGGTACCGGGTAAGTATGAGCCAGGTAAAGAGGTTATCGATATAGATAACTCCTTTGAGATGCTTAAAAAAGCCCGTAGGATGGAAATCCCTCAGATGGCATCCTTTAACGGTAATATTCTTCAAGTCCACCGTATAACCGAGCTTAATCCAGAAGACCGTAGAACAGAACTTTGCCCTGTCTGCGGCAAAGCGCTGTTTCAAGGCTACTGCCAGGACTGCGGCCTGGATTTTGGCGGAGTAGGTATGGATGAGAGGGCGTACGTTAACCTCATTTCTAAGAGTGCAAGCTTCGATGCTAAGAGCTTTTCAGACCGTAGGGCAGTATATGCAAGCGCCCTTAAAGGCCTCGAAGATTTAAAACAAACATGGCCTTCAATCGCTCCTGAGTTTGAAGACCTTAAGGTTTCCAATAACTTGCCACAACTTGTTATCATGAAGCCTGTGCTCAGTGAAAAGAAAATGGACCCCTTTCATAGAAAAGGTAACCGTACTTACTAATAATAAATTTAGGGGGCCTTAGAGCCCCCTGATTTAATACGGAGGATATAAATGTCTATAGCACAAAAAATAATGGAATACAAGGGTTTTAAAGCCGAGATAAGAGAAGCAGAAAGATTAACTGGGGAATACACCCATGCGCTACCTCCTGGGACTCCTTTAGACGTGTATAACTCAGATGTGTTTGTAGAGTACCCAGAACAGTGGATGAGAGGCCCTGGGGTATTCGTAGTGCCTGTGAGGGCTAATAGAGGTCTTTGGTTTAACTGGACTATGAACTCTATTGCTAATACCGCTGTAGTTCCTACGGTAAAAGGTTGCAACCCTATTACAGGCCTGCAAACCTCGGGTACACAGATGGAGCGTTATGAAGAGAAATGCCCTAAGCACGGTGTTGAGTTCCAGGGGGATCGTTATTGCTCAGAGTGTGGTTATAAATGGCCTGCTCAAAATTATATTGCATCCCCGAACACACTTTGGCTCGACGGTTTCCGGTCAGAGGACGGCTCTGTACGTCAGTTCTTTTTTACAGAGGATGAAATAAGAGATGTAGCCACGCACATGATAGGGAAAGAGAACACGGTACCTGCCTTTGGGTTTGCCTTTTACCAACCTAAAGAGATACGTCCAGAATCAGGTATAAGATACAATTATAATTATTATCACTTAGTCGACACAAAACCTTGGTACGTGTATAGCAATTCAAGTCCCTACTACACAGATAGTAATCTAATTTATAGTACGATAGGGAACTCCTATCTCGCTTGTAAGACCAAGCCCAGAAATAAGCACACATACAGTAGCAGTGAGATCGCCTATAGCTGCGCGGGAGAGTCTAACACTGCAGCTTCTGTCACCTCAGACTCCTTTCTATTCAAAGATTCCCCTCGCCCTATAGAAAGTGAAGTAAAGGAAGTTTCTGTGGGAGCTGGTGCTAAGATACAACAGGATTTAGCAGCAGACCCTTATCCTTTAGATACCTGGAGAGATAAACCGTCAGCATCAATGGTTATCTATTTTGTTTTCCAGGAGAAACTTGATCAGATGCTTTCTAAAGGGATAAAGAACTTAACAGGTAAGAGAGAGGGTATGCTAGATGGATTACCCGTAGGTTAATAGTATGATATAAGTTACTGAAAAAAAGGAAGATAGATTTTTAATTTATCTTCCTTTTTGTTTTTAAAGCCTTTAATTAGTATATTAATATAGAGGCGTGTCCATCGGGAGGGTGCCTAATGAATCTAAAATATTTAAATGCTGAGCAAAGGCATCAGATTGAAATGTATCGATGGATACGCTCTGAGCGAGTAGGACACGATATCGGGGAAAGATGTACTCTTGATTGGGTGTATAACTATGCTGCGGTGTTTAGAGAGTGGGCTGAGAACATCCCTACACAATGTATACAATGCGGCCTTACGGGTTGTCAGGGCCCTGACACTGACAACGAATGCTGCAGTCCCTTTAATGACCTCCGTTTAAACCTCATGCAAAGAAGATTCCCCTCAGACCTCTACATTTAAAACCATCCTTTATTTAATAATCTATTCATAAAAAATCTTTCTTTGAAAAGTTTGCCCCTGTACATGCTTGAAAAAGGAAACATATATGTATAGTATTCTTATTAATACGCTTGATAAGATTGCCTCTTCCTTAGAGGAAAAAGGTCTATTAAAAGAAGCAGAACAGTTAGATATTGTTGCAAACTCTTTAGAAGAAAATCAAGAAGAAGAGAAATCCTATCAGAGTGGTATCAAAGAAGGTTCTTATATAACTTTAAGTGAACCTATTATAGACTACGATAATATGTATAAACAAGCTGGAAAAAATAAGAGTAAGCGTATTAAAAAATGGATACCGGATCTAAAAAAAGGCGCTCTTCATAAAGATTTAGGTGTGCCGGAGGATAAAGATATACCGATGCCTCTAATAAACAAGAAATATAAAGAACTCCAAGAAAAAGCAGAAGGGGATAAAAAACTTTCTGCTAGAGAGTCTAGGCTCTTTAAACGCCTGCAGTTTGCTAGGAATGCTCGCGGGTTTAAAAACTAATTAGATTCTGTGCGTACTCTAGGGTAGCATAGAATAAGGGAGGTCAGAGCCTCCCTTCTTTTTAGGAGGCTTGTATGAATCCTTATTGTTGTCGTTGTTTCACTATAGAATCTGATCCTGTAGAAACAGATTCTGGTTGTGATGTTCATTGGTTTAAGCTAGATGAGACTGGGGACCCAATTACAACTGGAGTGGGTGAGGATGGTGAAATATCTCCTATGTTTACTGGCATAGTGGGCGAGCACTTCGATTATGATGAGTCATACGAGATCGTGTGCTCAAGCTGTCTAGTTGAGATGCTAGAGGAAGGTGGAGACGAAGCGGACCAGTCTTATTATGACACCCCTGATAATACAGAGGACTTATTCTAGTTTAGCTTCCATAGCCTTTTTAATAGCTTCATAAGCTCCTCTAACCTCGCTGCTGATTACATCCATTTGAGTGTGGTCCATTATATA
>Ga0102937_1000559_pt1 | contig 16624 bp, 13 predicted proteins | sample SalPonR2_B_D1_MG_FD_78213 | JGI IMG/M metagenome (GOLD analysis project Ga0102937, IMG submission 78213) | Salt pond soil microbial communities from South San Francisco under conditions of wetland restoration - Salt Pond MetaG R2_B_D1_MG | ecosystem: Environmental > Aquatic > Marine > Intertidal... | reverse complement strand
GTGGAAGCCTACGTAACGCTGACAGTCATCATCGCTGCGGTGATCCTGTTTGCCACCGAGAAATATCCGCCCGATCTGATCGCCGTTTCGGCCATGGTGCTGCTGGCGCTGACCGGCGTGCTGACGCCGGGCGAAGCGCTGGCGGGATTTTCGAATACCGCCACTGTGACCGTGGCCGCGATGTTTGCGCTAAGCGCGGCTGTCTTGAAGACTGGCGTGATCGAGGCGATCGCGCCGATTGTCAGCCGGCACCTCAAGAATCACTACACCCGCACCACCGGCACGATGATGGCGTCGGTCGGCGCCGTTTCCGCGTTCGTCAACAACACACCGGTGGTCGCCACGTTCATCCCGATCGTTTCGACGGCCGCACGCGAGGCCAAGATCGCACCTTCCAAGGTGCTGATGCCGCTGTCGTTCGGCGCCATCTTCGGCGGCACATGCACGCTGATCGGCACCTCGACCAACCTGCTGGTAAGCGGGATCGCCGAGCAGAATGGGGTCGAGTCGTTCTCGATCTTCACGCTGACCCCTTTCGGTCTCGTGATTTTTGCCGCTGGCACGACCTACATGCTGTTGCTGGGCAACCGCATCGTGCCGAACCGCTCGATCGGCGAGGATGCGGAAGAGGATTTCAAGGCCGAGGATTTCATTACCGAAATTCATATCCCGGAACATTCGACGGCGGCCGGCAAGAGCATCGATGAGGCTTTTGCCAGTGTGCTCAATGACGACGAAGAAGAAATCGAAATCGTTCAGCTGCTGCGGGACGACGATGTGGTTGAAAAACCCGATGGGAATTTCGAGCTGCACAAGGAGGACCGGCTGGCGGTCCGCGGCGACATCAAGCGCATCCGCAAGATGCTCGACGCCGAAGATTTCCGGATATCGAAACGCCTCGAGACCCAGCAGTTCAAGGATACCGAGAACGTCTTGCTGGAAGTCATGGTGGCGAGGAATTCGGACCTTGAGGATCGCACGCTTCGCGACCACAAGTTCATGCAACGCTACAACGCAAACGTGCTTGCGATTCGTCGAAGCGGCAAGCTGAGCCGGAAAAAAATCTGGGAGATTCGGCTCAAGGCCGGCGACGTCCTGCTGCTGCACACTTCACGCCGCGCCCAGCAGCGGATTCGGGAGCTGGAATCCAAGCGCATCGCACCCTTCTTCACGCTCAGCCAGCACGTTCTGCAGCCCTTCAGGAAACAGCGATTCTGGGGTGTCCTCGGTGTAATCGCCGCGGTCGTGACCGCCGCATCGCTGCAGCTGGTGCCCATCAGCATTGCCGCGATCACCGGCATCTGCGTGCTTGCGCTAGGCGGCGTGCTGCGACCCAGGGAAATCTACAAGTCCATCGACTGGAGCGTGATCTTCCTGCTGGCCGCGGCGCTCAGCTTCGGCGCGGCCATGAACAACAGCGGGCTCACCGACTCACTCTCCGCGGTTCTGTTCGACTCGGTCGGTCGCGAATACGGCCCCGTCGCAATCGTTGCCGCCCTCTACCTGATCACATGGATGCTGACCGAGGTCATGTCGAACAATGCCTCGGCGGCCCTGCTGGCGCCGATCAGCATCTCGATCGCGGCCACGATGGGCCTGGACCCGCTGCCGTTCCTGGTGACGATAGCGTTCGCCGGCTCGGCCAGTTTCTCGACGCCGGTCGGGTACCAGACGAACACCATGGTCTACAGCGCCGGCAACTATCGCTTTACCGATTTCACGCGGGTGGGCCTGCCGCTCAACTTGATCCTGTGGGGGCTGGCAATCCTGTGCATCCCGGTGTTCTACCCGTTCTGAAGTTCGCTCAATCGGCAAACAGCTCGTTCAGGTAAGCCGCGGTGCGAACCCCCGCTTTCTGCAACCGACTGTATAGCGTGTCTGTCCAGTTGTAACCGTACGACCATCGAATCTCGCTGTCTTCGGGGTAGATGCGGTCGCGAATCTCGGCGCTCTCGGCGATCCAGACCAGCGGATCGGGCGTATTCCAGGCGCGGAATTGCTCGGGGCCGATCTTCGCCTTCAGCCAGGCCGTCAGCTCGGTGTAGCTCAACTGCTTGCTGTCGATGAGTTGGGAATCCCATAACCGGTGCAGGTTGGACGGCTCGCCGAAATAATTTATCTTGAAATCGTTGCCGCCGCGATCGGTGCCGTTGCCCACGTGCAGCGGCTGGTGCAGGTCGCCGATGATGTGAACGATGAAGCGCAGCGCCAGCTGTCGGTCCTCGTGCGACGTCTCGGCGTCGCGCAGCATGTAGGTGAATTTCTGCAGCGCGCTTGCCGCATCACCCTGCTCCGGAGCACCGACATCCTCGTAGGTCGTGCCCGCCGGCACGGTGACGTAATGCCAAGGGCTTGCGGTTTCCTGCCAGAATTGGCTCGGATCCGCGCGCATGAAGTCGGCCCAGGTCGAGGCCTCGGCCAGCGTTTCCGGACCCAGGATTTCCTCGACCGCGATCTTTGCTTCCGGCGTCAGGTATCCCTCGGCAATCTGCGCCGCCACCCGATGCCCCGTGGCACCCCAGCCAAGCGCCTGCCCGCTCAGCGCAAGGCCGATGATCAAAACCGCAATGCTCCTCATTCCATTCAATCCCGTGACTTGGAAGATCGGCGAATGATAGATCATTCAGCCTCGTCCCGGATCACGACCGGCAGCACCAGCCGGCTGGGGTAGTCCTCGGAATGATGCAGGCGTATCGTGGCCGTTCGTGCGTCCTCGGCGGTCTGTTCGTGCACCGGCTTTTCCGAGTTGTAGTGGCGCTGCTGCTGCAATCCATTCGCCGGGCGGATGAACAGGCGCAGACGGCTGTCTTTTTCCACCAAACGCGAAAACCAGTAGAAGCGCTCGAACACCAGTTTCTCGTTCACCCCCGTCTGCATCATCCGCACTTCGCGCAGGCCGTCGCGGTGACGCGCGCGCAGCGTTTCGCCGGCCAGCGCGATGCTGGTCCCGTCGGGGCGGATCTCGTAGAGCGTGGCATTGATATCGGTATCGGGCACGTCCATTTCGATCCAGGCCTCCAGGCGCAGATACCCGCTGATCTCGGTGGGCTCTTCAAACGGCTCGCTATGGAAGATCAGTCCGTCGCCGTCGACGTGCATGACCTCGCCCTGGTCGATGATGTAGTCGTCGGAAACGCGCCGCTCGGCCTTGCTCGTGTCCAGCGGGTCGTAGACGTATTGCGAATATCCCGAGCCGGTATCCGGTGTCGTAGCGAGCACGCCGGAGTGAAATACGTCGTGGCGCGGGCGATCGGCGCCCAGCTGCAGCACCATCTTCTTGTCGCTCACTCCATCCAGAGAAGGTGCCGATTTCCATTCGTTGGCGCCGGCGACGAAATACGTCACTCGATCCCTGATGAATTCGGGACGCTCGCCATCGGCCATGGTCCAGCGATACCAGTCCCTGTCCAGCGCGAACGCATCGAACATCATCTCGTCGCCAAATTCATGACCTCCGAATTCCTGGCGCGGGAACCGTGTCCCGCCGTGATCCCATGGCCCGAGGATGAGAAAGTGATCGGCCTTTGCAGTTTCACTGCCGTGCTTCATGTGATCGTGGTAGTACTGCATCGCACCCGGTTGGTCGCCGTCGTAATAGCCCGTGATGGTCAGTATCGGTAGATCCAGTCGCCGCATCTGTTCCGGCGACGGCACGCGTGCAGCCCAGTGGTCGTCCAGGTACGGGCGAGCGACCCAGCGTTGAAAGGTCTCGCTCGGATTGCCCACGAGTTCGTCGAGATTCTCGAACGCCATGCCGGAGGTGTGGTACTCGAGAAACTTGCGGTTCCAGAACTCGTCGTCGCCGAAGATCCGGCCCTGCGGCGTAACGCCGCTGGTCAGCGTCAGCCAGCGAATCGTGTACGGGTACTGGACGTTGTAGTTCATCGGAAAATCGACGCCGTGGTACGGCGAGGCGATCGGCACGATGGTCGCCAGGTTTTCCGGAAAATAGCGCGCCGTGGCCCACTGGTTGTAGCCCCCGTAGGATCCGCCGCGCATCGCCACCTTGCCGTCGGACCACGGCTGTTCGGCCACCCACCGGACGACATCGTGTCCGTCCTTGCCGTCTTCCAGGTCCAGCGGGCGAAATTCACCCCCGCTGTTGCCCCGCCCGCGGGTATCCACGACCAGGAAGGCAAATCCGTGGCGCGCGAAGTACTGCGCGTCGGGATGATATCTGTCGCTGATATAGGGCGTGATCGTGACAATGGTCGACAGTGCTTCGCCCGCGTCGTCGGACCACGACTTCGGCCGGTACAGCGTGCCGTTGAGCCGCGTGCCGTCGGCCATCGGAATCTTCACGCCCCAGGTGAAATCGACGTCGATCGGCTGGCGGCCAGGGTCGTCGGACCCATCTTGTGCAAAACACGGTCCGGCAAGGACAACGAAAAGCAGCACGGAAAAAGGGAGTCGCGAAATCATTGCGGAATCTCTCGGAACCAGCGCCGAGAATAACAACATGCGGCGTGCCGAGTAACGCACCGTTTCCACTTGGGCGAGGAAAGCCGGAACGGAACCCCGGCCCTTGAACGCGCTTCAGCGCGATGAGCCGGTCAAGTCGATGCGACCGGACTCCGTGATCCGGATATCCCGCGAAAAACCGACCGGATCGAGCCTGGCTGTGAACTCGTAATCGAAGGTCTGTCGCGGGCTCTGCGTCAGACTGCTGATCAACCGGATGCCGCCCAGGACGTTCACCGCGGCATCGAGCGTGACCGCGCCCTGCCCGTAACCTTCGATAACCGGCAGCGCGTTGCTGACGCCGTCGAGCAGCGGCTGGCCGTCCAGCCGGATCGAGTAGGCAATGCCCTGCAGGCGAAGTGGCTCGGGGTTCGGATTCAGTACCAGCAGCCCGATTTCGAAAGCCGGCAGCCCGTTGCCCGCACCCGGCACGGCGCGAAACGACTGGACGCTGACGGTAGGCGGTTCACGGCCCGTGCCGAAAGCCGCACAGCCGGCGATCACCGTCAACAGGCCGGCGAGCAGCGCAAACCTGAGCGCAATAGCCGTAATTGGGGCGGACGTCGTTGCAGGATTCGAATTCATGGTGAGCTCCCGGGCGTTCCGTTCATGAGATCGCGGCCAGTATAGGCGAGGATTCGAACGGCCCGGACTTCGCGATCGGCTCGCGGGTGCCGCCTGCGTCGGACGAGCGCATGGACGCGCTGGCATTCGAGAACCTGTCGATGCTGCGCGAAGGCGAAGTCCCTGAGGCTTCGGACCAGGTGATCTTCAACGGCGAGATTCACGATGCCGCCGACCTGCCGCGCCCCGCCCTTCGAATGCTTGCCCGCGCGCTGAGGTTCTTTCACTTTGCCTGACACAGGAGAATTCAGATCGGCAATCAGGCGGGGCCCCCGGTCGGGGCCCGCTTTCTGTTTACCAATGCAAATACCATCGCGGCGCAGGCTTCGACTCGATGCTCGTCCTCAGGCGGATCCCCTGGCCCGATATTCCTGCGGGCTCATGCCCCGAACGCGCTTGAACGCCGTACTGAACGAAAACGGGCTCGAATAACCGATTTTCTCGGCCACGCTGGCGACGGTTTCGTCCGGCTGGCACAGGAGATCGGCGGCGCGCGCCATGCGCCACTTCTTGAGAAACGTCATGGGCGGTTCGCCGACCAGGTCGTGAAAGCGCTTGGCAAACGCGGCCCTGGACGCGCCGACGCTCGCGGCAAGCACGTCCAGCGTCCAGGGGTGGGCCGGATCTTCGTGCATCGCCTTCAACGCACGATCGACCACCCGGTCACCCTGGTGTCGCCACCATTCCGGGCTGGCCGCGTCGTGACGGCCGAACCAGGCCTTGAGTACCGCAGTCAGGAGCAAATCGAGCAGCCGATCGAGCACCGCGGCCTGGCCGGGCTCGTCCTTGACCACTTCCTCCAGCAGCAGCGGCACCAGCGGTGATTCCCACTCGTCGCGAGACACTCCCAGTACCGGCGGCAACACCCGCAGCAGTCGGTCGCTGATGTCACTGAGGTGCTCGTACGCACCGACCAGGAACACCGAATCGCCGTGCGGATCGTTGCCCCAGGTACGGACGCCGTGCGTCATTTCGTCGAGCAGTGAATTGCCTTCGAGGTCGCAACACCGCTGCCCGGGATGGATGACTACCTTCGGCTCGGTCTCCGGCGAATCCGAGACGTTGTAGTGATCCGGAGCGCGGGTCACCGCGATGTCCCCCGGCCCCAGGCGAACCGCCTCGCCGCCGTCGGGCACCACCCAGGCTTCTCCGGCGATGCCCGCCAGCAGCGTAACCGGCGATTCGGCCGTAATTCGCAGCGACCAGGGTGCGGTCATCACGGTACGCAGCGTGAAGGCGCCGCGCGCGCGGGGTGCATCGAGAAGGCCGCCCAGGGAGTCCATGCTTTGATTCTAGACGAACGCGAATGAATGCGAGCCGATCCGGAATGGGCTTGAAGGCGTCTCTCGCCTAGCATGGCTGTCGACAGTTCAGTGACTTGAAATCGACAAGCCCAACCGAGAGGAGCGCAACATGGACACCGCGAATGCAATCGCTACAAATCAGGAATCCCCAGTACTCGTGCTGGGCGCCACCGGAAAGACAGGCCGCCGCGTCGTGCGGCGTCTGACCTCGCACAGCATTCCGGTGCGCGCCGTTTCCCGGTCCTCGTCGCCGGCTTTCGACTGGAATCAGTCCGAGACATGGGACCGCGTGCTCGAGGGGGTATCGGCGGTCTATATCAACTATGCGCCCGATCTCGCCATCCCCGGCGCGGTCCAGGCCATCCATGGATTCGTCGAAAAGGCGGTCGACGCCGGCGCGCAGCGCCTTGTGCTGTTGTCCGGCCGGGGTGAGGAAGAAGCCCGGGCCTGCGAACGCGTGGTGCAGGCGGCCAGCATCGAATGGACGATCGTGCGCGCCAGCTGGTTCAACCAGAACTTCAGCGAAGGCGCGTTCCGGCACATGGTGCTCGACGGCACGATCGCCGTGCCGGCCGCCGACGTGCCCGAACCCTTCGTCGACGTAGACGACATTGCCGACGTTGTCGCCGCAGCGCTGACCGACAACGCGCATGCGCTCGATACCTACGACGTTACCGGGCCCGAATTGCTGACCTTCGCCGAACTGGCCGACCGACTGTCACACGCGCTGGATCGCGAAATCGGGTTTCTACCTGTAAAACGCCGGGATTTCGCCGGAGTCCTCGAAATGGCGGGCACGCCGCCCGACTACGTCTGGTTGCTGGACTACCTGTTCGGCACGGTGCTGGACGGCCGCAACGCCTATCTCGGCGACGGCGTGCAGCGCGCGTTGGGGCGCCGGCCGACCGACTTCGCCACGTTCGCCACGCGAGCCGCTGCCGGAAACGCGTGGACCGTGCTGAAGGGAACGGCGGCATGACGGCGCTCGCAGCCGAGAGCATGGACCGCGTGCTTGTCCTGGCACTGATGGGTTCGGCAATCATGGCCGGCGTGTTCTTCACCTTCTCGAATTTCGTCATGCCGGCCCTGGCCCGGCTCGAGTGGCGGGCCGGGATGGCTGCGATGAAATCGATAAACGTCACGGTTCTGAACCGGGTCTTCCTCGGCATGTTCATCGGCACCGCGGTGCTTTCAGCCATCGTCGCCCTCGATGCGGGTCTTCGGTTTCGGGGCGCCGCCTCCTGGCTGACCATTTTCGGCGCGCTGTGCTACGTCGTCGGCACCTTCCTGGTCACGGGACTCGGCAACGTACCGCTGAACGATCGGCTGGCCGCACTGGATCCGGACGATCCCGGCGCGCAGGCATTCTGGCACCACTATCTGCAGCGCTGGACATCCCTGAACGGCCTCAGGGCAGTGGCGTCGGCATGTGCCATGACGCTGTTTCTCGCCGCCCTGCTCTCCAGCGCGATCGACCCCGATCAGATTCGATAAGCAAGCTTCACGCCAACCGAGCCCGGCGCTGGACACGACTACCGCGGAATGAGCCTGGCCGCTGCCGACTTGCTGTTCGGTTCCGGCCACGACTGAAGCCGTTACAAAGCTGCTGCGAGGCTGTCCGCCGGGATCGGCATCCAGCCGGATAGCTCGAATGACTTCTGGCGCATGCGCCGGCCACGATTCTCGCGTTAGGGTCGGAGACTGGATTTCCCCGAGCGGAGCATGAACATGAATCTCGCCACACGATGGACTGCAGTGTTGATTGCAGGTCTTCTCGCACTCCCGGCAACGGCATTGCGCGCAGAGTCAGTCGCCTACCTGGACGAACTGCCGCCGCTGCTTGATCGCGACGTTTTCTTCGGCGACCCGGAGATCACCGCCAGCCAGGTATCGCCGGACGGCAGGTTCATGACATTTCAACGGCCTTACAAGGACGTCATGAACGTCTGGATCAAGCCGCTGAACGCGCCGTTCGACGACGCCCGTCCGCTGACCACCGGCGACCGGCCTGTGCCCGGCCATTTCTGGAGCATGGATTCGAAGTACGTGCTCTACGTCCAGGACAAGGGCGGCAACGAGAACTTTCATATCTATGCGGTCGACCCGTCGCAGGAAGCCGACGCGGCGACCGGCGTTCCCCCGGCGCGCGATCTGACACCCATGGAGGATGTGCGCGCCCAGATCTACTCGCTGCCCGACGCCACACCCGGCGCGATCATCGTCGGGATCAACGACCGCGACCCGGCGCTGCACGACGTCTATCGTCTCGACATTTCCAGCGGCCAGATGGAACTGCTGATCGAGAACACCTTCAATGTGGCCGGCTGGGTCGCAGACCACGGCGGCGAGATTCGGCTGGCGGTGCGCCAGACCGCCGACGGCGGCACCGAGACCATCGACGTGGACGACGGCGCGCTCGGTGAGACGCTTTACGAATGCAGCTGGCGCGAGACCTGCGGGCCGATGCGGTTCCACGCCGACAACCAGCGCGTCTGGTTCCAGAGCAACAAGGGTGAAGACGTCGACCTGACCGGCCTGTACCTGATGGATGCCGAGTCCGGCGAGATCGAATTCGTCGAGCGCGATCCCGAAGGCGAGGCCGATTTCGGCGGGGCCCTGTTCGCCAACGCCGACAACCGGCTTCTGGGCACCAGCTACACGGGCGCCCGGACCCGGATTTATCCGCGCGACGAGGCCACCGAGAAGGCGCTGGCCTACCTGCGCGAAAACCTGCCCGACGGCGAGTTCAACTTCGCGCCCCAGACCCGCGACGACCGACTCGTCAAGGTAACCGTATTCCGCGACGTCGATCCGGGCACCGTCTACCTGTTCGACTGGGAAGACTACTCGGTCGAAAAGCTCTACGAGACCCGTCCGGACCTGCCCTCCGAACATCTTGCCGGCATGCAGCCGATCACCTACACGGCCCGCGACGGTCGCGAGATTCCGGCCTACCTGACAACGCCCGAGGGCGCGGACGAAAAAGGCCTGGCACTGATTGCGCTGATCCACGGCGGGCCGTGGGCGCGCGATTCCTGGGGGTACTCGTCCATCGTGCAATTCCTGGCCAACCGCGGATACGCGGTGCTGCAGCCGAATTTCCGCGGCTCCACCGGCTACGGCAAGGAATTCCTCAACGCCGGCAACAACGAGTGGGGCGAGGCCATGCAGGACGACATCACCGATGGCGTCAAACACCTGGTCGGCCAGGGCATCGTCGACGCCGAGCGTGTCTGCATCATGGGCGGCAGCTACGGCGGATATGCCACGCTGGCCGGGATGACGTTTACCCCTGACCTTTACAACTGCGGCGTCGACATCGTCGGTCCGTCCAACCTGATCACCCTGCTCAACTCCATTCCGCCGTACTGGGGCCCGATCCGCAAGATTTTCACGCTGCGCATGGGCGATTCCGAAACGCCCGAAGGCAAGGCACAGCTCGAGCGCCAGTCGCCGCTGTTCCACGTCGACAACATCGCGGCGCCGCTGTTGGTGATCCAGGGCGCCAACGACCCGCGCGTCAAGCAGGCCGAATCCGACCAGATCGTGGTCGCGATGCGCGAGAAGAACCTGCCGGTGGAATACATCGTCGCGCCCGACGAAGGCCACGGCTTCCGCGGCGTGGAAAACCGCATGGCGATGTTCGCGCGCATAGAGGCGTTTCTTGCCGAACACAACGGCGGACGCTACCAGGAAGACATGGCAGAGGACATCGCCGCGCGTCTGGACGAAATCACCGTCGACGTGGCATCGGTCGAAGAACCGAAACGCGCTACCGGGCTCGACGCCGCCAGGATGGCTCCCCTGCCGCCAAGCGATGTCGACAGGGTGCGCACGGGCCGCGCCGAATACAAGGCCACGCTCAGGATGTCCGGCCAGGAAATGGCGCTGTCGAGCACGCGCGAAATCAGTCTGCGCGATACCGAGGACGGCAAGGTACTCGATATCGTTTCATCCAGCGAAGGCCCCATGGGCTCGGCGACCGATCATTACGAGGTCGACGCCGGTTCGATGCTGCCGCTGAGCCGCGAAGTGAAGCAGGGCCCGGCTGTCGTCGAGGTCGAATACTCGTCCGACTCGGTCAGCGGCAGCATCATGGCCGGCCAGGAGATTCCGATCTCGGTCGAACTCGATGCCCCCGCGTTCGGCGCCGACGGCGCGCTGGAAGCCGCGATTCTCGGGCTCGACCTGGACACCGACTACCGCACGACGCTGAGGGCCATCGAAATCGGCATGCAGAACCGGGTGAGAATTCACGCGGTTCGCGTCGAGGGCGCCGAAACCGTGACCGTTCCGGCCGGCGAGTTCGAGACGTGGAAAGTCGTGGTTGAACCCATCGACGACGAGGGCGGCGGTCAGACGCTGTGGGTCACCCGCGAAACACCGCGCGTGATGGTACAGGCCGAAACCACGCTGCCGCCGCAAATGGGCGGCGCCACCGTCAACGCTCAACTCGAAACACTCGACTGAGCCGAGCGAAAAGCGTCTCCCGGGCCGCCCCGTCGCGGGGCGGCCCCACACCATCGAAAACGGCCCACCGCGGAATCTCAACGCCGGGCGCGCTCCCAGTTGACGATGCCGCCGGCCAGCAGGATCTCGACCTGGCGCGGCGACAAGGCGTGCTCGAATTCGAGGCGACCTTGTTCGTCATCATCCCCGACGGCGACGCGGGCGTCTATTCGGCTTCCGGACTTCAGGGCCTTGTGCAGGCCGGTGAATTTCAGCTTCATGTCGCGTTTGAGCGCGTCATAGTCCTTCTTGCGCGAGAAGGTCAGCGGCAGCACGCCGAAATTGACCAGGTTCTGCCAGTGAATGCGGGCGAAACTCTTGGCCACCACCGCGCGCAAGCCCAGCAGTCTCGGCGCGACCGCGGCGTGCTCCCGAGACGAACCCTGACCGTAGTTGGCGCCGCCGATCACCGCATGATTGCCTTCGCGTTGCGCTCTTGCGGCAAATTCGCTGTCGATTGCCTCGAATACGTGCTTGCTCATCTCTGGGATGTTGGAGCGGAACGGCAGTACGTCGGCGCCGGCGCGCATGATCTCGTCGGTGGAAACGTCGTCGCCCACCTTGAGCAGGATCGGAACCGTCAGCTGGTTGGGAAATTCGTCGAACTCCGGAAGCGTAACGATATTCGGCCCCTTGATCAGCTTGATCTTGCCCGCCTTCCGCGGGCCCGGCGGTTTCTGGATCATGTCCTTGTTGACGACCGGATCCCCGGGTTCACGAACGCGCGGATATTTCATGCCCAGGCGCCTCGGATCGGTGATCTTGCCGCGGATCGCGCTGGCGGTCGCCGTCTCCGGCGAACACAGGAACACCGAATCCTCGTCGGTGCCGGAGCGGCCGGGAAAGTTGCGCGGCGTGGTCCGAAGCGAATTGCGGCCGGTCGCCGGCGCCTGGCCCATGCCGATGCAGCCGTTGCAGCCGGCCTGGTGCAGGCGCGCGCCGGCACTTAAGAGCCGAATCAGGTGGCCGTCGCGGGTCAGCGTTTCCAGCGTCGAACGCGAGGTCGGGTTGACGTCGAAGGAAACCTCCGCGTGCACCCTCGTGTCGGCGAGCATCCTCGCCGGCACGGCGAAATCGCGGTACCCGGGATTGGCCGACGAGCCGATATAGGCCTGGTAGATCGGTTCGCCGGCGACCTCGGAGACCGGTACGACGTTCCCGGGCGAACTCGGCCTGGCGATCAGCGGCTTGAGCTTCGACAGGTCTATCCCGTCTTCCACGTCGTAGCCGCAATTGCGGTCGGCGCGCAGTTCGGCGTACTCGTTACCGCGTTTCTCGCTGGTCATGTAGCGCCGCACCGCCGCATCGGCCGGAAAGACCGTGGTCGTTGCGCCGAGCTCGGCGCCCATGTTGGCGATCACGTGGCGGTCCATGGCCGATAGGTTTCTGAGCCCCGGCCCGTGGTACTCGATGATCCTGCCGACCCCCCCGTCGACGCCGTGACGTCTCAGCATCTCGAGGATGACGTCCTTGGCCGAGACCCAGTCCGGCAGCTTGCCGGTCAGTTCGATGCCCCATATTGCCGGCATTCGCGTCCAGTAGGGTTCGCCGGCCATTGCCATGGCGACCTCGATTCCGCCGGCGCCCATGGCCAGCATGCCCATCGAGCCGGCAGCCGGCGTGTGACTGTCGGCGCCCAGCAGCGACTTGCCGGGCTTGCCGAAGCGCTGCATGTGCACCGCATGCGAAATTCCGTTCCCGGGCGGAGAAAACCAGATGCCGAAGCGCTCGCAGGCGCTTTTCAGGAACAGATGATCGTCGGGGTTTCTATAGTCTTCCTGGATAAGGTTGTGATCGACATACTGGGCCGACAGTTCTGTCTTGACCCGGTCGAGCTTCATCGCCTCGAGCTCCAGCATCACCAGCGTGCCGGTTGCGTCCTGGGTCAGCGTCTGATCGATCTTCAGCCCGATTTCCTCACCGGGGTTCATGTCGCCCTCGAGGAGGTGCGACTCGATGAGCTTCTGTGCCACATTCAGTGCCATGGACAACACCTCCGGGTCGAGTTTGGAACCTGAATCGCTGGCTCCGCCGCGTGGAAGAATCAGCGTTCCGATATTCGTACTGTATCAAATGCCCCCGGCCGGCTTCAGGACGGCCCGATACAACGCGTCAGAAAACGGTCCAGTCCTTCGACATAGATTTCGCGCGACCGGAGGAAGCCGGTGTTGTGCCCGCCGGAAATTTCAAGCAGGTCGGCGTGGTCGCCGGCCGCCTGCGCCACCTGTCGGCCGTGCCGGAACGGCACGATTTCGTCGTCCCGGCTGTGAATGACGAGGGTTGGCACATCAACATCCGAGACGTACTCGCGCGTATTCATCTGCAGGTGCATCAACTGCCTGATCGGAAGCCACCAGTAGAGTTCAGCGGCCCGGTCCGGCACCGAGGTGAACGCCGATTCGAGTACCAGGCAGGCCGGCGGGCGCTTTTGCGCAAGCCGCGCCGAAACCGCCGCACCCATGGACCTGCCGAACACCACCAGTTCTTCAGGCGCCAGGCCTTCCTCACGGATCATCCACTCGAGCGCGGCTTCGGCGTCGCGGTAAACGCCCGCCTCGCCAGGCTTGCCGGTGCTGCGGCCGTATCCGCGATAGTCATAGACCAGCACGTTCAACCGGAGCTGATGGAAGATCTCAAGGCTGTCCAGTCGATGCGAGATGTTGCCGGCATTGCCGTGACTGAACAACAGGCTGGCTCGCGCCGACCGGTGTGGTATCCACCAACCGTGAAGGCGCTCGTCGTCGCTGGTTTCTATCTCGACGTTCTCGAATTCCAGCCCCAGCCGGTCGGGCGTGGCGTCCAGCGAACGCCCGCCGAAATTCGGTTGAAACAGCAGCCGCGCCTGGGCCAGGTAGGCCACCAGCATCAGACATCCGTAAACAACGGCCAGCATTGCAATTCCGCGCAATAGCGTGCTCATCAGCGGCTTTCAAAGCGATCCCAGGCCGGGCATCGCCGATCCCCGGGGGCATGCCCGCCAGCTCCCGGCAATGAAAGTCCGGTCATCGCTGGAGCAGCTCGCCGGAAGAATCCGGCGGCGGAGGTGCCTCCTTGGACATCTCCGGGGCCTCGATTCTCTCAACCGTTTCGTTGAGAAGGTGGACCCGGTACGCCTCGCCGTCGATCCGATACACCCAGACATCGGTGTGCATCTGCGAGGCCCCCTCGTCGGGTTGGCCGCAAGCGTCGAGCAATGCCTGCTTTGTGTCACCCTCTACGACCAACTCGGTGCCGCAACGCAGCGCGGCCGATGCCGGCTGGGTGTTCACTGCAAGCCCGACAAACAGCGCCAGGCCCAGCCCGGTCTTGATTCGCGTTGGCATGCTTTTGCTCCATTCGGGATTCATCCATGTCTTATCACCCCACCCGATCGATTGCAAGTCAGCGCCATTATCATGGGGCAGACCGCGTTATAGTTTCGCAATGCGACGGTGCTGCGCAGCGCACGACAGTGTTGCGCAGTGCAATCGATCAGGCAGTCGAAAGCAGCCGCATGCCTTTGCAACGCGACACTCCAGGCAGGCCTGAACACGGACGCCGACCGCGCCCGCTCGGCCCTGCGAGGCGAACACGTGATCCGTCGAAAACATGATTCGCTGCGCCAGGACCGTCAGTCAGATTCCCGCAAAGGAGAAACGTCATGAAACTCGAAGGTTCCTGTCATTGCGGCGGGGTACGATTCAGCTGCGAATCGCGCGCCCCGTATCCATTCAACTATTGCTACTGCAGCATCTGCAGAAAAAGCGGCGGCAACGGTTCAGCCTGCAACATCCATGCAGACGCTGCAAGCCTGGAGGTCGAAGGCGAGGAAAACATAACGGTCTACCGCGCCTGGCTCGACCACCCGAAGCGCAGCGAACGCAGCAGCGGCGAACGCCGCTTCTGTTCCCGTTGCGGCAGTCCGCTATGGGTCTGGGACCCCGACTGGCCCAAACTGATGCATCCGTTTGCATCGGTCATTGATACGCCGTTGCCGGTTCCGCCAGAGCGCCATCACATCCTGCTGGATTCGAAGCCGGACTGGGTGCCGGTTCCCGACGACGGGCACGACCGGCATTTTACCGGCGGACCGGACGAATCGCTGATGGAATGGCATGAAAGGCACGGACTGGTTCGCGACTGAAGCGCCGGGCAATGGAAGCCGTATTCAACGGACGCGAAGTTGTTGCATATCTCGCGGGCGGCTGCGTGGCCGGCCCGCGTTTGACACTCGCCGCCTATGAAGACAGAATTGGAGTCACATCAAAGCGGAGGATCTGTATGACCATCCACTTTCAACTGGCACCCTTGCTGGCATTGATTGCCGGCATCGTCATTCTCCTGGCGCCGAAACTGATGCGCTTCGTCATTGCCGCCTACCTGATCATCTTCGGCCTCATCGGCCTTTTCAATATCCAGGTCTGACGCCGCTACCCTATCTTCAGACTCTGACGCCCGAGCCGACTGTTGACCCCGGCCCGGGCTTCTTGCAGCCTGGTTCCGACCGTTCAATCGCTGTAGTCAAGAGATAGCGTCAATCTTTTGCAGGAACGATGCGCATCACGAGGCCGTTGGGTTCGTCGGTGACCAGGTAAAGAAAGCCATCCGGGCCCTGGACCACGTCGCGCACCCGATGGCCGATGTCCAGCCATTCCTCCGCAGCAACGCGTCCGTCCTCGAGCACCAGTCGCGAAACGCGTGCGGTGCGAAGCCCGCCGACGAACAGGTCGTTCTGCCACTCGGGGAACGCGTCGCCGGTATAGAAGGTCATGCCCGACGGTGCGATGACCGGATCCCAGTAGTAGACCGGCTGCTCCATGCCCTCCTGCGAGGTCTTGCCTTCATAGACCGCGCCGCCGCGGTACTCGATGCCGTAGGAAATGGTCGGCCAGCCGTAGTTCTTGCCGGCTTCGGGCTGGTTGAGTTCATCACCGCCGCGGGGGCCGTGCTCGATAGTCCAGAGTTCGCCGGTCTCGGGGTGGACGTCGGCCGCCTGGATGTTACGGTGGCCGTACGACCAGATCTCCGGTGCGTTGTCTTCGTGGCCGGCGAACGGGTTGTCGTCGGGAACCGAACCGTCGGTGCGGATGCGCGCGACCGTCCCGATCAGGTTGGTCGGATCCTGGGCATTCTTGCGTACCGGGTCGCCCTGCCGATCACCCAGAGTCACCCAGATCGTGTTCTTGTCCTGGAACACGATGCGCGAGCCGTAATGACCGGTCGATTCCACGCTCGGGTACTGGCTGAAGATCACCGTCACGTCCTCGAGCGCGTCGGCATCGTCGCTCAGGCGCGCTCGCGCGACAGCCGTGTTGGTAGTGCCGTCTTCGTGCGGCTCGGAAAAGCTCAAAAAGATCATTCGGCTGGACTCGAAATCCGGCGCTAGGGCCACATCCAGCAAGCCGCCCTGTTTGCGGTTGTCGACTTCCGGAACCCCGTCGATCGGCGTCGAGATCTCACCGTCGGCACCTACGAGGCGCAGGCGCCCGGGACGTTCAGTCACGAGCATGCCGCCATCGGGCAGAAAATCGAGGGCCCAGGGGTGCTCCAGCCCTTCGGCCACGGTCTCGACCTGCCACGAATCGGATTCGGCCGGCATCGGGGCACGGGTCTGCTGTTCGAAGGCCGGTGCGTAATCGGACTCCGGCGACCGGTCCTCCTCCGGCGACCGGGCGTTCGGTTCGGCCGACCCGGCTGGCCCATCGGTCGTCGAGCGCTCGGACGCGGCGCTCACGGGCTGGGCAGCC
>Ga0102937_1000558_pt1 | contig 16637 bp, 7 predicted proteins | sample SalPonR2_B_D1_MG_FD_78213 | JGI IMG/M metagenome (GOLD analysis project Ga0102937, IMG submission 78213) | Salt pond soil microbial communities from South San Francisco under conditions of wetland restoration - Salt Pond MetaG R2_B_D1_MG | ecosystem: Environmental > Aquatic > Marine > Intertidal... | reverse complement strand
CGGGTAGGCGCCACCAGCCGAACCGAACTGCGTCGTGCCGTCGTCTCCGAGAGCCGAGGCGACAGAGGGATCAGGTCCGGCCGACTGCGGCTCCGCCAACGCCGCACCCTCCACCGGATCCACCACCATCTGCATCTCCTCTTCCTCCTCCATCGAGACCGCACCAACAGAAGGACCCGTCTCCGGCACCGCCACACCCTCCACCGGATCCACCGCCGAGGCGACGGGTTCGGCCGGGCTGAATGCCGCCGGATCCTTGCCGGTGGCCTCGGCCAACTGCTCGGACACGTCACCGAACTCGCCGGTCGGATCGTACGAACCGTGCTCGATCGGATACTTCAACGACGTCGCATCGGTGGACGCCACCACTCCGGCCTCGTCGGCTCCATCCGAGCCTGCCTCGAAGGGGTCCGGCAACTCGCCGTCTCCCGCCGGCGTGAACACGCCGGTCTGGGGATACAGGTTCGCTGAGTCGACGGAAAGATCGTCGCCGTCGCCGAGCGCGTCACCCGACTTGGTGTTCGACCCGATGATCCCGTCACTGAGCACGTCGGTCATCTTGATGAACGCATCGTCGCCGTCATCGAGAGCGTCACCCCACTTGATGAACGCATCGTCGCCACCGCTGTCGGCATCGATTCCTTCCAACTTCAGGAATTCGTCACGCGAGGACTCGCCGGCGATGTCACCGATCTTGAGGAAGTCGTCGCCCGTCGTGGCGCCGACCGTGTCGAAGCTGCTGTCGAAGTCCGCCAGCTCGTCGGAAGGCTCCGGCACCCCCCAGTTGGTGGCCCGGGATGGCACCGAAGCTTCGTCCTCCGGAGACCACAGCCCGAGGTTCGGATCCAGCTGTCCGTCGATGCCCTCGAGCGCGTCCGCGTCCATCGACAGGTTCTTCTCGGTCTCACCGATCGTCAACCTCGGGTCGCCGATCTCCGCAGCCTGCATCACGGGATCGTCTGTCACGAGACCGTCGCCTTCGCCGGCCGGCACCTCTGCAGGCTCGCCGTCGCTCATCTCGGCATCGGGATCGACCGGATCGACGGTCTCGGTGCCGTCGGTCGGCTCGGTGCCGTCGGTCGGCTCGGTGCCGTCGCTCTGGGTAGTGGTGGTCGTCGTCGTGCCATCGTCGTGGTGGACGGTCTCCTCGACGTACGCCTCCTCGAGCTGACCGTCGTAGTGGATCGCCCTCGTGGTGACGACGGATCCGTCCGCTGCGTAGTCGGCCTCGTGGATCACCAGGAACATCGTCGGATCGATCGCCGGCACCCCGAAGCCGGACGGTCCCCCAGAGAACGCACTCGCCATCATCGCTTCGAGGTCCTCCACATCCAGCGCCGGCTCTCGGACGGTCCGTGACCCGTCGGCAGCGATCCGCTCGACCATCCGGAAGTGATCCGCGTAGGTCTCGGCCAGACCGAGGGCCGGGCCGAGGGCATCAGGCCCGAACAGCTCCACCAGTTCCGACGTCGACTCGTACTCGATCGAACCGTCGTCGTAGCCGCGGGCCACCCTCACCGACCCATCGGCCTCGGTGATCGTCTGCTCCCACGCCACGTCGCCATCGGCGATCAGCCGGCGGGTGACGATCGTCGTGCCGTCGTCGTTCGTGACCGTCGTCTCACCGAGCATCTCGGGGAAGTCGGCCACCTCCTGGTGGAGTCCCGTGCCGCCCGCCACGCTGGCGGGCACCTCGTCCGATCCGCCGGCTCCCGTGGGATCTGTGCGCCCGACATCGGCGAGTTCGTCGATCGTGGACCCGCTGACCGGCTCCGGTTCCGTCGTCTCCGCAGTGGTCTCGCCGACCACCACCCCGTCCTCGTACTGCGTCGCCGTGGTGGTGGTCGTACGACCGTCGATCACCGACTCCTCCCGATACACGACGTCGCCGTCGAGATCATGATGGATGGAGGCCGTCCGCTCGATCGCACCGTCGGCTGCGTAGGTGACCTCGTGGACGGTCGTCAGGAACGACAGGTCGGGTGGGGACCCGCCGAACCCGAACGACCCGAAGGAGTTCGCCATCATCTGCGAGAGGTCCTCCATGTCCATGTCTTCGATCATCGGCTCGCGGACCGTCCGAGTGCCATCGGGCGAGATCCGCTCGACCACCGTGAAACTGGAACGGATCGTCTCCGCCAACTCCGCAGGCAGGCCGGCCAGGTCGTCACCGAACCCGTCCTCCAGCCACTTCGACGGCCGCTCGATCTCGATCGATCCGTCCTGGTAGCCCCGGATGGTCCGGACCGCCCCATCGGGGTCGGTCACCATCTGCTCCCAGCCGACCTCGCCGCCGCCGTCGGCGACGGTCGTGACGCTGTCGGCCGCCACCGATCCGCCCGACGAGTCCACCGTGCCGGAACTCGTCGATCCCGAACCGGTGCTCGTCTCCGACGAGCCGAAAGTGGTCTCGAGCCCGTCACGCAGATCATCGGCCGACGCCACGGAAGCATCACCGCGCAATCCAGCCATCACCGCCGAAGCATCCTGGGTGCCCGTCACTGCCGAGAGATCGACCTCCGGCGACTCGACGAGGTCGAACAGGTGGGCGTTGCTCGGTGCGTCGCCCTGGTGAACGACCTCGCCCTCGTCGTACTCGACGTACGTCGTCGACGTGACGTTGCCCTCGGCGTCGAACGTGCGCTCCACGACCCGGACGGCGTTGCCGTCGGCGTCGTCCGTGGTGGCCGTGGAGGACACGACGTTGCCCTCGGCGTCGCGGACGGTGTCGTACGTGGTGGTGTCGGTAGGGCGGTCGTCGGCGTCGTCGGCGTCATCGGCAGCAGGGCCGGCGCCGGCCGTCTCTGTCGGCGACGCCTCGGCGGTCGCCGAGTCGCCATCCTCCGAGGGCGACTCGAACGTGACGGTACGGGTCGGCACGTCGTCGATGCTCGACTCCGTCCGTGGCCGGGAAACGCTGTCCACCCCCGCCCCACTGGGCTCCGCCACGTCGGACGCCACAGAAGCATCGGAGCCGCCGGACACGCCGGATGCCTCGGAACCGCCGGACGCATCGGTCCCATCGGACGCCTCGGAACCGCCGGACGCGTCGGTCCCGTCGGGGGCGTCGGCCGAGCCGGAGGAACCGGGCGCAGCCGAGCCGGAGGGATCCGATGTGCCCGAGGTGCCGGAGGTGCCCGGTGAGCCGGGGACCTCGGATCCACCGGTGTCACCGTCGCCTGCGACGTCGGCGCTCGGCGGGCGATCCGTGGTGGGACCGGCACCGGGAGCCGATGCAGCATCATCCGCTGCGGTCGCAACTGGGCTCGCAGGTTCGGTCGGAGCCGATGTGGGCGCCGACGGCGGCACCGACGTCACTGCCGGGTCGGAACCGGAGCCCGACGACCCCGGGGCCGGCGGCGCATCGGGTGCAGGAGCCGAGGCCCCACCCGCCGAAGCCGAATCGGGAGCCGTCGGATTCCCACCTGCTGGAGAAGCAGGAGGCGACGGATGTCCACCCGCCGTGGACGCAGAAGCTGAAGCTGAAGCGGGAGCAGGATTCCCGCTGGCCGCGGATGCCGAGGTCGGAACCGCCGGATCCCCGCCGGCAGCGGGTGCCGAGGCCGGCGGTGCTGCCGAGGCCGGCGGTGCTGCCGAGGTCGACGGTGTTGCCGCACTCGCAGACGGCGCCGCAGCATGCGCAGGTGGCGACGACCCGAACGAGCTGTCGAAGTCGGGAGTCTCGGCCTCTCCGATGTCCTCCTGGTCGAGCGGCAGGTCCCCGGCCTCGTCGGCGGGCACGTCCCCGGCCTCGTCGAGAGGTCGATCGGTGGACTGCTCCGTGGGATCGACCGCGTCGTCTCCGGCCGGCGGAGCACCGGCATCCACGGCGGTGTCCGCACCACCGGCGACAACCGCATCGCCTCCGTCGTCTCCTTCACCATCTCCTCCGCGGCCGTTGCCGGCGGCAGCGGCCGCGCCGGCAGCGCCGGCCGTGGCAGCGGCGGCCGCCCCGGCAGCCCCGGCCGCTCGTCCCCGGCGTGAGCCGAGCAATCGGGACACACGGCCCTGCGGCGCAGCGGCCTCCTCGTTCGCACCGCCGGCTTCGCCGGCACCCTCGGCCGACTCGGATCCGGCACCGGACCCGACGTCACCCCCCGTCGTCCTGTCGTCGGCAGACATCGCAACCCCTTCTCCGCGCCGACCAGCACACATCGACACGCCCGATCGTTTCCCGAGTGCTGTCGTGCCCACAGTAACGAACTCCGAAAAGCCGTCGCTCCGAATACCCACTCCGCCCGCCGTCGCCCCGACAATGCATCCGGCCCCGACGGCTCGGTTCCACCATCGAGACGGTCGACGGGTGGGGCCTGGCGCTACTCGGCGAGCGAGACGTACAGGCCCTCGGCGCAACGTGCCGCGATGTCGCACGCCTCCACCGTGACCGGATCGAACGCCGGGTTGGCCGACATCGTCCGCCAGTGCTCGATCTCCGCCAGCAGCCGCGTGCGGGCGCCGTCGACGCCCGGCACCGACGCCACCCCCAGCCGATCCTCCAACCGGCCCGGCGATGCCAGCCGACCCACACGGGCCGCATCGTCGGGTCCGAGCATCGTCATCCCCGTCGCCACCACGTGCGCCAACCGCAGTTCGGCGAACTCGTGGGCGGCACTGACCACCTCCTCCAGCGAGCGGGCCAGCGATGCCGCCGCATCGGGATCGGTGGCCGCGAGCCCATCGGCCACGTCGGCCAGCACGAGCAACGCCGAGCGGGCCTGGAGCACCTCCGCGCGAGGCCGGATGTGGCCGTCGAGGGCGGAGCGGAGATCGTCGAGGCCCGACACCACGAGCAGCGCGGCCGCCAGTTGCCCCGTCGACGTCACCGTGCCCGAACGGATCCGATCGATCGAGAACCGCAGCCCGAACAACCCGAGCCGATTCACCAGACCCTCTCGCTCGGCACGGTCGACACCGGTCGCCGACACGGCGCCGTCGGGATCGTGCCCCACGAACCGATCGACCGACAGCAGCAGGTCGTCCACCAACGGCTCGGGCAAGCCGGCCACCCGACGCAGGACATCGAACTCGGCCTGGGTGAGCGTCTGCGCCGTCTCCGCCACCAGGCCCGCCACAGCGACCACACGCGAACTCAGCGCCGCCATCCGCCCGTCGGTCTCGTACGCCGCCGCCACCGAGCGCGCCGAACGCATCGCGTCGAGCCGACCGGCGCCGACCTCGTCGGCGCGCGACAGCACGGCGATCGAGTTCACCGGCGACGAGCCCGCATCCGAACCGGCGACGAACCCCTCCAGGAAGTCGACGTCCACCCGGTGCAGATGGCGCATCAGGTAGACCACCGCGTCGGCGTCGGGGGCACCGTGCCCCGACGCAGCGAGCGCGTCACGGGTGCGATCCGACACCACCGTGTCGAGCGACGCCAACCCGGGTGTGTCGATGAGCGTGGTGGCGGCGAGCCGCTCCGACGGCCAGTCGACCATCAGGCGGCGAATGTGCTCGGGCGTGAGGTCGCCCAGGTCGACGAACAGCTCACCGTTGCGCCGGAACTCCACGCCACGCCGCTCACCGTCGAGCAGCTCGGCCGTCACCCCGTACCCGAGCCCCTCGCGATACCACGACACGATCCGCGTGCACTCGCCGGCGTCGGTCGGCGCCAACCGCTCCCCCACCAGTGCGTTCAACAGCGTCGACTTGCCCGCCTTGATCCGTCCCGCCAGCGCCACCCGCAGCGGGCCGTCGAGCCGCTCGCGGGCGACCTCCACCCGATCGCGCGCTGCGTCGTCGAGGCCGAGCGCCAGCGCCTGGTCGCACAGCGTCCGAGCCGCCGCCGCCACGCTCACGACGACCACTCCAGGAGTGCATCACCGCGTCGCTGCAGCTCGCCGATCCGCGCCAGACGGGTCTCCAGATCCCGCGTGCGCCGCCGCCGCTCGGACTCGTCGGCGGTGGCCGCCGCCTCCAGGCGCTCCACCGTCTCCGCCGTGGTGCGATGCACCTCCTCGATGCGCCGTCCCAACTCGTCGCGCAGATGCCGCTGGGCGGCGCGCAACGCCTCCCCCAGTTCGGCGCCCACCCGGAATTGCACGTCGTCGACCGACTTGCGCATCGTCGTCTTCAGCCGCTGCCTGGCACGCGCCCGCTTCTGCGTCCGCAGATCCATGACCTGTTTGCCACCGAACAACAGGCCCGCGCCCACCATGAACGGAGCGGCGACGACCACCGACGCCGCGGCGGCCGGCAGCAACCCGCCCATCACCGCCAGCATGAGCACACCACCCTGAGCACCGCGCAGCACGGCGAACGCGTCACCCGCCTTCGAGCCGTCGCCGGAACCGTCGGACGCATCCCGCCACGCCGCGTCCGCATCACGGGCAGCGTCGGCGATCTCCTCGGGCGTGCCGATGTCGATCCCCTCCAGACCCAGCACCTCGGCGACACGCGACGACACCGTCGACACGCCGGCCTCGATCTCGGCGAACCCGGCCTCGACGGCAGCCACCACCTCCGAACGCATCTCCTCGGTGGCCGCGTCGAGCGCCTCCTTGTCGTCGGCGGCGTCGACTGCGGCGTCCATGGCGTCGAGCGCCTGTCGCACCCGGTCGCGGAATCGGAACGTGACGTCCTGGCTGAGATCGGTCACCTCGTCCTGCAGCACGGTACGCCACCGCGCCCCACCCTCGGTGAGCCCCGCGAGCCGATCGCGGGCCTCGCTGAGTTCGGCGAGCCGCACGGCTCCGCTCTCCTGATCGGTCAGGGCCTCCAACTCCACGCGAGCAGCCGACGCCACCGTGTCCAACGTGCGCGAGATGTCACCCACCGAACGCCGCACCGCCCCCGCCCGGGCCCGTGGCACCACCGACCCGCCGAGATGACCCAGGAGATCGGGATAGCCGCTCTCGGCGTCGACGCCGGCACCGCCACCGCGCACGGCCTGCAGCCGCAACGGGAACGACACCGGAAAGATCGGCGCCTCCACACCGGCCCGATCGAGATGCCCGCGATCGAGGTCCCGGATGCGACGCCACTGCGGGAACAGATCGACCTTGGTGAGCGCCACCACCACGTCGGGGCACACGGCCGAGGCCTCACGGAGGAACTCGACCTCGGTCGCCGTCAGCTCGGACGTCGCATCGGTCACGAAGATCAGGGCGTCCGCCGACGGGAGGAAGGCCCGGGTGGCCGACGCATGCGACGGGCGCAGGCCGCCGACGCCGGGCGTGTCGACGACCACCAGCCCCGTCGAGAGCAGCCGGTTCGGCACGCGGATGTCGACCCGCTCGATCGACGCCCGTGCCTCCGCGGCCACGCCGACGACACCCTGTGCGGCACCCTGCCCGACAACGCGTGCGGCGTCGTCGCCGGCCTCCGTGATCAGCTCGCGACGCAACGCCGGGTCGGCGTGTTCCACCATCACCGTTCCGTCGTCACCCCGCCGACGAACCGTCACCGACGGCGACGACGAGTGGCTCACGACAGTGACCACCGACGTCGCCACGTGGTCGTCGACCGGACACAGCGCCTCCGACAGCAGGCTGTTCACCAACGCCGACTTGCCCTGCTTGAACTCCCCGACCACCGCCACGACGGTGGTGTGCCGGGTGGCCCGCGCCGCTGCCTGCTCGACGCCGGCGACCAGATCGGCGCGGTCCGCGACGAGCGAACGCACACCTCGCGCCCAGCCGACGAACGGGTCGTCGGGCGTCTCTTCTACCAAGTCAGCATCCACGTCGATGCGTTACCTTAGGATGCCGGCGACACGGAGACCGCCCGAAAAGCACGATCGACGATCCACGAAAGGGAGAGTGTCTCGACATGGCAGCGGGAACGGGCTACGTGCTCGGCATCGACCTCGGCACCACGTTCACCGCTGCGGCGGCGGCCTCGGAAGGGCGCGCCGAGATCATCTCGCTCGGCCACACGTCGGCCGTCGTCCCGTCGGTGGTGCTGGTACGCGACGACGGCGAAGTGCTCGTCGGGGAGGCCGCCGAACGCCGGGCCGACGCCGAACCGAGCCGCGTCGGACGCGAGTTCAAGCGGCGCCTCGGCGACCCCGTCCCCCTCGTGCTCGGCGGCACGCCCTTCGGCGCCGAAGCGCTCACCGCCCACCTGCTGCGCTCGGTGTACGACCGGGTCGTCGAACAGCAGGGCGGGCCACCCGAAGCGCTCGTGATCACCCACCCCGCCAACTACGGCGGGTACAAGCTCGACCTCGTCCGCGAAGCGATCCGCCTCGCCGACGTCCCCGACGTCCAACTGCTCAGCGAACCCGAAGCGGCCGCCACCCACTACGCCCAACAGGACCGGCTCGACGTCGGCGACGTGGTCGCCGTCTACGACTTCGGCGGCGGCACGTTCGACGCAGCGGTGCTGCGCGTGGCCGACTCGGGCTTCGAGATCATCGGCACGCCCGAAGGCATGGAACGACTCGGCGGCATCGACTTCGACCAGGCCGTGTACGCCCACGTCATGAACTCGCTCGGCGACGCCGCCGACGACCTCGATCCCGCCGACCCGGCCACTGCGTCGGCTCTCGCCCGCCTCCGCGACGAATGCCGCAGCGCCAAGGAAGCACTGTCGAGCGACACCGACACCGACATCCCCGTGCTGTTGCCGAACCTGCACACCGAGGTGCGCCTCACCCGTGTGGAGTTCGAGGCGATGATCCGGCCCCGCATCGGCGAGACGATCGACAGCCTCACACGGGCGATCCGGTCCGCCGGGCTCGAACCGGCGGACGTCAGCAAGGTGCTGCTGGTGGGCGGCTCGTCACGCATCCCGCTGGTGGCCGAGATGGTGAGCGCCGCCACCGGGCGTCCGGTGGCGATCGACGCCCACCCCAAACACGCCATCGCGCTGGGTGCCGCACTCCACGCAGACGACGCCCGGCCGAGCGCCGTCTCCGCTCCACTCGGCGCACCCGTCGCCGCAGCCTCCGGCGTGGCACTCGCCGGCACCCCGACGGCGGACGCCGCGACCGGGACGGACCAGGCCGGGGCGGGCGCACCGCCGCCCATGCCACCGCCCACCGCGCCCGAACCAGCCGAGACCGAGGACCCGCCGGGTGCGGGCCGGCGACGCACCGGGCTACTGGTGGCCGCCGTCATCGCCGTGCTGGCGCTCGCCGCCGCCTCCTTCGTCGTGCTGACCGGCGGCGGCGACGGCGAGAGCGACGCCGCACCCGAACCCGCCGCCCCGGCCACCGACGCCACCGACGCCACCGCACCGGCCGACACGGCTGCCGCCACCGATCCTCCCGCGTCGACGGCCGCCGACGACGGCGACGATGCCGACGACGACGTGATCGTCACCGCCGGCGAGATCATCCTCGAACCCCTCGACGAGCAACCCGACGACGCGTTCACCGAATCGGTCGCCGCCGAACCCAGCGCCGAGCTCCTCGCGTTCGCGAGCCAGGGCGGCACGTCCGACCCCACCGACGCCGGACCTGCGACCACCACCGACGCCGGCTCCGACTCCGACTCCGACTCCGACTCCGGCTCCGGCGGCGACTCCGACTCCGACTCCGACTCCGGCTCCGACAGCGGGGAGGCGGCAGGACCCACCACGCTGGTGGCCCTGCGCGGCAGCGATCCGGGCATCTACGGCGGCACCCGCGACGAGGCGACGTGCGATCCCGAACAGCTCGTGACGGTGCTCGACCGGCGCCCCGAGGAAGCCGCCGCATGGGCCGGAGTCCACGAGATCGACGTCGCCGACATCCCCGCCTACGTCGACACGCTCACCGCGCTCAACCTCACCGCCGACACCCGGGTGACGAACCACGGCTTCATCGAAGGCGAGGCGATCGCCCGCCAGTCGGTGCTGCAGGTGGGCACGGCGGTGCTCGTCGACGAATTCGGCGTGCCCCGGGTCCGCTGCTCGAGCGGCAGCCCCCTGCTGCCGCCCGAAGCCATCGAGGGCACCACCGCCTACCGGGGCCCCGCGTGGGACACGTTCGACCCGGTGCGCACGGCGGCCGTGGCGCCGGCACCCGAACCGGTCGCCGAGTTCGAGGTCGTCGACGTGGCCGGCGGCGACAACTTCGTCCGCCCCACCGGAACGAGCGGAGCCACCGACCGTGGGCTCCTGCCCGGCGAGGTGTTGGCCACCGGCCCCATCCAGTTCCCCGACTCACCCGGCGCGTTCGACGTCAACGTCATCGAGATGATCTTCTCCCCCGACGGCGGGCCGGTCGTTGCCACGTTCGAGTACTCCATCACCGTGCAGGGCGTCACCGTCAACGGAGCCGGCGACCTCACCGGCGAGTTCGATCCCGTCACCAACACGATGTCGGGCACCGGCTTCGGCACCGTCACCGCAGGCGGCTTCGGCGGTGGCGGCGAGGGTGGCTGGTCGGCCACCGTGGCGCCGGAGGCCGGCATCGTCACGGGCACCGCCGGCGACGCCGACGGTCAGGTCTCCTTCGAGCTCACCTTCGAGCCCTACACCCCACCGACCTGACATGTTGCATCCGGTGTCTGACACCGGATGCAACGTCAGCCGGTGTCGGCTGCCGTCACGATCGGGCGATCACGATCGGGGTCTGACCCCGATCGTGATCGTCACGGGCACTCGATCGTGTAGCTGATCTCCACGCTGGTGTCGTCCTGGTTGTTGAAGTAGGTGTACGGCCCGCTGGTGAACGTGCCGCCGTCACGCACCACCTCGTCACCCTGGACGTCACGTGGGAACCACTGCACGAAGTCGGGGTCGAGCACCTGCGAGCCGGCGTCGTTGAGCGGATTGCTCCGCGTGGAGAACACCCGCCAGCCGCTGTCCGACACGGTGCCGACGTCGAAGGTGTCGTCGCCCAGCTGACACACCACGCTGTCGATCGGGATCTCCTGGCCGTCGACGATCAACGTGCCGCCACCGCCCGCACCCATCGCCTCGCCCATCTGCTCGGCGAACTCCTCCAGTTCCTCGGTCTGTTCGTCGAGGCCGCCCGCCGCATCCTGCGACTGGTCGATGGCGTCACCGAGGCCGCTGAACGGGCTGTCGTCATCGCCGCCACACGCCGTGGCGACCAAGGTCATCGCACCCAACAGCACCAGAACCCGCATCGTTGGAGACGTCGTTCGCATCACCAGCTCCTTTCGCTCGCCACCAGTACATCACGGCACAGCACCTTCATGCGGAGATTTCCGCCCGCCCGTCCAGCTCCCTCGGCGGGGTGTGGTAGCCACGGGGCATGTGCGACGACCACGGCCACCACGAGCACGCCGCCGGCTCGGCACCCCGGCCGGTCGAGGGCGACGCCGTCGACCCGGTGACGCTCGAGCCCGTCGACGAGATCGTCGTGACGATGCTGATGGACAACAGCTACGACGGTCTCCTCGGCCCGTCGGGCCCCGCCACACGGCGCGGGCTCGTCGCCACGCCACTCACCCCGTCGACGGTGATGCTCGACGGCCACACCCGACCCGGTCTCGTCGCCGAACACGGCTTCTCCGCGCTGGTGACCGTGCGACGCGGCGAGCGGTCCCACACGCTGCTGTTCGACACCGGCGTCTCACCCGACGGCATGGCCGACAACATGCACAAGCTCGGCGTCGACCCGGGCGACATCGAAGCCGTCGTGCTCAGCCACGGACACTTCGACCACGCGGGCGGCCTGGAAGGGCTCGCCCGGCTCCGCCGCCGCGCCGGGATGCCACTGGTGGTGCATCCGATGGTGTGGAGCCGCCGACGCCTCGCGATCCCCGACATGCCCGCCGTCGAGTTCCCCACGCTGTCGCCGCGCTCGCTGGAGAACGAGGGGTTCGAGGTGATCGAGCGGCGCCAGCGATCGCTGCTGCTCGACGAGTCGGTGCTGATCACCGGCGAGATCGACCGCACCACCGACTTCGAGCAGGGCATGCCCTTCCACGAGCGGCTCGCCGGCGACGAGTGGGAACCCGATCCGCTGATCCTCGACGACCAGGCGCTCGTGGTGCACGTCCGCGACCGTGGGCTCGTCGTGCTCACCGGCTGCGGGCACGCCGGCGCCGTCAACATCGCCCGCCACGCCCTGCGCCTCACCGGTGTGGAACAGCTGCACGCACTGATGGGCGGCTTCCATCTCGGCGGTCCGGCGTTCGAGCCGATCATCGAACCCACCGTGGCAGCACTCCGCGAGATGCGGCCGGCGGTGATCGTGCCGGCCCACTGCACCGGCTGGAAAGCGCAACATCGCTTCGCGAGCGAACTCGCCGACGCGTTCGTGCCCAACTCGGTCGGCAGCTCCTACACCCTCACTGCCGCCTGACGAGCGATCGCCCGACCCGTCGATTGCGAGCCGTTCGTCCGGGGTCAGACCCCTGACGAACTGACGAACATCGCCAGCGAACTTGCCGACGATGCCGCAGGGTGTGACGAGCCGTTCGTCGGGGGTCTGACCCCTGGCGAACAGGACGAACGGCGGGGTCGACCTACGTGCGGCGCGACACCGGTCGCCTACGATGCCGCAGGGTGATGAGTCGGGCCGCACCACAGCGCAGGGAGACGTCGACGGAACTCGTCACGGCCGCTCCTCACCGGCACGACTTCACCGCCGCACTGGCCCGCCTCAAGACCACGTCCTCCTACAGCTACCAGGCCCTCGCCGGCGAGATCGGTCGGCCCGTGTCCACCGTGCACGGCTGGTGCACCGGTAAGCACCTGCCGTACCCCCGCGACAACGACGTGTTCCGGCAGCTGCTCGGACTGCTCGGCGTCGACGACACCCGGAACTGGATGGAGACCCTCGCCGAACTGCGACACGGCGGCAACGGCAAGCCAGCCGGCTCCGCACCCAACCCGTATCGCGGCCTCGAGCCGTTCACCGAAGACGACGCCGACAACTTCTTCGGACGCTTCGAACTCACCGACCGCATCATCGAACGCATCGACCACCGTCTCGAAGCCCCACTTCTCGAACTCGGTCTGACCCCGCGCCTGATCGCCGTCGTCGGTGCGTCCGGATCGGGCAAGACGTCGCTGCTACGCGCCGGCGTGATGCCCCGGCTGGCCCGGCGCGACGACGTGGAGGTCACCTACCTCACCCCCGACCAGGACGACCCGCTCGCCCACCTCACCCGAGTCGCCGACGACATCGACTGCGCCTCCACCCAGCGACCCGCCACCCGGCACGTGGTGATCATCGACCGCCTGGAGGTTCTGCTCGGCGAGGCGCACCAGCCCTCTCTCGACACCACGATGGAGGTCATCGACGGCCTGCGGCGCACACCGAACACCGCCGTCGTCGTCGGTCTCCGCGCCGACTTCTTCCACCGCGCCACCACGGTCCGCATCATGCTCGACGCACTGCAGCACGATCCGGTGGTGGTCGGACCGATGACGTTCGAGGAAGCGACCGACTGCATCGTGCGCCCCGCCGAACGTGCGGGCCTCACCGTGGCCCCCGACCTCGTCGTGGAACTGATCGCCGAGTTCGCCCGCCACGTGGAAGGACGCAACGCCACCGAAGCGCTCCCCCTGCTGTCGCACGTGCTGTACCTGCTGGCCGACGAGACCGACGACCGGCACCTCACCGTGGCGCACTATCGCGAGATCGGCGGGCTCGAACACGCCCTCGAACGCAGCGCCGACAACGCCTACGACTCACTCACCGCCACCGAACAGCTGGCCTGCCACGCACTGTTCCGCCACCTCGTGGAACTCGACCCGAAGGCCCTCCCGACGCGACGCACCCTCAGCCGTGTCGACCTCGCCCGCAGCGATCCCCATCTCGACTTCGACGTCGTCATCGACCGCTTCGCGGAACAGCGCCTCCTCACCGCCGACGTCGACTCGGTCACGATCAGCCACGAAGCACTCCTCACCGCCTGGCCGCTGCTCACGCAGTGGATCGAGAACGAGCACGACGCACTGGCCGTCGTGCGACGGATCCGCAACGCCACGCGCAACTGGCTCGAGACCGGCGAGGACCCGCACGCCCTGGCCGGCGGCACCCTGCTGGCGACGGCCGAACGGCTGCTCACCACCTCGGCCACCTCCCGGCTCAGCGCCGACGAGCGGCGCTTCGTACGCCTCAGCACCGCGGCCCAGGAGCTGATCGAGCAACGCGACGCCGAGGTGCTGTCGCGCCAACTGGCGATGCAGGCTGCCGTCCTCCGACCGGCCGACCCGGCGCTCAGCGCCCAGATCGCCCTGATCGCCCACGAGACCGCGCCCACCGTCTGGACACGATCCGCTGTGCTGTCGGCCACGTCGCCGCTGCCCGGCGCACGTTACCTCGGCAGTCCGGGCCCCACGGTCGTGGCGTCGAGCGCCGACGGCAACCTCCTCGCAGTGACCGACGCCGCCGACGGATCGGTCCGGCTCTACCGCCGACGCGGCCTCCACTGGGGACGTGACCGTGCCCTCACCGGTTGCGTCCCGGGTTCGACGGCCTATGCGATCGCTCTCTCACCGGACGGAACCCTGCTCGCCGTGGGCGGCACCGACTGCGTCGTGTCGCTCGTCGACCTCACCGCCGACGACGAACGCATCGAACTCCGTCATCCGGGCCACATCTTCGACGGTCCGGTGCACTCGCTGACCTTCGACCACGACGGCGCACGACTCACCGCGACCGGCACCGGATCGGGCGTCGCCCGGTGGACGGTGGCGCCGGGACCGCTGGCGGCCGTCGACCAGCTGATCGAACGGCCCGGCACCACCATGGGAGTCGCCGTCGACCGCAACGGCAACTGCGCCCTGTCGCACATGGACGGTTCGGTGCAGCTGTACCGCACCGATCACTGCGGACACCTCCGACTCGCATGGGCCGACGACGGGCATCCGGACGTGCCGGCCAGCGCCGTCGACATCAGTCCCGACGGCAGCGTCCTCGTGGCCGGATACCGCAACGGTGACGTACGGGCCTGGACCGTGTCTCTCCATTCCGGAGCTGCGCCGGATGCCGAGCTCACCGAGATCGAACTCGGACGGTCGGCGGAGTTCGCCAGCTGGGTCAACGACGTGGTGTTCTCGCCGTCGGGACACCTGATGGCCGCTGCCGCATCCGACGGCCGCGTCCGGATCTGGGACACACGGACCTGGACGGTGACGGAACGCGAGCTGCAGCATCCCACCGTGGTCACTGCCGCCCGCTGGGCGAGCGACGCCGAGATCGTCACCACCGCCGAGGACGGCACGCTGCGCAGCTGGCACGCATCGAACCTCGCCACCGGCGAACGCGGTGCCACGATCTGGTCGGTCAGCTACGACCGATCCGGCGAGCGGCTGCTGTCGTGTTCACCGAACTTCGCACTCGTCCACGCCACCGACGACCACCGCAGCGAGCTCTCCACGCGGAGTCCCCGGCTGATGTGGCGGCTCGTGGCACCCGAGGAACTCACCCTCAGCGGCGCCAGCGCCGTCTCGCCGAACGGCCGCCTGGCGGTGCTCGGCACTCGGCAGGGAACCGTGCTCGCCTGCCCGCTGCCCGCCGACGGCGTCGAGCCGGTGTTCGACGTGAACAGACTCCCGGCCGACGTGCTCGACCGCCAGCGGGCACAGCACCTCGACCCGCTCGCCGGGCTGGTCGAGAACGTGTGCTTCTCCGCCGACGGGCGCATCCTCGCAGCGAGCGACAGTGCCGGTCACGTTCGCGTGTGGCAGGTCACGGGCAGCGACGACGACGTCCGATTCGCCGCCCACCCCGACCAGCACGTGCCGCCCCCCGCACTCAACCTCGCGACCACACACGACGGCCGGCACCTCGCCGTGGCCTCGGAAGCCGGAACGGTCCACCTGTTCGAGATCCCCGACAACCCCGACACCCCGCTCGCACCGGTGTCGGTCACGAAGTCGGGGCAGAGCTTCGCGACGTCGGTGGCGTTCCATCCAACGCTGCCCGTGATGGCCGTGGCCAACGCCGACCGGTCGGTCTCGGTGTGGTCGATCACCGACCTCGAACGCCCCACTCTCGTCCAGCGGATCCACGGCCCCGGCGGCCACCCGTTCTGGCTCTGCTTCTCGCCCGGCGGCGACCGCCTCGCGGCCGGCTTCACCGACGGCTGGGTGTGGTTGTGGGACGTGACCGGCCTCGACGACCCCGACACCCGGGGCGCCGAACCGATCGTGGAGTACGCCCGGATCGAGTCGGAGGGCCCCGGCGTCTACACCATCACGATCTGCCCGTGCGGCACCCATCTGATCGGCGCGGGCCCTCGCGGCCGCATCGACCGCTGGATCATCGACGAGCAGCTGGCGTTCCTCACCCTGGAAGCTGCGTGCGGCGACGAGGTCACCCCCACGGAATGGTCCAGCTACGTCCCGACGGTGCCGTTCCGCCACGCCACGCGGCACGACTGAGTCCGGCCGACCGCTGCAGCGATTCCCCGTCGCCCGCGTCGGCACCCACCGTGCAGGAACCACCAGTTCCCACGGAGGGCCACGATGGGCGAGACGTCCCCACGACACACCGACACGCCAGACACGGGGCGCACCCGGCGCAGCAGCCTGCGCGGTGTCCACCGGGCACCCCACCCGATGCCCCTCCGGAACGCACGGGCGGGTGCACGCCACCGCGGGATCGCCGCCGCTGTGGGCTGGGCGCTGCTCGTCGCCACCGCCGGCGTGCTGATCGCCGTGACCTCGTCACCCGAGCCCGTCGGCGGGCTCGCCCCGCCCGCCGATCGATTCGCCCATGGCGCCGCCGGCACGGCCCGCAACGGCATCGGCGGCGAGATCGCCGCGTCCCCGACGGTTCG
>Ga0102937_1000553_pt1 | contig 16748 bp, 17 predicted proteins | sample SalPonR2_B_D1_MG_FD_78213 | JGI IMG/M metagenome (GOLD analysis project Ga0102937, IMG submission 78213) | Salt pond soil microbial communities from South San Francisco under conditions of wetland restoration - Salt Pond MetaG R2_B_D1_MG | ecosystem: Environmental > Aquatic > Marine > Intertidal... | reverse complement strand
CGTCGACACCGGCATTTTCGGGATACTGGCGATCATCACCGGTGCGCTCTTCGCGTGGCTCGGAGGGCGCATGGATTCCGCCCGCGGACCGAAACTGGTGATCCTGATCTGTATCTCGGTGCTCACGCTCGTTGCCATCGCGATCGTCTTCATCTCGCCAAGGGCTCTCTTCGGGATTCGTCTCGAAGACGGCTCCTACCTGCCGGATATCGCCTTCTACGTGATCGGCGCGCTGATCGGCGCAGCGGGGGGCGCACTTCAGTCGGCCTCCCGCACGATGATGGTGCGGCAGTCCGATCAGGACCGGATGACGGAAGCCTTTGGGCTCTACGCACTGGCCGGAAAGGCCACGTCCTTCATCGCGCCGCTGTCGATCGGGGTGGTGACGTATCTGACCGGCAGCCAGCAGCTTGGAGTTACGCCGCTCATTCTCCTGTTCCTTATCGGGCTGGTTTTGCTAGCATGGGTGAAACCGGACGGAGATCGAGCAGAATGATCCACCGTATCGCCCTGTGCCTTGCCCTCGTCCTCGGGGTGGCCGCCTGCGATGCCGACGACACAGAGCCGACTGTGTCCTCCAGCAACCTCGTCATGCGGAACGGCATCGCCAAGGAGATGTTCGGCGCTTCGTCCGTGGCGTCGGCGCAATCGCCCGCGCCTGTCGGCTTCTATTCCAAGGGGTGCCTTGCAGGCGCCGCGCAACTGCCCGAGACGGGTCCGACTTGGCAGGCGATGCGGCTCAGCCGGAACCGGAACTGGGGACATCCGGACACGATCGCGTTCATCCAACGGCTCTCCCGGCAGGCCGCGCAGCAGCCGGGTTGGAACGGCCTCTACGTGGGCGACATCTCGCAGCCGCGGGGGGGCCCGATGCTGACGGGCCATGCCTCGCACCAGATCGGTCTGGATGCCGACATCTGGATGCTGCCGGCCACGAACCTTCGACTGAGCCGCACAGAACGGGAGAGCCTGTCGTCGATCTCGATGCGGCGGGCGAACGGCGCCTACGTCAACGAAAGCTGGACCCGCGAACATCACGAGATCCTCAAGGCCGCCGCCAGAGATCCCGCGGTGGAGCGCATCTTCGTCTTCCCCGGCGCCAAGGTGCAGATGTGCAACGACGAGACCGGCGACCGGTCCTGGCTTCGCAAGGTCCGTCCCTGGTACGGGCACCACTACCACTTTCACGTGAGACTGAAGTGCCCTGCAGGCGCGCGCGGATGCGTCGCCCAGGACCCGATGCCGGCCGGCGACGGATGCGCCGACGCGCAGGACTGGGTGAACAACATCCTCAATCCCCCACCGCCCGATCCGGACGCGCCGCCGCCCCGGCCGCGCCGTGACCTGATGCTGGCGGACCTTCCCGATCAATGCCGCGCTGTCCTCGCCTCGCGCTGATCGCCGCCCTTTTCGCCTCGTCCTGCACGGCCGCCGCCGATCAGACGGCCGAGTTCGCCGGGTCGTTCAGCTGGGCGAAGACGGACGAGGCGTTCTTCGGTTTCTCCGGGATCGAGCTCTCGGATGACGGGATGTCCTTCGTCGTCATTGGCGACAGCTCACAAGTGATAACGGGCAGCATTGCGAGAGATGCCGGAGGACGCATCGATAAAATGACCGTCCAGACCATCGGCTCGCTTCGAGCATCGGACGGATCGAACATTCGCGGGACGAGGTTCGAGGATGCCGAAGGCCTGACCACGCTTCCGGACGGCGGCTACGCGGTCTCGTTCGAGGGAGCGCACCGGGTCAACCTCTACAGCACGATCGACGGTCCTGCGAAACCGCTCCCCGTCGCGCGGGCCTTCGGATCATTGCAGGCCAACGCGGGTCTCGAGGCGCTTGCCGCGGACCGGGACGGAACGCTCTACGCGCTCCCCGAGCGGTCGGGCGGACTGACGGATGATTTCCCCGTCTTCCGGTATCGGGATGGCGCGTGGGACATTCCGTTCAGTGTGCCTCGGGGCGACGGCTACCTTGTCGTGGGCGCGGATTTCGGTCCGGATGGAAGCTTCTACCTTCTCGAACGGCAGTTTCTCGGGGTTCTGGGCTTCTCGACTCGTGTGCGACGGTTCTCAATCGACAGAGACGACATCGGCGGCGGCGAGACGATTCTGGAGACCGCGGCACGCGTGCACGACAATCTCGAAGGCATTTCAGTCTGGCGCGACGCCCTTGGCGGACTTCGTCTCACGATGGTTTCCGACAACAATAACCTGCCGATCCAGAAGACCGAGTTCGTGGAATACCGGCTTAGGGAATGACTTGCGGCATGAGCGGAGAGGCGCTACACGCCGCGCGTCCCGCATGAGGGGCCAAGTCTCCGCAACCTTGTCAAAACGGAAGCCGTATTCAATGACCCGCATCCTGCCCGGCATCCTTGCCATGGCCGCCATCGTGGTGGCCTCCAACATCCTCGTTCAGTTCCTGTTCGGCCAGTGGCTGACCTGGGGCGCCTTCACCTATCCGCTCGCCTTTCTCGTCACCGACGTGATGAACCGCGTCTACGGGACCGCAGTTGCCCGCAAGGTCGTGTTCGCGGGCTTCCTCACTGGCGTCGCCTGTTCGCTGATCGGCACCCAGATCCAGGGGGACTTCGGACCGCTCGTGACTTGGCGAATCGCCATCGGATCGGGCCTCGCCTTCCTGACCGCACAGCTTCTGGACATCGCGGTCTTCGACCGGCTGCGGGAGGGGCCGTGGTGGCGCGCGCCGCTGGCCTCGACGCTGATCGGATCGAGCGTGGATACCGCGCTCTTCTTCACGATCGCCTTTTCCGCATCTCTGTCCTTTCTCGAACCCGGCAACGACGTGAGCTGGGCAGGCGAGACGCTGCCGCTTCTGGGCGTCGGTCCCGTTGTTCCTCTCTGGGTGTCGCTTGCGGTGGCTGACTGGGGTGTAAAACTTGCCCTTGCCTTGATCGCGCTGGTTCCATTCCGCCTCATTGTCGGGCGGATGACGCGACGGCTAGCGTGAAAGGTTTTGACAAACACAAAATCTGTGGCAACATCCTTGCAACGTCAACCAATCGAAAGGAGGTGATCCAGTGTCTAGAGTGATATTGGAGAAAAGAGTCGGAACAGTCGGAGGGGCCGCTGCCTGAGGGCAAACCTGAAGGCGAAACGCTTCTGATTGGGCCACTGCTCTAACTGGCTCACCTCCATGGAACTCGAAGGGCCACCGCCGATGCGGTGGCCCTTTTGGGTTTTCAGGGGGTGTTGTATGGATCGGGCGAGGGGATCGCCATGCTCGCCGTGAACAGCAACATCGCCATCGAGGAATGGGAACTCGTCGAGCAGTTCATGCGCGCATCCGGGCCCGGCGGGCAGAACGTGAACAAGGTCTCGAGCGCTGTGGAATTGCGGTTCGAAGCGGAGCGGAGCCCGAACCTCCCACCTCCGGTCAAGAACCGACTGCGGCGGGTCGCGGGGCGGCGATGGACCAAGGACGGGGCTGTGGTGATCCAGGTCGACGAGACGCGAAGCCAGGCGCGCAACCGCGAAATCGCACGGGAGCGGCTGGCCGAACTGATCCGCAAGGCGACGGTGGTGCCGAAACGGCGCAAGCCCACGAAGCCGACGCTCGCCTCGCAGAGGCGGCGGGTGGACGAAAAGACGAAGCGCGGCGCGGTCAAGGCGCTGCGGGGCCCGGTGAGGGGCGACGAATGAGCGATCTTCTGGAGCGGCGCGCGCGCCTGATGGGCCCGAATGTGCCGACGTTCTACGAGAAGCCGGTGCATATCGTGCAGGGCGAGGGAGTCTGGCTCCGTGATTCGGGCGGCAAGACGTACCTCGACTGCTACAACAACGTGCCGCATGTCGGGCATTGCCACCCGAAGGTGGTCGAGGCGATCTGCCGGCAGTCGGCGAGGCTGAACACGCACACCCGGTATCTGCACGAGGGCGTGCTCGACTACATCGAGCGGCTGACGGGGAGCCTCGGGCACGATCTGAGCCAGGCGATCATGGTATGCACCGGATCGGAGGCGAACGACCTCGCGCTTCGGATGGCACAGGCCGCGACGGGAAAGACCGGTATAATAGCCACCGACAACACGTATCACGGGAACACTTCGGCGGTGTCGCAACTGTCGACGAGACGGCCGCCGATCGGAGGTCGAGCCGGGAACGTGCGTCTGGTGCCGGCACCGGACAGCCTCGACCCCGTGGGAGGATCGATCGAAGGGCAGGCCGAGGCGTTCGCGCGGGAAGTCGCACGGGCGATCGTCGACCTCGAGGAGACGGGGCCGGGGTTCGCGGGGCTGATGCTGTGCCCTGTCTTCGCGAACGAAGGGCTCCCGAACCTGGGTCCGGGAGTCCTCGATCCGACGGTGGCCGTGGTCCGGCGCGCGCGGGGTCTGATCCTGTGCGACGAGGTTCAGCCGGGCTTCGGGCGCGTCGGATCCGATTTCTGGGGGCACGACTGGCTCGGCGTTGCGCCGGACGTCGTGACGTTGGGCAAGCCGATGGGAAACGGGTATCCCGTCGCCGCTGCGGTTGCCCGACCCGACATCATGGCGGCGTTCCGCGAGGATTTCGGTTACTTCAACACATTCGGCGGAAACCCGGTCGCCGCGGCGGCGGCAACTGCGGTTCTTGACGTCATCGACGCGGAGGGCCTCGTTTCCAACGCGGCGGATGTCGGCGATTATGCGAAAGCCGCACTTCTCGAGCTCGATCATCCGCGCGTCGCGGAAGTCAGGGGCCGCGGACTGTTTTTCGGGGTCGTGTTGAGAGAGCAGGACGGCGCACCGGCCACGCGGCTCGCCGAACGGTCGGTCGAGGAAATGAAGAATCGCGGCGTACTGATCGGACGGATCGGACGGGACATGAACATCCTGAAGCTGCGGCCTCCGATGACCTTCTCGCGCGACCACGCCGACCTGGCAGTCGGCACGCTGGGCGCGGTCTTGGCGGACCTGGCGGGATGAGCGCAGCGGATGCAGCCCGTCGCTGGGGCGCGGTAGAGGAACCGCGCCTGATCAAGGATCGCGAAAACGCCGTCTACGAAATCGCGCTGAAGGACGGGGCGCGCGCGGCGCTGCGGCTTCATCGCGCCGGATACCAAAGCGATGCCGCGATCCGCTCGGAACTGTGGTGGATGACGCGGCTCGCGGATGCCGGGCTGCCCGTGCCGATGCCGATTCAGGCCCTCGATGGAGAGTCTCTCGCGAAATCCGGCGGACGCACGGCCTCGGTCGTCTCCTGGGTAGAGGGGGATCAGTTCGGCGATGGCGAAACCCCGCTCCCCGCTGATGCCGAGTGGGTGGGCGCACGCTACTCCGCCCTCGGGCGTTTGATTGCGGAGATGCACGATGTGACGGATGCACTGGAGCTTCCTGAAGGCTTCGACCGGCCGCGCTGGGGCCGGGAAGCGTACACCGGTCCCGATCCGCTGTGGGGGCGGTTTTGGGAGAACCCGGCGCTGACCGTTGAAGAGGCCGACCTCATGCATGAGGCCCGGGAACGAATGGACGCGAGCCTCGCGACGTTCGAGAGAGACGGGGCCGATGTCGGACTGATCCACGCGGACCTGCTTCGCGAGAATGTACTCGTGGACGGGGAGGATCTTTCGATCATCGATTTTGACGATTGCGGGTTCGGGTTCCGCACCTATGACCTCGCCACTGCGCTCGTTCAGGGAATCGGTGATCCGATGTACAGCGCGGCACGAGGCGCGCTTTGCAGCGGATACCGGCAGGCCCGACATGTCGCTTCGCCGCTCGCCGACGATGTCGAACTTTTCGTTACGCTTCGGTGCTTCGCGTCGGCGGGCTGGATCATGACTCGAGCGGATCCGCGCGATCCGAAAATGCGCTTCTACGCCGAGCGCGCCGTCAATGCGGCGCGCCTACTGGTCGGCTGATCAGCCGTCCCCTCGCGGTTGCCTGCAACAAGAGACGAACTCGTCAGTCCGTCGGGATGCCGTCCCGCGTCCAGCGGGTGATTTCCGGATAGAACATCGCCCGCCATTTCCGAATCCGAGGATTCATGACCCTCCGCCACAGAGGCGGAACAAGGGCCATGAGAGTCATGACCGGATATCCGAAGGGAAGTTGCGGTGACTCCTCGGAACCGTGATTCTGAAGGAGCGGAAACCGGCGGTCGGGTTTCGCGTGATGATCGGCGTGGCGCTGAAGGTTGATCAGAAGCCAGTTCGAGGCCTTTTGCGCACCGTTCCAGCTGTGGTGCGGACGGACGGGCTCGTACCGTCCGTTCCCGAGCGGCTTTCGGACGAGACCATAGTGTTCGACATAGTTCACAAGCTCGAGCTGCCAGATCGCGACGAGCGCCTGGAACAGGAAGAGGGCAAGCCCCAGCCATCCCCCGATCAGGAGCGCGAGAAGCACGTAGGCCGACTGGAGCGCGGCATAGCGCCAGAACGGGTTCGACCTGTCCCACCAGGGACGGCCCTTGCGCGCGAGCATTTCCTTTTCCGCATGGAAAGCCGAGGTGATGCATTCCGGCAGAACGCGGAAAAAGAAGCTGTGGAAGCCCTCGTTATAGCGCGCCGTCACGGCGTCGCGCGGCGTACCGACATGCTGGTGATGAACGTGCAGATGCTCGGACCTGAAGTGCCCATACAGCACCATCGAAAGGAGAAGGTCGCCGAGCCAGCGCTCGAACCGGTTCTTCTGGTGAATGAGTTCGTGGGCGTAGACGATGCCGATAGTACCCGACAGGATGCCAACCCCGAAGAAGACGATGAGTTCCTCCCCTAGGGCGAGATGGTCGGTCCATGTCACGTAACCTATCAGCCCGAAGATCGTCAGAAACTGGAGCGGCGCCCAGATCAGCGTGACGAGGCGATACCAGAAGATGTTCTCCTCGGCCGTATCAGGGTCTGCATTCTCAAGTTCCAGACCGGTGATCCTATCAAGAACGGAAAACATCCACCACGTGACCAGCGGGGGAAGAAGGACCGTCCAGCCACCGAAGACGGCGCCGGTCCAGACCATCGGAACAAGCGCCACGGAGACCCAGAACGGGGCGGTTCTCGAAAATGACCTGAGTTCGGCGGAACCGATCATGCGCGGCCCTCTTCTGCTCGCCGCTCGTGGCTCAACATAGGGTCACTTCCATGGTGCGCTCAATCCAATCGAAGCGCCGGCCGGGCGAGGTCGAAGGCCTTTCGCATGACGGTCGGCAGGTTGGACGGGCGGAAGTCTTCGCGGGTGACGAAATGCCCGCGGCTGGGTTCGAGGTCTTCGGGCAGATGCGCGACAAAGAGCGCGAGGCGCAGATGAAAGTGCGTGAACGTGTGACGGACCTCGGCGTCAAGTTCCTCCCAGTCGGCTTTCGCGGGAGCGTACCCGGTTGGATCCGCCGACCAGTCGGTTCCGGGCCACCCAAGCATGCCGCCGAGAAGGCCGCTCTCGGGTCGCGTCTCGAGCAGCCATGCGCCGTCCGTCCGCACCCCGATCCATGCGATGCCGTAGCGCACCGGTTTTGCGGTTTTCGGCTGCTTTCTGGGCAGGCTGCCCGCGATTCCGGACGCGCGTCCAGAACACGCATCGATCCAGGGACAGATTCCGCAGGCCGGATTTCGCGGCGTGCAGACCGTGGCGCCAAGGTCCATGACCGCCTGGGCGTAGTCCCCGGGCCGAAACTCCGGCGTCAGATCATCGGCGAGGCGTGCGAGTTCTCTTTTCGACCCGGGAAGGGGATCTTCGACGGCGCGGAGGCGGGCGATCACGCGTTCGACATTGCCATCGACGACGGTCTCCGGCCGATCGAACGCGATCGCCGCGACGGCGGAGGCCGTGTAGGGTCCTATTCCGGGCAGGGCGAGCAGATCTTCTCGGTTGTCTGGGAATATCCCGCCGTGGTCTGACGCCACGGCGCGCGCGCATTTCAGCAGATTTCGGGCGCGGGCGTAGTAGCCGAGGCCCGCCCATTCGCCCATGACGTCCGCATCGTTCGCCGACGCGAGATCCGTGACGAAAGGCCACCGGTCTGTGAACCTGTGGAAGTAGTCGCGGACCGCCGCGACCGTCGTCTGTTGAAGCATGATCTCGGACAGCCAGACGCGGTACGGGTCCGGCCTGATGCCCGCCGCCCTTTCCGCTGGCGCGACGCGCCATGGCAGCACCCGCGCGTGAGCGTCGTACCAGTTCAGAAGTGCCGACGGCAAAGTCTCGTCACGCAATTATTATTCCCTTGCTATCGCTTTTCCGTGGAGCCCGTGGCACCCATCCCTAGACTAGTTGAAGACACTTGGAATGAAAGCAAATGCCACAAGCGGGACCCCACGGAAAGTCGAGACGCGCCCGCGGACCCGAACGGGCGGGTGCGCTTCTTGCGCCGCAGATCCGTGTCGCGAGCGAAACGCGCGGTTTCGCCGTGAGCCGGCTTCTGACACATTGGGCCGAGATCGCCGGCGAAGACACCGCAAGGATCGCGCGCCCCGTTGAGATGTCTTACGGCCGGGGCTTTGGCGCGACGCTCACGCTTCTCACGACCGGCGCCTTTGCACCAATCGTCGAGATGCAGAAGGAGAGGCTCCGCGAGAAGGTGAACGCCGTCTATGGCTACAACGCCGTCTCGCGCATCCGGATCACACAGACCGCCGCCACCGGCTTCGCCGAGGCGCAGGCCGCCTTCGAACCGAAAGCAGCAGACCCTTCCGCCGAAGTCGTCGCGGACGCGCGTCGTGACGTGCAAGGGGTAGAAAACGACGCCCTTCGCGACGCTCTCGAGGCCCTTGGCCAGAACATACACAACAGCAAGAAATCCTGACGAGGTCATACAGATGAACCGCCGAATCCTGCTTCTCTCCGCCGCATCCGCCGCCGTCTTCGCCGGGGGCTACAGCTTCCTCAGCCGATCCGGATCCGGGGGCGTGGCGCCACTGATGACCGGCGTCGCAAACGCACAGGACGGGGAGATCGACACGTCCCAGGTCATGGAAATGACGCTTGGGAACCCCGATGCGGACGTGACGGTGATCGAGTACGCCTCCTTCACCTGCCCGCACTGCCGGACCTTTCACCAGACCACTTTCAAGGACCTCAAGGAAAACTACATCGACCCCGGCAGAATTCACTTCATCTATCGAGAGGTGTATTTCGACCGCTTCGGCCTCTGGGCCGCGATGCTTGCGCGATGCGCCGGTGCGGAGCGGTACTTCGGCATGACCGAGCTTCTCTATGAAACGCAGCAAGAGTGGACGGCCGGCGGCGATCCGGCCGCCGTCGCCGAGAACCTCAAAAAGCTCGGCCGGACGGCCGGCCTGTCGGACGAAGAGGTCGACGCCTGTCTGCAGGACGGCGACAAGGCACGCGCGATGGTTGCCGTCTATCAGGAGAACGCCGAGGCCGACGACATAAACGCGACGCCGTCCTTCGTCATCGACGGCGAGAAATACAGCAACATGAGTTATGAAGAGTTCTCGGCCATCCTCGACGAGAAACTCGAAAGCTAGGCGAAAAGCCGGGTCAAGGCGGCGTCGAGTGCATCGCAGTGATCCAGTCGAAGTCGGACCGGCAAAGTCAGGACCTTCTGGCGAAAGGACGCGGGCATGCGCACCGCGTCCTTTTCCGTTGTCACCATTTGTGCTCCAAGCGCCTGGGCCTCGACCTCGAGCCGCTTCATCAGGGCGGGGGTGAGCACCTGATGGTCGCTCAAGGGCTCCGCACGAACGAGATCGGCTCCGAGATCTCGAAGCGTGCGAAAGAACTTCTCCGGCCGGCCGATGCCCGCAAAAGCGAGCGTGCGGAGCCCCGACCAATCCATCCCCGTCTTGAGCGGCAGGAGTTCCGCCGTCGCCAGAGGGCATCGAAGCCGGTTCCCCCAGATGCACCGGAATTGCGCCTGCGCCTCTCCCCCTCCGATCGACAGGACGAGATCTGCGCGTTCGAGCCCTGTCTCGACCGCCTCTCTCAGCGGTCCCGCCGGAATGACGCGCCCGTTTCCGAAACCGGTCTCGGCATCGACGACGACGATGGACAGGTCCTTGCAGACAGACGGATTCTGAAAGCCGTCGTCGAGGAGGATCACACTCGCGCCGGCCCGTTGGGCCTTCTTGACGCCATCGGCACGGTCGCGCGACACCCATGCCGGGAGGAAGGCCGCCAGAAGAAGCGGCTCGTCGCCGACCTCTGCCGCTCCATGCCTTGACGGCTCGACCCGCACCGGACCGGAAAGACGACCGCCATAGCCCCGCGACACAACATGTGGCGAGTGACCGGCCGAGAAAAACCGTTCCGCCAGCGCGATCACCGCCGGCGTCTTTCCCGTACCGCCGGCGTTTATGTTTCCGACACAGATGACGGGGACACTTGCCCGGTACCCACCCGTCCGGAGGTGTCGGGCCGTCCCTGCTGCATAAACTGCGGCGAGTGGGGCGAGAACACGCGCCTGCCAGCCCGGAGCATCGGGCGGATTGCTCCAGAACGCGGGCGGTCGCATCAGGCAGGGTCCCGTTCGTCGAGCGCGGTTGCGATGATTTCCAGAGCTCGATCCGTCACATGGGCTCCGGCCGACGTGATTTCCCAGGCACGGCGCGCCATTTCAGCCGCTCGGTCCGGGGAAAGAAGATCCGTCACGGCGTCCCCGAGCGCCTCGCGCGACCCCACGGTTCGCGCGGCCCCGGCAGCGAGAAATCGCGAAAACGCCTCGCGGTGTTGCCCTGTCTGCTGTCCTGTGACGATCGCCGATCCAAGCGCGGCAGGTTCGTGGGGATCGTGACCACGGCCGTTCCGGATCAGCGAGTCCCCGAGAAATGCGATCGGTGCGAGCCGGTACCAGAGACCGTCTTCGCCCGGAACGTCAGCCACGTAGATCTGCACATCCGGGTCCGGCTCCTCTCCCCCGGAGCGCAGCGCTACCTTCAGGCCCTGCTTCTCGAACCTGTCCCGGAGACCCGGTCCGTCCGCCGGATCGGCCGGGCTCAGGATCAGAAGCAGCCGGTGCGCGAGGCGGCGCGCGTGATCGTTCGCGGCAAGAACCTGCTCCACCTCCTCGGCATGGACATTCGTGGCGAGCCAGACCGGACGTGCCGCAAGAAGCGTTGCCAGCGCCGAATGGTCGGAGCGGTTGCAGGCAAGCGGCGCGCGTCCTTCCTCGAGATATCCCGTCGCCTCCACGCGATCTGTCGGCGCGCGCAAGCGGCGAAACATGTCGGCGTCGGCGGCGGTGGGCGTCAGGATGTACGACACGCGCTGGAAGAGAGACGCCGCCGCCATCGGCGCCCAGCGCAAATGCCGGGCGGAGGCGCTCGAAACGCGGGCGTCGAGGAGGCAGACCGGTGTGCCCCGGTCATGCGCTTCGACGATCGCGGCCGGATGGGCGATCTCGCCCGCCAGAACTGCGACATCCGGACGCCAGTGATCGAGAAAGCGCTTGAGCTCTCGTGTCGTATCCTCTGGCATCCTGTCGGAGAGGAGGGGATCAGGAAGCGCCAGGCGCTCCTCAGAGGTCACAAGTGCGAAGCTTCCTGCACGTGTGGAGACGAACCTCCGCGCGAGCTCTACAAGAGCGTCGGGACGTGTACCCGGGCCGGCGGCGAACCAGACGACCTCTCCCTCTGGCCTGGAGGCGGGTGGCCGGTCTTCCTGATCCGTCTTGCCTTTTCCACGTTCCGCGAAAGCACGCGACGCAAGGTAGAGCGCCAGTCCGGCGGAGCGCGTCATCGCACGTCAGCGGCCGAGTTCTTCGGTCGACGAAGCCTCGGCTGCCTCGTCCCGGAGGCGATGAAGGTGCGCAATGAAGTAGCGCATGTGCGCGTTGTCGACGGTGCGCTGTGCCTCGGCCTTCCATGCAGCGTAGGCATTTGCGTAGTCTGGGAAAATTCCAACGACGTGGATATCGTCCACGTTTCTGAACTGAGTGGACTGCGGATCGACGAGTTCGCCGCCGAAGACGAGGTGCAGACGTTGGGTCATGGGGCCTCCGCTGGTTGGAGCGCAGCGTAGGGATTCCCATTCGGGGGTCAAGAACGAGACGCGCGGACCGCTAACGCCTCCCGCTTGCATCAGGTCCGGGCCGCGAGCTCCTCGTACCAAGGCATCGCCTTATGGACGAGGTCGGCGTAGTCGCCGTCGAGATCCGGAAGCGGATCCTCAGGACCGTCGAACCCGGTCGAGCGGTGGACGGCGCCGTACCAGTGGGGCGCCCAAGGACCGTCGTCGCGATGGCCGCCGGAGGGCCACCAAAGCATCGCGGCTTCGAAGGGAAGCCCGAGGCGGTCGCAAAGACGCGTCAGGGCCGCGCGCGGATCGGTGCGTATGTCTGCACTGTCGATCACCGTCGGTGACTGGCCAAGGGTCACGGCGTGATCGTGGAGGTCCATGAGCCGACGGTAGCCCAGGTCGTCAAGGGTCGGGCGTTCGCGCTTCCGCACGTAGCTCGCGACAACACGGGCGGGATGGCGGACCAGGAAAACGTTGAAGAGTTCGGCCATCCAGCCACGCGGAAATCCGTCGATCATGTGATGAGCCATGTGCTTTTGGTAGAAATGCCGCTTTCCAGCCGGAACAGAGCCTGTGCAGCGGGCGGCGACCCGTTCGGGATCGGTCTCTCCGCCGGCGATGATCTCGTCCCGCATCGGGTGGTCGAGGCCGGTCGCCGCGAGGTAGGCGGCATAGAACGGCTCGTCCCAAATGGCGCAGTCCGGGCGATTGCCGAAGGCGTACATCATCGCGGTCGAGAGGTTTCTCGGGCCGGACCACATGGCGATGCGCATGCTTCTCTCCTGATCGGGATCACTGCGGCGGCGCCGCTGTGCTGCGTGTTATGGGCAAGTCGAGCTGGCGTCAGGGCCGGGAAACCAGGTCCGCGTAGAGACCGCGGATGCGCGTCGTCACGGGACCCAGCCCACCCGTTCCGATGGTCCGGCCGTCGATCTCTCCAACCGGGGTCTGTGCGCCGAAGGTGCCGGTGAGGAAGACCTCGCAGGCGGAATAGGCTTCGACCAGCGAATAATTCTTCTCATGGACGGGAATTCCGTTCGCGCGGCAGACATCGATGACTTTCCGTCGGGTGATCCCGTTCATGCAGTAGTCCCCCGTGGAGGTCCACACCTCGCCCTTGCGGACGATGAAGAGGTTGCAGGCATTCGTCGTGTTCACGAAGCCATGGATGTCGAGCATCAGCGCCTCGTCGGCGCCCGCCTTCTCGGCGGCGATACAGGCGAGGACGCAGTTGAGCTTGGAATGGCTGTTGAGCTTGGGATCCTGTGTCATCGGCAGGCCGCGGATATGGGGAACCGTGGCGAGGCGGATGGGGCGGGGAATCACAGGTTTCGAGTGCTCCATCAGGATGACGACGGACGGCCCGGAGCGGGAGAGAGACGGGTGCTGGAACGGGCGGACCTTGGGTCCCCTCGTGACCATGAGCCGAGCGTGGGCGTCGGTTTCCATGACGTTTGCGGCGCGGGTCGCTTCGAGGGCATCGATCACGCCCTGACGGTCGAGGCCGATATCGAGGTCAATGGCTTTCGCCGCTTCGAAGAGCCGGTCGAGATGGTCGTCCAGGAACGCCCAGCGTCCGTCGTAGAGGCGGAGCCCCTCCCAGACGCCGTCGCCCAGCATGAAGCCGGAATCGTAGACGCTGACCACAGCCTCGGCCTTGGGCCGGAGCGCACCGTTCACCCAAACGAGAATCGCCTCGTTCCGGGCGTCCTCTTCGGCCTGATGCGTCGTGACATGGTCCATCAACTGTCCTCCCGGCGCGACGCTATCCCCGGGCGCGCAGGCAGACAACTGTCACTCGTGCGTGACTTCACGCGCGGTTGTCTTGCGTACGAGGGGGATGAGGCACGAAACTGGATACATGAAAAGGACCAGACTCATGACCGAGACACTCCTTCGTATCAAGCCCGCTCTCCTCGCCGTCGCGATCCTCGTCGGATACGCGGTGCATTGCGACGAGGCGAAAGCTCAGAATAGCGAGACGGCCGTCGTCGCCGGAGGCTGCTTCTGGTGTGTCGAGGCGGATTTCGAGAAAGTGCGCGGCGTGAGCGAGGCCGTCTCCGGCTTCACCGGCGGCACCGTGGCGGACCCGACCTACAGGCAGGTCACGCGCGGCGGAACCGGGCACTACGAGGCGGTGGAGATCAGCTATGATCCGTCTGTCATCAGCTATGAACAGATCATCGAACTGTTTCTGCGGTCGATCGACCCGACCGATCCGGGCGGACAGTTCTGCGACCGCGGCGAAAGCTACCGGACGGCGATCTTCGTGGAAAACGCCGAGGAACGGCGGATCGCCGAGCGCGAGATCGCCGAGGCCGAGACTGCGCTGGGGCAGGAGATAGTGACGCCCGTCCTTGAGGCGGGTTCGTTCTACGAGGCCGAGGACTACCATCAGGACTATTACAAGAGCGGCGATATCATCCTGACGCGCTTCGGGCCCCGGTCCAAGGCCTCGGCATACGACCTCTATCGCGACGCCTGCCGGCGCGACGAGCGCGTGCGGGAGCTTTGGGGGTCGGACGCGCCGTTCGCGGGCTAGGACCGGGCTTTCAGGAACGTCGCAACCTCAGCAAGTGTCGGGATCGCGTCGGCCGTACCCTTTTTCGTAACCTTGAGGGCCGCCGCGGCGGCCGCGCGTTCGAGAGCCTCGCGGATCTCTAGGCCCTGATCGAGCCCGGCCGCGACGTAGCCGACGAAAGTATCGCCCGCACCAGTCGTGTCGACCGGAGTAACGGCGATTGCGGAAACCGATACTGTCTCTCCGGATTCCAGGTCGCGCCAGTCGGCGCCACCGGCGCCTCTGGTGACCAGCAGCCCCTTGGTAGGCCAATCGGAGAGGTCACGACCGACGGCCTCTTCGAGTTGTGACGCCTCCACCGCATTCATCGCGATGACCGACGCGAAAGGCAGGATCTCCCGGACGGCGCGGACCGAGAAGGGCGCGGCGGAATAGACGAGGCGGAGCCCGAGACGGCGTGAGGCTTCGCCGAGTTCGGTCAGGTGCGGCGTTTCGTTCTGCGTCAGGACGATATCACCGGGCGCGGCGCCGGCGAGGGCGTCCTGGACGTGACTTGCCGATTGCGCAGTGTTCGCCCCGCCGAAGACGAGGATCGCGTTTTCCCCGTTTTCCGCAACCGAAATGATGGCGTGACCCGAGGGGCCGTCGATCTCGGCGACATAGGTCGTGTCGACCCCAAACCGTGCGAGCCGGTCCCGCGCCCAGCGCCCGTCAGCGCCGATTGCGCCTATGTGGTGGACGGCGGAGCCGGCGCGAACTGCGGCGACGGACTGGTTTGCTCCCTTGCCGCCCAGACCTTGCCAGACCTCGGTCGCGATGATCGTCTCGCCGGGGGCGGGCAGGTGCGGGACCGCGTAGAAATAATCCGCGTTTATCGAACCGAAGTTCCAGACCGCCATGTCAGCGCACGTTGCAGGCGGCGAGGACCGCCATGTTGAGGATGTCGTTCACTGTGGAGACCGTCGAACAGATCTGGATCGGCTTGTCGACGCCGGTGAGGATCGGGCCGATGACGGTGGCGCCGGCCATCTCCTGCAGGAGCTTGACCGAGATCGACGCCGAGTGGCGGGCCGGGACCACGAGGACGTTCGCGGGACCGCTGAGGCGGGAGAAGGGGTATTGCGCCATCGCTTTGGGATTCAGCGCCACGTCGACGGTCATCTCACCCTCGAACTCGAAGGTGACGCCTCGATCCTCTAGGACCTTCGGAGCGCGGTGCATCTTGTCGGCGCGTTCGGAGACCGGGTAGCCGAACGTCGAGAACGAGACGAAGGCGACGCGCGGGACGAGGCCGAGCATCCGTGCGACCTCGGCCCCGGCCTCTGCGATGTTGGCGAGTTCGGATTCGTCGGGCCATTCGTGAACAAGCGTGTCGGCGATCAGGATGACACGTCCCTTGTGGAGCAGGGCGGTGACGCCGATCGCGCCGTGCTCGGCATCGGCGTCGAAGACGTGATTGATGAGTTCGAGGACATGCGCAGACTTTCGGGTGGCGCCGGTGACGAGCGCATCGCCATGGCCGTGGGCGAGCATGAGCGCCGAAAACGCATGCCGGTCGCGGGCGGCGAGACGGTGGACGTCGTGCATGTCGAAGCCCCTCCGCTGAAGACGATGGTAGAGAAAAGCCTTGTAGGTCTCGAGGTGGGGCGTGTTCGCGGCGTTGACAATCTCGAGTTCGCTGACCGCGTCGGCAAGGCCTTCTGCCTCGAGCGTCTGCTTCGCGTCCGCCTCGCGTCCGACGACCAGCGCCTTGCCGAAACCGTTCCGCTGGTAGGCAACCGCGGCACGGAGGACTCGCGGGTCATCGCCTTCGGCGAAGATCATCGTGGCCTGTGCGCCGCGCGCGCGGGCGGTGATGCCGCGGAGGATCGACGCCGTGGGATCCATCCGCGCCTTCAGACCTTGAGTGTACGCCTCCATGTCGACGATCGGCCTGCGGGCCGCCCCGGTATCCATCCCTGCCTTCGCGACCGCAGGCGGCACCCGGTGAATGAGGCGCGGGTCGAAGGGTGTCGGGATGATGTAGTCGCGGCCGAAGGTAAGCTTTCTGCCGTAGGCCATCGCCACTTCGTCCGGCACCTCCTCGCGGGCGAGATCGGCGAGCGCACGAGCGCAGGCGATCTTCATCTCGTCATTGATCGCGCGGGCGTGGATGTCGAGTGCGCCGCGGAAAAGGTAGGGGAAGCCCAAGACGTTGTTGACCTGATTGGGGTAGTCCGAGCGGCCAGTAGCCATGATGACGTTGTCATCACGGGCTGCCTTGGCTTCCTCGTAGCCGATTTCCGGGTCGGGATTCGCCATCGCGAAGATGATCGGGTT